>Ga0116210_1000512_pt1 | contig 38291 bp, 26 predicted proteins | sample TshhotsprinmetaG_FD_94483 | JGI IMG/M metagenome (GOLD analysis project Ga0116210, IMG submission 94483) | Hot spring microbial communities from South Africa to study Microbial Dark Matter (Phase II) - Tshipise hot spring metaG | ecosystem: Environmental > Aquatic > Thermal springs > Hot... | reverse complement strand
GTGGTGGGCTATCTACGGCCTGTGAGCCAGTGGAATGAGGGCAAACGGGCAGAATTTGAATTAAGAACCCGTTATAAAATTGATTAATTTCGTTCATTAACGATGCTAAACGGGAAAAACTTTATATGAATATTGGTGGGTTTCAGCCGTTTACTTTATCTGATTTTCCAGGTTGTGTTTCTGCTATTGTATTTACAAAAGGTTGTAATTTCAGATGTCCTTATTGTCATAACCCGTCGTTAGTTCTTCCGGGGTTGTATCCCGAATCTATTCCAGAGGAAAGTATTCTTTTATTTCTCGGTGAGCGAAAGGGAAAATTGGATGGTGTTGTGATTACAGGCGGAGAACCAACTATCCAGTCGGATTTAGCCGAGTTTATCAAAAAAATTAAAGAATTAGGTTATAAAGTAAAACTTGATACGAACGGTTCAAATCCGGAAGTTGTAGAATGGTTAATCCAACAAAATCTAATTGATTACTGTGCGTTAGACCTTAAAGCCCCCTGGCAAAAATATGCTCAACTAACGGGCGTCGAAACAAATACAAATAAGATAAAAAAAACCCTTTCCATCCTCTTGCAAAGTTCTGTTCCATGCGATTTCCGTATAACTTATGCAAAACCCTTATTAGATGAAAAAGACCTCCAGGAGGTGCAATCCTACCTCCCTCCCAACATCAATTTAATTGTCCAAAATTTCGTATCTAAAAATATCTTGCAACCCGACCTTTTTAAGCAGTTTGCTTGACGGTTTTATACTTTTAGCCTATTCTATTGTTTATTGATTTACAGGCAAGACAAGCATACTTCGATAAGTATCACCGCAATATACCCAGTTATGGGCTGGGTGTAGATTGTCTTCTTTTGGAAAATCGTCTCCTGTATTGGGATTGACCTCAAACTTTGGATAATTACTACTGCTGATATGCAAACCAATACGATGTCCTTTGTCAAATATCCAGCTAATACTAAAAAGGTCTATTTCTAATGAAACAATTTCATTAGGTGAAGTTAATAAAGGAGCAAATTGCTCAAATCCATTTCTTGTTTTTACTCGCCGTATACTATCCAACACCAAGATTTCTCGTCCGTCCGGTTCTGGGTAAATATCTATCAGTTTCGCAGTAAAATCTGTATCAGGTGCATCGGATGAGATATACAACACTACTTTTACCCTGCCTGTTATCTCCATCGGTTTTTCCATGGGCTCTGTAGCAAACTTTAGTAAATCTTTCCTATTTTGGCTATACTTCCGCTGGTCAAAAGGTCCCGAAGGCAATATTAGGTTCGCTCCGCCATGTGTAGGGTACGGATTATGAGGGTCAAAAACAAAATCGAGGGCATAGTTTCCACTTTGAATGGGTTCTGGGCTTAATTTATAGTCGGGTTTGAGGTAGAAACAGTGTTCTTTTGTTTCAAATGGAGGCCAGGTGTCCGCAGTTCTCCAATAATTTCCCGGTGCCCCCGGTTGGTCTGAACCCATCACATAGTAATGTACTCTCGGAATATTGTCCAGAGCGCGTTCTTTTCCTTTCAGATGATATTCAAAAAAGGCATTTACGACATGCGATATACGCAAGTCAAAACGGTTCGAATGGAGTTTATAATCCTGAGTTACATCCGGTCCATGGGTGGACCATTTCATAATTAACATGTTTTTCCCCCGCACTTTTTCCGAGCCCTCTTTTTCACGGGCGAGGAAGGCGTCTATGGTTGCCTGCTGAAATATATCATACCACCCCCCGACAAACAAGGCGGGTGCCATGATTTTATTTGCCAAAGCATTGCTATCAAATTGCTTCCAAAATGTATCATATAACGGGTGGGATTTATACACATCTATTAGATGGGGCTGTCCAATGACCTGTAGCCAGCCTTCCATCATATGCTTACGAAATACACCCCCTTCGTATATAGAGTTATGATATAAACTGCCTGTTGCGACATCAATATACTGGGCTGAGATTTTGTCCGTTGCCGGTGCTAACAGAGTTTGAGTAATACCGAGAGCAGACCCACCAAATGTTCCTATTTTCCCATTACACCAGGGTTGGTTATGGACCCAGTCTACGGTATCCGCACCATCATGTAACTTTTCATCCCAAGCATCTGCCCGAAATACAAATTTTTCTCCCGGACTTTCCCCCATGCCACGGACATCCTGTATAACTACCGCATATCCTTCATCAAGGTATTTTTTTACTTCCAATACTCTCCCGTATGTACTCCGCACTAACAATACGGGAAAAGGACCTTCCTGTCCATCCGGCAAATGAACATCCGTTGCCAATTCCGTCTCATCGGACATTGGGACACGATAAAATTGTGAAGACGAAAAAGATGAAATTGAAACAAGGGCAATAAATGCAACAAATATGAAACCTGTTCGACAAATAAAAAAACAATTATCTTTCCACATTAATATTCGTTCTCCTTTCAATTGGCTTTTTATATTTCTTTAATTATATAAGGACTAAGGGTTGGTAGCCGTATGGATTTTTTGTTTTTATTGTAATCTTTTTGCGAAACAATTGTTATTTTTTGCAAGTCTATATATACCCATTTGTTTAGTTTAATTTTGTTTTGAAGAGGAGTCCGCATGTATCGAGATTTACCTGTTTTTTTAAAGTTGTTTTTTTCTCTGGTTCTGGTGGTTATAGGTTATCTGGTACTTTATCAAATCTTTTTATTAGGGGCAAAATTAATTAATGACCCTATTGACCGGGCGATTCTTTTAGCAATGCAACCCGACCATTATGTTCCGGTACTGGATGAATTTATTATGTTTCTTACACATTTTTCAACATATTTGTTTTCCATCACCGCTATTTCCTGGCAGGTTACCTATTTAATTGTGCGGAGAAATAAAACGGCTAATAAGATTGCAGGTTATGTATGGAGAATTTTAGCCCTTCTTTTGGGAATATATCATTTGTGTGGGTTATGGATTTCGTCATACGGCATCTTTTGGTGGAGACCTCATGAATACCGTAGTGTTTTTATCTTTTTGAGCATAGCGTCGTTTCTGGTTTTCTGGTTCGGGGCTAAAACATGGGAAAAGTGGGACTATCAAGAACGGAGACGGTGGAGTCGAATTTTCTGGATAACGCTTATTAGTGTGTTCTTTACTAATTATTTAGGTGAAGATAGTATCAAAAGGATCGTAGGCCGACCGCGTCCGTTAAATGAGAAGCATGAACCATGGAATCGACAAGTGCGTGTTATCAAGGATGAAGTGGTGAAGGCTTCTCCTTCGTATATTTCCGGGCATGCATCGTCATTATTTGCTTTACTTACGCCTGCAATCTGGGGTGCTCGGAAGAAGTGGGCGAAGGGGGCGTTAGCCTCATGGGCAACTGTTCATGCTTATACGCGAGTTTATACTGCAGCACATTTCCCTTATTGTGTTCTTATGGGTTCACTGTTTGGATTTCTTATAGGAACACTGTGTTATTGGTCGTTCTGGTGGTGCTTAGAACCGAAAGATAAGCCTCCAGTGCCTGCTCCTCCTGTGAAGGCTGGGACTGCATAGAAGAGGTGTTCCATTCAAATCGCCTTTGTAATTTATCTGGTGGTTTTCCGGGATGAGAGGCTAAACTCATAATCGCAAAGAGTATAGCAAGGATGGGTACCAAAAGCAAGCTTACCACTACCCATTTGTACCCTTGGACGGGCTTCAACCATGAGGGGAAAGAAGGCGCAGGGAACTTTACAAGGATACTCCAAATGCTTATTAGTATCATAATAAACAGGAAAAAGGCATGTATTCTTACAGGGAAAAGGGATGTTTTAGGTATCATTATTAATATTTGTGTAATCCACCCATTTGTCCAAATTGTCCACAGCCAGAAAAATTGTAATTGCCCTAGAGATGTGTTTTCTACCTTTGTTTCTTTGAACCACTTCCAGTAGATGGTGAATGAGATTAAAGTTAAGGCAATACCTCGTAGCATAACATTGAAGTATGGGTCTAACCAGCGTGTATCATTTCTTATTAAGATTTGGTTTTCTTCAAATCGTTCCAGCAGGTTGTGTAAGGTAATCATTGGAACGAAGGATAGGATAATAAACACAGCCATAACATAAAAGAATGGGGTAATGTTCATAATAGGTTTGTCTTCTTCATATTCCCGAAAAACAGCATAAGCAATACCTATCCCAAGGACGAAACCGAAGGATATTTCCATTACTTTCCACCAGTCGAATTCGGGTCCCAAAAATCTCCCAAGAACCTGTAATAATTCTCCGAACATAAAACCAATAGCACCTGCGAAAAAGCCCCGAAGCACCAATCTACATGTTTTGTGTTCTTTTTGGATGAAGTTAATAACAAATAGAGCCACAACAGCGCCCAAAACCAAAGCCCAATTCTCAACACGCGGGGGTGTCATAAGAAGTTTTAAAACTTTGATTAGAATAAAATAAGAAATCTGGGCACTTATATATATAGCAACAAGGAATAAAGCCCAGAAAGTTAGTGATTTCTGTCTATCGGATAGAACCATTCCCAGTATACCTGCACAGAAAGCACCCCATAACCCACCAACTACTGCAAGAGAAAGATAACCATAAGTTACATTCAATAGATCAATGCCATGAGTATATCCAATTAGAATGCCATAGCTCTGAATCCCTCCCAATGACATGCCCAATGCCCCTCCTGCTCCAAGGAGCGGGGCTTTTTCGAGCCAATGTTTCTTACCGCTGGCTATTGCAATTGCCAGTCCCAACAAAGCCCCGGGGATTAATGCACCCTGTTCCCCTCCGATTTCTCCACGCAAACCCCAACCCAATGCAACCGCTAGACCGACAAAAAGTATATTCATAACATTTCCTTTGTTACATTAAGATACAGGAAGTATTTTATATCAGAATATCTAATTTTTATTTATTTTCAGGGAGAATTTTAGTAACTGTTCGTTCTGATTGTTTTTGAGGTCCATCTGTATGATAAATTACTTCGTTTCCAATTGTTTTTTCTCCTATTGCATCTGTTTGTGCAGATACCTGATAGGTGAATGTAAATGGGAAAGGTGGTATAGAAGGCCAGACGAAGTTCAATGTTCCTGTATTCCCCTTTTTCGGGGCAATGGGTGGTGTAGGACCCTCTATTATCTGTTCAAACTGGAATTGGGAAGGGAGGTATGTAACCAGAGCAAGAGCGGTTACAGGTTTTGGTCCGGAGAAGTTAATCGTTGTTTTTATTTCTATTGTACTGTTGGGCGTATATTTATCAGGGGTAACGGTCTGTAATAGGGTCATTTTTTCTTCGGTTTTTGTTAGTTCTGATGCTTTTGTGGGTGCAGGAGAGGTGGGGTTTTCTGTGGATGGAGTGTCCGGTTGCATTTCTTCAGATTTTCCAGAGGGAGATTGGTCTGAGGATGCTGTTGTTGCGGTTTTTTCTCCAGATGGGACCATTGGAGATTTAATTACATCAGTTCGTAGTTCCCCTCCATCTGCACGGTATAGAGTTTGTCCCTGAATTTCGGCTATATCTTTAAGTTCGTTTGGTACTCGCACTCTGTATGTAAAGGATGTAGGGAAAGAAGGGATATTGAACCATGCGAATTCTAAAAGAGGTGTTCTCCCGGGTGGTGGTGTTAAATCCGGTTTGCTCCCTTCCACCACAGAATCAAAAGACCAACCTTCTGGTAGTAATTCCTGAATTCCCAATGCGCGAATGGTTTTTATTCCTTCTTTTTCTAAAGTAATGGTAATGTCCAGTGTTCCCCCCGGGGTTACTGACCCGCCGGTTGCAATTTGTCGCATCATTTTGATTTGGGCTTCGGGTTCGCTGAGTGCGGGTTGAAATTCTGTTCCTGCAACCTTAAGTGGTGGGATGCGGGGTTGAGTCGTTTTTGGTGTTTCTAAAGGTCGTCGGGCCGTTTGTGCAGAGGTTGATGGTTGAACTGTGGAAGGTCTTGCCGGTGTCGGATTCTTTGATGCTGAAAAAATTATATAGCCGGCAGAAAAGATTAAGGCAATGAGAAGGGTCAGTATAAAACCAATTATTGTTGAGCGTTCCATGTTTTAATACCTCTATATGTAATAAAAAATTAAAAAAATATAAACGTCCATTATCAAGTATTAATTATAAGTATATAAATTTTTTATTTATTTATGCGAATTTTGATTACGGTATAGAGGCAGATGGAACAAGGGACTGATAACCATTGTGCATCATTAAATGGTCCAGCAGAATACATGCCAAAAATGCTTCTGCAACAGGCCATACACGAGCAACGATGGTTGGGTCTCTGCGTGTGACTGCTTTGAGAACTTTATTTTCAAGGCTGACTTTGTCGATAGTTTCCTGGTCTTTTGCTATTGTTGGAGTAGGTTTAACAACAATTCTTGCGATTATGGGTTGACCGGTAGTAAGTCCACCTGTTATTCCACCTGCGTGGTTGGATTTAAATACTACTTTTCCGTTTTCAACTCGCATCGGGTCGTTGCACTCTGAACCTTTCATGTCTTTGACGGCATATCCGGATCCTACTTCTACTGCTTTGACGGCACCGATACTGAGCATACGTCCTATTTCTCCATCTAACTTGCGGAATACAGGTTCTCCTAATCCGATAGGAACACCTGTTGCGACAACTTCTACCAATCCTCCGCTGGAATCTCCTTCATCACGAATTTTAATAATTTGTTTTTCCATTTCAAACGCTGCGTCGGTGTCGGGACAATTCATTGTAAAATGGATACCATATTCTTCACGGATTTTTTGAAAATCTACTATAGGAGCCTGTTCTCGAATTTCAAGAAGTTTGCGTTCCAGTTCTGCGATAACGGCCATTTTATGGAGGAAACGCATTTCTGGAGTTATCCTTCCCTCTTTGAATACCCAACGATAGATGGGGTCATATTCTTGACGAACTTTGCGAAATGTATCTACTTTTTTCTTTGCTTCATCTAAGGGCATATCACTGGCTTTGACGCCGGCAGCCTCTTTGACATATGAAAAAACTTCTATTCCGTGTTGTTTTAATACTTTCCTTGCGACGGCTCCTGCGGCAACAATAGTCGATGTATATCTACCGCTGAAGAAACCCGCGCCGATTGCGTCGTCCCAGATACCATATTTGACAAATGAGGTATACGAGGCATGACCCGGACGCGGAGTGCGATTCGTTACCTGATATTGTTCTATATGTTCCATATGACGGTCAACATTAGGAATTAAAATGACCAAGGGGGTCCCGTTTGTATATCCTGCGTTCTGGAATCCTGGCATTGTGTCTGCAGAATTAATTCCACTATAAATTACGGGGACATCGGCTTCACGCCGTGGAGAAGCCAATTCGCTTTGACCGGGTTTACGGGTCAACAGAGATGAGTAAATCTCGCTTTCTGTTAAATAATAGCCTGGTGGTACTCCTTGTATAAAGGTTGTTAAACCTTCCTGATAACTACCTCCAGCAACGGAGACCTGAAACATACTACCCAGCGTGCAACCTAACATAGTTTTTCTCCTTATAGTTTTTGATTGTTTTATTTTTTTAATTTATTAAAATTTGCTTTCTAAAAATTTCCAGAAGTTCCCTCCGAAATAGTTAAAAATATCTCTTTTTATTTCCATTTCTGTTAATTTCCATCCTGTGGCGAGGATTTTCAGGTATTGTTCTAAAAATACTTTTGTGAGTACTTCACGCGTATGTTCCCACTTATAAATTACCTGTTCCAGAACGCGAGCGTCAGAATGTTGCGGGATAAAAGTTGTTCCTAAAAGTTCTATTCTCATTGTAGTTATCTCTTCAATTAAACTGGGGTTGTTTAGAAACCACCAACAGCCAAAAGGAAGAAGATTTCGGAATTTTCGAGCGGTTACACAAGCGGAATGGATGTTTTCTCGGGAAAGCATGGTAAACATGAATTTATTTTGTGGATATTTTTCGCATAGGTTTTCAATGGGTCTTAAAGATGCGGTTCCGACGCTGTCTCCTGCTAATTTTAGTTCCGGATTTACATTACGGTTTACACCTATCATTAGTGCCAATGGAATGTTGAAAAATTTTGTAACCGGGAGTACGGCCTGTTCGAGGATTATTCCACGCAGGCTATGTTCCGGGAAATCGAACTGTGGAGGTAATGATACCGCTACATAAACGGGTTTGACTTTTTGTATCCAATCGCTGACAAAGCGACGTATTTCCGATAAGGTTTCTTCTGTTAGGTCTTTATCTACGGTATAGCCCCAGGTTTGGAGCATGGTGTACACTTCTACCCAGCGGAGGATAAGTGTATCCAGGCGGAGCGAAGTTATAAACCGCGGGTCTATCTCCGTAGGGCTCAGCCAGAAATCGCGTTCCTGTGGGTCGAAGGGATCATTCGTCATCACGACTATCTTTAAGTTTGCTACCGTAAATACACGGTTTACATGTTCTACAACCGACTGTTGTGAAAACCAATCTCTGTAGGCATTTAAATCTCGCTCGGTTGTATCCAGTCCTAATCGATTTAGCACAGTCAGAACACCTCGGCATGCTTCACTTATTGGACTTCGTTCTATAAAGAGGGCTTGCCATATTGCGTTGGCTTGTTCTTTCTTGGACATATTCCAGAAGTTTGAATAGGGCATTTCTGTCGTGCGGATAAACTCAGCAACGAGATAATGATAGGTTAGCAACTCATCTATACCCCATAGGAGCAAATTCCCGAAAGATGGGGCGAATAAATGTGTGTGAATATCCGTAATAGGTGTTTCATGAAGTATTTTATCAATAATTTGAGGAAGTTGTTCGCGGGATAATGGAATATCGGTTGCTATTTTTTCAGTCATTCATAGACTCCTCAAACATAGGAAGTTTAGGAAAATATTGTACAACAGGTATAATTATTAAAAAAAAATTTAACCGAACTATTTTATTGTTTTGACCTCTAAATTGCAAATTATGTTTGTATACCCTTATTAGACGCTTTCGGATTAGCAATATTTATTATTTTTATCATAAAGGCAGGCCTTCTTCGTTTTTAAGGTTTTATAAACATTATTTTTTTGATAGAGAGCTTCAGGGTTATTTTTCTCATTCTCTATTTTTTTTAAAGTTAATAGAGCGAAGATGAGAAAAAGATATTATTTCCTTTTCATATGGATTATTCAAGGATTACATCTTTCATTGGAATAATCTATATATGAGGATTGTTTTCTTTACTAAATGAAAAAAAATTAGACAGGGGAGCCAAAAGAAAATGGCCGAAGTTAATTCAAAAGTGATAGAGAAAGAATTGGACAGCAATACAAATAATGGTGAAGGCATGAGCACAGTGCATGAGTTGATAAATAAAAAATATGCTTACGGTTGGGTTACACCAATAGAGGAGGAACCGTTTCCTTTTGGGCTAAATGAAGATATAATCCGTAAAATATCTGAGAAAAAAGATGAGCCGGAATGGATGACCGAATGGAGGTTGAATGCATATCGAATCTGGATAGGAATGAAAGAACCGCGTTGGGCATTTGTTAAATTCAGGACCCCTGATTTTCAGTCTATTCGTTACTATTCTGCTCCGAGAATGAAAGAGAGACCTAAAAGTATAGAAGAAGTAGAGCCTGAGATTCTTCGAACTTTTGAGAAGTTGGGGATACCTTTAGAGGAACAGAAACGGTTGGCAGGAATAGCGGTAGATGCGGTATTTGATAGTGTTTCTGTTGCAACAACACATCAAGAAATATTGGGTAAGTTCGGGATAATCTTTTGTTCCATGTCTGAAGCCATTCGTAATTACCCGGACTTGGTCAGGTTATACTTAGGTTCAGTTGTTCCTCCCAGTGATAATTATTATGCGAGTTTGAATTCTGCGGTTTTTAGTGATGGTTCTTTTGTGTATGTTCCCAAAGGTGTTAAATGCCCAATGGATTTATCTACTTATTTTCGGATTAACTCTGCACAGACAGGTCAGTTTGAACGAACATTGATTATTGCGGAGGAAGGATCTGAAGTGAGTTATCTGGAAGGTTGTACCGCACCTATTCGTGATGAAAATCAGTTGCATGCGGCTGTGGTGGAACTTGTTGCTCATAAAAACGCCACCATTCGTTATTCTACGGTTCAGAATTGGTATGCAGGTGATGAAGAGGGGCGCGGAGGTATCTTTAATTTTGTTACTAAGCGAGGGAAATGCATGGGTGATAATTCGCGTATTTCCTGGACGCAGGTGGAAACGGGTTCCGCTATCACATGGAAATATCCCAGTTGTATTTTGCAGGGGGATAATTCTACCGGGGAATTTTATTCCGTTGCATTGACACGAAATAAACAGCAAGCAGACACAGGGACGAAGATGATACATATTGGTAGAAATACCCATAGCACCATTATAAGTAAAACAATATCTGCGGGGATGAGTCAAAATACCTATCGTGGAATGGTTCGGGTGATGCCGAAAGCGGAGAATTCTCGGAATTATACCCAATGCGATTCGTTGCTCATTGGAAATCGTTGTGGCGCCCATACTTTTCCTGATATTGATGTTCGTAATTCCTCTTCTTCGGTTGAACATGAAGCAACTACCTCAAAAATCAATGAGGAACAATTATTTTACTGTCGTGCACGGGGTATTCGCCCTGAAAATGCAATATCCCTGGTAGTAAATGGTTTTTGTAAAGAGGTTTTTGATCATTTGCCTATGGAGTTTGCGGTAGAAGCAACACGATTATTAAGTATTAGTTTAGAAGGAAGTGTCGGATGAGTTTACTTAAAATTAAAAACTTAAGAGCCTTGATTGAAGGACAATTGATACTTCAAGGGATTGATCTAACTGTTAATCCCGGAGAAGTTCATGCAATTATGGGACCGAATGGTTCAGGAAAAAGTACTCTTGCACAGATTCTTGCAGGGAATGAAAAATATGAAGTTTCTCCGGAAAGTGAGATTTTATTGTTGGGCGAGAATATTCTGGATATTCCCCCTGAGGAACGATCTCGCAGGGGTGTCTTCATTGCTTTTCAATATCCCGTTGAAATACCCGGTCTCTCAAATACGGAATTTTTACATACTGCGATAAATGAGATACGAAAATCAAAAAATTTGCCACCGGTTGACATCTGGGATTTTGAAAAGCAATTAAAAGAAAAAATGAAAGAAATAGGTTTAGACCCTTCCTTTTCGGAACGCTCTGTGAATGAGGGGTTCTCGGGAGGGGAGAAAAAACGAAATGAAATTGTTCAGATGGCTGTTTTAGAACCTGTCCTTGCCATTTTAGATGAAACAGATTCGGGATTGGATATCGATGCTCTCAAATCCGTAGCAGAGGGTGTTAATCGTATGAGGTCTCCGGACCGTTCTTTTATTATAATTACCCACTATCAGCGATTATTGAATTACATCCAACCCGATTTTGTGCATGTGCTTTACAAAGGGAAAATAGTAAAGTCGGGTGGGTTTGAATTAGCCCTTGAACTGGAGCAGAAGGGTTATGATTGGCTTAAAAAGGAAGAAGAAATGGAGATGTCCTCTATTGGAGTTTTATCGTAAAGGGAATATTTATGGCAATAATGTATCAGGACGATAAAAAAATTCAATTGTTAGAGTCCGTTGCTCATATCCGAAATGGATTTGTGTTCCCGAATTGGTGGGAGTATTTGTTGCGGAATGGGGCTGATGCTTTTGAAGTATTGCCTATCCCTAATAAGAAGACGGAAGGTTGGCGAGAAACCAATCTAATGCCCTTTTTCAGTCCGCAGAGGAAATGGACATTAAGGGTACACAAAAAAGTTCAGGAAGAAAATATCCCGAAGAATATATATGATATTTTTCCCCCTACTGCCATCTGGGAGAACGGGGCTATAAAGTCAAGAACTTATAACAGCCCTACATTGTTTATTAATAGTTTTAAAGATTCGATACTCCGTGGATATGGGAATATCATTCAGCAAATATTTGAAAAAGAAAAGGACCCTCAACATATTTTTGAGGCACTGTCGGATATGTTTATGCATAACGGGATATTTCTTTATATACCGAAAGAAACAGTGGTAGAGAAACCCATTCATATTACAATAATGAGTCGTGGTTTTGATGCGGATACTGTTGATGTCCCGCGTGTGTTGGTATATCTTGATGACAATGCTCAGGCTACGGTTACAGTTCATTATGGGGCAGATACTCAAGAACCGCATTCTGTTTGGGTCAATGCAAGGGAGCAAATTATTGTAGGTAGAAATGCTCATCTTAAATACCTGAACAGTATTCAGGGAACGAATGATACACTCCGTTTCTTTTCTACTTCCGTTCAATTAGGATGTGAAAGTTCGTTTAGTTATAATTCCCTACATTTGTCCGGTCAATTTATTCGTTCGGAAATAGATGTGGAGATTGAAGGTGAAAATGTTACTTCTCAAATCAATGGACTTGTTATAAATAAAGGTCGGTGTTTTTCCGAAACACAGCAGCTTATTCAACATCTGAAAGGTTACGGGACAAGTCGGATCCATTGGCGTGGGTTAGGTCAGGAACAAAGTAAAACGGTTTATCGAGGAAAAATTTATATAGCCCCAGATGCCCAGAAATCCGATTCGATACAACAGTTTAAAGGTTTATCTCTTTCGGATGAGGCCGTAATCAATGCTAAACCTCAGTTAGAAATATATGCGGATGATGTCCGTTGTACTCATGGGGCTACTGTAGGTCCTCCTCCTCCGGACTTGATATACTATTTCCAGACACGCGGGATTAAACCTGATAAAGCACGCTCTTTGCTTATTCGTGGGTTTATTAATCAGATTTTGAAAGAGTTTCCCATCCGTGAAGTAGAAGATTTTGTTAACATTTGTATTAGCAAAGAAGTAAAAGAGTAATTAGAATGAGTTTACATATTAAAAAAGAGGTGCCTTCTTTGAGTAAAGACCCCTTACAACGACGCCGATGGCATTTAGAATCGCTGGCACGGAAAATAGGAATTGAGAGTATTCGAGCCCAATTCCCTATTCTGGAAATTATAGTTCGTGGAAAACCTTTGGTGTATCTCGATAATGCAGCCACTTCGCAAAAACCTAAGAATGTTATAGATACCATTGCACGATATTATCAACGAGAGAATGCAAATGTTCATCGGGGAATACATTTTTTAAGTGAAAAAGTTACGGAAAAATATGAGGAAGTTCGTTCGAAAGTAGCCCGTTTTTTAGGGGCTAAGGTTGATTGTGAAATTGTTTTTACAAGAGGGACAACCGATTCAATAAACTTGATTGCACAGTCATACGCCTATCCCCGACTCAAACCGGGGGATGAGATATTAATTACACAAATGGAACACCATTCCAACTTAATACCCTGGCAGGTCGTTTCTCAACGAACGGGGGCCAATTTGAAAGTAGTTCCAATAACGGATGAAGGGATGTTGAACTTAACACAGATAGAACAAGTACTTTCTGAAAGGACAAAAATTGTTTCTGTGGTTCATGTTTCCAATGTATTGGGAACGATTAATCCTATTTCGGAACTTTCAAAGAAGGCCCATGAGATAGGGGCCGTAATAGTAGTGGATGGAGCACAGAGCACCCCTCACATGCCCATTAATGTACAGGAATTGGATTGTGATTTCTTCGCGTGTTCCGGACATAAAATGTATGCTCCAACAGGTATCGGCGTCCTGTATGGAAAAGCTCCACTGCTGGAAAGCATGGAACCCTATCAAACGGGTGGAAGCATGATATTGCATGTTTCTCTGGAAAAAGCAGAGTACGCCCATACCCCCCAGAAATTTGAGGCCGGGACACCAAATATTGAAGGAGTAATTGCATTAGGAAGTGCGGTCGACTTTTTGCAATCTATAGGCATGCATGAGATTTATCATTATGAATCGGCATTGGTCCAATACGCATATGAAATTCTTTCACAGATACCGGGGGTACATATTTTGGGTCCTAAAAAACCTCGAGCGGGAGTTGTTTCTTTTACTATGGATTGTGCGCATCCCCATGATATAGGACAAATTCTCGATGAAGAAGGAATTGCGATTCGTGCCGGACATCATTGTGCCCAACCTATTATGGAACGGTATGGTATATCCAGCACAGCGCGAGCATCCTTTGCGGTGTATAATACTGTTGATGAAATTGACCAATTAGCCGAAGCAATATATAAAGTGCAGGAGATATTTAAATGAGCTCGGCATCGCGTGCTCTATATGAAAAGGTTTTGCTTGACCATGCTAAAAATCCGAGAAATTATGGAGAACCTGAAGCATACGACCGAAAAATAGAAGGTTATAATCCTTTATGTGGGGACCATTTTGTTTTTTATCTAAAGTATGATGGGGATACAATCAGAAGGATAAACTTTACAGGTCAGGGATGTGCTATTTCTAAAGCGTCTGCATCGTTACTCACCGCTTTTCTTGAAAATCAACCTAAAGATAAAGCCATTTTGGTGATTAATAAGTTTCTTGAATTATTAAAAACATCTCCCAATTCACCTGTTAATGAGGATGAATGGGGAAAACTTACTGCTATTGCAGGTGTTCGTGAATTCCCTATTCGTATAAAGTGTGCTTCGCTGGCATGGCATTCTGTTCTCAATATTCTAACAGGGACAGAAAAAACGACCACCACAGAGTAGAGTATATCCTGAAGAGAGAAGTATCCCCTTGTTTTTTGTTACAATTAGAGTTTCTTGTTATTCGACTTACTGAATATAAAGAAGGATTTATAGGTATGGAAGCAGAAACGGTTTCGGATGAAGATACATTTCATATTGCCGAACAGATGCGAAAAAAACTGAAAGGTATTATTCCTGATTTTGAAATTGAATTAAAAGCAGAACTGGCTCAAGAAATTCTTCGATTGAAAAAGGAGAAGAATGCAGTTATTCTGGGGCATAACTACATGGAACCTGTTTTATATCATTCTATCCCCGACTATGTAGGAGATTCTCTACAACTTTCTTCTATTGCAAGTAAAACAGAAGCCGATATTATTGTTTTTTGTGGCGTATGGTTTATGGGCGAGACCGCAAAAATATTAAACCCTCATAAAACTGTTATCGTGCCCTCGCGTGAAGCAGGTTGTTCTCTGGCGGAAGGAATCAATAGAAATGATTTGATTGAGTTGAAGAAGAAATTTCCCGGGGTTCCCGTTGTGTCCTATGTCAATACCTATGCGGATACGAAGGCGGAATCTGATTATTGTTGTACTTCGGGAAATGCAGGGAAAGTCCTTACCCATATTTTTAAGCAGGGACATAAAGCGGTAATTTTTGTGCCCGATGAGTACCTGGCAAAGAATACAGCTTCGGAGTTGAATGTGGACTATTTTTTCCCTGATGAAATAACAATGGAAGAGATAAAATCAAGAATGCGAGAAGTGGTTATTGGTTGGAAGGCAAGATGTGAAGTCCATGAATTGTTTAAACCGGAAGATGTGGACCGCGTCCGGGAGCAATATCCGGGGGTAAAAATTCTTGCGCATCCTGAGTGTCCCCCTGAAGTTATACAAAAGGTAGATTTTTCGGGAAGTACTCAAGGGATGCTTGATTATGTAAAAAAACATCCTAAGGATAGAATTGCTTTGTTTACAGAGTGTGCTATGGGAGATAATATCCAGGCAGAATTTCCAGAACTGGAAGTAGTTCAAGCTTGTTCCCTCCGTTGCAAGCACATGAACTTGATAACTCTTGAACAAACATTAGAATCTTTACAGAAAATACAGTATCAGGTAGAATTACCGAATGAGATTGTCGAACAGGCAAAGCAACCTATCCAAAGGATGATAGAAATCCGTTAAGTAAATAAATATTTAAATTTGTTTTTATAAAAGGTTTTATTATGAAAAAGAAAACAGGATTTACTCTTATTGAGCTGTTGGTAGCCATTGCTATTATAGGGATTTTAGCGGCTATCTTACTGCCTGCATTGGCGAGGGCTCGCGAATCAGCTCGCCGTGCCTCGTGTCAGAATAATTTGAAACAATGGGGACTTATTTTTAAGATGTATTCTGGTGAGTCCAAAGGAGCCAAATATCCGCCTGTAATTATGGATTACAGAAATGCTGTTGATTGTAAACAGGCGGGGTTCCCATCTGTGGGGATGAAATCAATTGTTGTAGCAGGACCTCACCCGGAGATGATATATCCGGAATATCTGACAGATGTTAATATTCTTCTTTGTCCTTCAGACCCTGCGCATACCCCCGATTCGTTAATAAGTCCATTAACAGAAAACACAGATATAACCATTCCCTGTTCGGAAAAAGGGAAGGGCATGTGGAACATGCAAGCCAGTTATTATTATTTAGGCTGGGTTTTTGATAAAGGCGATACTACAGACCCTCAGACCAATTTGTCCTTAGTTCCTTTTTTAAATATTGTGAGTGGGACAGCCCCCACACAAATAATTCAAGGTTTACTTGAAGCGGTTCTGCCTTTCTTTGTAAATCATGAGAATGGTAGAGCCGACCGTGATATTGTTATTTCCGCAACAACTGCGGGACTTACAGGGCAACCGCCCGTCGGTAATGCAGGCGGTGATACAATTTATAGGCTGAGAGAAGGTATTGAGCGATTTTTGATTACAGATATTAACAATCCTGCTCGTTCTGCAAAAGCCCAGAGCAGTTTATGGATTATGATGGATAAACTCACATCAGACCCCTCTTTATATAACCATATCCCTGGCGGGGCTAATGTCCTTTTCTTTGATGGGCATGTTGAGTTTTTAAGGTATCAGGAAAAAGGTCCTGCCCCTGTAAATGGTGGAGTTGCTACAGCAACCAACGCCCTCGAAAAGATAAATTTCAGTATGTTCTAACATATCACTTCTCAAAAAACCAGATCGTTATAGGATATTTTCGCTAATAGTTGTGTGGATTTTATTGTAAATCATTTTTAAAATAACTTAAAGTCTTAAAGTAGAGATATGATGGAGTCGTTTTTGTCACCTATCCCTTATGTAGATTATGATTTTTTTATATTATAAAATTTGCTTTCCACTCAGTTGCTCTAATATTTGTATCCCTTCTAAATCCACAGGAATGTCTGTATTGTTGAGAATAACCACAGCGATTTGGTCTTCCGGTAGAAATCCAGCAAAGGAACTAAATCCAAAAGTCTGTCCATTATGCCATATCATTTGGTCTTGATTATCTGGAGTTATATGAACATGCCATCCCAATCCAACATAATCGTTTTCTGATATTTTAAAGAGATTCCTTGTACAGAGTTTCATATCTCTCTGAATTTGTGTGTCTTTATCTGACATAACGGCATTCATATAGCGGAGCATATCTTCAATGGTGGTTTTTAAATCACCACTTCCAGCGAGAGCACCAAACTCAATAGGGGGTGCTGGTAAGCTAAAAATAGGAATATTACCGATGTCTATTAAAGAACAATACCCTTGAGCCATTCTTTGTTTTTGGGAGGTAGGTATTGTGATACAGGTGTCTTCCATATTAAGGGGTCCTGTGATTTCTGCTTTTAAGAGCGTTTCAAGGTCTAATCCCGCCTTATTAACTAATGCATGTGCGAGTAGTGCTATCCCGAAGGTAGAGTAATTATATGTTTCCCCTGGAACGCTACATAAGTTGTATGACGAAAGAAAAGAATATAGGTGAGTAGATTGATAGTTGCGCCAGGGATTTAATGGACAGTATGAAGGGAATGTCTTTATTTCATCAGGTAATTCTGGTAATCCCGATGTATGTGTAGCAAGATGAGCAAGGGTTATTTCTTGTCCATTGAGTGAAGGGACAGAGATCTGTGGGGGGACAAATAGTTGTAAGGGATCGTTAAGATTTACGATTCCATTATTTACCATGCGTGCAAGTAACATGCATGTAAAAGTCTTAGTAATAGAGCCCATCTCAAATAGGGTGCGATTGTTGGGGCATGAACCAAATATCTTATGTGTTTTCCCGTAGCCGAGTATGTAACTTGAGTCATCTTTGATTACTCCTACGATACATCCAACACTTTGAGCCCGGGTAAATAATGGTTTTATAGCATTGTTCACTGTTATCAAAATGGGCGAAGGGATCTCTTCAGGATATTTGTAATGAGGTTCTATTTTACCTTTACATCCCAGATAAAGAATGATGGAGCCTGTTAATACAAGGGAAAAAATTTTTTTCATTGCTTGTTCCTTAATAAAAAGATCCGATTTGTGGAGGACATATTTGCAATATATTACCCAAAACAACCTGAATGATTACATCGATAATATTTTTTGTCAGTAGACCGATTTAGATTTTTTAGGATTTTAGGGAAATGGATAATATACTATCGTTAGCTCTTTTTTTGGGGTTATTAAGATAGGGTTATTTGTTAAGATTATATCTATAAGGTTATATATATATGTGTGTAGAGATTATTTAATTGTTATCGTCAATATTCTATAGTTCGAGGTCATCTAATCCGAGAAGTTGTTTAGATTCTTCTGTATCTAATTGTTCAACCCCTTTTAGTTTCCGGTCTATCATTTGAGTTCTTTTTTGTGCCCGCTCGATTTCATTTGCAGCAGATTCCAACTTTTCTCTTGTTTTAGTCAATAAATCGTTGAACTTTATAAACTCTGTTTTTACCGCTCCCAATACTTTCCAGACTTCCTGGGATTTCTTTTCAATGGCAAGGGTTCGGAAACCCATCTGAAGGCTGTTGAGTATGGCCGTAATTGTTGTAGGTCCTGTGATAACCACATTTAATTCTTTTCGTATATTTTCAAATAAGCCAGGTATCCGTAACACCTCTGCAAATAAACCTTCTACAGGTAGAAACATAATTGCAAAGTCTGTCGTATTCGGGGGGTAGATATACTTATTGCTGATGTCTTTTGCTTCGTTTGTAATACGAGTGGACAAAGATTTTACCGCTTCGTTTAATGTGTTTGGGTCTGCATTTTCCTGAGCGGATAAAATCCTTTCGTAGTCTTCCCGGGGAAATTTGGAGTCGATAGGTAATAAAACATGTTTCCCGCTTTCGTCCTTGGCAGGAATTTTAATGGCAAACTCAACAATCGCATCTTTTTTGATTCGGGCATTCTTTTCATATTGCTGGGGTGTGAGTATGTCTTCAAGGATATTTTCTAGTTGTAGTTCACCAAAAACGCCCCGTTGTTTCACATTAGTTAGCACTCGTTTTAAGTCGCCTACATCTGAGGCGAGAGTTTTCATTTCTCCTAGGCCTTTATAAACACTTTCCAGTTGTTCACTAACCGTTTTGAAAGATTGAGACAAACGGTTTTCAAGAGTTGTTTGCAATTTTTCATCAACAGTCTTTCGCATCTCTTCTAATTTAATCTCGTTTTTCTCTTGGAGATGTCGAATTTCATTTTTGAGGGTCTCATTTATTTCCGTAAGGTGTTTGGAATTGAGTTGGGTTAGTTGGTTTAAGTTTTCAGAAAATATTTTTAGTTGGTCTAACTGATTTTGAGAAAGAGTATTTAAGGTTGTGTTAATGCTTGCAGAGAGTTCGGTCCGATTTCTACCCATTTCTTCAAGGAAAATTTTATGTAACGATTCTTGATATACATATACCTTTTGTAAATTCTGCACGAATTCCGTAATTTGAGTTTGGTAAGTGTTGTTAAGTTTTGTAAGAAGAAATATTATATAGAGAATCATTATCAGGGTTATCGGAAGAAAGATTATGGACGCATAGATGAAATAAGTGAGAATCGGTGTCATGCACATTCGCTCCTACTTTTGTCGACAAAATATATATTTAAGGTATGTTTTTCTTTTTGTATTCTATAAAAGAAGTTTTGTAACAATCAATGGTTATTTTTTCTTTAGGTATGGTTTTTTTCTATATTCTATAACAGAAGTTGTCTATAGAAAAATGGGAGAATTAGGAGAATGATGGGGAATAAGGGAAAAATCTATTTTTGTTTTTCTTCTTTGAGCAAATTGATAAGTTGTTCAAATCTTGGGGCATTGTGGGGGTCAGCGGAGATTAGTAGTTCGTGAGCATTCAATATAAAATCAACCATTCGTTTTTGTGTCGTAGGAATCGCAATGGGTTTTAATTCGGATGGGAGTGGTTCGGGCTCAAACAAGAAATGGACGAGGATGTCGGCCAGCCCCAGTTCACTAAATTCTTTGAGTAACGGTCGACCAATATTTTGTAATGCAATTTGAGGATAGGTTTCTTTTTCGGAGAGGTAGCATAATTGATGAAGGACGCCGAAGAAAGTACTTTCTAACTGAGCGCATTCTGAGAAATCAAAGACCCAGCGGGTTATGTTATTCTGTTCTTCTTTGAGTTTTTGGAGAAAGTCATTCAATCCATAGGCTTCTCGCCAGGTCCCTGTCCCGATGATTTTTATGTAACAGGTATCTGTTTGAATAGCATAGAGAACACCTCGTGTGGATATATTAACATTAAACGAAGGGGTCTCTTCTCTCGGGAAATAAACAAGTTTGGGGCTATTTTGTCCCTTTAGTGTGAGCCAGATAAGGGTCATATCATCTTTTTGTGATTTCTGTTTTGTCCAATATTGTAACTCGCCATCTAATTTTATAAGCATTTCTTGTGGATTCTCTGTGTCCTGTTCTAATATTTGAATAAGGTTTTGTTGTGTAAATTTTTTGCCTTGATTATCCTGGAGATTTACCATTCCATCTGTATAGAAGAGGAAGGTATCGCCCCACTCCCACGAAAAAGTCATGGATGTAAATTTGGCACGGGATACAATTCCTAACGCAGGTGCAGGAACACGGATAACCTCGACGCGATTATCTTGTTGATGCCTCCATAAAATAGAAGGATGTCCTGCATTACAGATTTCGATTGTCTTATTAGGTAAATCGATAACTGCATAACAAAGCGACATAAACATTTCATATCCAAAGGGTCCCTGTACTAATTTTTCGTTTAAATCCAGCAAGAGGTCTTTTGGGGATATAATTTTACGTTCTTCGCATGTATCAAAACATTTGGGTTGAAAAGCATATTTTAAGAAAGTAGTTACCAGAGCCGAACCTATCCCATGTCCCGATGTATCTGCGATATAAATTCCGATATGTTCTTCATCTAAAGACAGAATATCGATTAAATCTCCACCAATTCGATTCAAAGGATTAAAATATACTGCGGAAGAAATTCGCTGATGTTGAGGGACCGTTTTCGGAAGGAGTGCCCTTTGAATTCGTTCGGCTCTTCGTAGGTCCTGGTGAAACACCTCGGTCTGAGCCTGGACCAATTGATATGCTAATTCCAGTTCTGCAAGACGGTTTTCCAATTCAATATTCTTTTTCTGTATTTCTGCAAGTAACTGTTCGTTATGTTCTTTTACTTTTTTATGCTCGATAGCACGATTTATTTGATGGGTAAACATATCCCATGAGTCAATAGGTTTTAATATAAAATCGTAAGCTCCCTGGTGAACAGCATTAACTACATCTTGTATTTTGGTTGTACCTGATAGAACTATTTTTGTCAGATAAGGTTTATTATCATTTAACCAGGACATCAATCCGAAACCATCCATTGAGCCTTCTAAATAGAGGTCGATGAGCACAAGGTCAAAATCTTGTTGAGTTAATATTGAGATTGCGTTTTCAGCAGATTTACAACATTGAACATTATATTCTCGGTTGGTGAGAACTCGTTCCATCATAAGTAAAATGGAGGGTTCATCATCTACAATCAGTAATGAAGGTTTCATAACTTTTTACCTTCCCGTGTTTTTACTCTTTTAGGAGTACAAATACTTTTAACCCGATTTTTTCTTGTGTCTCTTTCATGATAACATATTTAATAATAAACTGTATTTATCATTTAGAGTTAATATAGAAAAAATATTAACGGAAAGGATAAAAGTTTAAATACTGTTTTGATATAATAAAACTTTGAAAGTTTGTCAATATTTTTCTTGACATTCTTACCTATTCTTTTGTAAAAATATGAGTAGGATATTTAATTTAAATGAGAGTTTTAATAGAAGGAATTTACAAAAAAGGTAGATATTAGGATATAATAAAAGATAAAACTTTTCTGGAGAATTAGTATTATGTATCGATATTCCAAGTTGTTTTTACTCTTTCTTGCGTTATGTTTTTGTTGCTCTACTTTTTCTCAAACATTGAAAGAGGCAGACCCTCAGTCGGTAGCCCAAATATTAAGCACATATCAGAGTGATACGGCGACAGAGATGCCGATCATTCATAAGAATACAAGGGGTTTTATCCGTTTTCTGTCGGCACCTGAAGGTGGATACTTTGCTACCTCTGTTATAGGACAGAAATCCTTTGATGTAAGTGGTGCGGTAAAGGAATATATAGAACAAAATATGGGTGCTTTTAGTGTAGTAGCCGATAAAACGACTCTGGAAATTGAGTCGTTGCAGGAAAAGGGAGATTATACAATTATTCGGCTTAAACAAAATTATATGTCCCTCCCTGTTTTTGGTTCAGGTATTGCTGTAAAAATGACAAAAGAAGGGAAAATCCTTGCCATTTCTTGCGATATATTAAGGGATGATACAGGTTTAAGACCTGTTAATCTTTCCCAACCTTTTCCTGTCGATGAAGAGAAAGCAATAGAGAAAGCAGTTCAATTTATTCTGGGTAATAATAAGGAACTGCAAAGGCAGGATGTAAAGGAAATAGAAGAAAGTTTCCTGGCTGTGTATGACCCCGTTATGTTGAAACTATCTGGAGCCCCTTGTGTGGTGTATGTGGTTACACTGGCAACAAATGGCGAAGCAAAAAAGGTTTATCGTGTACTGGTTGATGCGATGACGGGAGAGATTCGGTTGAATCATCCGCTTTACTCTGCGGTTATTGACCGAGAGATTTATGACGCTAATGGTTCATACAATATCCCTACAACAATAGCCCGGAAAGAGGGAGACAAAGAAACGGGGATTTTAGATGTAGACAATGCGTTTATTTATCTGGGCGATGTGTATAACTTTTTTTCTGTGAATCATGACAGGGATAGTTATGATGATAAAGGAGCCACTTTACGAGCCGTTGTGCGAATCCCTATCCAGAATGCATATTGGGACCCAACACGGAAATTGTTCTGGTTCGGTACGGGGTTTACAGTAGATGATGTTGTAGCCCATGAATATACACACCCTGTGGTGAGTAGTGTTGCAAACTTGATTTACTTTGGGGAGCCAGGAGCCATTACAGAAAGTTTATGTGATATGTGGGGAGAATTTGTAGATTTGACAAATGAAAAAGGCTTAGATACGGATGCTGTTCGCTGGCTCATTGGAGAAGAACTCCCGTCAGGCGTTACATGGGAAAGTACGCAGAGGACAACTGCAATAAGGAGTATGAAGGACCCAACTGCTTATAATCAGCCCGACCGCTATATGAGCCCGCTTTTTGTGAAGGTTTCTCTTTCATCTATCGAAGATAATGGGGGTGTTCATACAAATAGTGGAGTGGGAAATAAATTGGTATACTTGCTGACGGATGGGGATACTTTTAATGGGGAACAAGTCCGAGGATTTGGCATTGTTCGCACGGCAAAATTGTTTTATGGTGCTCTGGAACTTCTTCCTCCTGTAGCGGATTATACAATGCTGGCTTTAGCCTTAAATGCCTCTGCCCTTTCGCAAGGATTGTCTATTGAAGATAGGTTTAATATCAGCCGTGCTTTAAAAGCGGTAGAAATTTTACCGAAAGACTTAGCAGAAGTGAGTGCTCGTGATTTTCGGGCTACATCAATTCTTCTGGAAGACGATTCCCCTGCTATTCTGTTATCATGGACGTCTCCTCCCGCGGATGCATACAGTCAGGTTACTTTGGTTAAGAAAGCAGGGAGTTATCCGACGAGTACGGTTGATGGCGACAAAATATTTGAGGGTAAAGATTCCTATTACCTTGATGTAAATGTTCTTGCAGGTATTGAATATTATTATTCATTATTTGTAGATATGGTTGAACTTCCCCCTGTAGAAATGTATGATAGTGCTGTAGCAGGAGGATATGCTCCACAGGTATTAACACAGGAGTTTCGTTCTTCTCTCCCAAGAGAACCTATTGCATCCGAGATTATATATAGCCAAATTTACTTTATTCCTACAGGGGCTCCCATAAATGAAATAGATGGTAATAAGTATTTAGGGGGGTATTATAATTATGATGCAATTTTTATTCCGGAGGTATTCACGTTCCCGGTGAAAAGACAGGATTCTACAGGAAGTTCTTATACAATTCCTCTTTCAACAGATGGACTTGTTAGTTTTAATTTAACAGATGCCCAATTCCCATTCTTTGGCAAGAAGTATGGAACGATATATTTAGGTGCGAACGGGTATATAACTTTTGTTCCGGTGGCCCTGGAAGATACGAAAAATTTCCCGGGACTTCCCAGTCACTTTGCCATTCCGCGTATCTCATTTCTGTTTAGTGACCTGGCTCCGGATTCTGCGGGAGAGGTATGGACAAGGCGATTGCCGGACCGTTTTGTTATCACATTTGAAAATGTTCCAAAAGATGCAGAAGGGGGGCTTCCCAATCCTTTGTCTGGAGCGAATCCGGGTTCTTCTGTGCAAGTAGAACTTTTCTTTAGTGGACATATTCGTATTACATATCTGCAATTAGACCCCAATTATTGCGTTGTAGGGTTGTCGGATGGTAGGGGTGTTCCTGTAGACCCGGGACAATTATTCCCATCGGAAATCCCTTACTCACTCCAACGATATACAAATTTTGCCCAATTGCCCTCTACTTCAACTCGACTGAGTTTTGAGCCATCTCCGATATATACAGTTTTACCCAATCAGAATATTACTTTTGTGGTATCCTCTTGGTTTTCTGGTGAGACCGCACCGCAGTTATATGCTAAGTGGCTTGTAAGTGATAATCCTCCTTTTGCTGACCTTAAAAACGGCAAGGGTAAATTTTCGTGGACACCGAAACAAGTGGATGAAGGGTCCTATTATCTTAGGGTTTTAGCCCGGTTAGGGGAACAATACGCTTATCAAGATATTCCTATTATCGTTAATCCAATTACGGTTCAGCCTAAGGCGTTAAACTTGCGTATATCATCACAATCTCCTGCGGAAGATACTACTGCATCTCGTGTGGTTTCTGCGGGTCGGCCATTGGTGGCGAGTTATGATTATGTGCATCCATTAATGGTGCAGAATCCCACACAATATGCTGAAGGGCTCAGTATTCTGTATTGGTTCCGTAATCATCAAACGATTCCTTCGCTAACTAATTATCGGACCGTTCCTCCGAATGTAATAAAAGGAGGAGATATCTGGTATTTCCGTGTAATTCCTATATCAATAAGTGGTATCGTAGGAGAAGAAGCAGTTTCACCTATAATTTATGTAGTAGGGCAACCTCAGATTGCAAGTATATATCCAGTTCGTGGGAAAACCACCGGGGGTGATCCTATCCGAATTAGAGGAAATAACTTTGTTGGACTTATCAGTATAAAATTTGGGGGGATTCCGGTTCCTTCTTTTAGGCTTATTAGTGAAACAGAAATTGAAGTTACCACACCGCAGAGTTTGCCGGGTAAGGTAGATGTGTCTATACAAACAGCGGGTGGTTCATCGCAATTATCTCAAGCATTCGAATTTTATGAAGAAATACCCTCTGAGCCTGAAGAACCCCCAAAAAGGTGTTTTATTATTTCCTGTGGATATGTTTCTCATGATAGAGGAAATCTAATAGGTGATATTTTATTCCTGTCTCTTCTTATAGTGGGCTTGTTTTATAGAGGACTAATAAAATATTTGGTTTAGTAGTTTTTATAAAAATAAAGATAGATTAACTGTAGGTTAATTTCTTGAAAAAAGTATTTCCTGTCCTTTTTTTATTTTCTTTCTATATTATAAATTCGTACAGGGTTTTTTCGGATGAGAATCCGGAAGGACATATTGCTTATCTTTGTGGCCTGGATATAGATACATATCGTGTGCATACTATTGAGTTGGAAACAAATGTAGAGAAAGAGTTAACCATAGGAACCCACCACGGAGCTCCTGTATGGTCCCCCGATGGAAAGAAAATAGCCTTTTCTTCGAAGATGGAAGGGGGATTGTATATTGTAATTTGGGATAGTGTTACTGATAAATATAAGGTTTTGAAACATCAGTATTCATGGAATGATACTCCATCGTGGTCTGCGGACAGTAAATATATATCCTATATTTCATGTGAGAAAGGGTTAACCGACCAGAAGGCGGTAGTATATGATATAGAACACGAAAAAGAGGAATTTTGGGGAGGAGAAAAAATCCCCTCTGTCATAAATCCTGTATGGTTCCCGAAGTTAGATATATTAAATGCTATGAGTGCAACTGTATCGCAGGTTACTTATACAGAAGGATTTGATATAAACAAATTTTTTGAAGAAGGTTACTCTATCGGGGTTTTGATTGGTGTAGCGGTGTTTCAATCTGCGGAAAAGATGTTAACAACCGAATTGGTTCTTTTTAGTAAAACACAAGCAACACCGTTACCGAAAGAATTAATGCTGGAGTCAGCACGGTTTGAGGAACTCAATCCGCAGGTATCACCGAAAGGTTCCAGTTTGGTTTTTGAAACGAATGAAGCAGGAAACCGCGAAATCTATTATTTAGGAAGAAGAGGGATCTCGAACATTTCCAATCATCATTTAGCAGATTGGAATCCTGTTTGGTCTCCCAATGGGGAGTGGGTGGCATTTGAGTCATTCCGACATGGGAGGAGAGGTATTTATCGTGTATTTCCAGAGACAGCCCGTGTTTTCCCTCTGGTTGTTAGTGGCGATTATGATGCATGGAGTCCTGCCTGGTCGCCGGATAGTCAATGGATATGTTTTGTCGCCAATCCATCAGGAAAACCTCAATTATATTTGAAACATATCGAAGAAGATAAAATAATACCATTAACAGAGAAATCTGTGAGTGTGGCCCCCTGTTGGAGACCGAAAACAAAATGAGATTCCGATGGCATAAAGAGTATGTTTTGATATTTTTAATGATAGGACTATTGGTTTCTTTTTTTAATGGATATGCCCGTCATGAAGATGGAACTCTGGGAATTATTAAATTGCCAAATGAAGGTTGTCCAGTGATATTATCTCCGGGTCAAACATTTAATATTGTTGCAGAACAGAAAGGAACTATTTTTCTTATTGATAATGAAAAGAATATTATCCCGTTAAATGTACAATGGGAGGAGAAAAAAACGGAAATATATAAAGGTTCTGTCATATTAATGGGTGAAGATATAAAGGCGGGGTCATATTCAATACAGATTATCACAGAGGGAGGTGCGAAAGATGTAAACCCCCGTTCTATTTGGGTTCAAAACGAATTTAGAGAGTATTATACATTTGCACACATAAGTGATATTCATATCCGTAGTGATAGTTTGCAGGATGAAAATGCAATTACTTTTCAGACCATCATTGAGAAACTGAATCAGAGTGATGCCCAATTTATACTACTAACAGGTGACCTGACACATGAGGCTAAAACCGAACAGTGGCAGGTATTTCTTAATATCTTGAACCAAGCCCGAAAACCCACCTTTGTTTGTGCTGGCAACCATGACCGTAATGAAGATAATTACGAAAAAATGTTTTATACATCTACTTATGCTTTCCGGTACGGGAAAGACGGCTATATTATTTTCGATACCCGAGAGTACCGTACCGCAGATAGTTGGGGAGAGCAGGATACTTTGTTATATCGTTATCGCAGGGAACTAAAATCCAGTCGTTGGACCTTTGGTATTACCCATCGATATGAGTTCACGATGGGAATTCGTTCGCAAATAATACTTTTTGTAGATGACCCTATCGATTTTATTTTGTATGGTCATACTCACCGTGAAAATACAAGAGAAGAATCGGTGATTCCCTGGGGAAAAACGCGTGTATATGTTGTCCCTGCAGAAAAAGATGGTTTTTACCGCATTTTTGATGTTGGGGAAGGGGGACTATTTCCTCGACCCATACAGAATGTTAAAGGGAAATAAAAAAGGGGTACTTATATCTTAATAAAATTTTCAATATGGAAATAAGAAGGGAAAAAAGAATATAATATTATTCAAATTCCAATTTTTCTAAAATTATTGGAATGTCAAAATTTGTCCCCAATGCGCAATTAGAATAAAAAATTATTTTTATTTATTAGGGAATTTTTATGCTTGAAACACTTGTAAGACCTAAAAGTATTGCTGTAATCGGGGCCTCTCGAACCCCGGGTAAAGTTGGATATTCTATACTTAATAATTTAATCTCTTCGGGCTTTGAAGGAAAGATTATCCCTGTAAATCCTTCCACAGACGAAATATTAGGTTTGAAGTGCTATAAAACACCAAAAGATGCGGGTATCCAAATCGATTTTAGTATTATCGTGGTTCCTAACAGATTGGTGAAACCCGCGTTAGAAGAATCATGTTTAGCAGGGACTAAGTCTGTCTGTGTTATTACCGCAGGATTTAAAGAAGTTGGACCTGAAGGAGCCCTTCTGGAAAAAGAAATAGCCCAGTATTGTAAGCAAAACCGTATGCGGTTGTTAGGTCCGAATTGTTTAGGGATAATCAATACAGAAAACAGTATGAATGCCTCTTTTGCGACACAGATGCCCCGCAAAGGTTCTATTTCGGTAATTTCTCAATCAGGGGCTTTGTGCACAGCCATTCTGGATTGGTCTGTAGGTCGGGGTGTCGGCCTTGCAAAACTAATTAGTATTGGGAATAAAGCGGATATATCAGAGATCGATTTGTTGCAAATGTTAGGTGAAGATGAACAAACAAAAGTAATTGCATGCTATCTGGAAAATATTGTTCGAGGTGAGGAGTTTATAAAGATAGCAGAGCAAGTGGCGTCTATAAAACCTGTGGTAATTTTGAAGGTAGGGACTACACAGGCAGGTAGTCGTGCGGCATCTTCTCATACAGGTAGTCTTGCAGGGGAAGATATTGCTTATGGTGCGGCGTTTCGAAGGGCGGGAGTTATTCGTGCCGAAACTTTTGAGTCTTTGTTTGACTATGCGTCTGCTTTGGCTATGCAACCTTTACCCAAAGGGAATCGGGTTGCTGTGATAACCAATGCGGGTGGGCCGGGTATTATGGCTGCGGATGCTGTTGAAAATTCAGGATTACAGGTCAAGCCGTTACAAACTGAAATTTCTTCTGCACTGAAACAAAAGTTGCCTCCTGCAGCAAGTGTAGCCAATCCGATTGATGTGCTGGGAGATGCAGATCCCGAGCGCTATGCAATGGCCCTCAATGCGGCACTGGATGATGATACTATCGATTCCGTTATTGTTATATTAACGCCACAAGCCATGACCCAACCTGCAGAAACCGCACGGGCCATAATTAACAATCTCCGTGGTAATAAACCTGTTTTGGCTGCGTTTATGGGTGGAGCAGATGTGATGCCTGCACGGGACGAGTTGGTATTGGCCAATTTGCCGGATTACCCATCACCGGAGAGGGCTGTTTACGCTTTGAAGGCTATGTGTGATTATTCCGCATGGAGACGTAGGCCTCCACGAATAGTGATGCGTTTTCCTGTAAATCGCCGAAGGATAGAGCGAATTATCCGCAGGCAGATGCGAGAGGGTCGAACATTTATAAATGAGGTCGATGCAAAAGAAATTTTGCGTGCCTACGATTTCAATGTCCCGCCCGGTGCCTTAGCACGTACGGATGAAGAAGCGGTTACCATAGCAGACCGAATTGGCTATCCTGTGGCTATGAAAATCGTTTCGCCGGATATCGTTCATAAATCGGATATTGGTGGCGTTCGATTGGGGTTGTCCAATCCTTCCCAGGTTCGTGATGCGTTTGACCTGATGGTACTACGCGTGATGCGTAAGATGCCCAATGCGAAGATTCAAGGAATTTATGTTGAAAAAATGGCTAAGCAAGGGCGTGAAGTAATTTTAGGTATGCACAGAGACCCCCAATTCGGTCCTATGTTAATGTTTGGTCTGGGGGGTATTTTTGTAGAAGTAATGAAAGATGTTAGTTTTTATTTAGCACCAATAACGGAGGAAGAAGCTTTACAAATGCTTGTAGGAACACGGTCCTATACCTTGTTAAAAGGAACACGGGGGCAATCGGCTGTTGATATTCATGCAATAGCACAGGCTCTGCAAAAGATGAGCCAGTTAGCAACAGAATTTCCAACTATTCATGAAATTGATATTAACCCGTTTATCGTTGGCGAAATTGGAACACCGCCTACGGTAGCGGATGCACGAATGATATTAGGAGGTCTTGATAAAAGCCATGAGTAATACATCTGACTTTAAAAAAGAATTATGTTATGACCCGAACTGGGAAGATAAATACTCTGATATGGTTGTTACTCCGGAGGAAGCGGTGCTCCGAATTCAACCGGGGTTCCGTGTTTTTATTGGAACCGGGTGTGCCCAACCTCAACGGCTGGTAGATGCTCTGGTTGCAAGACATGCAGACCTTGCAGATATAGAAATAGTGCATTTGTTAACTCTGGGGGATGCCCCCTATGCACAGAAAGACTTGACGAATCATTTTACAGTAAATAGTTTTTTTATTGCTCAGAATGTGCGTCATATCATTCAAGAAGGATTGGGGGGGTATACACCTATATTTTTGTCAGATATACCCCGTTTATTTAAGACAGGGCAACTGCCTTTGGATACGGCACTTATTCAAGTCTCTCCACCGGATGAAGATGGTATGTGTAGTTTAGGGGTTTCAGTAGATATTGTAAAGAGTGCAGCAGAGAATTCTCGATTGGTTATTGCAGAGGTCAATCCACAGATGCCAAGAACCATTGGAGATTGCTTTATTCATGTTCATGACATTGATTATCTTGTTCCCGTAAATGAAACATTAATTGAGTTTCCCCTGGTAGAACCTGATGAAGTTACCCGCGAAATTGGACAATATATTGCAGGGCTCATTGAGGATGGAGCAACATTAGAGTTGGGGATTGGTCGTATTCCACAGGCGGTGCTTGAATTTTTGAGCGATAAAAAAGACTTAGGTATCCATACCGAAATGTTAACGGATTCAATTATAGATCCTATTGAAAAAGGAATTATTACAGGTAAACGAAAAACTTTAGACCGTGGCAAAATTGTGGCAAGTTTTGCTATGGGGACAAAAAGACTTTACGAATATTTAAACAACAACCCCAATTTTGCATTCTATCCGACGGAGTATGTAAACGACCCATTTATTATTTCGCAACAGAACAAAATGGTGGCCATCAATGTGGCTCTTGAAGTAGACCTGACCGGGCAAGTCTGTGCAGATTCAATGGGTTCTAAGTTTTATTCCGGTATCGGTGGGCAGGTCGATTTTAATAGAGGTGCGGCACGTTCGAATGGGGGAAAAGCCATTATTGCATTACCTTCTACGGCCCATGACGGAGAGGTGTCGCGAATTGTTTGCCATTTAAGCGAAGGGGCTGGTGTGGTTACAACACGCGGGGATGTACACTATGTTATTACGGAATATGGTGTTGCCTATTTACATGGAAAGAATGTGCAGGAGCGAGCACTGGCTCTTATTAGTATTGCTCATCCCAAATTCCGTGAGAAACTATTAATGGAAGCCATTGAAAAGAAGTATATACGACCTGAACTTACAGATTTTAAGAACAAGATTGTTATAGGTCCAAGAGACATCCGTACTACATATATATGTGATGATGGGACATCTGTGACGGTGCGTGCTATACATCCTACAGATGAGCCTCGCATCCGGGAATTGTTTTATTCTCTGTCTCAGGAATCTTTGTATAAACGTTTTATGAGTCGTATGAAATGGGTTCCTCGTAAGCAGGTTCAGGAATTTGTATATATCGACCATCGAAATGAGGTATCCATTGTAGCAACTGTTCCCGATCCGGATGGTGAGGAAATCGTGGCAATGGGTGGGTACTATTTAAACCCAAAGACAAACCGAGCAGAAGTGGCGTTTGTTGTGCAGGATGAATGGCAAAATCGAGGAATTGGCTCATTTCTTTTCCGTCATTTGATAAATATCGCCCGTCGGAATGGGATTGCAGGGTTTACCGCAGAAGTTCTTCGTGAAAATAAGCCCATGCAAGCAGTTTTTGAGCGGAGTGGACTGAAAGTGGAATCGCAACTTCATGAAGGAGTTTACAGTTATATCATGAATTTTGAATAATATTAGGATATATTATTCACTATATATATAATTTCTTTATTTAAGGAGCCATTCATGATACATCCATCGATTATTGAGTATATTGGGTCAACTCCGCCGGACAAATTAGATTCAGGATTTTTGGGGTATTTGTGTAATTTAGCGGAAGTGGCCAAAATATCTCCTCAGGTTTCCGCTGGTATTGTGCAGGAATTAATAGACCAGCGAAGTCATTTAAAGTTGATTGCAAGTGAGAATTACTGTTCATTGTCAACACAGTTTGCTATGGCAAATTTATTAACAGATAAGTATGCAGAGGGGATACCGTACCAACGATTTTATGAAGGTTGTGGCAATGTAGATATAATTGAAGCGATAGCCTGTGAACAAGCGAAGAAATTATTTAATGCGGAACATGCGTATGTCCAACCTCATAGTGGCGCTGATGCCAATCTGGTAGCCTATTGGACAATATTATCCGCCCGGGTGGAAACCCCTGAGTTGGAGCAGTTAGATATCAAAGACCCATCTAAACTTACGCAGGAACAGTGGCGACAAATCCGTGAAAAGATGGGAAATCAACGGTTATTCGGCATGGATTATTATTCAGGGGGACATCTTACTCATGGTTATCGCCGAAATATATCCGGCAAGATGTTCGATGCCTATTCCTATACCGTCCGAAGAGATACCGGCTTGTTGGACTATTCAGAGATAGAGAAAATGACAAAGGAAATAAAACCACTTATATTGCTTGCGGGATATAGTGCCTATCCACGGAAAATTAATTTCGCCTGCCTGCGAGAAATTGCAGATAAGGTAGGTGCGATTTTAATGGTAGATATGGCCCACTTTGCAGGATTAGTAGCTGGAAAAGTTTTTCAGGGGGAATACGACCCGGTGGCTCATGCCCATATTGTTACATCTACAACGCATAAAACACTTCGAGGTCCGCGAGGTGGAATTGTGCTTTGTAAAAAAGAATTTGCGGAATTCGTGGATAAAGGCTGTCCGCTGGTTTTGGGAGGACCTTTACCGCATGTGCTTTCTGCTAAAGCAGTAGCCTTTACAGAGGCGAATCGCCCTGAATTCTGTGATTATGCACGGCAGATTGTTCGAAATGCACAACTGCTTGCGGAAGCCCTGAAAAGTGAAGGATTGGTTGTGGCAACCGGTGGAACGGATAACCATCTGATGCTTTTAAATGTTCAGGAAAGCCATGGTTTGACAGGGAGACAGGCAGCAGGAGCATTAAGAGCCTGTGGAATTACTCTAAACTTTAATTCGTTACCGTTTGACCCCAATGGTCCTCTGATTACAAGTGGGCTTCGTTTAGGAACGCCTGCGGTAACCACTCTGGGTATGGGTGGTATCGAAATGAAAGAAATAGCGTCTATAATTAGAGAGGTTCTGGATGCAACCAAGCCCGAAATTTTGACGGAAGGTCCCAATGCGGGAAAACCATCAAAAAGGAATTTTATTCTGGATGTTTCCGTTCAGAAGAAGCAGAAAGCACGAGTTTTGGAATTGTTAAACCAGTACCCCGTATATCCGAATATAGAGTTAGACCTTATTAAGAAATATTTCTTGCCTCAAACTTCTGCGTAGTCTGTAGAGGGGAAAGTTTGTTATAAATGGAACTGCAAAAATTTTTCTGGGTAAAAAGTGTTTTTGATATAAGTAAAAAGTTGATACGGAAGGAATACTGAATGGAAGAAGTTGTAAAAGCAACAAATATTACATGGCATCAGGGTGATATTAAGCGTGAAGACCGCGAAAGGGCAAATGGACATCAAGGAGCGGTAATATGGTTTACTGGGTTATCGGCTTCGGGTAAGTCCACACTTGCGCATGCTTTAGAAAACGCTCTGTTTGAAAGGGGATGTAAAACTTATGTTTTAGATGGGGATAATATACGCCATGGCTTGAATAAAGATTTAGGGTTTTCCCCACAGGATAGAGAGGAAAATATTCGCCGTATTGGAGAAGTGGCAAAATTATTTGCAGATGCAGGGCTGATTGTTTTAACAGCGTTTATCTCTCCTTATCGAAGTGACCGGGAAAAAGCAAGAAAACTCAATCCTAAAAATTTTATCGAGGTCTATGTTAAATGTGATATTGATACTTGTGAACAGAGAGACCCTAAAGGTCTTTATAAAAAGGCTAAGGCAGGTGAAATTCCAGAGTTTACAGGAATATCCGCTCCTTATGAAGAGCCTGAAAATCCTGAAATTGTAATCGATACGGGCCAGTCTACTGTGGAGCAATCTGTAAATTTCTTATTTGCTTATCTTACTCAACATGGGATTATTTCATAGTAAAAGCAGGATAATGCTATTTCGATTTACGATGGACTTCCAACACCCCTTCAATGGAGCGAATAGAACGCATAAGGACATCAAAAGATTTGGGATTGCTTGAAGAAATTGATTTTTGTGTAAATTCAAATTTAATAAGTCCCTTGCGTAAAATTTTATAATTGGCTGAAATTACAGGAACTTTGTTATCTATTAACAGCGAAGTTAATTCCTGAATAACAGTAGGAGAAGGTCGGGCTAATACCTGCACGGTAATTTGTGTGATGCTGTCGATTTCCCATCGGACTTTATGCATTCGTTGTGGGTCTCGGTAAACGCTATTAAAGATTCTACAATCCTTTTTATGGATTGTAATGGCTCCTTTTAATGTAGAGTAGCCAACAACCTCATCCCCCGGCAACGGATTGCAACATCGGCTGAAGTGAACAGCAATGTTTTTTTGTCCATCAATGCGAATGCTGAGATGTCGTTCCTTTTCGAACTCCTCATTATTTCCCCTATATTCGATTTTTGTTAATGCGGAGAAGTCTGACAATAGTGCAGTATCGGAAGGAGAATTTTCCTGCCGCTCATCTTTTCGAGAGGAAATTTCTTCCTTTTCTTCTTCCTCTTTTGGAAGAATACCTTTTTCTCGGAGATGGTGACGGATTTTATTTCGGGCTTTTCCAATAGTAATAATTTTCAACCAATCCAGATGGGGTTCCTGCTTTGGCGAGGTCAAAACCTCGACACGGTCACCTGTATTGAGTCTCGTTGTGATAGGAACATATCTATCGTTTACGCGAGCACCAATACAATGATGTCCAATCTCTGTGTGAATGGTATATGCGAAATCCAATACGGTTGCATTTGCAGGCAATTCAAAGACATCCCCTTTAGGTGTATAGATATAAATCTCGGATATTTTCAGGTCGTCCTGTATGTCCTGAGTTGTAATAGAGGACCCACCGGGGGCGGATAGTTCGGACACCATAGAACGAAGCCACTCAACCCGCTTTTGAGTAAGGGAATCGTCCAAGCCCCCTCCTTCTTTATAGAACCAATGAGCGGCGATTCCAAATTCTGCTTCCTGGTCCATTTCCTCAGTGCGGATTTGAATTTCAAGTGGATATTTCCTAGGTAAAAATACTGTTGTATGTAGGGCACGATAACCGTTGCTTCTGGGTTTTCGGATGTTATCACGAAATCGTTCGGGTACAAGATTTCCTAAACGATGGGCTATATCCAGTACGCGATAACATTCCTCAACTGTGTTAACAATAATCCGAATAGCATAAAGGTCCATAATGCGTTCAAGAGGAATTTGCTGTCTTTGCATTTTTGTGTAGATACTATACAAATGTTTCGGTCTACCTAAAATTCGAGCCTGAATTCCAATATTCTTTAATTCCTTTTCGAGATGAGCAATAATACCCTTTATTTCATTTTCGCGTTCGTCTTTTTTTCTTGCGATACGCGATGCAAGGCATTTATATTCCACAGGGAGCAGGACTTTGAAAGCAAGGTCTTCCAGTTCCATTTTCCATCGGTAAATACCTAATCGATGGGCTATGGGTGCATATATGTTTAGCGTTTCCCGAGAAATTCGTTCCTGGGCTTCTTTGGATAGGTACTTTAGTGTTCGCATATTGTGAAGTCGGTCGGCTAATTTAACAAGAAGGACACGAACATCTTTTACTCCGATAAAGAAAAGTTTTCGAAGCGTTTCTAATTTTCTCAGATCCTCATTCTCCTTGACAGTTGCTTTCATTTGTTGCCTGGAAACTTTTGTTACCCCTTCAACAATCTGCACGACGACCTTTCCTACTTCTTTTTCGAGAAGTTCCCGTGGAACCTGTTTGTCTTCTATCACATCGTGGAGAAGTCCTGCCATTATAGTCGTTGAGTCTAGTTTTATCTCTGCCAGGAGTCGGGCTACCTCAATGGGGTGGATAATATACGGTTCGCCAGACTCCCGTTTCTGTTCTTGGTGGGCTTTTTCTGCAAGTTCAAATGCTTTTCGGACCTGTACAATACCTTCCGCACTCATCCCGTTTGTGTGGAGTAACTGCACCAAAGAAAGAAATCGTCGTTCTATTTCGACAGGTACTGTTGCAAACCTGCTCTCAAGCATACCAATCCTTTATTTTTTATTATATCAAAAACAAAATTAGGAGTGGATTTTATTCTATGTTTATAAATATTGTCAGATGTTAGAATAATATGAATAATAAAATTTTGTTCTCTAAGAACACATATACTTACAAATTCTTCTTTTGTTCTGTTAGAATCTGTTGGAGTTCGTAAGGGATGGGAGTATCAACAGAATAACCGAGTTCTTTGCGAAGTTGGATGGCATTAATTAGGGCCTTGCCGGCAAAATGATTGTTCATTAATATGAATACGCGTTGTGCTTTATTTCTCATTCGTTGAATGCGTTCTGTCCATGGTTCCAATTCATTTTCCGAATATAAGTAGTTATATCTTTCGTCCCGATTCGATTTCTCAGAAAACCAATTTTTTATGTTTCTTCCATGAAAACGGACATAGGCAAAATCTGCAGTAACTTCTTCGGTCGGTGGTAAACAATTAGGGTCGGGTAGAGGTTGGTCAATGTTGCAAAAAGCCAGTCCTCTTTCACGGAATGATTCTAAAGTCTGTGAATGGAGCCAGGACCTGTGTCGAAACTCAATAGTCATTGGCATAGGAGAAAAAATATCTGTAAGTTTTGCTAAATATTTTCTATTTTCAGGTGTACGGTGAAATCGGTGGGGAAACTGAATAAGAATACAGCCCAGTTTGTTAGCATCGGCAATGGGTTCAATCGATTGGATGAAAAGTTTTACATCCTCAAGAGTGATATTGTGATAATTTTCATGTGTAAATCGCTTCCACAATTTTACGGTAAATAAAAAAGAAGAATTGTCAAGGACCTGCTCGACCCACGATTGGACTCTTATAGAAGGGATTGGATGATAGTGGGTTACATTTATCTCTATACAATTTATCCATTGAGCAAGGTATCGAATGGGATGTATATTGTATGAGGTATCCTTAGGATATACGGTGCCTTTCCAGTCTTTGTAAGACCAACCTGACACTCCAATGTAGCAAGGACAGAGTTCTTTTTGTTTTGTATTTAAGGACATGGTATAAATATTTTCTTGTTTTTGATTTTTTATAATTTGTGCAGTTAAATTATACATAATGAAATCATAATAGAAAGAACCCATCTTTAAAAAGAGGAAATATGCAACAAAGTGAAGAAAGAAAAAAGCAGGAGCAGATTGAAAACTTAAAAAAGAAAATCATGGAATATCTTTTCTGGGGGTGTCTTCTCCCTTTAGGGGTTGGGCTTCGTCTTTTTCATTTAGGTTCGTTAAGCCTTTGGTATGATGAATGTGCCTCGATAGAGTTAAGCAAATTGGTGGATAAAAATCTCTCGTTTCTCTCTCCTTTGTTAAATAATGAACCGCCTATGAATCCATTGCTTATTTTTATTTGGGGAAATATTTTGAATAGTGTTCGTTTTTGGGAGAAATATTCTGTTTGGGATGATTTTGCATGGCGGTTACTGCCTTGTTTTTGGAGTATTTTATCTATTGTTATGTTTTACCAGGTAGCAAAGCGGATGGTGGACCGGCCCTTTACTATCCTGGTTGCAACTTTTCTATTTATTATATCCCCGTTCCAAATTTATTACGCTCAGGAATTAAGAATTTATTCGTTTTATGTCCTATTAAATCTTATAGGTCTGTATTTTCTTCTTCGTATATTATCGGGCAATCTCTGGAAGGATTGGGTAGGTTTAGGTGTCATTTTTGTATTATTGATGTATTCCCATTACTTTAGTGTTTGGGCTATTTTTGTAACGAACCTATTCATCTTGATCTTGATGGCTCTGGGTAGGAGGGATTTGTTCCGGAAATGGTTCTGGACAAATTTTATTGCAGGACTGCTGGTTCTGCCGGCTGTG
>Ga0116210_1000508_pt1 | contig 38476 bp, 30 predicted proteins | sample TshhotsprinmetaG_FD_94483 | JGI IMG/M metagenome (GOLD analysis project Ga0116210, IMG submission 94483) | Hot spring microbial communities from South Africa to study Microbial Dark Matter (Phase II) - Tshipise hot spring metaG | ecosystem: Environmental > Aquatic > Thermal springs > Hot... | reverse complement strand
TGGTCCTCACCCCCGGCCCCCTTCGACAGGCTCAGGCTTCGCCCTGAGGCTCAGCCCGAAGGGGCGGGCCGCTCCAGCTTCGCTGGAGAGCCTGCGCTGAGCCTGTCGAAGCGGGGAGACCAGCGCCGCGCGCGGGGGGTTCCAATGCGGTATAAGCCACGTTGGCTCGGATGGTCTGTCCGCCCTTAAACCCTGAGAGGACCAGCCGCCCATCAGGACGCCATCCGCTTGTTCTGCGGCGCAGCCGCGTGGACGGCTGATGCCGCAAACGCGGCTTGCAAGCGCGGGAAGGTATGAATCTGTTCTACGGTCACCGCCGTTACGTAGAGATGATCCCCGACGCCCCGGCCCTGGCGATTGACCGGCTGACGGTGGGCTATGCGGGATTGCCGGAGCCGGTGCTGCACGAGGTGAGCCTGGTGTTGCCTGCCGGCGTGCGCGCCGCTCTGCTCGGGCCGAACGGTTCCGGCAAGTCAACCCTGTTGAAAGCCGTGGCGGGGCTCTTGCGACCGCGCTCGGGGACGATCCGGATCTACGGGCGGCCAGTGGGCGCCTGCCATCACCGGGTGGCCTACCTGCCCCAGCGCGGAGACGTAGACTGGCGATTCCCCGTGACGGTGGAGCGCATGGTGCTGGCGGGGCGGTACGTACACCTGGGCTGGCTCCGGCGACCGGGTGATGAGGACCGCGAGCGGGTGATGGCAGTGCTGGGAAAGCTGGGGCTGGAGCAACTCGCCAGGCGCCAGATCAGCCAGCTCTCGGGCGGGCAGCAGCAACGCGCCCTGCTGGCCCGCGCCCTGGTGCAGGAGGCAGACCTGCTGCTGCTCGATGAGCCACTGAGCGCAGTCGATGTTGCCAGCCGGCGCATCATTGACGAGGCGCTCAACGAGTTGCGTAACCAGGGCAAGACCATCCTGATGACCACCCATCATCTGGACCGGATCGACGAGGAGTTTGATCTGGCCTTTGCCCTGCAAGACGGCACGCTCCAGCAGGTTGCCCAGACGCTGCCTACCCTGGAGGGCGTATGATCGACTGGTTGCTCGAACCGTTCCGCTTCAGCTTCATGCAAACCGGTCTGACGGCAGCGCTCCTGGTGGGCATTACCTGCGCGACGCTGGGCGCCTACGTGGTGCTGCGTCGCATGGCCTTCATCGGCGACGCGCTGGCGCATACGGTGCTGCCGGGGCTGGTCGTGGCCTATCTGGGCGGCTGGAGCCTGTTTGGGGGCGCACTGCTGGCCGGGCTGCTCACCGCCCTGGGCATCGGCTGGGTCTCGCGGCGGGGCGCCGTGCGCGAGGATACAGCCATCGGCGTGCTCTTTACGGCGATGTTCGCCCTGGGGATCTTGCTGATGAGCCGGGTACGGTCATTTCGCGACCTGAGCCACATCCTCTTCGGCAACGTTCTGGGGGTGCGGACGGTGGATCTCGTGCAGATGGCGGCCATCGCCGCTGGCGTGCTGCTGACGCTCTTCCTGCTGCACAAAGAACTGGAGCTGACTAGCTACGACCCGACCTACGCCGAGGTGATCGGGTTGAGCGCCGACCGGATGCGCATGGTGCTGCTGGTGCTACTGGCCTTCACGGTGGTGGCCTGCATCCAGATCGTCGGCGTCATTCTCACCTCGGCAATGCTGGTGACCCCGGCGGCGGCGGCGGCGCTCTTGACCAACCGCCTGCCACGGATGATGGGACTGGCGACCCTGATCGCCATCGGCTCATCGCTCATCGGCCTCTACGCCTCGTACTACGCGGATGTCGCCTCGGGCGCGGCGATTGTCCTGACCTGCACCGCCTTCTTCGGTCTGGCCTGGATGATCCATACGCTGCGAGCGCAGGGGACAGCGGGGTGATACCATTTTAGATTGCCGATTTTGGATTGCGGATTGCGATCCCGGGCATTACCGTGCGCTATCGCAGCTCGGGTTATGCGGAGTGTTCAACAGAAATTGGTGTGAGATGAACAGGCGCCACAAAGGCGCGAAGAATCCCCGCAGGGCCGGGTGGTGGGAAACCCGGGGTTCCCCTGTTTTCACCTCAGTCATCCATGCGGCTGCGCCGCACAACGCCAGAATGAACATAGTATTGTTCTTGGGAGGGCTGCGCCCTCCCAAACCCTCCCCGCTGGCGGGTTGTTTGCTGGGGGGGCAGGGGCGCGGCGCCGCCGCGCCCCTACGCCCAAACCCTCCCGCGGGCAGGCTATGTTCACCTCAGACATCTATGCGGCTGCGCCGCACAACGCCGGAATGAACATAGTATTGTTCTTGGGAGGGCTGCGCCCTCCCCAACCCTCCCCGCTGGCGGGTTGTTTCCTGGGAGGGGGTAGGGGCGCGGCGCCGCCGCGCCCCTACTACGCCCAAACCCTCCCGCGGGGGGCTATTTTCACCTCAGGGCAAGGTCAGCATGTAAGCGACCAGATCCTCAATTTGCGCAGGTGTAAGCGCCTCTTTGAAGGTAGCGGGCATAGCTCCTGCCGTGAAGCCATCGACGATGTAATTGTTGGGATGGGTAATCGAGACACGCAGGTACTGGGCCGCCGAGAGGTTCGGGTCGCGGGTTGCGGCTCGCGCGCCCACACCGCTGAGACTCGGCCCGACCAGGGTCCCGCTGCCTGGTTCGACGTGGTGGCACGAACTGCATGTCACTGCTCCGGCAGATAGCGCCTCGGGCGGCAGGCTGGCAAAGAGCTGAGCGCCCGCCACCGGGTCGCCACTGCTCTCGGCAGGGCCGATCTCTTCAGTGGTGAGCGGCTCAGGGGTGGGAACCTGGGCGCCGGGCCGGACCCTGGTCGGCGGGACGGCCGTCGGCGCTCTGGTGGCTGTAGGGGCAGCCGTGGGTGCGACGGTGGGTTGACCGCTGGCAGTTGAGCCGCTCTGATCGCCGCAGGCTGCGAGTAACCCCAGGCCGATTAGTGCCAGGGCCACGGTCAGGCGCCAGCTTAGCGCCTCGCTCATCCGCCGCCCCCTGCTCGAACGGTCGAACGGTGAATGCCGTACATGTCTGAGCATGATCGTCCTCCGTAGTTATGTTGCAGTGCCAGCGGGAGCGCAGCGTGCTCCCGCCCACCACCTTTTCGACCGTGTGCTCACGGTCAATCAGATGGCAATTCTTGCCGGTGCGCATCTTGCTTGACGCAGAGGGGAACCTGGCAGCGGCGGCTGCGGCGGGAGGAGCGACCGGAAGGGCAAGGCCCTGTCGGCACGGTCACGCCTCGACAGTCACGCTGCTCGCCGCAGGTGAGCGTGAAGCAGCACTCTGGGTGGAGGGCGATCGAGAAGGGGGATATGTTCGCGCAGGCTGAGGGAGATGGTGACGAGGGTTGCCACAAGCGCGATGACGATGGCAACGCTGAGAGTGGTTAACGGGAGAGCTTCGTAGACTGCCCGTGGCCCGTTCCAGACGGCGGTGAAGGGGCCAGAAATATGCTCTTCAGCGACATTGCCGAGGTCGCAAAGGAAGAGCCGTTGCTCTGCGGAGAGCGTCGCATGCCGGCGGGTCAGCGTGCAGTGCGCCAGACACAGTAGAGGGTTGAGAATGGCGATAGTCGCAATGCTCCAGAACAGGATGACTGCCGCGATGCGCGCGCGGATGCTACGGGGTGAAGCGCCGGGCAATACCCCGGATATAAACAGATGGGGGACCAGGCGTCCCCACACAGTGGTCCACCGGGAGACCAGAGGTATGAACACCGGTTGGAAGGTAGGGAAAGCCACGATCTCCACACTCCTGCCGGCCAGGTCCGGGCCTTTCCAGACGCCCATGCGGCTGCGCTGCACCCCACAGGAATGAAAAGAGATTCTTTTGGGAGGGCGCAGCCCTCCCCAACCCTCCCCGCTGGCGGGGTGTTTCCTGGGAGGGGGTAGGGGCGCGGCGGTGCCGCGCCCCTACTACGCCCAAACCCTCCCGCGGGCGGTATTATACCATTTCAGATTGTAGACTCCAATCCCCGGCGCGTCAGGCTGTAAGCCGACGCAGACCATCAACCGGCTGCCGCTGCGGCCAGTCGCTCTCCGGCATGGCGCGCGCCAACGATGTTGCGCGCTACTGGTCCCAGTTCCAGCTCAGCTAGAGCACCTGTCACGTACAGCCCCGGGGCCCAGCGGAGTGCCCGGTCTATCCGCGGATAGCCGCAGGGCGCGAGGGGTAAGTCATTTGCGGCGATGGCCGCATCCAGCCAGGCGCCACCAGGTCGGTGCTGCTCAAACCCCGTTGCCAGGAGCACCCCGTGGGTCCGCAGCACTCCCCTGGTGAGTTCCAGATCCACCGTCCCATCGGTTTGCAGATAAGCGCGTTGCACGTGGTCAAGCCGGACCTGGAGCAGACTCTGCTGCTCAGCCCGGCGCAGGCTGCGAGCTACATCGTCAGGGACGCTACCCGGCTGGCGCGCGCCGACAATCATAGCCCGGCGGCGCTCCAGGTTTGGTTCGGCCAGGAACCTGCGCAACTCCTTGGGACCGATCCACCCCGGGGGGCTATCGAAATCGGCGATTCGCAGGGCGTGGCGCATCAGCAGGGTCACGCGCCCGGGAGCGTTGCGCGCCAGGGCCAGAGCAACCTGCACGGCGCTGATCCCGCCGCCAATCACCGCCAGGGCGCCCTCTCGGGGCAGCGCGTCCGGGTGAAACCCCGGCTCGTAGAGGTGCCAGACCGGGCCGCCCGCGGCGCGCAGGGTCGCAGCCCAGGCCGGCCAGCGCGGCTGCTCGCTCACGCTGATCGCGAGCAACACCCGGCGCGCCTCCAGGCGCCCCTGATCGCACTCGACGCCCCACCCGGTCTCGGTGCGTTGCAACGCGGTCGCCCGCCCGCGCAAGTGCAGCCGGTCGAGACCGAAGGCGGCGACTTGCGCGCGGGAGTGATCACGAAACAGGTTCAGCGCAGGGCGCTGGTAGCGCCCGAAAAAGGCGCGCTCACCGTAGCCGTAGCGCTTGGCATAGTACCATAGATCGTGTGGATCGAGAGCCACGTGATGCACCGAGGTCGAGCGCAGGAACTCCATCCCTGTCGCTGCCGTACAGGTCTCCCAGCGGGCCAGGAGCGTCTCGTGTGGATCAAGGATGCGCAATCGCTCCGACGCAATGCCAGCTTTGCCCAGCAGCACGCATGCCAGGTGCACACCGTGGATCCCGCCACCGACAATCAGCCAATCGAGCACTCTAACCCTCCAGATCCTTTAACCGCAGGCCCCGGTCACGCAGGGCAGCCTGCAATCCCTTCTTCTGGATCTCGCGCAGAGCTGCTGCGGAAAGCCTGAGGCGCACAAAGCGCTGCTCCTCGGCTATCCAGATGCGATGGTAGTGGAGATTGGGTTCCCAGCGCCGCCCGGTGCGGCGCTGGGAGAACGAAACATTGTGTCCGTAAGACGGCTTTCGACCGGTGAGATCACAGCGTCTGGCCATACAAATGCTCCGCACGACTTCAAAGTAGACACCCTTACGGCTGCACCGCACAACAATACGGTGGAAAAAAAGCGCCTCCTCTGCCGAGTGATCAGGGATGGCATCCTCGAGCATTGCTGCCCGTCGTATAGATGAGATATTCTATCATTACGAAACGCCAAAAAGAAGCGGCTCACTGAGCCGCAACCTCAAGCTGATTATTCGTAATGATAGTTTATCTCATCAGAGCTGTCAAGAGTAACGTTTTGAGATACTCAGCCAGGCTCCAGGTCGCGGGCATAAGCGGCCTTTCGCGACGCGCGGCTCCCACGCGCTGAAGAAGACGCTGCCCCCTTGTGGGCGGCCCCCTCCTCGCCGCGAACGCCGCAGACGTGGCGCAATGCGTTTGGAATACTCATCAGGATGGTACAAAGGATACCAGAGATGGAGGCGATTGTCAAGGGAAGGTTAAGATCCGGGGGTGCGGCGTAACGTCGTGGAAGCACCGGCTCATCGGCGGATGCCCTGCCGCCCTGCGGCGAGGTTGCCCCCGTTGCCCCGGGTTGCCGGGCTGGCCCGCGGCGGGGGCAGGCCGACGCATGCGCCGTGCAGGGGCGTTTGTGCCCGGTACGCGCCGCGGGCGCATGCGTCGGCCCTACGGGGGCGCCCCGCCGCTCCGTTGCCCCGGCGACGCTGCCCGTGGCCAACGCGATCGTTTCACTGTTACGCTCCGCACTGGCTCAAATCTTAATCCAGGGTTAAAGGGCAGTTTATCGGGCTGCGCTATCCTGAGGCAAACATAGGGTAAACCAGGGTTCTCCAATCCCCTGCTCGGGGGATCTGTGTGTGTCTCACCATTGCCGGGTAAGCCAGGATGCTCAGAGTTGCCATGCTGCTTCTGACTGTCGCGGCCGCGCTTGCCGCGGTGGGCTGCGCGCCGGGCCGGCGCGATGGCGCGGCGCTGTTGCCCACAGCAATCGTCGATCCGTCGCCGGTGGTCGTTGCGTTACCTGCCGTGATCGCCGCGCCCACGGCGAGTGCCGTCCCGTCCGCCACACCTGCGCCTGTGCCCACGCCTGCGCCAACTGCGCGGCCCACGCCGCCCCTGTCGGCTCGCTACGCCGCCCGTCCTGGTGACCGGGTACGGTTGTTGCGACCGGGAGTGGTGCATCTCCGGCGCGTTACCGATGACCCGTTACGTATCAACGCGCTGCTCCTCGACCTGACCAATCCCAACCTGGAGCTGGGCGTCACGGTGCCCCAGAATCGTTTCTTCGGGTTGTACCGCACCTCGATGCTGGTGCAGGATGCGGGGGCGCTGGCGGGTGTCAACGGTGATCTCTTTTCGGTGGACGAAGGCACGCCCCAGGGGCTGACGATGATCGACGGCCAGGTATTGATGGCGCCCAAGTACCGCGCCACCTTTGCCTGGAGCCGCGCGCAAGGACCCTTCATCGGCTACTTTACCCGTGAATGGACCTGGCAGGCCGAGGTGCAGGCGCCCGGCGGCGCGCGGGCGCCGCTCTCGCTGCTCAACACCCGCTGCCCGCCTCAACAGATCTGCCTCTACAACGAGTTTGCGCGCCAGGTTCCGGGTCGCGAGGGCGACGTGAAGGTGTTGCTGGGCCGCGATGGGCGTGTGCGCCAGGTTGTGCGCGGGCAACCACTCAAGCTCGGTCCTGGCGAACAGGCGCTTCAGGGCACCGGCGCGGGCGCCGCCTGGCTGCGCGAGCACGCCGTGGTCGGCGCCCGGCTGCGCATCTCGATAACTACCGACCCGCCGCTTGCCGATTACGAGCACGCCATCAGCGGTGGGCCGATCATTCTCCGCGACGGGGTCTTTGTGCAGGACTGTCTGTGCGCCCTGCGTGATTGTAGCCAGACCCGACGGCCCCACATCGTGTTGCAGTGCGAAGATTTCTCGACCGACTGGAAGCTCAAGCACTACCTCGACGTGCGGATGCCACGCACTGCGGTGGGCTTCGACCGCGCCCGGCAAACGCTCATCCTGGTGGTGGTGGATGGCTACCAGCGTGGGTACAGCCGTGGAATGACCCAGCGGGAACTGGCTGACCTGCTGCGCGAGTTCGGCGCCGATACGGCCATGGAGCTGGACGGCGGCGGATCGTCCACCATGGTCATCGAGAACCGGGTGGTCAACCGGCCCCCGGACACGACGGGTGAGCGCTATGTGGCCAATGCCCTGCTAGTGTTCTATAACGAGGCCCGGAGAACACCGTGAAACCATTGCGCGTGCTGCGGCGAGTTCTGGGTCTCGTGGCTTTGCGGTTGGCGCCGTTGCTGATCGCCGTGCCGGCGCTGGCCCATTCGGTGCCGCTGCGGGTAGCGCCGCCAGCGATGGTGGCAACCCCGGCAGCTACGCCTGTTCCGCCGACGCCACTGCCGGCGACGCCGACACCGGCGCCGCCGGTTCCCACACCTGCGCTGCGCTACGCCCTCGGCGATGCGGCGCCGTACCTCCCCATCCTGATGTACCACTACATCCGCGAGGTGGACCCCGAGGCCGACCCGCTCGGCTTCCGTCTCTCGGTGCGCCCTGAGCGTTTCGCCGAACAACTGGCCTGGTTGCGCGAGCACGGCTACGTCGGACTGCGTATGCGCGAAGTGGCCGCCTGTCTCCGCTCCAACAACTGTCCACGGCGCGCAGTGGCGCTCACCTTCGATGACGGCTACGCCGACAACGTAACCGCAGCCTTGCCGCTGCTGCGGCGCTATGGCTTCCCGGCGACCTTTTATATCGTGACCGGCTTTGTGGGGCGTGAAGGGTATATGGACTGGGCGGATCTGGCCCTGCTGCGCGACAGTGGTATGGAGCTGGGCGCGCACACGGTCAGCCATGTTGACCTGGCGGCCCTGGATCTGGAAGCAGCCCGCTACGAGATCCACGCCTCGCGCGAGGCGCTGGAGGAGCGACTGGGCATCGAGGTGTTCAGCTTCAGCTACCCGGCAGGCAGCTACACACCGGCGGTCGCGCGGCTCATCCGCGAGGCGGGCTTCACCAGCGCCGTCACCGCGACCCCCGGCGATCGCCTGGAGCGGCTCGACGCCCTGCCCCGGCGCCGCGTGCTGGGCGGCGAGACGCTGGAGGGCTACCGCTGGTACTTTGTGCCGCCTGCCCGGCTGGGGTTCAGGGGCGGACAGAACCCGTAACGGAGAAACTACAAAGATTTTGGTTACGGTGGGGAAAGCGGGTTTCCCCACACCCCTCCCGGCGGCAAGGGCCCGGGGGGCTATCCACGGCTGGCGCATCAGGCGAGGCGTGCACAAAGCGCACGTGGGCCTGGCCCGCAGCAGGCGCGCGGTTGTCGTCCACCAGGAGGAGCGGGGCAATACTTGCCAGTCGGTTGGTGGCAGCGAGCGTGTAATCCTTGCCGGCTTCCACGGTCAGATCGGCGTCGATCACCACCGGCGCGGTTGCTCCGGCGGGCACTATGCGAATATTGTAGGCCCTCGGGGCCAGCGAGGCGTAAGAACTGACCGCCCGGAACGGCACGTTCGTCCAGGCCGGCACACCATTCACCAGAACATCTACCGGCGGTGCATCGGGCGCGGCGTGTACGGCGCGCACCCGGGCGCGTTCGGGGTCGGGAAAGGGCCGGCCGGCGATAATGTCGGCGACGTGGGTGCCGTGGCCCTCAAAATCGATCGGGTTAGGATCGGGCGCCAGGGGCGGGCTGTTGGCGCCGCCGCTCCAGGCTTCGCCGACAAAATCGTAGCCGCCCACTGCTGGTTATCTTCCGTACATCCACCGGCTGTCTTGCTCCGTAGAGATAGGCGGACAGGCAACCCGCCAACTCGAGACCAGCGCGTTTGTTCGCAGGCAATTGCGAGACGCGCGCACAGGCGCCCCCACCGGATACTGCTCCGGAGGCGCCGAGGGGAAAGATCCCCGGCATGGGCTGGCCTTGCTGTGTCCAGAAAAGGTCGTTACCAGTACGTAAGCGTATGGAGGATCGCCTGATGAGTACTCGCTCGCCTGGTCGTGTTCACCCGATCATCCTGGCCTTACTGGCCGCGCTCGTTGCCCTGTCGCTGCTGCCCTCGGCGGCGCAGGCTGGCCGCGCCTCTGATGCGCCCGCCCGACTGCGGGCGATCCACGCGGTGCCCGATTTTGGAGCGGTGGATATCTACGTTAACGGCAACAAGGCTCTGAGTGACGTTACGTTCTTCACGGTCAGCCCGTACCTGGAAGTGCCCGCGGGTCGCTACAAGGTACAGGTCATCCCTGCCGGCGAGAGCCTCTCCAACCCCAGCCTGTTCGTGATCAACCGCAGCTATAATCTCAAGCCTGGCCGCGACTACACGCTGGTGGCACGGGGGAGCGTCGCTTCGGGGCGAGTGGGGCCGACCCTGCTCCGCGACGACAACCGCGAACCGGCAGTTGGCTCGGCGCGCCTGCGCGCGGCTCACTTCTCGCCCGATGCGCCCGCGGTGGACATCTTCATCAATGGCGAGAAAGCGATTGAGCACCTGAGCTTCCGCCGGGTCACCGGCTACCTGGAGGTGCCCGCCGGCACCTACGAGGTGGGCATCGCCCCTACGGGCGGCGACCCGATCTTCACCACCAGTCTGACGGTGGAGGCCGGCAAGGTCTACACCGCCTGGGCCAGTGGCCTGCTTGGTGGCGCGGGCGCGCAGGCGTTTGATGTTCGACCCTCCATTGATGCTGAGTTTGAGCCGGCGCGTATCCGCGCTGTCCATGCCGTGCCCGACATCGCCGGTTCGCCGGTGGACGTGTATGTGAACGATGTCAAGGTCGTCACCTTCGACTTCTTCTCGGTGACTGACTATATTGCCGTCCCGGGAGGCACATACAAGATCTGCGTCGTGCCCGCGGGCGGCGATCCGAAGACTCAGGCAGTGATTGCGGCGACCGTGCGGGTAACGGGCGGCAAGGATTACAGCGTCATCGCCCGCGGCACCGGCGGCGACTTCGGCGCGACCGTGCTTGAAGATGACAACACGCTGCCGGCCAGCGGCAATGTGCGCCTGCGCGCGGCTCACTTCTCGCCGGATGCCCCTGCGGTGGACATCTTTGTCAATGGCGCGCGGGCGATCACCAACCTGAGCTTCAAGCAGGCCACCGGCTACCTCGAGGTGCCCGCCGGCACCTATACGGTCGGCATCGCCCCTACGGGCGGCAGTCCGATCTTCACCACCAGCCTGTCGGTGGAGGCCGGCAAGGTCTACACCGCCTGGGCCAACGGCCTGCTCGGCGGTGCCGGGTCGCAGGCCTTTACGGTCACCCCGTCGGTAGATGCGATGGTTGAGTAACCGCACCATCGGCAAATATGCGCGGAGGGGTTGACCCCTCCGCGCAGTGACCCGTTGGCGCAAACAAGTCCCGGATTATAGTTTTGCACCTGGACTTATCCGCGGACCAATCGCGCCGACAATATCCTTCCTCTTCGCAAGCTACAACGTAACCACCCCGACGTAGATCAGGTTCTCACTCTGGTTGGCGATGAACAGCTCGTTGGTCGCAGGGTTGAAGGCCAGTCCCTCGACCCGTTCCGCGCCGCCTCCTGGCGCGGTGATGGTGCCGCGCACCACCAGCGTTACCGGATTAATCACCGTGATCACCCCTGTCGAGGAGTTCCCGCAGAAGAGGAAGCCCCGTCCGAAGGCCAGGCCGCGGCACTGGCCGCCCGGAGCCGGGAACGAGCGCAGGACGGCGCCCGTCGCCGGGTTCAGCACGTGGATGCGATTGATCGTCGAGTAGTAGAGGTGCCTACCGTCGAAGGCCAGACCCTCGCCACGTCCAGCGGGGGCGGGAATGGAAGCGACCTGAGCGCCAGTCAGGGGGTTGATGCTGTTGATACTGCCAGCCCCAACGGTGACATTCGCCACGCGGATGTTGACGCCGTCCCACTCCATACTGCCCACGGTGTCGTTGTCCACCGGATCAATCGCTCCCAGCACCGCACCCGTGGAGGGGTTCAGAAAGTAGATGTTCTCCGAGAAGGGCTGCTGGGTCAGGAAGAGCAGCGCCGGACGAAGCGCGCCGGCGACACGCAGGCGCCGGGCGTAGGCCAGAGCGCTGCTCGAGCCGTTGTTCGGCTGGGGAAACCTGAAACGGCGCACGAGCTGGAAGCCGATCGGCGGCAGGGGCGTGGCCGAAAGCGCCTTGAAGGCGTTGATGCGGCCCTTGCCCAGCTTGCCGACAAAACCGGGGTTTTTGGCGTCGATGTTGTCGCATGTGCTTTCAATGATTGCTCGCACCTGCGCACTGGTTAGCGTAGGATTGCGCGACCAGATCAGCGCCGCCAGCCCCGCGACGTGGGGCGAGGCCATCGAGGTGCCACTCAGGTAGGCGTAGGTGTCATCGGGGTAGGTCGAGTAGATATTCACGCCTGGCGCCGACACATCCACCTTCGTGCCGTAGTTGGAGAATGAGGCCTTCACGTCCCGGTTGTCGGTTGCGGCAACCGCGATCACTTCAGGGTACACCGCTGGATACTGGGGGGTCGTGTCAATGTCTACATTGCTGTTACCTGCCGCAAAGCAGACCACCACCGACCTGCTCACGGCGTTCTGAATGGCGCTATGCACGCCAGCGTGGTCGCCGTTCATCCGCCAACTGCAGTTGATAACGTAGCGGCGGGAAGGGTTGGCGACGGCATGGCTGGCTACGAAGTTGATCGCATCGGCACGGTTCTGATTCATGCCCGCGGTCAGGTTGACGCGCAGGGGCATAATCCGGCAGTTGGGGGCCACGCCGATCACGCCGCTGGTGTTATCAACGCCGGCGACGGTGCCGGCCACGTGGGTACCGTGGCCATTCGTGTCGTCGGGTGAGGGGTCTGGCCCGTCGGCGAAGTCCCAATCCTCAGAGCCGCGCGGCAGGAAGTTCGCTACCAGGTCGGGGTGATTCAGGTCGGCCCCGGTATCGATCACCGCCACGATCACGTTGGGGTTGCCGCGGGTGATGTCCCAGGCCTGGGGTGCGTCAATGTCAGCGTCGGGAGTGCCGGCGACGCCCTCGACGCTCTGTCCAGTGTTGTGCAGGCCCCAGAGTCGGGAAAAATCAGGATCGTCGGGCAGGTACAGGTCGTCGTTAAAGCCGGCCTCGCTCGGCTCGGCAAAGGCCACTTCGGGCAGGTCCGAGAAAACGCGCAAGGTCTCGAAGAGGCCCTTGCCCTCGGGCACGGCCAGCGTGTAGTAGCCCGGCGTGCGCTGCTCAGCGATGATGCGGCTGCCCTGTGCGACGATGATACGCTCGGCTTCTTCCTTGCTCACCCCCTCGCGGAACTGCACGGTAAACTCGTCGGGAAGAAAGTAGCGCGTCAATCCCTCGTCGTCGATCATCACCGGGAGCGTATTGGCGATGGCCGGCTGGGACTCCAGGCTGGCGCTGGCGGCAGCGAGGTCCTGCCCCGCCGGCACACGGAAGACTGCAAAGCCACGCTCCAGGTTAATCCCTTCACTGACAGACATGCCCGCCGCTTCCATCACGCTGGCGACGACGTCGCCTTCCGCCACTGGCTCGAACGTGGCCATAAGCTCATCGGCCTTGGGCGCGAAGCGAATTTGCTTCTGCGTAAACTTGTTCGTGTAGACAAATTCGCTCTCGGCCTTTACCTTCGGACGTGATCCGTTCATCAGACGCCTCCTGTTCGGTACAGTGCCTTATCAGCCTGGTCATCAGCAACGCCACCGGTGGGCTTAATGCAGAGCCGCAAAGCGGGGTTGACATCTTTCATCTGGTCAGAGATGTGCGGCAGATGGGGCGCAAGCTTCAACCAGCGCTGGCTGGTTCAACCTGGAGCTCAGCCACGAGGGGGCGAAGACCTACGGTCTCCAACCGGATCAGTCTGATCTCAACCGTATACCTTTGAGGGCTGCTAATTGCTGGTATGAGGTAGAACGTTACCCGGTGGAATATTGGAAGAGGTCTCTGGTTAACCAAAGGTTGAGCTGGTAGCTCTGCACCTGTTGTGATGCGTACCGCGTAACCGGATCGTTTCCTCTCTACAGTCTGCTCGGGGCGTAGAGTGGCGCTACGGAGTCTTGCCATGTCGGACCGCGCCCATCTCCGCTACGGGCAGTGCGATGCGGTGATCGCCACAACGGCCGATGTGCTCGCCGCAAACGCGGGGTGATCCACGCCTGGTCTGCGCGGTGCTGCGGATTAGAGGCACCCCAGCAGCGCGTCCAGGGTCTCGCGGGCGCAGCGCTCCCAGGTGAAATTGGCGGCGCGCTCCCACCCCCGGGCGCGGAGGCTGGCGCGGAGCGGCGCATCGGCTGCCAGGCGCTTGAGGGCAGCGGCGATGGCATCGGTGTCGCAGGGGTCCACCAGCAGCGCGGCGTCGCCGGCCACTTCGGGCAGGGCCGAGGTGGTGGAGGTCAGCACCGGGGCGCCGCAGGCCATGGCTTCGAGCACGGGCATCCCGAAACCCTCGTGGAGCGAGGGGAAGACAAAGGCCAGCGCCCCGCTCAACAGCGCCGGCAGATCGGCATCGGGCACGTAGCCGGGAAAGCGCACCCGGTTAGTAAGGCCGAGTTCGGCGACACGACGCACAATCGGCTCGCTGAGCCAGCCACGCCGCCCGGCGATGACCAGCAGGGCATCGTCGGCCCCGGCGCGCGCAAAGGCTTCGATCAGCCGTGTCAGGTTCTTGCGCGGTTGAATGGTGCCGATGTAGAGGAAGTACGGCGCCTCGAGCGCGTAGCGGGCGCGGATGGCGGCGATCTGCCCGGGATCGTCGGGTGGACGAAAGAGGTTGCTGCGACCAAGGTGCACCACCACGATACGCGCGGGATCGGCCCCGTAGTGGCGCACCAGGTCGTTTTTTGTGGCCTGCGAGATGGCGATGACGCGGTGGGCCGCGCGCAGGCACCAGCGGGTGCTCAGGTCAAGCTCCAGGCGACGACGGGCAGTGTGGGCCTCAGGGAAGGCCAGGTAGCCCAGGTCGTGGATGGTGACGACACTGCGGGGGTGCAGCAGGGGAATAACGTGGGCCGGCACAAAGAGCAGGTCGGGCCGGTCGCGCATCAGGGCTGGCCCGAGGCGGGCGTGGGTCCACAGCCGGGGCAGGCGGATACTGCGGAGGCTGAAGTTCGGGCCGACGGGTGGCAAAGATGGGGGCAACCCGTTAGTATAGAGAGTGTAGGTGTTCCAGCGATCAATGCGAGCCAGGGCGGCCAGCAGTTCGAAGGTGTAGCGTTCGGTGCCGGTGCGTTCGGCAACGCTGATCCGGCTGGCGTCAATGGCGATGCGTCGGGGCTGCATAGCGCCTATTGTATCAGACGCCTGTGCGGCTGCGCCGCACAACTCAGGAGGATGGGGAAACCCGGTTTCCCCATTCCCCAACCGCTGGTTGGAGCGGCTGGCGCCCCAGCCGGCAGGGGTGTGGGGAAGCCCGGTTGCCCCATCTCCTAACCGCTGCTGGGAGCGGCTGGCGCTCCACACAGGCAGGGGGATGGGGAAACCCGGTTTCCCCGTATTTTCACCTCGGTCATCCATGCGGCTGTGCCGCACAACGCTGGAATGAAAATAATTATTCTTGGGAGGGCGTAGCCCTCCCAAACCCTCCCCGCGGGCGGGTTGTTTCCTGGGAGGGCGCAGCCCTCCCAAACCCTCCCGGTGGGTAGGGCTTGCTGCCCCCCACAGGCAGGGGCATGGGGAAACCCGGTTTCCCCATGTCCCAGCCGCTGCTGGGAGCGGCTGGCGCTCCCACAGGCAGGGGCACGGTTCGACAAGCTCACCACAGGTGGGGAAACCCGGTTTCCCCGTATGTTCACCTCAGAAAGGGGCCTATGCTGCGAGTCTTGATCCTCTACGCGTCTCTGGGCGCCGGGCATGGCAGCGCGGCCAACGCGCTAGCCGCCGCGCTCAGCCGCCTGGGCGCCGAGCCGAGGGTGGAAGATGTGCTGGACTACGCCAGCAGCGTGGTGCGCGCCACGATCACGCGCGCGCATCTCGAGATGGAGTTGAGCGAGCGGGGTCAGCAGTTCTACCGGGTTATCTACGAACGCAGCAATGAGAGTGATATCGCCGCGGCCTTCCGTCAGAACCGCCTGCTGGGGCTGCTGACCCGGCCGTTCCTCACGCGCCTGGATCGACTGTTTGCCGAGGCGCAGCCCGATGCAGTGGTTTCGATCCACCCCATCGCCGGGTACATCCTGGCCCTGCGCCGACAGCAGGGCCTGCTGGACGTGCCACTGTACGTGGTGATCACCGACTTTCTGGCCCACAGTAGCTGGCTGGTGCCCGGCGTGCAGCGCTATTTCCTGGCCAGCATCTTTACCCGCTGGACCCTGGAGCGGCGCGGTCTCGCGCCGGAGTTGTTGGAGGTCACGGGCATTCCGATCAACCTCGAAGTTGCCGAGCCAAAGCAGCGCGCCGAGGTGCGCGCCCGGCGCGGTCTGCCGGTTGACCGGCCAGTGATTACCCTGTTCGGGGGTGGGATCGAAGCCCGGCGGGTGCGCCTGGTAGTCGAGGAGCTGCTGACGAGCGAAATGCCGGGCACGCTGGTGACGGTAGCGGGGCGCAATACGGAGCTGAACCAGGCGCTGAGCGATTTTGGCGATGGGCCAGCTATGCGCCTCAGGCGCCTGGGGCGCATTGACTATGTGGACGACTTGCTTGTGGCCAGTGATGTGGTGATCACCAAAGCGGGCGGGCTGATCGTCAGCGAAGCGCTGGCGCGCCGCGCACCGCTGGTCATTGTTGATCCCCTGCTCGGCCACGAGGAATGGAACGCCGACTTTGTGGCCGGTGTGGGCGCAGGTGTGCAACTGCGTATGCCGGAGATGGCCGCGCGGGCCACCCTGGTACTCCTGCAACAGCCCGAGCGCCTGGCCGCAATGCGCCAGCAGGCCGCCCTGGTCGGCTTCCCGGAAGCCGCGCTGACGATTGCGCGGAGGATTATTGGAGAGCCTGGAATGGCTCCGAAATGCGACGACTTTCACAACATTGACGTCTCGTAGAGAGACAGGTACGATAAATAGTAACTCCGTGTCTGATGTAAACATATGGGGAAATCGGGTTTCCCCACCTGTGGTGAGCTTGTCGAACCGTGCCCCTGCCTGTGGGGGCGCCAGCCGCTCCCACCAGCGGTTGGGACATGGGGAAACTGGGTTTCCCCATCCCCTGCCTGTGGGGAGGATTTGGGGGTGGAGGCGCGGCGTCGCCGCGCCTCCACGCCCTCCCAGGAAACAACCCGTGTTCATCCTGGCGTTGTGCAGCGCAGCCGCATGGATGACTGATAGGGTTAATGCTATGGCAGCTCGTGCAAAGAAGCAGAGCAAGAAAGTGGCACAACGGCACAGAGAGCTGTTAGTGAGAATGAATGGCTCCGCGTCCTCAGAATATCAGGTTATCAGTCAGCAATCGCGTCTGGATATAGCCAGACAATTGCTGGCCCGGTTGGGTGAAAGGGCGCTGCCAGAAGCAATCTTGCAACTCGGCTGTGAAATGCTGGGCGCCGATTGCGGCGAGTTGTACCTCTTTGATAGGCAGCAAGGGATTGCACTCGTGGCGCGGCATTCCCACGACGAGGCTGGATGTGCCACAGAAGCGCTCGATGGTGTGCTTCTGACCCGGCATACGCTGCGCAGTTCTTTGCCCCAGATTGTTGATTGTGCTCACGACAGCGAGGCACGTTTGCACTATTGTCGCGGTGGTGATTGCCGCTTGACCTTGAGTGTGCCGTTGCAGTGGAAGAGCCAGAATATTGCCGTCGTGTAGCTTTCACACACCCACCGCGCCCTGGCTATCGAAGCTGATCGCCTGGGTGTTGTGTATGAGTACGCTGATCTGGCAGCGCTAGCGCTGGTGCAACATTGGCGACTCGGTCACCCGCCAGATCAGCAGCCGGGAGAGCCGGCGTGCTTAGAGAACCCCAATGAGTATGCAGTTGTGTCTGGTGTCTCAGCCGTACTGGCAGCCAGCGAGGCAGAGCGGGTCAGGATCGCCCGTGATCTGCACGACGGTGCGCGGCAGGCCCTGCTGGGCGCACAATTGCATCTCGAAGCCGCGCATACAGCGCTACTGCACGGAAATGTCCGGGCGTCGCAGGATCACCTCAGCCACAGTCGGACCGCACTTGATACGGTCGAACAGGAGCTCTCGCGGATTGTTCATGATCTGCACCCACCACGATTGGGAGAAGCAGAGTTTCCGATCGTGCTGTCCGAGCTGGGTGAGCGCTGGGCGGCCGCGACGCAGGCCCGGGTGCATTACGCCTTTGATCCCGGTCTTCCACCACTGGAGGGGGCACAGGCTATTGCGCTGTACCGCATCGTCCAGGAGGCCCTGGCCAATTGTAGCCGCCATGCCTGCGCCTCACGCGTGGGGATCAGTCTGGTATGCGATGAACAGTATCTGACCCTGAGTGTGGATGATAATGGACGCGGTGGCGCAACTGTGCGAGGCGGTGGTGTCGGACTGTTAAGTATGGCCCAACGCGCTTATGCCATCGGCGCCGATTTTTGGATAGATTCGCCCCCTGGAAAAGGAACCCGCGTTGTGGTTAGATTGCCGCTTGACCGGCGCCGCCTGCAGCTTCCTCAGTGACTGGTCCGCCAGGGCGAACTTCGCAGACGGTAGCCCCCGTGGATTATGGTTATAAAGAATTAAACCGAGTAGCCGCCCGTGCCGAGGGTATAAACGCCCTGGCCAGGGAAGGCCAGGCTCGCCTGCGCGGGCTATACCGGAGTAAATTCTTAAAGCCCACGAGCCGCCGGGCAAGCGATGGGTAGTGGAGTATGTGTTCACGGAGGCGCTCATGATCCGTGTCTTCATTGCCGACGATCATCCCATTGTGCGCGAAGGCTTGCGTAGCCTGATCCGCTATCAGACAGATATGATGCTGGTGGGTGAGGCTGATGATGGCACCCAGGTGCTGCCCTTGCTTGCCACACTCGCCCCTGATGTCGTGCTCATCGATCTGCGTATGCCGCGCCTGGGCGGTCTCGAGGTCCTGCAGCGGATTCAGGAGCGATCACCTGCGCCAGCGTGTCTTGTGCTTTCGAGCTACGATGAACCGGCCTATGTGATGGCTGCGATCGAGGCTGGGGCACGGGGATACCTGTTGAAGCACAGTGCCTATGCCACCATTCTGGATGCGATTCGCACTGTAGCGCGTGGAGAGCATGTCGTCTCGCCGACCCTGGTGGGAATGTTGTTCACGGGTGTGGCCGAGTTGCGCCGGGAGCGAGTACGCCAGGCGGTGGGTGGTGATACCAGTGCCTTGCGGGTGCTCCAGGCGCTGGCCAATGGCGCAACTACGTCCGAGATCAGCTCAATGCTGCACGTCAGCGAGGTGACTGTCAAACGGCGTATTCAGGAACTAACCGACCTCCTGGGGGTTCGCAACCGAACCCAACTGGTTGCTGAGGCCATGCGACGAGGGTGGATTTGAGGGCAGGGGATACGAGGACCTGCGGAGTGTGCAGGCCCCCGCAACGTTGCCACGAGCCGGTTAACACACGGTGCTCTGGCAGCGCGATGCGTGTATACGTTGAGCCCTTTGGATCAGCGGATTGACCCCTCTGGATCTTCCCCAACCCCGGACCAGGCGAGTATGCTCATCGTATCCCACGAGTGTGTTACGCATACAATGCTATGGAGGGTGATCTATGGAGGATCAGGGAGTCACTCCCCCCGACGGGGTTGCCGGGACGCAGCAAGTGCGTCTTGGTCGGCGTAGTTTTCTCAAACTCGGTTCCCTTGGCGGCACGGCTGCCGTGCTGGCAGCCTGCTCGGCGCCCCCCGCACCGCCTACAGTTGTTCCTCCTACCACTGCACCGGCGCCCACCGCGCCACAGGTCCCTACCCCCGTTGCCGCTGCTGAGCCGGTCACTGCGCCGCTGGTCAGCGATGTATTGCCCTATCCACGGCTGAAGATCGCAACTCTTAGCGATCTGCAAAAAGGCGTCTTCAGTACTGCTTACCCCGATCAGTTCTCGCCAGTTCAGGTGCTCAAACTGGGGGCAAAGACCGTGGGAGGTGTTGGGCCTGATGAAGATATCGTGGCCTACAGCGGCCTCTGCACGCATATGGGTTGCCCGGTAACGTACAACCCCGCAACCAGAGTGTTTATGTGCCCGTGCCATTACAGTCACTTCGACGCTGCCACTGACGCAATGTTGATCAGCGGCCCGGCTACGCAGCACCTGCCGCGGGTCGTGCTCGAAGTGGAAGGCCAGGATATCTATGCGGTCGGCGTGCAAGGGCTGATCTACGGACGGCCCCATAATCTGAGTCTAACTGAGCTGTAGGAGGGATCGCTATGCCTGTACATCGTCCTGCGGATCGGGTTCCATTGCCCCCTACTACTGCCGAGAAGTTTCAGACGGTATGTCATTACTGCATCGTTGGCTGTGGGTACCATGTCTATAAGTGGCCTGAAGGTCAAGCCGGAGGTTTGCGACCTGAAGAGAATGCCCTGGGCGTAGACTACACCCAACCGGTAGCGCCCCTGAAGGCGGGTTGGATCGCTCCGGCGCACCATGCGGTGATCACTGAGCGCGATGGCCGGCGCTTCAACATCGCTATCGTGCCCGATCAGGAGTGTGTGGTTAACAAAGGCCACCATTCGGGGCGGGGTGGCACCCTCGGCAGTAGTCTCTATCGGCCCGATGGCCCGACCAACACTCGCCTGACCCATCCGCTCGTCTACCGCGCAACCGATCAGGTGACTACTACCTGGGACGACGCGCTCGATCTCACCGCGCGGGTGATCTATGGGAGTATCCAGCGGGATGGCAACGACTCGATCTTTATGAAGATCTTTGACCACGGTGGCGGTGGCGGCGGATTCGAGAATAACTGGGCCGTTGGCAAGTTCTTCTTCGACGCGGTACAGACCGTCAACTGTTCGATCCACAACCGGCCTGCCTATAACTCGGAAGTGCACGCTTCGCGCGATATGGGTGTGCCAGAGTTGAACTTTGCTTGCGTGGATGCCGAGTTGACCGATACGATGGTGCTGTGGGGCTGCAACTCGTACGAAACACAGACCAATCTGTACCTCGTCCATATGCTGCCGAACCTGCAAGGTGCGACGGTGAAAGACAAGGAGGCGGCCCGTCCTGGCGAGCTGGTTGGGCCAGGCCGTATCATTGTTATCGACCCTCGCCGTACTGCCACGGTCGTGGTAAGTGAGCAGGCTGCCGGCAAGGACCGTGTGCTGCATCTGCAGCTCAAGCCCGGCACCGACATCGCGCTGGCTAATGCGCTGGCACGGATCATTTATGAGCGCAAATGGCACGATAGCGATTTCCTCGCCAACCGGGTTGAAGCTGAAACTGTGCAGCCGTTCCTCGACCAGAGCCTGCAGATTGACAAGAGCCTGGACGAGGTGCTGACAGAAACAGAACGCATCACCGGGCTGTCGCGGACACAACTCGAGCAGGCGGCGAGCTGGATCGCTGAGACTAAAGCCGATGGTAGCCGCCCACGCACGATGTTCTTCTACGAAAAAGGTATTATCTGGGGGTTAAAGAACTACCAGAATGTCGGCAGCATTGTCAACCTGGCCCTGCTGACCGGCAACTTCGGTAAGCCCGGAACCGGCTGCGGGCGTCTGGGTGGTCACCAGGAGGGCTACGTGCGTCCTGGCTATCCGGGGCCGCGCCCGGCGCCGTACATTGACGATCTGCTGAGCCAGGGTCAGGGCAATGTGTTCTACGTGGTAGGGTGCAATCCCGCGGTCACCACCCTCAATGCTCAGCGTATGCGCGAGACGTTGCAGACACGTGGCAAGCTCGTGCGCGATGCGCTGGACGCTAACTTCGCCGCCGACAACTCCACCAGAGCGCAGGCGGTGCTCGATGCTATCAGCCGGGGAGGCTTGTTCATCATTGTTCAGGATATTTATCCGACCCAGACAGCAAACGTTGCGCACGTCGTCTTCCCGGCAGCAGCCTGGGGCGAAAGCCCGATTACGTCGATCAACGGCGAGCGACGGCTGCGGCTTTATGAGCAGTTTATGGATCCACCCGGGATTGCCGAGCCAGATTGGAAGATTTTTGGCATGCTAGCACAACGGATCAAGGCCCTGGCCCAGGCTGATGGCAATGCCGAGCTGACCCGGCGGTTTAGCGGTTTCGAGTGGCAAACTGCTGAAGAGGTCTTCCTGGAAGGCGGCGAGTCGTTTGCCGAGGGGGTGAAGGCTAGCACTGAGCGCTATAAAGGCGTGGACTACGCCTTCCTGAAGGCGGCAGGCAACAACGGTATACAGACCCCGGTCACCATCGTGAATGGCAAACCCCAGGGACGGGTGCGCTATTTCGAGAACGGGGAGCCCTTTTATACCGACAGTGGCAAGGCGAAGATGCTACCCACTTCCTGGCCTGGCTTTCCTGCCGTATTGCAGGCGCAAATTGACAAGTATCCGTACTTCCTTACCAATGGGCGGAACAACAACTGGCAAACCTTTTACAATGATCTCCGCATCCCCTTCCATGCCGAACGGGCACCTATGCCCTTCATTGAGATCAGCCCCGAAGATGCTCAGAAGGAGGGTCTTAAACCAGGCGACATCGTCCAACTCTACAATGACTACGGTGAAGCTACGGCCTACACGGTAGTGAGCACCAGTGTCAAACCTGGCGTGATCTTCATGCTCTTTGCGCATCCCCGCTCGACAGCAAACAGCCTGACCACTCCCTACGTCGATCCGGAAGTGATCATTCCATACTATAAAGGAAGTGCGGTCGGACTGCGGAAACTTGGACGGCTGGAGGATCTTGATGCGCGCCTGACTTATTACCCGACGAACTTCGAGACTGTCGCTTGAGGCGTATGGGCAAAGGGGAGGGCCAGGCCCTCCCCCAACCTTCTCCACGAGTAGGAACGTCGAGGGAGTCGCTCTCCCTCTCAGTGCTCACATCGGTAATGTGTAAGCAGGAGAAAGCCAAATCCAATGACGCTGTTGCTTAGCTCAACGCCGCTGCGTGAAGCTCTGGCCCAATCGATGGCTATGCATCGCCACCTTTGCCCTCGCCAGGTGCTCGGTGCGCGTATGGGAATGTATGCCGGGGAATTGTTGGGCCTGACCTTGCCCCGGATCGATAAACGCCTGTTTACCTTTGTCGAGACCGATGGATGTTTTGCCGATGGCGTGAGTGTGGCGACCGGATGCTGGTTGGGCCGCCGAACGTTGCGCCTGATCGATCTGGGAAAGGTTGCGGCAACATTTGTGGATACACGTACCGGCTGCGCCATCCGCATTCACCCCCATCCCGAGGCTCGCGCACTGGCCCGTGTCTACGCACCCGATGCACGGAGCCGCTGGCATGCCTATCTGGAAGCCTACCAGATCATGCCTACCACCGAATTGCTGGTAGCGCATCCGGTGATGCTCGAAGTGGATCTGGGGTCCCTGATCGGGCGGAACGGCATTCGCACACAGTGTGAGCAGTGTGGCGAAGAGATTATTAACCAGCGCGAGGTGCTACGGGAGGGGCGCGTCCTGTGTCCGGGTTGTGCTGGCACAGACGCTTACTGGTCAGACGCCGGAGCGCCCCGGGGCGCTCTGGAATGCCAGTATGGCCATCTCCATCTGAAATCTGCAATCTACAATGGTGTACCATGAGAGTCGGTTCCTTGATGTGCAGGGCGGTGAGTCCTCTCTGTCTCCCGTGAACGGTTGTAGATAGACCGTTCTATGAGCAAAACGGAATTGCAAACGTTCTGGCAGGCGCCACGGATCGCCCTCTGGGCAGGCATCCTGTTGACGCTGATAGGCCTGGTCACCCGCTACTTTATTGGAGCGCGGGGCGTCAGCTCAGTCACTCCGCTCCTCTTCGGGATGCCGATTGCCTTGCTGGGCGTTGTAGCGCTGGAGCCACGCTATGCTCGGCGCGCCCTGCAGAGCGTGGCTGTCCTGTCGCTGCTCGGCGTGCTGGCAACGCTGCACGTGCTGCCCCTGCTGAATGCGTTGCTCCGGGGCCAGCCCTTCTCCGGCAACGTGGCCGTTGTGCTGGCCAACGGCCTGATGCTGCTGCTCTGCGCTCTGCTGCTGGTGGTGTGTATGGTTGCGTTTCTGTACGCCTGGTGGCAGCAGTTGCGCCGGTGAAGACTTCTACATGGGGCGTCCCCACGCCCGCTCCCCCCTCTCTCCCGCTCAGTTTAAGGGCGGACAGAACATCCGCGCCAACGTGGCTGGTACCGCATTGGAACGCCCCCGCCCACGGCTCTGGTCTCCCCGCTTCGACAGGCTCAGCGCAGGCGCTCCAGCAAAGCTGGAGCGGGGGAGGGGGCGGGAGCCAACCAGCGCATCGCAACGCCATACCGCCCGTCGGCGCTCATACGTTCTGTCCACCCCTGAACCCGCTCAGGGAGAGGCCTGCCCTGAGCGGAGCCGAAGAGGGGACCGGGGGCTGAGGATGAGCAGCGCATCAGGACGCTACCCGCCAGAAACCCGAATGCTCCTGGCCTCCCTCGCTGGGAGGGAACCGGGCGCAGCCCTCCCAAACCTTCCTGCGGAGCAGGGAGGTGGAGAACCCCGGGTTCCCTGCTGGACAGAAGTCACGGAGAAACGCGGTTCTGTCCATACTGATCGGCCCATTTTTCGCTAAAGCCCAGGGCAAACGCGCGGGCGATCAGGTCAAGGGTGGCTGCTGGTGTGAGTGCCGGCGGGGGATGGGCCAGGATCTCACGGTACGCCGGTAGCCGTTGCGGGCGACCAGATACCGCCGCGGCCAGTTGGGCCGCGTAACTGGCGAAAACGTCGGGCAGACAACTCCGAGGCAAAACATCCCAGAGGAATTGATCGCGCAGGTGCAGCAGCGCGGCCACGGCAGCCACCGCAGGCGGATCGTTCAGCACGACCTGGAGGTTGCGCGTCAGGAGTTGCCCATCATCGTCATTCAGGCCGGCGCAGATGGCTGCGCTGAAGGTCTCCTCGCGCGCGCCCAGACGCCGGAGAAGCGCCAGCGTGCTACACTGCGCCGCCGGTGACAGGCCATTCTGACGCGCCAGAGCCTGCCGCAACGCCGCCTGCACGCCGCGCGCAATGAGTTCTCCCAGGCGGGTGTGCTTGCCGGCGCCGGTCAGTGGCGCACCATCCAGCCGGGCGGCAATGGCGATCTGATCCGTCCCGGTCCCTGTCGCCAGGCCATCGGAATAGCATGAGGGGACGCTCAACTCTTGAAGCACTGCTGTCTTTGCCTCGGTCGCCAGCGTGACAGCTTCGATCAGTGCGCCGGAGCGCAGTTCGCGATTGATGCAGAGCATGATCACGATGGTGCCAGCGTGCGGCGCGAGAATATACCGCCCATCCTCTTCGTGGTAGGCGGCGGGATCGCCAGCGCGGCCCGCATTGGTCTCGACCCCGGCGGTGACAATCGCGACGACCTCCAGGTCGCGGAAGCGTTCGTGGGCCATACCGGCCATATGCATGCTGGCTGCCGTGCCCAGGGTGGCGCAACGATCGGCGGGCAGGCCATGGCGTGTGGCGATCAACTCGCGGTAAGCATCAGGGTGGTGGATGGCCAGTCTATGGATCTGGTCGCTCAGCCAGTGCCCCTGCGGTTCGCAGGACTGATGGTTGTAGAGGTACTCCAGGTCATCCCGTATCCCGCCTGCGCTGCTGCGACAGGTTGAGATGACCCGGTGTGGACACAAGAAGCGCACGTAGATGATCTTGTCGGCGCGGTGAATTTCCACGCCGTCATAGTAGCGTTCCAGTAACATCAATCCTGTCCTCGGCGCTCATCGTATACCAGTTGGGGGTCCAGCCCGCTCATACCTCTCTCGAAAGAGGCATGGGGAACCCAACCCGGGTTCCCCATACCCCTGCCCCGGCGGAGAGTGCAGGAGGGCGCCCCGGGAGAATCCCTGCCTATTTCTGAGGGGTGCGACGGGGCCGTATGGCGCAGCCGCAACAATCTCATCGCCTATTCCGCCTGCTCTTCGATATCGCCTTCGATTTCCAGATACAGGCGACCCAGGTGTTCCTTCATCGCCTCGTCGGCCTGCCACATTCCCCGATTGATGGCTTCGAGCAGTCGCCCCAGAATGCTGTGCAGGGCATGCGGGTTGACCTCGCGCATCCACTCGCGCATGGCCTCATCGAGGGTATAGCGCCGGGCCATGTCTTCGTACATCCAGTCTTCAACCACATCACCCACGGCGTCCCAGATAAAGGCGTTGTCCACGGTATGGGCCATATCGCCGGCGCCTTTGAAGCCATGGCGCTGGAGGCCGGCGATCCATTTGGGGTTCAGGATGCGCGCGCGGAAGATCCGCCGGCTTTCCTGCCGAACGTCACGGTACAGGACGCGCTCGGGGTCGGAGGCGTCACCGCTGTAGGCGTGTGGAGCGCGCCCGGAAGCGGTCTTGACTGCCAGGCCAAACCCGCCCAGATAGGCAGCCCAGTCATCGTCGCTGTACAGGTCGTATTCGCGGGTATCCTCGTTTTTCACGATCAGTTGGATGCCGGCCAGCCGTTGGCGAAAGACGGCATGGCGGGCAACACCGTAGACCTGGCGCCCGTAGGCGTAGCCGCCCCAGTTGATGAAGGTTTCGGCCAGATCGGCGCGATCCTGCCAGGCCTGTGCTTCGATCATCTCGGCAATCCCGGTACCATAGGCTCCTGGCGGTTCGGCGAAGATGCGCAAGGTGGCCTCGCGCAGAGCGGCCTCGGGGTCATAGCCCTGACGCAGCAACTCCTCGCGGTCGCGCAGCACGTTGTGCCGCAGCATGTTCGTCTCCGGCGGCTCATCGAGCAGAGCGACCATACGTACTGCATCGTCAATCAGTTCCACCAGATTGGGGAAGGTGTCTCGAAAGAGCCCCGAGATGCGCAGGGTCACATCGATGCGCGGAAACTTCAACGCCGCGGCGGGGATCGGCGCCACCCCCTCGACCCGCCCGCTGGAGCGATTCCAGAGCGGGCGCACGCCCATCAGGTAGAGTATCTGAGCGACGTCCTCGCCCATGGTGCGCATCGTTGGTACGGACCAGATGACCATACCCATCGTTTCGGGGAACTGGCCGGTTTCGCTGCGGTAACGTTCGACCATCGCATCGCCCAGAGCCACGCCGATTTCCCAGGCGGCCGGAGTGGGGATATTGAGCGGATCGACAGTGTAGAAGTTACGCCCACTGGGTAACACGTTGGCCATGCCCCGGGTCGGCGCGCCGCTACCGCCGGGCAGGACGTGCCGGCCTCCAAGGGCTGCGTGGATGGACCCCAGTTCGTCAACTGTCTGGGCCAGGCGCGGGATGAGCGTATCACGCACATAGCCGAGCGTCGGCGCCAGTGGTCCGGACTCGCAGGCGCGCGTGTCGCCGTCGAGCATGGCCTGGATCTGGCGCAGGGCTTCGGCGTGGATAGCTTCGATGGCGGTTCCGGCGCTGGGGAAACGTCCGGCAGGATCGGGGGCGCCGCGGTCGCGCAGCAAAGCATCGTAGTCGTAGCCCCACTGGCGCGCGATCACCTCGCGCAGGGAGGGTATCGCGCCATTGGGCAGGCGCACCAGTTGAGCCAGGAACTCGACCAGTTGCGCGCCTGTGGGCGCTTCACCCAGTATGTGTAACCCGTCACTGATCGCCGTATCGGCCAGGTCGCTGATGTAGCTGTGCAGTCGGCGCGCAAACGCATCAAAGTCGGCGAACGCTCCCGCCTCGTCAATCTCCAGATCCCGGTCGAGGTGACTGGCGACGGTCAACTCCCAGATCGCGCGAGCCAGGATGGGTAGTTGAGAAGGGTTCATCGCTGCCATCTGCATGTATTCGAGCAGGCGCGCATCGAGGATCGCCAGATGCTCGTAGCGTTCAGCGCTGGTCATCACCGGGATCAGGTAATCAACCACGCAGGCGTAGGAGCGGCGCTTGGCCTGTGCGCCTTCGCCAGGGTTGTTGATGATATACGGGTAGATGTTTGGCAGGTCCATGATCGCCATATCGGGGTAGCAATGCGCCGAGAGGGCCAGGGACTTGCCGGGCATCCACTCCAGGGTGCCATGGGTGCCAACGTGGATCACGGCGTCGGCTCGAAATACATCGCGGAGCCAGCGGTAGGTGAGCAGATAGGCCGGCGGCGGCGGCAACAGGGGGTCATGGACTTTGTCGGCGTCGTGGGCGAAGCCGCGGGGAGGCTGAAGGCCAATGTAGAGATTGCCGTTGATGATCCCGTTGATAACGACCCGGTCATTGTGGGCCAGGATGGGACCAGGCGGCGGCCCCCACTCCCGGCTGATCTCCTGATGACGCTCGGCGGGCCACTCCGCTACCCAGGGCTGATACTGCTTCGGCGCGGCCAGGGCTACTGCGCGGGTTGCCAGGGCGTCGCTGGTTTGCCAGCGCGCATCGTTGGTGGCGTGGGCCAGCAGATCGGCGATCACGTCTTCGCCCGAAGCGTACCGGCGTTCAACCCGATAGCCCTGATCGGCGAGTTGCTGGACCAGGCGCGCCACGCTTTCGAGCGAGTCCAGGCCGGTAGCGCAACCGATCCGTTCATTCGTTGGCGGATAATTGTGAAACACGATCGCTACCCGCTTCTCAGCGTTGGGGATCAGGCGTAACCTGGCCCAGCGCAGAGCCATACGCGCCAGGGCCGTCACGCGCTCGGCGATGGGCCGATGGGCGTTCAGGCGCGCGCCGGTAAGCGGATCGGGCGGCTGCTCCTCCTGGGTGGCGACCGGCAGCGTGATCAGGACGCCGTCGAATTCGGGCTGTGCCGCATTGATCGCCACGTCCATCGGAGTCACACCCTGCACTGTCTCACTCCAGTAGGTATAGGGCGAAAACAGTACCATCGCGTGCAGGACCGGCACGCCCAGGCGGGCGTAGACATCGGCCACTGCCGGGGTGGAAAGGCTGATGGCGAAGGCCATCATGTTGATCAGCGCGTGGATCAGCGGCTCGCCATCGTACATAAAGTAGTTTTCGATGACCCAGTCGGAGATGCGGTTGTTGCGGATCGGATCGGGCATGCGCATGTAGAAGCATGCCAGGGGAAAGCCACCCTGCCGCTCGATCTCGCGGATCAACGCGTCGACCCAGCCCAGGTTACCATCGTGAAAGTAGCTGGTGTAGAACCACATGCCGATTATCGGGCGCCCGGAACGACGCAGCTCGTCGACAGAGATGCCCCGCGCGGTCAGATAAGCCTCCAGGGTCGGAGCGCTGCCGATGTCGGGATGGTAAAGCGCCTCCGTCAATTGAGGTTGCGGCGGATCGTGGGGCAGGATCAACCCCCGGCGGCTCGCGAGCATGCAGTACAGGTTTCGCCAGTTGTCGCAGCCGTCGAACTGGATGTAGCGCCGCACAGTGTCAAAGAAGGGACTCCCGTAGTCAGTTGATAACTCCTGCGAGAGCGCCAGCGCATCTTCGTCGGAGGGATGGATGTAGCAGTAGGCCAGGCTTTCACGCGCAGCGGTCACCAGTTCGTGGAAGTGGGGGCACGAGGCGGCGCCGCCGTGCAGCAGGACGATCAGCGCATCGGCGGAGCGGATGACTTCATTGGCGAAAGCGACTGCCTGCCCGCGATCCGCCAGATTGCTTCCCACGCGCGCCTGGAGCACAAACTGTCCACGGTGTTCCTGCTCGAGGCGGAGCAGCGCCTGACGCGCCGCAGGAATGCCATTCCCGGTTGCGCTCACCAGAACGATCTTCATTGTGGCACCTCGTGGATGGCGTCAAAGGGCATGCGGCGCAGACGGTGGGGCAAGGCCAGTTCGGCGGCCTGACGCACGTCCTCATCCTCTACCCGTTCCCGCCCGTGCCAGGCAGCCAGAGCTCTGGCTGTCTTCAGCGTGATAATGTCGGCACGGTGCCCATCCACCCCCAGCTCCTGGCACTGCCGGGCAATGGCGAGCATCCGGGCGCGTTCGACCGTGACCCGGGGGTGCACTTCGAGGGCCGCAACGATGCGTTCGCGCAACCGGTCAGTCTCTGCGGCCCACCGGCGGGCGAAGCCGACCGGGTCGGTCTCATAGTCCAGCCGCCGTTCCATGATCGCCACACGTTCCTCGGTATCCCGAATGCCCTCGACCCGCACACACAACCCGAAGCGGTCGAGGAGTTGCGGGCGCAACTCGCCCTCTTCGGGGTTCATCGTGCCGACCAGAGTAAAGCGGGCCGGATGGCTGAAGGATATTCCCTCACGCTCGACCGTATTGACTCCCAGTGCAGCCGCATCGAGCAGAATGTCTACCAGATGGTCATCGAGCAGGTTGACCTCGTCCACATACAGGAAGCCACGATGGGCCTGAGCCAGCAGACCCGGCTCGAAGCGCTTCTCACCGTGCTTGAGGGCGTACTCCAGATCAAGCGTACCGACAACGCGGTCTTCGGTGGCGCCAACCGGCAATTCAACCACGCGCACCTTGCGCCAGACTACCAGCGCGTCGGCTGGCAGCCCATCGCGCCAGTGGTCGTCTGGCGCGCGCTGGAAGGCATCGCCGGCAACCACCGGGATTTCCGGCAGAATATCGGCCAGGGCGCGCACGGCGGTGGACTTGGCGGTGCCCTTCTCGCCACGAATGAGCACTCCAGAGATGCGCGGGTCAATCACGTTCAGGATCAGCGCCAGCTTCATGCGCTCCTGACCCACGATCGCTGCGAAGGGGTACGGAACCGGTTCCATAGGAGGTCACCTCGATTGTACAAGGGCGATCAGATCATTGGCTCTGAGATCGTCGAGCGCGTAATATGCCGCGCCAAGGGCCTGAGCGAGGTCGCGGGCCAGGCCGAAGCGGACCACGCCGGGGGCCTCGGTGTCTACCACAATCGGGGTCAGGCGTGGCTCAAGCGCCAGATGTTCGGCAATACGTAGGGCCTCACCCCATGGATCGGCGCCGGGGGTCACGGCAAGATTGGCCTTGCCGTCGGTGATCACCACCAGGATGGGGCGGGCGGCAGGCTCTCTTGCCAGGTGCAAACGCACGACCCGCGTGGCTTCGGCCAGGCCCGCAGCGAGTGGAGTGCGTCCGCCGACCGGAAGGGCGCGCAATTGCCGCGCGGCCAGTTCAATGGACGCTGTTGGAGGCAGGACCAGAGTTGCCCCGTGGCGCCGGAAGGTGATCAGGGCCACACGGTCACGCTTCTGGTAAGCATCGGTAAGCAGGGCCATAATGGCGCCTTTGGTTGCAACCATGCGCCCCCGGGCGCCCATCGAACCGCTGGCATCCACCACGAAGAGCAAAAAGTTGCCGATACGCCGCTCGCGCTGGCGCTCTTGCAGATCCTGAGGACGAATGGCGATTGCCATTCCCTGCGGACGTGAACGGTGATGTTGTTCGGGAGCGGCGGCCCGAATTGTCGCATCGAGGGCGATGTCGCGTCCACCCCGGCCAGGCACGGCCCGCACGTAGCGACCCAGGCGCATCGTCCGGGTGCGTGAGCGACGCCCGGAACCACGGCGTGTCAGACGGTCGCGGCGGGTCTCGATTCGCTGCGCCACGAAACCGCTGTCCACCTCAAAGACGCGCTCCCGATCAGCAGCGGGGTGGCTCGGTTCGGGGCCTGCTTCGGCGGGCGGAGGGCCGGGGCTGTCGGGAGGTGGCGCATCGCCGGGTAGCTGGAGATCAGGGGCGGGTGGCGAGTGGGCGGGTGGCGGCGGCGCCAGTTGGGGGGGCGGTGGGGGTGGCGGCGGCGGCGGCAGGGCCTCGCGCCGGCGGTGGCCCAGCACCAGCGGCGCCAGCCGTTCGATATCAGTCAGCGTAACCTCTGGCCGCCCCTCCAGTGCGGCCAGGGCCATCGCCGCGCGTTGCAGGGTCAGATCGGCACGGTGGCCCGCGACCTGGTGTTGAGCGCACAGTTCGGCGATGAACATACGCAGGCGTGAAGCCAGACCTACCCGGCCCATCTGCTCGCGCGCAGCCAGCAGTTGACCCCGCAGACGCTCCTCCTCGGCGTGAAAACGGCGCTGAAACTCCGGCGGATCGCGGTCGAACTGCTCACGACGCTCGAGGACGAGCACCCGGCGCTCCAGATCCGCCTCAGCCCGCACCTCGACACAGAGGCCAAAGCGATCAAGCAGATGAGGGCGCAACTCACCCTCCTCAGGGTTCATCGTGCCTACCAGAGTTATGCGCGCCGCATGGGCCGCAGCGACACCCTCTCGCTCCACTCGATGCCAGCCTGCGGCCAGCGTATCGAGGATCACATCCACCAGGTGATCGTCGAGCAGGTTGACTTCATCAATATAGAGGATGCCGCCATCGGCGCGGGCAAGCAGACCGGCCTGGAAGCGGCGGTGGCCCGTCTGGAGCGCAGCCCTCCAGTCCAACCCGCCCAGCAGCATCTCTTCAGTCGCATTGAGGGGCAATGTGACAAGAGGAAGTTCGGGCAGTACACTTTGCAATGCGCGCACCGCAGTAGACTTGGCGGTACCCTTGCCGCCACGGATCAGCACTCCGCCGATGGCCGGTTCAATCACTGCCAGCATAAGGGCCAGCTTCATTGTCTCTTGCCCGACGAGCGCCGAGAAGGGGTAGGATGGAACAACTGGCAACCTGATCACAGCCGATGCTCCGCACGAAGAGACAGTCAGAGAGACGGTTGAGGTAGCGTATAATACCAATTACCGTTGATGATGCCGCATTGCCTGAAGCGATTTCATGCGTTGTGCTGCCCAGCGTGGCAATCCACAATCCAAAATCTAAAATCCAAAATGGTATAACCTCGGCGTTACAGGCTCATCGCGAGCCAGCGCGACCACAGCACGCTCGGCGCGACGGCAGATCGTGCGCGCCATGAACAGGTGCGCCACAGCCAGGCTTCCCCCTGGGAGAATAAACTGACGTAACGGCGCCAGCGTTGCTTCGAGCTGATCGATAAGCTGTTCGAGAAGCGCCACATCTGCCGCCTGGACACGCGGAATGTGCCGCGTGTCTTCGATTGCGGTCAGATCGGAGCCGACAACGAAGAGCATATTCTGTATCCCGGCCAGCACCTTGTCCAGTTCGGAGTCATTGCTGTGCGCGCAGGCTACCCCAATCGCCGCATGGCACTCATCCACTCACGCACCAGCGCCACTACCTCGCGCAGCGAGGCGACCCGCTGCGGTGGAGCGCCGTCGAACCACACGTTCCAGCGTGGCGCCAGATCGCTGCCGGAGATGATCACGCGAGCCAGCGCTGGCTCCTCACCGCCGACGATCTGGCACCCGGCCCGCTCCAGGGCACGGGCGGTCCATGCGCCGATCAGGCCGTCGCCGGTCAGCGCGACGCGCCAGTAGGCCGGGGGGTGAACGCGGAAGCTGCCCTGGTGACGATCAAAGCTGATGCCCTGGCTGGCAAAGGTTGCCTCAAAGGCCCCGCTGAGCACCAGATCTTCGGGCGCGCCTGTGCGCATCACGCCCTCTGGCGCCAGCAACCAGAGCACATCGGCGCTGCGCAGGGCCAGATCCAGGTCATGGGTGGAGAGCAGCAGCGCCCGGTTGGTCTCACGCGCCAGACGGCGCAACAGACCCATCATCTCCACTCGCCGCGGCAGGTCCAGGAAGGCAGTTGGCTCATCGAGGATCATCACCAGCGGCTCCTGGGCCAGCGCCCGCGCCACCATCACCCGTTGACGCTCGCCGTCGCTCAGTTCGTGGACGAGCCTCCCTGCGAGGCTTACCGCATCAACCGCTTCCAGCGCCCAGCGCGCCACCTCCTCGTCTCGCGGTGTCAGCCGCCCGGTCCAGTCGGTGTGCGGATGGCGCCCGAGGGCAACCAGCGCGTAGGCGGTCAACTGGCCCACCTCGATGCGCTCGGTCAGCACCACGCTGAGGCGGCGGGCCACCTCGCGCGGGCTGAGGGTGGCAAGATCGGCGCCGTCGAGGAGCACGCGCCCACCCAGGGGCGGCTGCATCCCGACCAGGGTGCGCAGCAGGGTAGACTTGCCCACGCCGTTCGGCCCCAGCAGGCACACCACCTCGCCAGCGTGGAGGGCCAGGTTCAAATCAGCGGCGATGACCCGTCGTGGCCCACGCCGGGGGGCGTAGCCAATGCTCAGATCTTCAGTTGCCAGTACAGTGGCACTCATCGGACCCCCTCCCTGCGGGGAGGCGCCCGGTTCCCTCCCCCAGCGGGGGAGGGCCAGGGAAGGGGCGGCCCTCCCAGAGATACCCCACGTTCATCGCGGCGGTGTGCGCCATGCGTATGACCGTCTGAGGTGAACATATGGGGAAACCGGGTTTCCCCACCTGTGGTGAGCTTGCCGAACCACCCCCCTCCCTGCGGGGAGGCGCCCGGTTCCCTCCCCCAGCGGGGGAGGGCCAGGGAGGGGGCGGCCCTCCCAGAGATACCCCACGTTCATCGCGGCGGTGTGCGCCATGCGCATGACCGTCTAACGTGAACATAGGGAACCCGGGGTTGCCCCACGCCCCCGCCTGCCGGGGCGCCCGGCGCCCTTCACGCCGGTCAGGTGTCATACACCAAAGGCGCCCCTCCCGACACCACGGCGTAGAATAATCCAGACCACCACCGGCGCGCCGATCAGCGCCGTGATGGCGTTCAACGGCAGCACTACACTCGTGCCGGGGGCCTGGGCGGCCAGGTCGGCCAGGAGCGCGGCAGTGGCGCCGACCAGGGCGCAGGCCGGGATCAGCACGCGGTGGTCGGCGCTGCGAAACACGGCCCGGCAGAGATGGGGGATGGCGATGCCCAGAAAGGCGATTGGCCCGCAGAAGGCCGTCACCGTCCCGGCAAGCACAGCGCCGCTGGCAACAATCCCCACCCGCGCCCGGCGGATGTCCAGTCCCATACTGCGGGCATAGGCTTCGCCCAGCAGCAGCGCATTGAGCGCCTTGGTCAGCATCAGGGCCAGCAGCAGGCCAAGGCCAATAGTGGGGGCCAGCACGCGCATCTGGGTCCAGGTTACTCCGCCAAAGCTGCCGAAGCTCCAGGCGATGTAGGCCTGAATGCGCTCAGCGATGCTGAAGTAGAGCAGCAGGCTGACAATCGCGCTGGTCAGGTAGCCGATCATCAGTCCCAGGATGAGCAGGGTCACGCTGCTCTGTACCCGCCGGGCCAGCACGAGCACCAGGACAAGCACCGCGCCTGCGCCGAGGCTGGCCGCCGCCACCAGGCTCAGGTTGCCCAGCAGACCGGCGACCGCAAGCAGCGTGTTGTTCGCCGCGCCGACGCTCAGCACCACCAGCGCCACACCCAGACTGGCTCCCGAACTGACCCCCAGCACAAAGGGGTCGGCCAGGGGATTGCGAAAGAGGGTTTGCATCTGCAACCCGCTAACGCCCAGGGCTGCGCCGGCCAGGGTCGCCGTTAGCGCCTTGGGGAGGCGAAAGTCGTTGACAATCGTCGTCCAGGTTGTGCGCATCGGCTCGCCGCCAATCAGAATCGTCAACACCTGATCAAGAGGAATGCGTACCGAGCCGAGCGCCAGACTCAGCATGAAGGCTCCAGCCCAGATCAGCGCCATCACGACCAGTGCCAGCGGTCGCAATCCCAGGCGCGGCCAGGGTGAGGCGGTAGCGGAGGCTTCGGTAGTCGTCCGGGTCATTTCGGCCATCGGTAACTCCTTTACACGAGCGCATCATCATCATCCAGGCTGCGCCTGGCGCGGCGCTGCGCCACGATAAGGGCCAGCAGCAGCGCCAGGTATGCCCCAACTGCAAGCGCCAGCCAGAGGAAAAAGCCCGCCGGCGGATCGAAGCTCCGTTGGGCAAAGGCTGACGGCGCCGGGTATGCCGGTGGTTCCTCGGGCTGCGCCGTAGCAACCTCAGACGCTCCAGCAGCCGGTTGAGTGGCGCGAGGCGCTGGCGGAGCGCGCGACGATGGCGCAGTTGAGATCGGCGCCGGCCCGCTGACGCCTGCCGGCGCTTGACCATCCGTCGGCGTGGGCCGGGCAGGCGGAACGGCAAACTCGGTCTGGAGGATCGCTGCCGTTGCTGTCAGATCGAGCCCGGGTGTCGGGGAGAGGGTCGCCGAGGGCATCGGCAGCGTGGGCGATGGTTCATCGATTGCCACCCGCGGCGTGACCAGAGGCAGTGGAGTTTCCGCGGCAGCGCCGCGCACCAGCGGCAGATGGATCGCGACTGACTCGCGCGCCGAGACAGTAGTCGTAGGTGAAGGCCGCACAAACGTCGGTAGGGTCTGACGTGTCGGCGATGCCGCCGGCAAAACTATCGGCGGGTTCACTTCCGGCGGGCGTGACTGCTCCTCCGGCGCCGGCAGGATTGTAGCAGTGGGTGGCTGTGTGTCCGTTGGCGCCGGGGTATCGTTCGGCGCCGGGGTATCGGTTGAGGTTGGCGTAGCGGTGGGCGTTGCGGTCGGTGTTGCCGCAGCGCAGATCTCCGCGAAGCTCACCACCCGCGATGGACGGGCTGCACCCTGACCGTGTCCATCGCCCGGGTAGCCCCAGACCCATGCCTCAACATCACCGGGGAACACCCGTCGGCGGCTCAGATGAACCTCGGCCGGTTCAGGGCGCTGCCAGGCTCCATTGCGGAGCCGGTAGCTCAGCCAGAGGCGGCTCTGTGGCGCATCACCGGCATAGGCGCAGTAGCACGCCTCTGCTGGACATCCCTCGCTGCCGATGCGGCACACGGCAGTATTCCCGTACTCACGAAACATCTGCACCTCAATCGGCGCGCTCAAGAGGAGTTCTTCGGCACTTACCCCAAAAACATCGCCGGTATCTATACAGAACGTCTCGATGCGCCCATTGCCATACTCGACCACCAGCCCGGCCCGGGTCGGCTGTTGGGCGCGGATCCAACCTGCCAGGGGCAGCCCTGGTACCAGGCCGATCCCCAGTGTCAGCGTAACCAGAACACCGATCAGATGGCCGATCGTTCTACGCTGAAGTGGGCCAGGTTGTCGAAAGAACTTCATCTGAGGTGAACATACGGGGAAACCCGCGTTCCCCACCTGCGGTGAGCCTGTCGAACCGCACCCCTGCCTGTGGGGGCGCCAGCCGCTCCCACCAGCAATTGGGACATGGGGAAACCGGGTTTCCCCAACCCCCTCCCTGAGGGGGGTTGGGAAAGCGCAGCCCTCCCAAGAACAACCATGTTCATGCTGTGGAAGAGCGCAGCCTTTTCACGAACTGCAATCCGAAATCTGCAATCTAATACCATTTTGGATTTTAGATTTTGGATTGTGGATTGCCACGCTGGGCAGCACAACGCTTGAAATCGCTTCAGGCAATGCGGCATCATCAACGGTAATTGGTATAAAACGATGTACGACTCACCAGCGGCAGATACACGCGCCTGTCAGCAGCCGCCTGACAGGGATTGCCGAAACGCTCATCAAAGACCGGGCCATCAGCGCCATTCGACCAGATCCACCCGTCTACATCGCCATCGCGCACCACCCGGCTACTGGCGCCAACAGGCGAGATTTGCCAGCCGCCTCGTTCGAGGAGCCAGTACTGCCAGTAGCGCGGCGGGTAGGCGCACAGACAGCGATCTGCCGGACAGCCTACATCGGCAATGCCACAGATAAATGCGCCATAGCGCTCGTCATTCACGGCGGCGAAGGGCAATCCCGAGCGCTCAAGCAGCGCCAGCCCGCTGATCCACTCCTCATCGAAGCTAACGCACTGGCTAACTACCTCATTGGGACCAGTTCGCACAATCAACCCGGCCTGGTTCTGGCGCGTGGGGCCGCTGTGTGGTATTGCCGGCGAGGGGATCGCCAGCGTAACCAGCAGCAGGGCCAGGCAGACACCCAGGAGAGCGCGCCAGCGACGCGCCCCATCGTGGCGCGCTATGGAGTGTTGGCGATGGCGCTGTTTTCGGTGGTTGGGCATTGTCCTGATGTAAAAAAATAGGAGAAACCGGGTTTCCCCATCCTCTCAGGGATAGAGTTTTTGGCGGATGGCGTCCTGATGGGCTGCTGGCCCTCACCCCCTCCCCTGGAAGGGTTCAGAGGCGGACCGAACATCCGAGCCAACGTGGCTTGCGCCGCATTGGAACGCCCCCGCGCACGGCTCTGGTCTCCCCTCTCCAGCTTCGCTGGAGAGGGGCAGGGGGTGAGGACGAACCAGCGCATCCCAACGCCAGAGCGCCCGTCGTCGCCCATATGTTCTGTCCGCCCCTGAACCTGGAAGGGGAGGAGGTAGGGGGGTGGGGTGTCCGGAGTCGGGCGGCGCAGCCCCCAAAAACTCTACACCTGAGAGGTTTCCCCATCCCCCTGCCTGTGGAGCGGCAAGCCCTCCCCCCGGGGCGGAGCAGATGCGGGCGCAGCGTCGCTGCGCCGCTCGCAGGTGTGCCTTATCGTCCAACAATCGGCAGATAGCGCCGCTGTGGCGCCAGGTCTCCAATCACGGCAACCGGACTGGTCGCCAGCGTTCCTCCATCCTGAACTCCATCGGGGTCGCTGAACGTCGCGCGCACCCGCAGCGTGTCAAGGGGGCGAACGCTAGCGCCGCTAAGGTTGATCGTTGCCCGGAAGGCCCCCGGCTCACGGGTGACCGGCACGCTCTGAAACGCCGCGGCGTCGGCTGAGTTGCGGAGGACATCCCACTCGATTGTTGCGCTACCGTTGGCGTTGAGATCGCTTCCGAACGGCGCAATTACCGTGGCCTGGGTACGCTGGGGGTTAATCTCGATGATGATCGGTGCGGTAATCAGGCGATCCGGGTTCGGCCCGCGATTGATCGGCGTGAAGCTGGAGGCCAGGGTCCCGCTCGTCCGGTAGGGGTAGAAAGCGCCGAGCAGTGCCGGGATGCTCTGCTGGGTGGCGAGCAAGTTATTAGCTGCCGGGTTGAATCCGCCGCTTGCCGAGCCCCAATGGTAGACAAAGGGGCCATTCGGCTTCTGAAAGCTGGCCAGCGCACCGAGAGGCCAGCGACCCTGCTTGTGCCACTCCGGACGCGTCAGGTCCACTCCGGCGGCGAGCAACCCCTGAATGGCATAGGCTGTCGAGTTGCTATTGACTGCGCCGAACGCCTCCCAACCCCCACTGGCGGCTTGCGAGCTACGCAGGAAGTTGATGCCGTTGACAACAGCAGGATTATCCGGTGCAACTCCGGCAGCGATCAAGGCCTGCAAAGCAAGACCGGTTTCGTCAACAATGCCCCAACTGCCGCTGGCTGTTTGGAGGCTGTTCAGGAAGGTAATGGCCTGCGCCGGAATTGGCTCACCGGCTGCGACAAGGCCGAGTATGGCGAAGGACTGGTTGGTGACACTGGCGGCGCCGCTGGTGAAGCCCCGTTGCGCA
>Ga0116210_1000506_pt1 | contig 38491 bp, 24 predicted proteins | sample TshhotsprinmetaG_FD_94483 | JGI IMG/M metagenome (GOLD analysis project Ga0116210, IMG submission 94483) | Hot spring microbial communities from South Africa to study Microbial Dark Matter (Phase II) - Tshipise hot spring metaG | ecosystem: Environmental > Aquatic > Thermal springs > Hot... | reverse complement strand
CGCTCTTCCTCCTGGCCACAGCGATCGGAGCAATTGCCGGCGCGCTGGCTCGCAATATGCTCTGGTGGCAGGCGCTTGCATTACTGGCAGTGCGCTGGATCGCATTAACCGCCGGTAGCGTGGCGTTAATGCTGTTTGCTCAGCAACATGTCTATGGCGTCAATGTTGCGTCACCGGCAATGATCATCGGGTTAAGTTTGTGTAGCGTGATCGTTTACCTGATCGAACGTGTAGCCAGCGCTAGCCTGACCGTCCCCCTATCTGGAGAGCGCTTCTTGACAAGTTTGTCGTTGCGGCTTGACGATGCCGGCTGGTACGGATTGATCTTTGCCCCGTTAGGCGGCATACTGGCCATTCTCTGGCAACAGGAGGTGTGGGCTTTTGCGCTCGGTCTGGCGCCATTAGCTATGGCGCAGATCAGCATGCGGCGCCAGAACCGGTTAGAAGAGGCTCTCTCTGCCGCCGATGCGCAATTAAGAACGGCTAATGCCCGACTGCAGAATCTCTCGCAGCAGAGCGATCATTTGCAAAATCTGGTGGTTTCGCTGATGACCAGCCGGGACGTTCCGACCATGCTCCATCTGCTTGGTGAACGTCTGATCGGCCTGATGAAGGCCGATTGCGCATGGGTAACCCTCTACGATGAGTATGGCAATTTGCAACTGGTTGCCAGCCACCATCTGCCGGTACCTACTGAGGGAGTCGGCCCACAGCCCATTCCCCTTCCCCAAGCTTACGAATCTGCACTTGAACGCGGTCGCGTCACCCTCTTCACCGATCAGCACGTGCAGACACTGGCGCCGGTAACCGCATTGCGCCAGCATTCACCCTGGCAAGCCATCATACTGTTGCCACTCCTCGATGAACGACAACGGTTAGGCGCCGTTTGTTTGGCTTTCGAAACAGTGCGTGGCCTCAAAGAGGATGAGCAGCGCCTGCTGGCAGCCTTTGCCCGCCATGCTGCCGCAGCCATTCAAAATGCGCGCCTCTTCCGCCGCTGGCAGGAAACCCAGACGGAACTGGGACGCTCGGCTAAACTGGCCGCAGTCGGCACGTTTGCTGCCAGTATTGCGCACGAATTTAACAATCTGCTGGCTGGTATGTTAGGCTATGCTCAACTCGGTCTGGCTGATGATCAGGTTGAGACGAAGAATGAGGCTTTGAAAGTGGTGCTCGATACCTGCAAGCGGGGACGCAGTATCACCGGGAGCCTGCTTACCTTTGCCCGTCGGCGCGACTCGCGCCGCGAGTTGTCTGATTTACGGGAAGTAATCGATGGTACGATCACCCTGATGGAGATCGAACTGCGCAAACACAACATCAGGGTAGTCCGTAAGATCGAGATGGTTCCCCCGACGATTTGTGATGCCGGGCAAATTTCACAGGTCTTTCTCAACCTGCTGACCAATGCCCGCGATGCTATGAAACCACAGGGTGGCACACTAACCGTCACCCTCAGGTCTGAAGCTGACTGGATCATCCTACAGGTAGAAGATACCGGTCATGGCATTCCTGAAGCAATCCGCCGACAGATCTTTCAACCGTTTGTGTCAACCAAAAATACCACGGGGAGTCAGTCAGGTACCGGCCTGGGCCTGGCGGTCTCTTACGGTATCATCCAAAACCACAACGGTCAATTCGAGGTCGAGAGCGAGGTTGGCAAAGGAACTAAAATGACGATTCGCCTGCCCATCGTGCAGGAAGAGGCTCAGCCCGACAACCTATCACCTATTCCACCGCAAAAGATTCTGGTGATTGACGACGATGAAGCGTCCGCGCAAACCTTGACCAACCTGCTGACCCAGGCCGGTCATCACGTCACCTACTGCGCGCATAGCGCCGAGGCAGTGGCAATCTATACCGCCAATCAGTTTGACCTCGTGCTATCGGATGTCGTTATGCCCGAACTCGATGGTATCAGTCTGCTGAATGTCTTGCGTTCCTACGATCCAACGGTCAGTGTCATTCTGTTTACCGGCCAAATCGAACCCGATCAGGTCGCGACAATGGCGGCCAGTGGCGCCTACGCCGTGCTGCGCAAGCCCTTCGCCGCCGACGAGTTACTCGCTACCGTGCAGGCTGCTTACCACGATCGCGAACGCGCCCGGCGCGCCCTGGCCGGGGTGAGGAGTGACTGAGGCGCACCCAGAACAGTGACATGGCGCGGTCATGCGCAAGGCGCCAGACACCTGACTGCGACTGTAATGTCCCACACGAGCCGGAACGCCATCTCTGGCGCGCCTGGAGATTGCTGCCCATTGGCGAGACAGGTCTATGGGGCAAAGGTATCTCACCCTGCGCAAAGGTCATGCGTGTAGCAGGCCGGCACTTTCCTTATCCCCCTTCGAGCGCATACCCCACAAAGACAGGGAGTAACGAACAACACAAAGGGAACGGATGAACACCTTGCCGGCGGCGTGATGTTCACACGTTCCCCACATATTTATTTCTTAACCTGCCGCGGCAATACCCTGAATACCGCCCTCGGTCATCTTATACACATCGAGCAGAGCATCCACCTGTTCGGCGGTGAGCAAGCCCTTCTCGACCACCACTTCTTTGATTGTCTTGCCGGTAGCCATCGCCTCTTTCGCAACCGCAGCGCCGTTGAGATAACCGATCACCGGATTGAGAGCAGTGACCAGAATGGCATTCTTGGCCAGCCAGCCAGCCGCTTTCTCTCGATTTGCCGTAATACCAACGACACACTTCGTCGTAAAGGCGTTAATGGCACCGATCATCACATGCATCATCTCAAACAGGTTGTGGGCAATGATAGGCATCATCACATTCAGCTCAAGCTGCCCGGCCTGCGCCGCCAGCGCAACGGTCAGATCGCAACCCTGCACGTGATAACAGGCCATATTCATCATCTCGGCCAGCACCGGGTTGACCTTGCCCGGCATAATTGACGACCCGGGTTGCACTGCCGGTAGCCGAATCTCATCGAGACCGGTTGCCGGCCCCGACGAAAGCAGGCGAAGGTCGTTGGCAATGCGGCCTAGCGTGATGGCCAGCGTGCGCAGGCTGGCTGAGAAATCGGCAGGATCGGCCATACTCTGCATCGACTCGAACAAATTGCCCGATGAGTACAGCTCGTGACCGGTCAATTCAGACAGTTTTTCCACCATACGCGCATGGTATTCGGGGTGGGCATTGAGACCGGTTCCGGTTGCAGTGCCACCGATACCAAGCCGGCGCAATCGGTTGGCGGCAGTCACGATTCGCTCCATATCGTTGCGCACCGCTTTGGCGTAAGCGCCGAACTCTTGTCCGAGTCGCACCGGCACAGCATCTTGCAGGTGAGTGCGGCCTGACTTCACCACATCATCGAATTCAACCGCCTTGGCTTCCAGAGCATTAGCCAGATCGTCAATTGCGGCCAGCAATTCCGGCAAGCGCCACAAGCAGCCGAGCCGGATTGCGGTTGGGATGGTGTCGTTCGTCGATTGCGCCATGTTCACATGGTCATTTGGGCTGACCGGCTTTTTCGGATCATCGAGGCTATAACCCAGAATCTGGTTAGCCCGATTCGCCAGCACTTCGTTGACGTTCATATTGTGTGAAGTGCCGGCGCCGGCCTGAAACGGATCGACCACGAACTGATCGGCGTGCTGACCGGCCAGAACCTCTTCGGCGGCTTGAATGATTGCATTGGCGATCGGCGGATCGAGCAAACCCAGATCGCGATTGACTTCAGCCGCAGCCCGCTTGATCATCGTCTGCGCCCAGACAAAGGCGGGATAGGGGCGCATACCGCTAACCGGGAAGTTTAACACCGCGCGCTGCGTTTGCGCGCCGTACAACGCATCAGCCGGCACCTGCATCTCGCCCAACGAATCGCGCTCAATGCGATAACGCTCAGTCATACATTCAGCTCCTTTCATGCGCCAGGGGTGCCCACTGACCCCTGTTCGACATGGGGATGATTGCTGCACGAGGCGATTGTATCACACCCGGTAAACGCAGTTCACAATTGCTGCTGCTGTCTCACTCTCTCTAATGCGACCGGCAACGGCGCTCACCGCATCTGTGCGCTGTGGGATAAGAGTGCAGCGAGGAAACATTTTTTTTCTCCCACAACCCCAGGAGAGAGACCGATTACAACCAGACAGGTGAGCGATGGCTACTTGCGTAGACACAATTCTCTCCTCAGCGAGCGAAGTGTCGGAAAAGCAGGCAGGTGATAAGGGAAAGAAGCGTTCCGCCTCAACACGATGCAAATATCTCTTACAGTTTGATGAAAGTCTGTTCGCAATGAAGGCACAGTGTGCTATAATCAGGCCAAATCACTGCGCCGCTGACTGCGCTTTATGTCGATATAATACCAAAAAAACGACACCACCAGCATTCTATCGGACAAATGTTTCAAGGCCTGGATCGCCTGTTTGCCTTTGATCGCGTCTTTCAAGTGTAAAGAGTTTTTACTGCGAGCACGCCCATGCATGACTTTGTTCACCTGCATGTCCATTCCGAATACAGCCTGCTTGACGGCTACGCCACCACCAAAGGTATCGCCCAACGCGCCGCCGCGCTGGGTATGGACAGCATCGCGCTGACTGACCACGGGGTACTGTACGGCGCAATGGAATTTTACGAGGCGGCAAAGAAGGCCGGTATTCGCCCGATTATCGGGATGGAAGCTTACATGGCTCCCGGCTCGCTCAGCGATCCGATGACCAGGGGCGGCAAGAACTATTTTCACCTGTTACTGCTGGCGCAAAACGAGACAGGCTATCGTAATCTGGTTAAGTTAACTACTCGCGCCCATCTTGATGGCATGGGCAAGGGTGTTTTTGCCCGTCCCCGGATTGATCGCGCTCTGCTCGAGAAGCATCACGAAGGTCTGATCGTGACCTCAGCCTGTCTGGCTGGCGAGGTGCTCCATTATCTCAAGAACAACGACCGTCGCACCGCTGTCGAAACCGCCGCCTACTATCGCGACCTGCTCGGCCCCGATCGCTACTACATCGAGCTGCAATTACACGATAACACGCCCGAACTCGAACCGCTCAACGATGAATTGGTGCGCATTGCTCGCGAACTCGGCATCCCGCTCGTTGCCACCAGCGATGCCCATTTCGTCCTGCCGTCTGACAAAGAGACGCAGCACAAGGTGATGGCAATGGGCATGAATATGACCTACGCCGAATTCTGCGCCCGTGAATATGCGATGGATGAAACCTACCACATTATGTCGGGCGAAGAGATGTGGCAACGTTTTCGTCGCTACGGCGCCGAGCCGCTTGAAAATACCCGCCGGATTGCCGATATGTGCCGCCTGAAGCTCGAGTTCGGCCGCGTGCAGTTGCCGGTCTTCGAGCTGCCCGAAGGCCATACTGCCGCTTCGTATCTGCGGCTTGTCTGCGAAGAGGGGTTGATGCGGCGCTTCAATGGCCGACCACCAGAGGAGTATGTGCGCCGCCTTGACTACGAACTTGATGTGATTAACCAGACTGGCTTTCCCGATTATATGTTGATCGTCTGGGATTACGTCAAGTTTGCTCGCTCGCGCGGCATTCCCTGTCTCCCACGCGGCTCGGCTGGCGCCTCGCTCGTGCTTTACGCTCTTGGCATCACCGATGTCGATCCGGTCAAGAATAAGCTGCTCTTCGAGCGCTTCCTCTCGCCTGAACGCCTCGAGATGCCCGATATTGACACTGACTTCGCCGATTCACGCCGCCAGGAGATTCTCGACTATATTGCCAATAAGTACGGACGCGAGAATGTAGCGCAAATCATCACCTATGGTACCCTCGGCGCCAAAGCTGCCATTCGCGATATGGGTCGCGTGCTGGATCTCGATCCGGCAGAGGTTGATCGCGTCGCCAAGCTCATTCCGGCGCTGCCGGTCGGCACAACTATTGCCCAGGCGCTCGAGCGGGTACCCGAATTGAAGCAGATCTACGAGACCCAGCCCCATCTGCGCGAGCTGATTGACCAGGCGCAAAAGGTTGAAGGTCGGATGCGTTCGGTTGGCACTCACGCTTGTGGCGTGGTGGTGAGCCGCACACCGCTCGAAGAGATTGTGCCGTTACAACGCACTACAAAAGACGAAAATGCCTTGATGGCCGCGTTCGAGGGGCCGACCCTGGCCAAGATGGGTCTGCTCAAGATGGATATCCTCGGGCTGACCAACCTGTCGGTGGTAGCCGAGGCGCTCAAGTATATCGAGCAGACGACCGGGCGAAAGATGTGGCTTGATGAGATTCCGCTAGATGATCCGAAGGTGTTTGAAGCCTTGGGCCGCGGTGAAACCAAAAATGTCTTCCAGCTTGAGTCGGCGGGGATGACGCGCTACCTTATGCAGTTGAAGCCGACCCGGGTAGAAGACCTCTACGCCATGGTCGCGCTTTATCGCCCCGGTCCGCTCGAACAGATCCCGGTGTACATCGAGAATAAAAACAACCCCTCCAAGATTCGCTACCTCCACCCGGTGCTTGAGCCGATCCTGGCCGACACCTATGGCGTGATCGTCTACCAGGAGCAGATTATGCAACTGTTGCAGACGGTCGCCGATTATACCCTCGGTCAGGCCTACATTGTGATTAAGGCAATCAGCAAGAAGAATAAAGAATTGATGGCCGAGAATGAAGCCATCTTTAAACAAGGATGTCAACGCAAAGGGATTAGCAAAGAGATCGCCGATCAGCTTTGGGAGTTGATCCTGCCCTTCGCTGGCTATTCGTTCAACCGGCCCCATGCTACTCTGTACGGCTTGCTCAGTTACCAGACGGCCTGGCTCAAGGTGAATTATCCGGTCGAATATATGACCGCAGTGCTGACCGGCGCCAACGGGGTCATCGAAGATGTCACCAAGGCTGCCCTCGAAGCGCGCCGACTCGGGGTGGCTGTGTTGCCGCCTGATGTCAATCGGTCTCAGAAGGGTTTCACTATCGAGCCGCTCGCGCCGCCACTGCCAGCCGGTGTGATCCACCAGCGCGGGATTCGCTTTGGTCTTATGGCGATCAAAAATGTGGGTGAAGGCCCGGTTGATGCTATCATCGCCGCTCGCGAGGCGGGCGGGCCGTTTCAGTCGCTCGAAGACCTGTGCGCCCGCGTCGATCGTCACGCACTCAATAAGCGCACTCTGGAAAGTCTGATTAAGGCCGGCGCCCTCGACTCGTTGCCCGGCACCCGGCGCCAAAAGCTGGCCATTCTCGATCAGGCGGTGAATGCCGGGATTGAAGCGCAAAAGGCGCGCGAGATCGGCCAGAGCAGTTTGTTCGACATCTTTGGCGAAGCGAATAACCCGATTGGCCCCGGAGTCGCTCGTATCCCCATGCCCTTGATCACCGAGACTCCTGCTGAACAGAAAGAGGTGCTCTTGTGGGAAAAAGAGCTACTGGGGCTGAATATTTCTGATGATCCCGTCGCGAAGGCGCTAGAGGGGATCGATCTGCGAGGGGCAACCGATCTCGGTTCAATTGAGGCCGAACATATCGGTGAGACCCTGACCTTTGTCGGAGTGTTGAGTGGTGTGCGTCGTATCGCGACCAGGAAAGGCGATTCGATGCTGGTCGCCACGCTCGAAGATCTGACCGGTAGTATCGAGATCGTCGTCTTCCCTAAAGTGTTGGCGAAATGTGCCGATCTCTTGCAGAACGATACGGTTGTGCGGGTGACGGCAAAAGTTGATAATCGCCGCGATACGCCGCAGCTTGTGGTTGAAAGCGTGGAAGCGCCGGGTACGATTGATACCACTCAGGCTGTCCAACCGGTTGAGATGGATCTCGAGGGGGTGAGCGACGAAATAGTCGGTGAGCTGATGATTGATCTGCCTGACCCTGCGCCGGTATCGGCTCCGGTAACACAACCGATTGCAGCAACAGAATCGGCCTCAGCGCCGGCTAAACCACCGGCAGTGCGCGCGCGGCAGCCGGTGAAGTTGAATGGGAGCGGCAACGGCCATAGCAATGGCCATGGGCAGAGTAATGGCAATGGTCATGCCAGGACAACCGAACCGACCCGAACCGAAAGCCAGCCAGCGCGCAACCTGCGCATCTATCTACCGCGCACGAATGATTTCGATGCTGATGTTGCGCTGATGCAGCAGATTCACCATCTGCTTAGCGCCACACACGGCAACGATCAGGTGACGCTATATCTGCCCAATGGCGTGGGTATGGTCGTGTTGCAATCGCAGCAAACGATCGAGGTATCGGAAACGTTGATCAACGAATTGCGCCAGATCCTGGGGCCAGAACGGGTGCTGGCAGCCTGACCGGCAGGTGTGGCGGAACGAATGAGGCAAGGTGACCGCCGATCAGGCGCGATCCTTGCCTCATTCCTGTATAGATGATTCATTGCGAGCGGATGGTAAAATCACCGACAAATGTCTGTTGCGAGTGATGGCTGTATAACACTAGCGTATAGTCGCCGGCTGGCAAATCACGGATCGCGAATGTGCCACGCACCCGACCGTCACCGTCGGCACGCGCGGTAGTCACCGTTACCGGCGGCGCGCCGCCAGGAGGGTTATACCAGATGCCAACCGGCTCGCCGGGGGCAAAACCTTCAGCGGTATATGTCAATGTCTGAGCGTCCAGTGTCAGACCTGGAATCCGCCATGTTACGAGCGCTGGCTGAGATCCAACAGTAAGGCGGGGGAGATTACTCTGACCACGCCCGAACTCAGTCAGATCATCGCGATACCACAATCGAGCCATTCGCCCGATGGCAAAGCCCAACGGCGCATCATCCCGCACCCGAAACCGGATGGTAATCGTAACCAGATCGCGGACAGCCGCCAATGGGCCGGTGCGAATGGTTATGAGTCCTGGCTTTACCTCGCTCACCCACACATCGGCGCGACCCGGATTCGCGTCAAGCAGGATCAGAGCAGCGTCATCGAAAGGCAGCTCAATCGTTGCCTCTCGCATTGGCCCACGCCCATAATTTTCCAACACGAGATCGAGCGTCAACACTGTGCCAGGTTGGGCCACATCATCGACTCGTTGCGCCAACACCACTCGCGCCGGTCGCGCTCGCTGCACTGGCAGTAACGTGTACTGAATATCGTCGATCAGCCATGTATCACGAAGGCCACTCACCTCAACCGTAGCGATTGCGCGACCCGTCGGCGCAGTGAGCACCACCTGATCGAGCTGCCCGGTGAAAGTATTGGCGTTAACTACTACTGACCCCAGCACACTGCCATCGGTCGCAAAGGCGGTAAAGGTTAACGGCTCAGAAGTTGCAACCATGCTACTAAAGGCGATCACGCCGCCAGGGAAAAAGATCCAGCCTTTGCCATCGCCGCTAACGCGAGCAAAGCCGTTGCCGTTAAGCGCAAACGCGCAAACACCACCAAAAGCGGGACAGTCGTTGGGAAATGGCGCGTTGTAACGCCCACTGCGCACATCGCCAAACCGCCAGCCGGGACTAAAGCTCAATCCACCATATTCGCCAATCGTTTGATTGTCGGTAAAACCCTCAAAATTGAGCGTGAACGTTTGGGTTGGTTGCGCGGCAACCGATGATGGAGAGAGAAAAAACCAGATAGTGAAGAATATCGCGAGATAACGATGCATAGCGCATCCCCACAACAGCGGTGATAATACCTTATTATAGCGGTAGATAAAGGAATATGGAATAGCAATTTTGTTAATGATGAACAGAAGAAAGATAAATTTTTTGCTATGCGATCCCTCTATTCCCCTGACTTCAGATCAATGCTATAGTAACGAACACAGCTTCTGATCGCCGTCTCACCTGTGTAACATCATCCGCCGATAGCACGTACATAGTTGCAAACCATGCTGGAACTCGCCGGCACAAACCATTGAAGAAGTTCTCAGACGTTTGCCTGCAAGCTAACGGTGACTTCACAAGGAGGTTGAGAATGTCCGCTCGCCGATACTGGTTCGTTTTTTTCGCTGGCCTTCTCATCGCCGCGCTTACCGCCTGCGGTAATGGCAACGCTTCACCAACTGCCGCGCCCACCCAGGAGGCCGCTGCGCCAACCCGCACACCCAGACCTACCCGTCCGCCAGACCCGACCCCCTCTCCTCGCCCTACGGAACCCATATCTGCGCCAACCGCAGCGCCAACCAATCCGAGCAATCAGCTCGCCATGGTTAAGATTGGCCCGCTGGAAACCTACTCACACTCAAGCGGAGTCTTTCGTCTCGATGTTCCCAACAATTGGACGCTGCAAGATAGCAGCACGAATGACGAGTTGTTGCTTATCTGGACGGATCCCACCGGTAACGGCGCGATTCTAGTCAACATCTTCGAGGATAGCCGCAGCTACACCGATAGCCAGCTTGTTGAGCTACTGAACAATTTCCTCATCGACCGTTTCGGTCGTCAGCCCGATTTCTATTATGAAGACCCGCGCCCGCAAAGCGATGGTAGCCAGCTTGTAGTCTGGTCGTATACTGCTACCGCAGACAACAATGTGCAGGCAACCCTGCTGGGGAACAGCTTTGTCGAACAACGTGGTGATAAGATTTCAATCCTGACCACGCTGGTTCCCGAAGACCAGTTTGAGACATTGGTCAGCCGAACTGACGAGATTATCAATACCTACCGAATCAACACGAGCGCCTCAATCGGCGGCACCACGATCGGCAGCAACAATACCGGGGGCAGCGCAAGCAGCAGCGGACTGGCTCCGGTTGAGATCGGGCAATTACGCACCTATACCCATACATCGGGTGTGTTCCGCATTGACATTCCGGTAAACTGGTCACTGACCGACAACAGCCGGCCCGGCGAATTGATTCTGGTCTGGACCGATCCCTCAAACAATGCGGCGCTGATTGTTGACATCCTCGAAGACAACACTCAGTACAGCGATAACGAGCTGGTTGACAAGCTGGTCGCCTTCTTGCAAAGCTCGTTCGGCAATCAACCCGACTTCTTCTACGAGGATCCGCGCCCGCAAAGCGATGGTAGCATCCTGATTGTGTGGGGATACACTGCCACTGCGTCTAATAATGTGCAGGCATCAATGCTGGGCAACAGCTTCATTGAGCAGCGCGGTAACAAGCTTTCGGTGTTGACAACCCTGGTGCCCGAAGACCAGTTTGATACGCTGGTCAGCCGGACAGATGAAATTATCAACACCTATCGGATCGATACCAGCGCGCGCGTACCATAGGCGGTACGTTTCGTGAGCGGAGGATGGGGCGCGGTATACCGCGCCCCATCGATGTGATCGGCCCAACCAGTGGCGCATAACCATCGGTTTCTGATGATCATCAGAAACTGCGACATCCTCGATGCGCGCAAGCGACTCGATAAGCCGGGTTGCCGGTCTTCAACCTGACCTTGCGCGCTTCGCGCCTCTTTTCCCTCACTTCCTCTACTACCATAAAGATCGATGTTCTTCCTGAACACGCGGCTGCAAAAAGTGCTGTAAAGCTCTTACCCTGGAAAACAAGTCACCCGGCTCATTGGGGCAATAGCCCACATCTTGTTCGCGCCACCTTTTCCAATCCGTTCCAAGCGATTCGATTGTGCGTTCACCTCCAACGCTCTTCGCTACAATCTGCTCTACCTGCGCGGAAAGGAAACACTCATGACCATCTGCGCCACCATTTCCAGGGTTGCTTTCATCGCGCTATTGACAGGGACGATACTGGCGCTGGCGCCGATCACCACTGCCACGTTGTCAACCGCTGATCTCATGCCGCTCAGCACAGCCATCTTCACCAGGCCCGGCTCAATTGAGGCTATGACGCCACTCTCTGATAACCGTATCCTGGTAGCCGGACATTTTACCGTCATTGGCAATAGCGTGACTCCGTACAGTCTGGCGATCATTCGTGGTGATGGATCGGTTGAGTCAGTATTGCCATTCGAGCAAGACCTGATTGTCAATAACATTACTGACATTGCTGTCCAACCCGATGGCAAAATCCTGCTGGCCGGCATGTTCAAGTGGAATACTATCAATCACTTCTTACTGCGCCTCCACGCTGATGGGCGCATCGATCAACCATTTCTAGCGGCTACCACAGGCATTTTTGGCAATATTTACACCGTGTTGTTCGACAATAACAAACTATTGATTGGCGGAAACTTCTATAACCCGACGCCATACCTGGCCCGCCTGAACCTCGATGGCACTCCTGATCCATCATTTACGCCAGCTACCGGACCTAATGGCATCGTCTACGATATTGCCCGCCAGAGTAACGGACAATATGTGATTGCAGGTAGTTTCAGCACATACAACGGAGTCGGACAAGTCGGCATGGCCCGGCTTCAGGCCAATGGTGCGCTTGACACCAGCTTCGTGCCCGGTGGATCTCGCCCCATGCGGCGAGTAGCCATACTCAACGATGGCACCGTCATAGTTGGTGGCGAAGACATCTGCAACGATCGGTCATTTGAGTGGTATACAGTCAGTGGCGCAGCCAGGCCACTACCCGATTGGCCTTCACCATCTCTGTTTGAATCAATCACAGCATTCTTGCCGCTACCCGATGGCGGTTTTCTGGTCGGCGGATGGTATTCCAACAATTGTATCAATGGAAATCCAACCCAACATCGAGGCGAAGTCTGGCGTTATGCAGCCAACGGCGCTTACCGCACAATGATAGGGCTAGGCGATCAATCCGACATACTGGCGCTGGCCATGCGCAGCGATGGCAATGTTATGGTCGGCGGCAAGAGTGAACCGCGATCCGCCAGTGCCATCGGGCTATTTAACGGGCTAACGTTACTATCAGCGGCAAATAATGGCCTTGAACGAAATCCTGCGTTCAACCTGCTGGTCGGTGACGAAGCCACCATCTACGACCTCAGTCTCTACCCCGATGGTCGCATACTGGTTAGCGGTGATTTTAGTTACGTCAATGGCCAACCCCGCTTCGGTCTGGCGCGTTTGCTGGCCAATGGCCAGCTCGACGAAGGATTTGCGCCATTAGCCAACCAGCCGGCTGGTTGGGTCAGCGTGGCGCTGGCATTGCCCGATGGTCGCGCAGTGATCGGCTGGGCCAACGGATTGTACGTCGTAGACCAGGCGCAACAGCTCACCAATATTTCGGCGTTGATCAACTACTTCTGGCCAACGTCACTACTCAGGCAACCTGATGGTCGGGTGCTGGTGGGCGCCAGTAGTGTGGTATACCGGTTAAATGCCGGTCTTAATGCAGTAGATTTCCAATATAACACGGACAATCGCGTGCGCGATCTGGCCTTCGATCCGGTGAGCGGTAAGCTGATCGTCGCAGGTGATTTTGGCGTGATCCGACTCAACAGTAATGGCACGCCAGACCCACAGTTTTCGGCCCCCACCTTTACCCGCGACGAATTACCGGCAACCATCCGAAGCGTTGCGATCACCAGTGATGGGCATCTGCTGGTTGGCGGCAACTTTAACCAGGTGAATGGGGTAGCACGAACGGCATTGGCGCGTCTTGCCAGCTCTGGTTCGCTGGATACAACCTTTCCGGCGCCAACCGGCTTCCAGGTCGTTAACGACATATGCATTCAGCAGGCAACCGGAGCAATCTGGATTGGCGGAACGGCGCTGGCCAGACTGAGCGCCAGTGGCACCGATCGGATGACATTGAACTATCAGCCGTTTCAAAGCAACACCGACTCTCTCAACCGACTCATCTGCGCCGACACTCACCTGCAGTGGGTTGGCGGGCAGTTCGGCTTCATCGAGCAGCGCCCGTTCCACGGGGTCGTTCGCTATCTGAACGTTCACAGCCGCGTCTTCGTGCCCTTACTCACCCGATAATAGATGCAGATGACTTCCCTGGAGGCAGGTCAGCGTATCAATAACGAGAAGGGACGACGCAATGCGTCGCCCCGATCCAAATCATGAGCGGTCAGCGCTAGCTCTTTGCCGCCGCGTAATGCTCGGCGACCTTTGCCCAATTCACCACGTTCCACCAGGCATCGACGTAAGCGGCTCGCTTGTACTGATACTTCAGGTAGTAAGCGTGCTCCCATACGTCGAGGCCGAGAATGGCGTGTTTGCCTTCCATCAGCGGATTATCCTGGTTGGGAGTGCTCATGATGCTGAGGCTACCATCTGGCGCAGCGATCAACCAGGCCCAGCCCGAACCAAACCGCCCCAATGCCGCTGCCTTAAACTTCTCTTTGAAAGCGTCAAAGCTGCCGAAGGCGGCATCGATGGCAGCAGCCAGTTCGCCATCGGGAGCGCCGCCGGCATTCGGCGCCATAATCTCCCAGAAGAAGGTGTGATTCCAGTGGCCGCCACCGTTGTTGCGCACCGCAGTGCGGATCGCTTCGGGGATGGCCTCGATATTGCTCAGCAACTCCTCAATGGTCTTGCCCTGCAAATCGGGATAGTTGGCCAGCGCGTTGTTTAAATTGGTAACATAGGTCTGATGATGATTATCGTGATGATAATGCATCGTCGCTTCGTCAATGTGCGGCTCAAGCGCGTTGTAGTCGTAGGGCAACGGCGGAACTTCGAATGCCATGAGAGACCTCCGTGGCAATTTCAAACAATGACGGCCACCTCTGGCCGTCTCTGGTTTGTAATGTTATTGTACCGCGAATTATCAAAATGATGCTAGGCTGGAATACGATAACGGCAGCAATGACCGCCTTCTGCGATGGTCATATCGCGTTCGATCGGCGTTGCCAGCAGCTCTTCGTATAAACGAAGCTCTTGATCACACATCTGCGGATAACGGCGCGCCACACAATCAAAAGGACAGTTGTATTGCGCCATGATCAGATCGCCATTGTCGAGCTGCTCGCATTCGCACATATACCCCTGATCGGCCAGTCGCTCGGCCAACGCGGCAACCTGCGCTGCTCGTGGCTTGCCGGACAGTTGCGGAGCAAGCTCGGCGCTTAGGGTCTTGCGCCGCTGCTCTAACACCGCGCCTATCGCTGCTTCCCCACCTACCGAGGCAACACTTTCGATCAGCTCACAGACTAACCGTTCGTAATGCTTGGGAAAGAATGCTTCCGCTCGTTCGGTCAGCGCGTAGAGGTGGGCTGGCCGGCCAACATTCCGGCGCAGACCGCAGATATAGACTAATCCCTCTCGCTCAAGAGCGGTGAGGTGTTGGCGAATGCCAACCGCGCCAATATCGAGTGCGGCGCTGAGTTCGACCGCGCTCATCTGGCCATGTCGACGCAGCAACTGTAAGATACTGCGCCGGGTTGCTCCCTGGGCTCTGCGCTCCACTTTCATTGCCGGCTTCACCACTTTACGAATTTTGACCTATTAATACAGCCTTAGTGTGAGTATAGCAACCGCGCTATACCCTGTCAAGCAACATAATTGCAGTCTCGGACTTTAATAATATTTTGCTTTCTTAATTCTCTGGTATAATGAAAGAGACGCGCAAACAGGCAGATGGAGTAAAACGCATGGGTCTCTTTTCAGGCAACCAATCGGCGCAGGTAACGGAAGAGCAGATTTTGGCGGCGCTCCGCCAGGTGCAAGAACCCGAGTTGGGCGGCGATCTGGTCTCGCGCCAGATGGTGAAGCATATTGCAATTTGTGATGGGATTGTCCGCTGTACTATCGAGCTGACCACACCGGCTTGCCCGCTTAAAGATCAGATCCGCACCGAGGTTGAAACGGCAGTGCGCGCCGTCCCCGGTGTGAAAGAGGTGAATGTTGAGTTTACCGCCAATGTGCGCCGGCCCGCCGGTATCCCTGAACAGGCCGCCATTCCCGGCGTTGCCAATGTGATCGCAGTTGCTGCCGGTAAAGGTGGTGTCGGCAAGAGCACGATTGCCGCCAATCTGGCTGTAGCGCTGGCCCAGATGGGCGCTCAAGTAGGTCTGCTCGACGCTGATGTCTTCGGGCCGAGCTTGCCACTGATGTTAGGCGCGCGTGGCCAACCGATGGCGGTCAGCGATGAACATGGCCAGCCGCTAATGCTTCCGCTAACGAACCACGGCATCAAAGTGATGTCGGTCGGTTTTTTGATCGATGAGTCGCAACCGGTGATCTGGCGCGGCCCAATGGTGAGTCAGTTGCTGCGTCAGTTCCTCTATCAGGTCGCGTGGGCGCCGCTCGATTACCTGATTATCGATATGCCGCCCGGCACCGGTGATGTGGCTTTGACCCTGGCCCAGAGCCTGCCGCTTACCGGCGCACTCATCGTGACGACACCGCAACAGGTAGCGACAATCGATGTCGTCAAAGCTATGGAGATGTTTCGCAAAGTGAACGTGCCGTTGCTCGGTATCGTCGAGAACATGGCCTATTTTATCGCCCCCGACACCGGCAAGCGTTACGACATCTTTGGCAGCGGCGGCGCCGAACGACTGGCGCGTCAGCTTGGCGTTCCCGTGCTTGGTCAGATCCCGCTCGGCATGAGCGTCCGTGAAGGCGGCGATAGCGGTCAACCGGCAGTGATCAGCGATGCGCCTGATGCCTATGCCGATCTCTTCCGTGAACTGGCCCGGCAGGTCGCGGCTCGCATTTCCGTGCTGCAATACGCCACGACGTAAATTGACCGCACCGGCGCAAAGTCCTTCTCGTTCGGCATTCTAGCCACTACGTCTCGCCAGGACTTTGCGCCACCCAGGGTATCGCTGTTTTGCACGATGAGGTGTGTTCATGGCTGCTAGACCGCTCTCCGGCACCACGCCGATCATCTTCTACGATCCGGTGCGTCATCCACGCTACCCGACCGACACCCCTGCCCTTGATCAGTATGGCCGTCGGATCGATTATCTGCGCGTCTCGCTGACCGATCGCTGCAATATGCGTTGCGTCTACTGCATGCCGGCGGTCGGTGTGCAATTCGCTCCCCGACCTGAATTGCTCACCAACGATGAGCTGTTGCTCGTTATCCACGCTGCAGCCCGGGCCGGATTTCGTAAGCTCCGCCTGACCGGCGGCGAACCGACCCTGCGCCACGATTTGGTGAATCTGGTGCGTGAACTCAAACGGATCCCCGGTATCGAGCATATTGCTATGACAACCAATGCGCTGCGCCTGCGCAAGCTGGCCCAACCACTGCGCGACGCCGGCCTTGATCGGGTGAATATCAGCATCGATACACTCGATCCGGTAAAGTTTCGCATGATAACCCGTGGTGGCAGCCTCGATGAGGTGTGGGCCGGCATCGAGGCCGCAGATGCTGCTGGCTTGCATCCGATCAAGCTCAACGCTGTCGTGGTGCGCGGGATGAATGATGAAGAGGTGGTGCGACTGGCTGGCTTGACGCTGGAACGTCCCTGGGAGTTTCGCTTTATCGAGGTCATGCCGCTTACCGGTGTGGCCGGCCTGGCCGAAGAGGGGATCGTATCGAGCGCCGAGCTGATGGCCCGCCTCGAACAACACTATGGGCCGCTGGAAGAGATCGGTCACGCGCCAAGTGATCCCGCCCGCACATACCGCTTGCCCGGCGCTAAAGGCGTCATTGGCTTCATCTCCAGTGTCAGCGATCCCTTCTGCGCCACCTGCAACCGGATGCGGCTCACCGCCGATGGCCGCCTGCATCTATGCCTGCTGCGCGACGATGAGGTCGATCTTCGCGCCGCAGTGCGCAGCGGCGCCACCGTCGATCAGATTGAACAGATCATCCGCCACGCGGTGTACATCAAACCCTGGGGTCACGGCCTCCCCGCCGGTGTTAAGCCGACGCTGCGCGGAATGTCAGAACTGGGAGGTTGATTGCTTTGACGGTGGCGAAGATTTCGGTAAGCGTTGATCTGGCTCTCACCGCCAAACTGGTGGTGAACAGTTGACCGTTGCCATCCTGGTGAGAGTGTCTTCGTCGGGATCATCATTCCCCAACGATAGATCATCGGTATCGTCAAAGCGCTCGGGTCAACTCTTAAAGATATTCTTGCACCCGTCGTTCATGATGGTTGTCGTAGTATTCCCCGGCTGCAATTTCCAACATCTCTCTAACGTTCAAAGACCGAATAAGTGATTACAATGCATGCTAGCGCATTATGTTGCGCTTGACGAGACATGTTTCCGTCAAGCTCGAGCGGCTTTTAGCTTCAGCGAGGGAGGGCTATGACAACCGAATCGTTGACCGAAACGGGTCGGCAATCGCATACCTTCAAAGCCGAAGTGCAGCAGGTGCTGTACATTCTGGCCCATTCACTCTACACCGACCGCGAAATCTTTTTGCGCGAACTGATCTCCAACGCCTCCGATGCGATCAACCGGATGCAGTTCGAGATGTTGACCAACCGCGAAGTACGAGATCCAGATCTCGAACCCCAGATCACCATTGAGGTAAACAAAGAAGCGCGCACCATCGCGATCAGCGATACCGGTATCGGCATGACTGCCGATGAAATGGTTGAGCATCTCGGCACAATTGCCCAGTCGGCGGCGCGCGCCTTTGTGAGTCAGGCTGGTGAAGGCGCGAAACAGACGGCCAGCGAGATCATCGGTCAGTTTGGCGTCGGTTTCTACTCGGTCTTCATGGTTGCCGATAAGGTGACGGTGGTGTCACAGTCGTATCGACCGAATGCGCCGGCGGCCATGTGGGAGTCGACCGGTGGCGATAGCTTCACCGTTGGCCCGGCTGAACGCGCTCAGCGCGGCACGACGATCACCCTCCACTTGAAGGAAGATGCCGCCGAATTCGCCGATCCCTGGCGGATCGAGCAGATTGTCCGTCGCCATTCCAACTATGTTGCGTTCCCGATCATGCTCGATGGTCGCCAGATCAATGCCCGCACCGCGATCTGGCGCAAGGCGCCGCGTGATGTGACCACCGAAGAGTACAACGATTATTATCGTCAGTTGACCCTCGATAGTCAGCCACCCCTGAGCTACATCCATATCTCAACCGACGCGCCGGTTGATCTGCATGCGATTCTTTACATTCCTTCGCGGCGCGAACGGGGTATTCTCGAACGCCGGATTGAAGGTCAGATCAAGCTCTATTCGCGCAAGGTGCTGATCCTCGAAGAGGCGAAAGACCTGCTGCCGGCCTATTTCCGCTTTGTTGAGGGTGTGGTTGATAGCGAAGACCTGCCCCTGAACGTATCGCGCGAGAGTGTGCAAAGCGGTACGGCTGGCGGATCGCCAGTGATGCAACGCTTACGCAAGACACTTACCGGGCGCCTGCACAAGGAGTTGAACGATCTGGCTGAGCGCGACCCTGAAAAGTATCGAACTTTTTGGAAAGAGTTTGGCCCCTTCATCAAAGAAGGCATTGCCACCGATTACGAGCATCGTAGCGACCTGCTCAAGTTGCTGCGCGTCCAGACCACCAGGAGCGGCGATGAGTGGATTACGCTGGCCACCTACAAAGAGCGAATGGTTCCCGGTCAGAAGGAGATTTACTATCTGATGGCAGCCAGCCGCGAGGCGGCGCTGAGCAGTCCGCACCTGGATCCATTGCGCGCCCGCGACATCGAGGTCATCCTCTTTACCGATTTGATGGATGGTTTCATGTTGTCCGGTCTGCGCGAGTACGATGGCCTGCGTCTGCGCAATATCGACGAAGGCGAGCTGGATCTACCGGGCGAAGTTGAGCGGCCCGCTCCGGTCATCGATGATACACAATTCACTGCGCTGGCCGAGCGGATTGCTGCCACTCTTGGCGAGCGGCTAAAAGAGGTGCGCGCCTCGAAGGTCCTCCGCGACAGTCCGGCCCGGCTGGTGGCCGATGAAGCGGCATTCGGTCGTGAGATGCAGCGAATCCAGCACATCCTCGGTCACGAAGTGGAGAGCAAACCGCGCATTCTGGAACTCAATCCAGCTCACCCGTTGATCGCGGCGCTAGCGCGCCGCGCCGCTGCCGATCCCAACGATCCGCTGATTCCGCTGGCTGCCGAGCAACTCTACGATAATGCGCTGCTGATAGAGGGTCTCCACCGCGACCCGGCAGCAATGGCGCCGCGCATTCTGCGGTTGCTGGAAATGGCAGCAGGGATAGGGGCAGATACTGGCGAATCGGCGTAGGATACTGGCCTGATGCGATCATTGGCGAGACACGCTTCCGATCGCGCTAAGCCTGTCTCGATAACGATCACGAAGGGGCGCTTGAGTGTGCGCCCCTTCGTGATCTATCAGCTTAGCTTTGCGTTCATCTACCGCCGGCGTCGCGCAACGAACCAGCCAGCTCCACCTAACACGATAACGGCCAGCACAATCCACAACCACCACAACCCGCCGACGCCACTGCCGGTTGCCAGCGATGTTGGCGGCGACGCAGGGGTTGGCGCTGCACTCGTCGGCGCTGCACTCGTCGGCGCTGCGCTCGTCGGCGCTGCGCTCGTCGGCGCCGTAACTGTCGACTCTGGCGCAGCGATCAGCGGACGCGGCCCGACAAACACCACCGTCGTTCGTCCGGGCACGCTAAAAGTACCGTCGGCGCTGTAACGCGACGCGATCACGCGCTCGTCACTCGAAGACACCTGCACATCGTGCAAACCCAGATCACCGTTAGCCAGTTCGGGGATGGTAATCGTCACCGGATCAGGGCGAGCATTGAACAGCACGACCACCTGCCCGATATTCGGATCAAGCCGAGTCGGGCCATTGTCGCTAATGCTCATGACAATCAGACCAGGGATCTGATCGGGACCATTGTTAAAGAATGAAACCATTCGCTCAACTTCGGCGGCAGTGCGTAACCGGAAGAGCGGCGTACTGCGGCGAATACGCAACATCTCGCGGAAGTGGTCGTAGGTCGCGCGCATCAGCGTTGCGTCAGGCTTGAGCGCAGGATTGGCCAGCAAGGGCGCCATCACCGGCCAGTTGCTCTGGTTGTCCCAGGCCGGAGGCAAACCCGATCCGAAGGTGTTTTCTTCGCCACGCCAATCGATCCGGTTAAACCAGTCAGAAGAATTGTAGCTGTTGCGATCGAGTGATTTCGACCGCAACAGTTCATCGCCGGCATGGAAGAAGGGGATGCCTTGAGCCAGGGCGGTGAGCGAAAGACCCAGTTGCGCCATCCGTGCCCGTTCGCTAATCGGCGTACTGGCCGCCGCTTTCAGTTGCACGGCGTCAAAGAGAGTCTCGTTATCGTGCGCTGAAACATAGACAATCTGCTCTTGCGGATCGAGTGTGTAACCACCGGCAGCGCCACGGTATTTGATCTGCTCGCCTGGCACCAGCCGACCTTCGTAATTCACCATCCGGTAGGTCTTGAGATTGCCGGCCAACCCTAACTTGATCAAATCAGTCTCAGCCAGCAACTTGATTCGCTGCGCCTCAGGCGTACCCTGCGCAAAGTCGCTCGGATCGGTTGCCAATCCCGAAATAAAGCCCTGCAAGCGCGGATCATCGAACGGGCCGCCGCCGCGGGCCGCGTCGCGCAATCGGTCAGAGAAGGTGGCAATGCCGGTGCCGGCCATATTGAACTGCGTGGCGTTGATGCCGCGCGCATTGTTGGCAACCTCACCGAAATTCCAGCCTTCACCGTAAATAATGATCGACTTGCCATCAACGCCATCACGTTCCAGGGTCAACGCATCGAGCGCCTGGCGGACTGCCAGCATGTTGTCCTTCATGTGATGGCCCATCAGGTCGAAGCGAAATCCATCCACTCTGTAGTGCTTCGCCCACAGCACGACCGAGTCGATCATCAATTTTTCCATCATCCGGTGCTCGGTAGCAGTATTGGCGCAGCAGGTTGAGGTGGTCACATTACCTTCACCGTCGAGCCGGTGATAATAGCCGGGCACAATCCGGTCGAGCACCGAGCGCGGATTCTGACCGCTGGCATTCGTATGGTTGTAGACGACATCCATCACAACGCGCAGACCGATCTGATTCAACGCCTGCACCATTTCACGGAATTCCAGCGTGCGTTGCGGGCCATCGGGATTGGTGCTGTAGCTCCCTTCCGGCACAGAGTAGTGGTAGGGATCGTACCCCCAATTGAAGCCATCGAGATCGCGGATCGGCTCGATCAACGCCTGCTGTTCGGGTGAATCGGGCGGCAACGCGCGCAACTGATCGTAAGGCAGTGGTTCCTGCCGCTCGCGGATCTCTTCAATCGTTGCAATATCAAATACCGGCAACAGATGGACATGCGTCACACCGGCCTCGGCCAGCTCGGCCAGATGACGCATCCCTGCGCTGTCACGCGCGGTAAAGGCGCGGAACGTACCGCGCAGATCGGCGGGCACCGTTTCATCGAGAATGCTGAAATCACGCACGTGCAATTCGTAGAGCACTACATCTTCCGGCGCGGCCAGCGGCGGCTTTTGCAGCGTATCCCACCCTGGCGGCTGCAAAGCCGGATCGTTCAGATCAATAATCTGGCTGCGGGCACTATTGGCGCTCAGCGCAATTGAATAAGGGTCGGTAACCAGATTCGACACCACCCGGCCCACAGCGGGCACATAGACATCAACCTCAAACAGATAGTACTGACCGATCCAGCTCGCTTCGCCCCGAATACTCCAGACTCCGGTAGCCGAGTCGAGCGTCATTGGCAACACAATTGCACTCGTTTCCGGATTGGAATCGACGAAGCGATGCAAGCGCACCTGCCGCGCCGTTGGCGCCCATACTCTAATGACCGGCAGGCCGTCTTCAATCGCCACCCCGAGGGGGCCATCGTAGGGGAAGAGCGCATCGAGTGCACCGGGAATCTGTACCCGCGTGGCATCGAGTGGCTGACCATTCTCATCATACATCGCGACCACGAGCTGACCGCGGGTCAGACCGATCAGGCGGGCGCGATCGAGTGGTGGCAACTTGAAGGCACTAAACCCGGCCAGATGCGGGAATTTGGCTAACGCCGGGCCGGGGCCGGCAGGGGTAAACGTGAGATCGATCCGACGACCACCGGAAACTCCTTCCGGTGTAAGCCTGATCTCACCGGCGGGATCGCTAAACAGCGCATAACGGTAACGCGGTGAACCGATCACATTCCAGACAATCGTATCAGCATCAACCCAATAAGCGCGGGCGCGTGAAATATCGCCTTTGGGCGCGCCGGCGGTTGAAATCGTCACTTCGCCACTCCTTGCGTTGTAGCCGATGTATACCTCACCGCCCTCCGCGACCTCGATCACAAACGGCGATCCGTTTGGCCCACCCTCGCCGATAGCGCCATCGAGTGTCTCACCGATTGCCAGTCGCAACCGGTATTCCCCGGCGGGAATACGGTTGGTAGTGAAGGTATACAGGCCATCGCCATCAGGGTCTTGCAACCATGATCCGAGACACGTCGGATCATCGGCAACAGCGCAGCCGAGGGCAGGCTGAAAATCACCCACGGCCACGATGAGCGGTGTATTGATACTATCCGTCACCCAATGCGTCTTGTGGTCGTAGACAAAGCGCACCGTGGCGGGCGCAGGCACCTGCAACGGAATGTTTGGCCCGTCACGACGGGCATTGAGGCCATAATTCTCTGCCCAACTATCATTCAATGCGACCTTATACTCGTAATACCCCGACGGCAACTCAAAACGCGCGCTCCAGACATCAACTGTCGGGTCATAGGTCAGATACGTTACGCTACACGACGGTTGCCAATCACCCGGGCAACCCAGCACACTCTGGATGGTACCAGGAATGGTGACCGTTTTTGGATCGGGCGTCGTTTGCGCTGCGGTTGGCAAGGCAGCTAACGGCCAGCAGAATAAGAGCGCCATCACCAACACTGTTGACGCGCGGCGGTACCAGGCACGGGTCAGCATCATCTTCACCTCTGAATAGTTGGCAGCGAAACTATTTGCGCGTAGTATAGCAGGAGACCCGGAGAAAAGGCAAACGTCAACTGGCCGGGCGCAAGTGGGAACGATCCGGTAGTCAGAACTCAAAGTCTGGATCGAGGCATGGATAACCAGCGTCAGGCTACAGGCAGGAACGATCCGAGAGTCAGAACCGTCAAGCGCGAATGGCAGTGGCAGGCGAAGCTGAAATAAGGCGTGACATCGAATGGCGCGAGCGCAGAATCTTTGGTAACAAGCGCAGCTTAGGGGCAGGCATGATTGCAACTACAACCCGGCGCGCCCCGAAATCTGCCGATACTATCACTCGATGCTACCGATCCAGGCCTGAAAATCGGCATCAATCGCGCGCGAGAAACCGGTAATCATATGGTTCATTTTATATTCCATTGAGCGCTCGCCAATCGATTGCAACACATGGCCAGGCATAAACCAGAGCACTTTTGGCACCGGAATCGTCATCGCCAGCTCGACGGTATACTCGACATCGGTACCGTGGGCATGGGGGTAGAAGACTGCTTCGGCGAAAAGCTGTCCAGGAAAGACAAAGCCGGTCAGATCGATAGGAGGCCCATCATCAACCGGCACGATACGGATCGCCCGGTGAGGCTCGAAGATGGCGGCAATATCGAAGTAACCGGCCATCGCATGACCATGGCCATCAGTTGCTCCGACCACCAGCCGATACCGGTTGGGAGCGTAAGCGAACACTTCGATCACGTCTGGCAGCAGACTGAACACTGCCGGAATGTCACAAAAATACTCGTAGGCGAGATCGAGTGGACTGTTGAAGCGGAAGAGGTGAACGGCAGCGCCATGTAGATCAACGGCGCGACGTTGATCATCTCTGACAGCGGAAGATGGGTAGGGCGCCGACATAGACGCTCCTCGGCGCAACTCCGGAAACGGAGAGCGCGAATTTCATATATGACATCAATCACGGCCAGTATAGCATCTCTCCTGGCTTTACGCAAGCAACATCAGGATTGACGTTTTGCTTTTTGCGTAATAGAATGAACAACAGGACCGCGATCACAACGCCGCTGCCGATTCGGCTGCGGGAAGGAGCGACCAATGGCTGTCAAAGAGAGCGACGGCATCTTCAGCATGATGTTCCGCGAAGTCGGCCTCTTCTGGGAACAGGTATGGAAGTGGACTGAAGAGCAGACCAAAGCTGATCGCGAGCAAGAGAAGATTGATCAGCAGCGACGATTGGCCGAAGCACAGGCGCGCCTGCTCGAACAGATTCGTCTGGCGAAAGAGGCCGGCCTGGATGTCGATCGCATCATGGCCGCAATGCAACAAGAGCTGAAAAAATAGTTACGGACATAACCCGATTCGGTTCGAGTATGCCGCTGCAACCGTCTTGTCAGGGTAGTCAGATCCCGCTCTCTGTGAGAGCGGGATCTTGTATCATGTAATATATACCCTCACTCACACTGCGCCGCGCGATATTCGCGTATCTCGGCTATAATAGCGAAAGGGATCAGCGCCGCGCGCTGACAATGAGTGTTTATAACCAGCCCGAGGAAGTGGCATGCCAAAAGACGTTATTACTCAACGTAGCGTTGACTATAACCAGTGGTACCTTGATATTGTACGCGAAGCCGATCTTGCCGAAGTCGCCGAAGTGGTGCGCGGCTGTATCGTCGTGAAGGCGCACGGGTGGGCGATCTGGGAATTGATGCAGCGCGCGCTAGACGAACGGATCAAGGCCACTGGCCATGCCAACGTGCAGTTCCCGCTGCTTATTCCCAAGAGCTTTATTATGAAAGAGGCGCAGCACGTTGAGGGATTCGCGCCTGAAGTAGCCGAAGTGACCCGCGCAGGTGGCGAAGAACTGGCCGAACCATACGTCATCCGTCCCACTAGCGAGACGATTATCGGCTACTTCTACAGCAAGTGGATCCGCTCGTACCGCGATCTGCCGTTGCTCTACAACCAGTGGGCCAACGTTATGCGCTGGGAAATGCGCACCCGCCCCTTCCTGCGCACTGCCGAATTCTGGTGGCAAGAGGGTCATACCGCGCACGCCACCGAAGCTGAAGCCGAAGAAGAGACACTCCGCATTCTGCACGAGGTCTACGCCGACTTTGTTGAAAAGGAGATGGCGGTTCCCGTCATTCGCGGTCTCAAAACCGAAAAAGAGAAGTTTCCCGGCGCGCTCCGCTCGTACTGCATCGAGGCAATGATGCAAGACGGGCGCGCCTTGCAAGCCGGCACTTCGCATAACCTTGGGCAAAACTTCGCCCGCGCCTTCGATATTACCTTTACCGACCAGAATAATACCATCCAGTACGCCTGGACAACGAGCTGGGGCGTGAGCACCCGGCTGATCGGCGCGTTGATTATGACCCATTCCGACGATGAAGGGCTGGTATTGCCACCGCGTCTCGCTCCTATTCAGGTCGTAGTGGTACCAATTTACAAAAACGATGAAGAGCGGAGCGCAGTAATGGCCGCTGTCACCCGCATGACTGCCGAATGGAAAGGGCGACTGCGCTTTAAAGTTGATGACCGCGATAACTACAGCCCTGGCTACAAATTCAACGAGTGGGAACTGAAGGGAGTGCCAGTGCGGATCGAGATCGGGCCGAAAGATGTCGCTAAAGAGACAGTCGCCCTCGCTCGCCGCGATCTGCCCGGCAAAACCGGCAAGAGTTTTGTTCCCCAAGCCGGTCTGACCGAACGTATCGAAGCGCTCCTGAGCGAAATGCAAACTGCGCTCTTCCAGCGCGCGCTCGCCTTCCGCGAAGCCCATACTGCCGATGTGACCACGTATGAAGAACTAAAAGCTCAGGTCGAACGCGGCTTTGCCCGCGCCTTCTGGGCTGGCGATACCGCCGACGAGAAGCGTATCCAGGAAGAGACCCGCGCGACAATTCGCTGCATTCCACTCGAGCAGCCCGGCATAACCGGTCGCTGTGTCTACACCGGTCGCGAAACCGATCGGCAGGTAATCTTCGCTCGCGCATACTGAATCAAGATCGCCGAGGAGCGCTATGAGTGCCACACTGCTAGAACTGGCCGGCTTTATTCGCGAACGTCTCCCGCGAGAGAGTGAGCGATTATGCCGAACACTTCAAGAAACCAGCAGCGGCTATGCCGCGATCCCGGCTGATGAATTGCGCCCTGCCCTCCAGCGCTCAGTCGAAACTATCTGCGCGCTCTTCGGCGATCAGGACAGCAAGCCAGTGCAGGCCTGGGCGCCGCAAATTGGCGAACGCCGCGCCCGCATGGGGCTATCGCTCGATGACATGATGACCGTCGTCTCGGTTATCCGTGAATTCTGCTGGCAAGAACTCGATACCTTTGGCAATGAACGCCTGACGATCAACGATGTGCGGATGTTTGAAGATGCGATCAACGAATTTAACCGCTTGCTCCTGCTCGGATACAGTCAGGCGATGATTTCGCTCCAGCAAGAGCTGCGCGATCAGGCGGAACAGATCGAAGCCCAACAACAGACCATCCGCGAGCTGAGCACGCCTATTTTGCCGCTCTACGAAGGCATTCTGGTCTTGCCCCTGGTCGGCGCGATCGATAGCTTCCGCGCCGGTCAGATTATGGAACGGCTGCTCACCGCGATTGCCGAACGTCAGTCAGACATCGTGATCATCGACATTACCGGCGTGCCGGTGATCGATACCGCCGTCGCCAACTACCTGCTGCAAACGGCGCGCGCCGCCCAACTGATCGGCGCCCAGGTCATTCTGGTCGGGATCGGCCCGGAAATTGCTCAGACTATCGTCCAGCTTGGCGTTGACCTGAGCGGTATTGCGATTGGCGCCAATCTGCAAGCCGGGATTGAGCTAGCGTTGAGTCGGCTAGGATTTGCGATTCGCTGATTGAATGAGCGGTGTGAGCTATGGACAACGTATTAGCCGAGATCGCCGCCTTTGCCGAAACCAAACTGACGACTGCTGCCGAAGTTTTCACCGACCGTCTGCGCGCTCAACAACCAAACTATGCCAGCATGGATCGCGCTGCGCTGTTGCAGGCGATCACGACCTCACTTAAGACGTTAGCTATTGCCATGAGCACCGGCAATACCGGCCCATTCCTTGCTCACGCCAAAGCTGTTGGCGAGGCGCGCGCAGCAAGTGGGTTTATTGCCGCAGACATGTTTACGGCTCTCAACGGGCTACGGCATACGGCCTGGGAACTGATCAATTCCTTTGACCGCGACCGCCAGATTGTACAGGTATGGCACGTTCGCCAAGTAGAAGACCTGTTGCAAGAGTTTGGGCGAACATTGTTGATCAGCTTCAGCAACACCTATCGCAATCTGCAAGAGCAGATCTCCCAACAGGCCAGGCAAATTGAATCCCAACAACAGACCATCCGCGAGCTGAGCACGCCCATTTTGCCGCTTTACGAAGGCATTCTGGTCTTGCCCCTGGTCGGCGCAATCGATAGCTTCCGCGCCGGTCAGATTATGGAACGGCTGCTCACCGCGATTGCCGAACGTCAGTCAGACATCGTGATCATCGATATTACCGGCGTGCCGGTCATCGATACCGCCATCGCCAACTACCTGCTGCAAACGGCGCGCGCCGCCCAACTGATCGGCGCCCAGGTCATTCTGGTCGGGATTGGCCCGGAAATTGCCCAGACTATCGTCCAGCTTGGCGTCGATTTAAGCAAGATTACCATTGGCGCCAATCTGCAAAACGGGATTGAGCTGGCTCTCCACCGCATTGGGCCGGCCATCCAACCGGTCAGAGCCATTCGGGATCAACCCGGTTCGCGCCTTATGGCCGACATAGTGAGGCAACCAAGGATCATCTGGAACTGATTTGGGAATCGAGGGGGATTGAATAGTTGGCGCGCTGTTCGACCAGCACAGCTCTGATTGTCGGACAGCGCAGAGCGTCGAGTGGAGGGAGTGCCTGAAACAATCGGCATTTCCCATCCTGGTCAGATCACCGCTTGCGCTACCTGCGCTATCCCCGAACAGAGTATGCTTAATTCAAAGAAAACCGCATTAGGGGGCAGTAAGTTTTTGTGTTACAAAACGAGTTTCATAACAACTGTTTGCCACTATCAGACCGGCTCAACGCATAAACTACCTGCTCGAGAATGGCAAGTCAATACACATTAGCAGTATAATGTATCAAGGCCCAATTGCTGCCTGATGGCAAACCATACCTTGCAAAGGTTGCAAGCAGACGCTGACAGTTGCCGGGACGCAACACAAACATTGCCTGATAATCTGTTTCAGCGACAGGGAGGTCGCGTGACCAACGTTTTTACTGCGCTCCAGGATTTTCTCTTCAGCCGTCGTGAGTGGATGCTGGCTGAGCTGGCTCATCGCGCGCGGCAGCAAAGCCAGGGCTATGCTGCGTTTAATCAGGAAGACCTGCTGGCTACGATGAACACGACCATTGAGGTTCTGGCTGAAGCGATTGGCACTCAGGATCAACTGCCATTTATTGCCTATGCTGAAGCGCTAGGCGAGATGCGCGCCCTCGAAGGGTTTACTCTGACCGATGTACTGATTGCGATCAATAACTTTCGTTCCCTTACCTGGGAGGTGTTTGAGGCATTTGTCGCCGAACAGCCTGATTGCACAATCAAGCATGCGCGGATTGTCGAAGATTTGCTTGAACAATTCAAGCGGGCGATGATAACAAGCTTCAACCTTACCTATCTCCAGTTACACCACCAGTTGCGCGATCAGGCCGAGCAGCTCTCAGCCCAACAACAGACCATCCGCGAGCTGAGCACGCCCATTTTGCCGCTTTACGAAGGCATTCTGGTCTTGCCCCTGGTCGGCGCGATCGATAGCTTCCGCGCCGGCCAGATTATGGAACGGCTGCTCACGGCAATTGCCGAACGTCAGTCAGACATTGTGATCATCGACATTACCGGCGTGCCGGTGATCGATACCGCCGTCGCCAACTACCTGCTGCAAACGGCGCGCGCCGCCCAACTGATCGGCGCGCAGGTCATTCTGGTCGGGATCGGCCCGGAAATTGCCCAGACTATTGTTCAGCTCGGCGTCGACCTGGGCCGGCTTACCGTTGGCGCCAATTTGCAAAACGGGATTGAGCTGGCCTTCCGTCGGCTCGGGAAGCTGATTGTTCGGCAATAATGCACGGTTTTCGCACCGCTTCTGCCCAACATCAGGTTTGTGCCGCTCGTTGCAATCGTAACCGGGCTATGCTAGAATAATCCACGTCTGGAGCAGGGATTTTCACCACTACCAGCGCCCCGCGCAATCCCATCAATCTGCGCGCTGCGCCGGCACACATTGGGTCGTGCATTCATGCAACGAAGGAGTTGGGATCATGCAGGATCTGAAAGCCGTCCAAAGTCTTGCGGTCTGGGCCGTACTCGTCGTATCGCTCCTCGGTATCGGATACGCCTTCTTCATTCGGAGCCAGATTCTCGCTCAAGATACGGGCACACCCAAGATGCGTGAGGTCTGGGGTTTTATCAAGACCGGTGCAAACGCCTATCTTAGCCAACAGTTCCGCACCATCTCAATCTTGATCGTGATTTTGACCTTTGTCCTGGCGGCAAGTGTGTTCATAATCCCACCCACAACAGAGGCTGTCGAACGGTTTGGCAGTGAAGAGGCAGCGACACTCTGGGTTGCAATTGGACGCGCCGTTGCCTTCCTGATGGGATCGCTTTTCAGCTACGCGGTTGGCTTCGTGGGCATGAATGTGGCGGTCGAAGGTAACGTGCGAGTGGCAGCAGCCTCGCGCAAGGGGTATAATCCGGCGCTGCAAGTGGCGTACAAATCCGGTTCGGTGACCGGTATGTTGACCGTCGGTCTCGGTCTGCTGGGCGGCACGTTGATCTTCATGGTCTTCGGTATTGCTGCTCCTGATGCCCTGCTCGGCTTCGGCTTTGGCGGTTCCTTGATCGCGCTCTTCATGCGTGTAGGCGGCGGTATCTACACCAAAGCGGCTGATGTGGGCGCCGACCTGGTGGGTAAAGTCGAGGCAGGCATTCCCGAAGACGATCCACGTAACGCGGCGGTGATCGCCGATCTCGTCGGTGACAATGTAGGTGACTGCGCCGGTATGGCTGCCGACGTTTTCGAGAGTTTCGAAGTCACTCTGGTATCGGCGATGATCCTCGGTATCGTGCTGGGTGATGCAGTGGTCGGTACCATCGGCGACGGCCAGTACGATCTGCGCTTTATCATCTTCCCGCTGGTACTGCGCGCCATCGGTGTCGTTGCCTCGGTAATCGGCAATCTGTTCGTCACCACCGACGAACGCAAGCGCAACGCGATGGCGGCAATGAATCGCGGCTTCTACATCGCTGCTGGCCTGGCAATTCTGGCCAGCGCCGCCGCGACGCCGGTCTTCATGGTCGATGCCGCTGGCAACGTTGACTGGCGACCCTTCTTTGCCACCCTGTCAGGTGTGGTGCTGGCGCTGGCCCTCGATAAACTGACTGAATACTTCACCAGCACCCATTTCAGTCCGGTGAAAGAGACCTCCCGGTCGTCACAAACCGGCTCGGCGACTAACATCCTCTCCGGTCTGGCCCTTGGCATGGAGAGCAGCGTATGGGCGATCCTGGTCATCTCGGCGTCGGTCTTCACTTCGGTGTTGATCTATGCTGGTGAGCCAGCCGCAACCCAGTTTACCTCCATCCTCTACGGCGTCTCGCTCACCGGTATCGGTATGCTGTTGTTGACCGGTAACACCATTTCGATGGACAGCTTCGGCCCCATTTCCGATAACGCCAACGGTATCGGTGAGATGGCCGGTCTTGATAAGAATGCCCGCAACGTCATGGACGACCTCGATGCAGTGGGCAATACGACCAAAGCTGTTACCAAGGGAATTGCCATCGGTTCGGCGGTGATTGCTGCGGTGGCGCTCTATGGCTCGTACTTCACCGATGTTAATAAGGTGCTAAAGCAGATGATGGATCAGGGCGCCCAGGGGATCGAGCTGCTCTCATCGATCAATGTGGCTGCGCCGACTGTGTTTATCGGGTTACTGATCGGTGGCGCGGTACCCTTCCTCTTCTCAGCGCTGACCATCCGCGCCGTGTCGCGCGCGGCGGCGCAAATCGTCAATGAGGTGCGCCGGCAGTTCCGCATTCCCGGCCTGATGGAAGGCAAGGTATTGCCTGATTACGCGCGCGCCGTGCAGATTTCAACCACAGCGGCGCAAAAAGAGCTGATCAGCCTCGGCCTGATCGCCGTGCTGGTGCCCATTCTCGTCGGCTTTACACTCGGCGTTGAGGCGCTCGGTGGCTTCCTGGCCGGCATCATCCTCACCGGCCAGTTGATGGCAGTCTTCCAGGCTAATGCTGGTGGCGCGTGGGACAACGCCAAGAAGTATATTGAAGAGGGACACTTCGGCGGTAAGCACAGCGAACCACACAAAGCTGCAGTTGTCGGCGATACGGTTGGCGACCCGTTGAAGGACACCTCTGGCCCCGCGCTTAACCCGATGATCAAGGTGATCAACCTGGTGGCGCTGATCATCGCGCCGATTATCGTCACCATCGAACCGGGCAACCCCGGCGTGATTGTCGCAATGGTGATCTGTCTGGTTGCGTTGGTCTGGGCAATCTGGCAGAGCAAACGCGAAAGCGAGTCGCTGAAAGAGGTTGCTCAGGCGCCGGCATCGGCTGATTAGCGCGAACAGCGACAGCGCAACCAAACGCACTACACGATTATAAGATATGCGCGTAAGGGTGGGAAGCAGAACCCGCCCTTATGCGTTTTTCCTTCACACTTCATCTCTGCTGCTGTGCCACTCTCCCGTTGCTGCTATCAACACGTTAACGTCCGGTAATCAACTCTTTTCGCCAAAACAATTGCCAGTGAATTAGTATCAATATAGCGTCCGCTCATCAGTCAGGGAGATGTTCAATGACGACACCCGCGACGAATACCGATGTTGACCGGAGCGCGCGCGTCGCTGGCGACAACCGGCGCAAGATCCTCGAAGCCACGATGAAGCGCTTCCAGTATCAGGGCGATGCGCTGATCGAAGTTCTGCACAAAGCGCAGGAACTGTACGGTTTCCTCTCGCCGGAATTGCTCAGTGAAGTGGCGCAACGGCTGCGCTTACCGCCGAGCCGGGTCTACGGCGTTGCCACGTTCTACCACTTCTTCTCGCTCGCTCCCCAGGGTGAACATACCTGTACTATCTGTTTGGGAACGGCGTGTTATGTGCGCGGCGCTTCGCTCTTGCTCCACGAACTTGAAGCGTTGAGTGGCGTCAAAGCGGGTCATACCAGCGCTGATGGCCGTTTCTCACTGCTGACCGCTCGCTGCCTCGGCGCATGTGGTATTGCGCCGGCAGCAGTGCTCGATGGCGAGGTTATTGGCCATGCCGACCGCTCCGATCTCACAGCGCGCATTCGAGCGCTGCTCGGTCATGAGGAGTAGCGTATGGAACTCCACGAACTTGAAGCCATTGCTGAACGTGAACAGAGCCAGCGCGCGCGTCTGCGCATCCTCTGCTGCGCTGCCGCCGGATGTCAGGCCTCAGGATCACTCGAAATCAAGCGTCGCCTTGAGACAGTGCTGACGGCTGCCGGTAAACTGGCTGAAGTCGATATTATGCCGGTTGGCTGTATGGGATTGTGCGGCCACGGCCCGCTGGTGCGTATCGAACCGTCAGGTGAGTTGTTCGAGCGGGTGACGCCGGCTGATGCCGAAGAGCTTGTCGCCGCGCTTGAAGGCGGCCCATGCAATGTGCCGCGCTGCGATCGCAACCATCCATTCTTTACGCGCCAGTTACCGATCGTATTACGCCACTGTGGTCAGATCAACCCTGAGCGGATCGAAGACTATATCGCGGTAGGTGGCTACCGAACGCTCTATCATGTGATCCACGAAATGACGCCTGCTGAAGTGATCAATGCGATCACGCGCAGCGGTTTGCGAGGACGGGGCGGCGCCGGCTATCCGACCGGCCTCAAGTGGGCGACCGTGGCCAAGAGTCCTGGTGAGCGCAAATTCGTTGTCTGCAACGCTGACGAAGGCGATCCAGGCGCATTTATGGATCGCAGCGTGCTGGAGAGCGATCCGCATCTGGTGCTTGAGGGCATGGCCATTGCCGCTTACGCCGTTGGCGCCGAGCAGGGTTTCATCTACGTGCGCGGCGAGTATCCGTTGGCAATCGAACGTTTGCAGAAAGCCATCGTGCAGGCGCGCCGCCTCGGTCTCCTCGGCGCCCAGATCTTCGAGAGTGGTTTCAACTTCCGCATTGACATTCGGGTTGGCGCCGGCGCATTCGTTTGCGGTGAAGAGACGGCTTTGATTGCGTCGATTGAAGGTCGCCGCGGTCAACCTCGTCCGCGCCCTCCATACCCGGCAGAGAGCGGCCTGTGGGGTATGCCAACGCTGATTAATAATGTGGAGACGTTTGCTAACGTCACAGCCATCATCGAAAACGGGCCAGAATGGTATGCCAGCATCGGCACTGCCAAGAGCAAAGGGACAAAGGTCTTTGCTTTAACCGGCAAAATTCGCAATACCGGTTTGATTGAGGTGCCGATGGGCATTAGTTTGCGTGAAATCGTTGAAGAGATCGGCGGTGGCACGCCTGACGGTATCCCGGTGAAGGCAGTGCAGACCGGCGGACCGTCAGGCGGCTGTATTCCGGCCAGCCTGTTCGATACCCCGGTTGACTACGAATCACTGGCAGCAGTTGGCTCGATTATGGGTTCGGGCGGCATGGTGGTGATGGATGAACACACCAACATGGTAGATGTCGCGCGTTTCTACATCGAATTCTGCAAAGATGAGTCGTGCGGCAAGTGCATTCCCTGCCGGGTAGGCACTGTTCAGCTTTTCAACCTGCTCACCCGATTGCGGAACGGGCAAGGAAGCGGTAACGATCTGATCGAGATCGAGGCCTTGTGCGAATTAATGCGTGAGACAAGCCTCTGTGGATTGGGTCAATCAGCCCCCAATCCCGTGATGAGCACGCTGCACTACTTCCGGCATGAATACGAGCGATTAATCGGTGCGGAGGTCGAGCATGGCAGCTAAAACGCTTACGATTGATGGGCATCTGGTGTCGGCTCGGCCCGGCGCAATGTTGTTAGAGACCATTCGCGAGGCCGGAATTACCATTCCAACCCTCTGTCACCTTGATGGCTTGTCGGATGTTGGCGCGTGCCGGCTATGTCTGGTGGAAATTGAGGGGCAACGCCGACTCCAACCGGCATGCATGACGACGGTGAGTGAAGGGATGGTGGTGCATACCAACACGCCACGTTTGCGTTCGTATCGACGACAGATCGTCGAACTGCTCTTCGCCGAGCGCAACCATGTCTGCGCTGTATGCGTCGCCAGCGGTAACTGTGAACTGCAACGGCTGGCTGCCCTAGTCGGTATGGATCACGTGCGTTATGAATACATGTCGGTTGCCTATCCGGTTGATATTTCGCATCCACGGTTTGGAATCGATCACAACCGTTGTGTGCTTTGCACACGCTGTGTGCGGGCCTGCGATGAGATCGAAGGAGTACACACGTGGGATGTGTCTGGGCGCGGTATAGACTCACGGGTGATCACCGATATGAACCAGCCGTGGGGAACGTCAACTACCTGTACCAGTTGCGGCAAGTGCCAGCTTGCCTGCCCAACTGGTGCTATCTTCCCGCGGGGAGTGACAGTAGGTGAACGACCGCACGCCAGTGAGCGCATTGCGCTGATTGTGGAAGCGCGCAAACAACGCTGGTAGACGATGATAGAGAGGGGCAAAGAGACAGCATGCCAGACGCGCGTCTCGATTGGTAACTTTGCCCCCATTGTGCCACGGCTCACGAACCTTGAGCCATTGATGTAAGGAGCCATGCATGAGCCGATTGCGGATTGCTACTATCTGGCTGGGCGGCTGTTCGGGTTGCCATATGTCGTTACTCGATCTCGACGAATGGTTGATCGAGCTGGCAGCGCGTGCCGAGCTAGTCTACAGCCCGATTGCCGACACGAAACATTTTCCTCCGGACGTAGACATCACCTTGATCGAAGGCGCGATTGCCAATGATGAACACCTGGAACTGGCTCGCACTGCGCGCCGCCACAGCAAAATCATCGTCTCGTTTGGCGATTGCGCTGTCACCGGGAATGTGACCGCTCTCCGTAACCCGCTCGGCCCAAGCCAGAACGTGTTACAGCAAGTGTACATCGAACACAGCGATCCAGGCGGGGTCATTCCCTATGAGCCGGGGATCGTGCCGGTACTGCTCGACAAAGTAGTTCCGGTGCATCAGGTGATACCGGTTGACTACTATCTGTCGGGGTGTCCTCCATCAGCGCCAAGAATACGAGCATTGCTGGAGAGCTTGATCGAAGGGCGGGAAGTAGCGGTCGATGTGCGATTTGGATAGACGGCGACAACTAAGGGTTACAACTAAGGGTTACAACGGACATGGTGGAATAGGGTCAAGCAGAACCATGATACAGCCCGTTGTTCTGACACCTGATGCCGCGGGCGCTGGAGCGCCCTCGCACAACCAGCCCCAGCAAACTACACAAGGAGTGTGTGATGGGCCAACGTATTGTCATCGATCCGGTCACGCGCATCGAGGGTCATGCCAAAATCAGCATCCACCTCGACGATGCGGGCGATGTCGCCGAAACGCGCTTCCATGTTACCGAATTTCGCGGCTTTGAACGCTTCTGCATCGGAAGACCATTCTGGGAGATGCCAGGCATTACCGCGCGCATTTGTGGGATCTGTCCGGTCAGTCACCTGCTCGCTTCGGCGCGCGCCGGTGATGGTTTGCTGGCTGTCATCATTCCCCCGGCAGCCGAAAAGCTACGCCGGCTGATGAACCTCGGTCAGATCATTCAGTCGCATGCGCTCAGCTTTTTCCATCTCAGCGGGCCTGATCTCATGCTTGGTTTTGACAGTGATCCAGCCCGCCGCAACATCTTCGGCCTGATCGAGGCCGAACCACAAGTTGCTCGCAATGGCATCCGCTTGCGCCAGTTTGGTCAAGAGGTGATCGAACTACTCGGAGGACGGAAGATCCACCCGGCGTGGGCAGTGCCAGGAGGAGTGCGCAGCGGTCTCAGCCAGAGTGGTCGTGACCAGATTCGGGCCAGGTTGCCCGAGATGTTAGCTATCGCCCTCGACGCGATGGAGCGGCTCAAGCGCCTCAGTGAACGCTACCGGCGTGAAATCCAGACGTTCGGGGTCTTTCCCAGCCTGTATCTGGGCATGGTTGGTCCGGGCGGACGCTGGATGCACTACGGAGGCAAACTACGCATCGTTGATCAGCACGGACAGATTCTGATCGACGAGCTTGATCCAATCGACTATTGCGATGTCATCGGCGAAGCGGTAGAACCGTGGAGCTATCTGAAATTCCCGTACATTCGAGCGCTGGGCTATCCAGCCGGGATGTACCGGGTCGGGCCACTGGCTCGACTGAACGTCTGCACCACAATGGGTGCGCCGCGAGCAGATGCCGAACTCAGCGAGCTGCGCTCCCAGGTCGGACCGGTGATCGAAGGCAGTTTCTACTATCATCATGCGCGCCTGATCGAGATCATTGCCGCGCTCGAACGGATGGAGATGCTGATTGAAGATGACGATCTGCTCTCGAACGATTTGCGTGCCGATGCCGGTGTTAACCGGCACGAGGCAGTAGGGGTGAGTGAAGCGCCGCGCGGAACCCTCTTCCATCACTACAAGGTTGATGAGAAGGGATTGATTACTTACGTCAATCTGATTATTGCAACCGGTCAAAATAATCTTGCCATCAACCGCGCGGTAGGCCAGATTGCCCAGAGTTACATCCGCGCTGGCCGATTTGATGAAGGCATCCTTAATCGGATCGAAGCAGGTGTACGCGCTTACGATCCGTGCCTGAGTTGCTCAACCCATGCAGTTGGGCACATGGCAATGGAAGTGGAGCTGTACGATGCGCGCGGTACACTAGTGAACCGATTAGCTCGTTGAGAGGCAGATCATACGATTTCGGAACATCAACTCATGCGCTTGCCTCATCGACCCAACTGAAACGAAAGTAGACTGATCGCCATCAAGAGCGATGACAACGAAACCTTACAGTAAAAATCAGAACTCTCAACCAATTATCGGGTGTGAGATGTCGCTCTATGCGTTATAATTGTCATTATCGGCATACGATAATCACTGCGGAAAGGGTTGGCTATGGGGCACAACTGCCAGTGCCGGCGTCCGGCGATAGCGCCGCAAGGTCTTATCATCGGCTACGGTAGCCCGGTGCGTGGCGACGACTATGCCGGGCAGGCAGCCGCCGATCGGATACGTCAATGGCGTGTAGCAGGCGCGCAAGTCATTATGCAGGCGCAACTCACACCCGAACTAGCGGCAGCTATTGCGCGCGCGCGACGGGTCGTCTTTCTCGATGCAGCGATCGATCGAACCAATGTCGAAGTGCGCGCGATTGAACCGGCCACCACCCTTATCTCTGGTCATCAAAGTGATCCAGCCACTTTGCTGACTCTGGCGCGACTCTTATATGGTCGCGCACCGCGGGCTATTATCATCACCATTCCCGCATACGACACGTCTTTAAGCTTATCACTCAGTCCGGCCACCGAACGAGCAGTTGCGTATGCAGCCCGATTGGCGCGCGCCTATCTAGGACGGCGTTACTGGCCTTTGCAGGCGCGGGTAGTTGGTTAAAGGCATTCACAACACCCTGCGCCGCGTGTAGCACAGGTACACGGAACGTCAACAGCCCAAAATACAATGCCCTCTCTCGCCTGGAGAGAGGGCATTGTGTTCACCTTAACAGGCACGCGTGGTGATGAAGCCGCGCCGTAGTAGTGTTGATTGAAGTCTTAGGAGCGAATTCCCTAGAAAGGAGGTGATCCAGCCGCACCTTCCGGTACGGCTACCTTGTTACGACTTCGTCCCAGTCGCGGCTCCTGCCCTCGGCCGCTGCCTCCCGCCGCAGCGGGTTAGCACACGGACTT
>Ga0116210_1000502_pt1 | contig 38693 bp, 43 predicted proteins | sample TshhotsprinmetaG_FD_94483 | JGI IMG/M metagenome (GOLD analysis project Ga0116210, IMG submission 94483) | Hot spring microbial communities from South Africa to study Microbial Dark Matter (Phase II) - Tshipise hot spring metaG | ecosystem: Environmental > Aquatic > Thermal springs > Hot... | reverse complement strand
GCATTTTGCGCAAAACATAATGGGTTATTTGGTGAAAGTGTTTCCGTGCTGTGCTGGACTGGCTTCGGGTTGGGTTTTGTGTGGGGTGGGGTGCGATCGCGCAGGCATTTTTGGCGGGTGGGGCGGGGTTTACGCTCGTTGTAACGGGTGTCGGGCGGGGGCGGGTGGGGGTAGTATTTGGGCATGGTTGCCGATCTTTCTCCGGCCCAGGTGCGGGCGGCCATCCAGCAGTACCTGCTGGACGCGCTGCCCAAGCCCGAGGCGGCTACCCGCCTCGAGCTGGCCCAGTTTGCCCGGATGCTGCGCGACTACCCCGAGCGCGGCGGCAAGATGCTGCGGGGTACGCTGCTGGTGTACACCGGGCTGGCCTACGGGGCTTCGCTGGAGGGGGTGCTGCCGGTTGCGGCGGCGCTCGAGCTTTTCCAGAACTGGGCCCTGATTCACGACGACATCGAGGACGCCTCCGACGAACGGCGCGGCAAACCGGCTTTGCACAAGCTGTACGGGGTGCCGCTGGCCCTCAACGCGGGCGACGCGCTGCACGCCCGGCAGTGGGCCCTGCTGGTGGAGGCGGGGGCCCCCCGGGCGGTGTTGCTCGAGTTTGTGCGCATGGTGGAACAAACCGCCCAGGGCCAGCACCTGGAGATGAGCTGGATGGAGGGGCAGCGCTTCGACTTAGGCGAGCCGGACTACCTGGAGATGGTGGGCCAGAAGGCCGCCTACTACACCGCGGTGGCCCCGCTGCGGCTGGGGGCGCTGGCCGCTGGGGCAGAGCCGCCCGCCGCCTTCAGCGAGGCCGGGATGAAGCTCGGCATCGGGTTTCAGATTGTGGACGACGTGCTCAACCTGATGGGCGACCCCGCCAAGTACGGCAAGGAAATTGCTGGCGACCTGTGGGAGGGCAAGCGCACCCTTATTTTGCTGCACTTTTTGCAGCAGGCCAGCCCCGAGGAGCGCCGCCGGGCCGAGGCCCTTTTGCGCATTCCCAGGGAGCAAAAGCCCGCCCCGGAGGTGCAGTGGCTACACCAGCGGCTGTTGCAGTCGGGGGCGGTGGCCCATGCCCAGCAGGTGGCCGAGCGGCTGCTGGCCGAGGGGCTGGAGGCGCTCGAGCCGGTGCTGCGCGGGGCCCCACGGGGCGCGTATGGGGCGCTGGTGCTGGAAATCCTGCAAAGCCTGGTGCGGCGGGAGGCGTAAAGTACAAAATCTGGTACAGTATTTTGTATGAAAGCCCTGGACCTCGAGCGCGACCTGGTTCCCGTATCAGAGTTTCGTTCCCACGCCGCCGCGCTCCTCAGGCGCGTACAGGAGGGCAGCCGGATTGTCCTGACCCAGAACGGCCGGGCGGCGGGCGTGCTCCTGAGCGTACGCGACTACAAGGAAATGGAACTGCGCCTGATGGAGCTCGAGAACGCGGTTTGCTCGCTCATCGAGGCCCGGAAAGGGCAGTTGATGGATAAAGAAGAGGCCCTGCAACAAATTGACCAAGAGGTCGAGCGTGCGTATCCGAATTCCTCCGGGCGTTCGTCAGCAGATTGAATCCGCAATTCTCAGTCAGCCCTCCGCGGATGCCAGCCACAGGTTACGGCGGTTGTTGAACCGCACCTTTCGAGAGATCGAGCTGTTTCCCGAGTCGGGCCGAAAGCATAACCGCCACCGAGAGGATATGCGGGTTGTGTTGGTGGGCAATTACCGGTTGCTGTACCTGGTGGACGTGGAAGCCGATGAGGTCATTTTGGTGTCCTTTGTCTTTGCGGGCTTGCCGGGCGACGCCCTGGACTAGCCGATTGGCGCAACGTAACCTGGTTCAGCATTCAGCGCACTATAAAAAGTAAACTGCCAGCATGGAATCCAAGCCCTTTGAAATTGGCCTCTACACCTTTGTAGAAAACACCCCCGACCCCTACACCGGTCGGCTTCAAGACCCAGCCCAGCGCATGCGGGACTTGCTCGAGCAGGCCCATCTAGCCGATCAGGTGGGGCTGGACGTGTTTGCGGTGGGCGAGCACCACCGCGAGGAGTACCTGGCCTCGGCCCCGGCGGTTGTTCTGGCCGCCATTGCTGCGCGCACCCGGCGCATCCGGCTCACCAGCGCCGTCACCGTGCTCAGCTCCGACGACCCGGTGCGGGTCTTCCAGCAGTTCGCCACCCTGGATCTGCTCTCAGGGGGCCGGGCCGAGATTATGGCCGGGCGGGGTTCTTTTATCGAGTCGTTTCCGCTGTTTGGCTACGACCTGGACGATTACAGCGCGCTGTTTGAAGAGAAGCTCGAGCTTTTGCTAAAAATCCGCGAGCAGGAGCGCGTCACCTGGAGCGGCCGGTTCCGCCCCGCCCTGCACGACCAGCCGGTTTATCCCCGTCCGGTGCAGAACCCCCTGCCGGTCTGGGTGGCGGTGGGCGGCACGCCCCAGTCGGTGGTACGGGCCGCCACGCTGGGTTTGCCCATGGCCTTAGCCATTATCGGCGGGATGCCCGAGCGCTTTGCCCCCCTCTTCGACCTCTACCGCCAGACCGCCCGGCGGCTGGGCCACGCCCCCCAGCCCCTTTCCGTCAACTCGCACGGCTTTATCGCCGACGACCCCCGGGAGGCCCTCGAGCTGGCCTACACCAGCAGCAGCTACATCATGAACCGCATCGGACAGGAACGCGGCTGGCCCCCCCAGAGCCGCGCCCAGTACGAGGCCTCCACCGGCCTGCGCGGGGCCAACTTTGTGGGCCACCCCGAGCAGATAATCGAGAAAATCCTGTTCCAGCACAAAATTTTCGGTCACCAGCGCTTCCTGCTCCAGCTCACCGTGGGCACCCTCCCGCACCGCAAGGTGCTGCGGGCCATCGAGCTGCTCGGCACCGAGGTAGCGCCGGTGGTGCGGAAGGAGATTGCCTCTAGAAGCAACCCCAGCGTTACCACGACCTGAACACTTCAGCGCCGCACCACCAGGGCCACCCCCAGCGCGGCCAGGCCCATCCCCAGCAGGGCCAGTGCCCCGAGCCGCTCGCCGAACAGAGCGTAGGCTTCCAGCGCGGTGGCCGGGGGCACCAGGTAAAACAGGCTGGCCACGCGGCTGGCCGAGTTGTGCCGGATCAGGTACATCAGGAGCAGAATGGCCCCCACCGAGAGCGCCAGCACCAGCCAGGCCATGGCCAGGATGAACTGCGGCGTCCACCGGATCTGCATGGTCTCGCGAAAGAGCAGGGACAGGACAAATAACCCCACCGCGGCCGTCAGGTACTGCACCACCGCCCCGCCAATCAGGGGCATCTGCGCAGCAAAGCGCTTCTGGTACAGCGTGCCCAGCGTGGTGGAGAGCAGGGCCAGGACGATGGCCACAAACGCCGAGGGCTCGATGTGCAGGATTCGGGCGCTCAGGGCCTTCTCCCCCACCACCAGCCCCACCCCGCCAAAGCCCAGCAGCAGGCCGGCCCATTGCACCGCGCTCACCCGCTCGCGCAGCAACGGCTGGGCTAGGAGAGCGGTCAGGATGGGCTGCAAACCCACAATCAGGGCCGCCAGCCCGGCCGGCATCCCCCTCGAGATGGCAAAAAACACCCCACCCAGATAGCCCGCGTGCAGCAGCAGCCCCGAGACCCCGATGTGCATCAGGGCCCAGCCCCTGGGCCAGGCCGAGCGCAGCACCCCGGCCAGCGCCGAAAGCAACCCCGCCACAATCAGCATCCGCACCCACAAAAAAGTGAAGGGCTCAGCGTAGGGCAGCCCAAACTTGGCCCCCACGAAGCCGGTGCTCCACAACAGTACAAAGATGATCGGGGCCCAAAGAGCCAGCCTCATAACCCCGCCCAACGCAGCAGCCACAGGGCCAGCAGCCCCACCCCAATGGTGAGCAGCGCGTTCTTGAAGCGCCAGGCCACCAGCGCGGCAACCAGCCCGGCCCACAGCTCGGGGTGCGCCAGCCCGGCCCACCGGCCGTTGTGCGTAAGCAAGGCCGGGAAAACCAGCCCCGCCAGGGTTGCAGCAGGCACGTAGCGCAGGCCTTGCCGCACCAGCGGGGGCAGCCTGAAGCGCTCGAGGAGGGCCATGGGGTAGTAGCGCACCGCGAAGGCGATCAGGGCGAGCCCCAGGATGTTGAGCCAGATATCGAGCGAGGTCATGTCCTATTCAGGTAAAAGCAGCCGTGCTCTGAAGCCGTTAGGGTTTTTGCTTCGTCAGGGCCCTTCTTTGATCTCTTTCGGGGCATCTTCCCACGCCCGGCCCCTCTTGCGGTTCTCCAGCCACACCCCCGCCGCGATGCCCGCGAGCGCGCCAATAAACAGGCCCAAGCGGTAGGGCAGGCTGACCAGGGCGGTGGCCACCAGGCCACCCACCAGGGCGGCAGCCAGGCTGGGGCGGTCGCGCAGGGCAGGGATCAGGAGCACCATAAAACCCAGGGGGATGGCGAACTCGAGGCCCCAGCGCTCGGGAACCCGCGCCCCCAGCAGCGCGCCGAGGTAGGTGCTGCTCACCCAGGTGATGTACTGCGGCACCCCCCCGCCCAGAAAGTACCACGGCGTGCACCGGGGGCCCAGCCGTTGATAGCGCTCCATGGTGAGGGCGAAGTTCTGATCCACCAACAGGAAGGCCGCCAGGGGTTTGAGCCAGCCCCGGAAGGGCTCCAGGTGCCGGGCGATGGCCGAGGAGTACATCACGTAGCGCAGGTTCACCACCAACCCGGCCAGCAACACCAGGGGGATTGCCGCCCCCGAGTGCATGAGCTGCAGCGCCACCAGCTGCGAGGCCCCCGCAAACACCAGGGCCGACATAAGGGTGATCTCGAGGGTGCTCAGCCCCGCCCGGAGCCCGGCGATGCCGGTGACCAGCCCAAAGGGAATCACTCCGATGGTCATCGGCAGTATCTCCACAAAACCCCGCCAGAAGGCGGCTTTCGGGCTGTTGAGGGAAGGGTTCACAGCCACGCCTCCATCTGCGCTGGGGTCAGGTTGGAGCCGCACAGCACCGCAGCAACCCGCCGGCCTTTGAGATGGTCGTACTGGAAGGGCACGGCCAGGCCTGCCGCGCCGGCATGGGTGTGCAGGAAAACCGGATCGATGCGGCGGCTGGCCTCGAGGAGGCGTTCGATTTGCAGGTGGTGTGACATGGCTGGTGCTCCCAACTCAAGGCCCTCCGACCCCTAAAGCTGTTGTATCACGCTTTACAGCCAGGCGTAAGTCCAGCGCCCTGCCGCTAGGGCGTCGGCAGCCCCCTCACCTCGCGGTTTCCAGCCTGACCCCTACGGTGGTGCGCGGTTTGAATCCGGGCAGACTGGGGTTCAAAAAGCGCCCTGCCTCGTTGTCATTCAGCAAAAAGCGTCTGAAAAAAGCGGTGGCAAAGTGCTTGACCAGGTCGTGGGCGCGCTCCATGTCCCACACCGGCTCAAAGCAGCGCCAGTAGTCCTCTTCCCTACCCCGCACCTCGGGGGGGCACTCCACAAAGGGGTTGTGCTGGGCGGCGGCCAGGCTCAGGAGGTACTTATCCTGCGAACCCGCCTGGCGGAAGTACTCCAGCGCGTCGCGCCGGTAGGTGGCCACATCGTCGTCCTCGCCCGCCGCCACAAACAAAGGAACCCTGAGGTTCGCCAGCGAGCGGGCCCCTATCCAGGGCTGGCCGTAGGGGGCCATGGCGAACACCGCTTTGATGCGGGCATCGGGCTTGACAGCGTTCAGGCCGCGCTGGGCCTCGAGCTGGGTAAAGAAGGGCAGGGCAAAACAGGGCCCCTCGTTGTTGCTGGCCCGGCAGTATTCGCTCAGGGCCGCGCCGTCCAGCCCCGCACCGGCCGCATTGATTACGCTGTAGCCGCCGTAGCTATAGCCCAGCAGCCCCACGTTGCCAGCGTCTGCGTTCGGAATCTGCTGGGCCACCGCGCCGATGGCAAACAGAATATCCAGCGGCCTGTCCACAATGCTGCTGATGTAGTTTGGCTGGGTCAGGGTCTGGTAGGTCGAGCCGGGGTGATCGAGCGCGGCCACCACAAAGCCCTGGCTGGCCAGGTGCTCGTTTAGATAAGCAAACTGAAAGCGGGTACCGGGCTGGCCGTGCGAGGCCACAATCAGTGGAAACTTACCACTGGCAGGCGCGGCGTCCCGGTTGGCGCGCCCGGCAATCTGAACCGGGGTCTGCCCAATCACGCTCGGGTAGACCGTGTTTTGTTGGATTCCGCTGGCAGGGTACCAGACCTCAACCGTAATACTTCGGTTTTGGCGGCCTGGGTCGGTGAGTTGCAGGGTTCTGACCCCCACCACCGCACTGCCTCGAGCTGCCAGGGGTGGGGCATCCGGGCGTTTCACGTTCACTCCTTGGGCCATCGCGATGCCGCTCAAAAGCAGCACCATTGCCAGGCGCTTCAGCATCCCTTGCACAGATTCCTTCCGGCTTCAGCTAACCCGCTCCACCCGGATCATGTTGGTGGTACCCCGCACCCCAAAGGGCACCCCGGCGGCAATCACCACATACTCGCCCACCTCGGCCAGGCCGGTTTCCTTGGCCTTGGCCACCGCAATCTGCACCATATCGTCGGTGTCTTTGGGGTCGGGGGCCAGCAGGGGCAGCACGTCCGAGACCAGGGCCAGTTGGTTGCGCACGTGGGGGTTGGGGGTCAGGGCCAGAATCGGCACCGGGGGCCGGGTGCGGGCCACCCGGCGGGCCGCCCCGCCGCTGGAGGTGAACACCACCACGGCCTTGGCCCCGGTGGACTCCACCACATCGTCCACAGCTCGAGCGATGGCGTCCTGCACGGTGCGGGTGGCCGGCGGGCGCAGGGCGTTGAGGCGGTCTTTGTACTCCTGGGTGGCCTCGATGGTCTTGGCCACCCGGGTCATGAACGAGACCGCCTCGACCGGGTACTGGCCCGCAGCGGTCTCGGCCGAAAGCATCACCGCATCGGTGCCGTCGAAGATGGCGTTGGCCACATCCGAGGCCTCGGCGCGGGTGGGGCTGGGGTTTTTGATCATGGACTCCAGCATCTGGGTGGCGGTAATTACGGCCTTGCCAGCCTGCACCGACTTGAGGATGATGCGCTTCTGCACCGCCGGCACCTCCTCCAGCGGCATCTCCACCCCCAGGTCGCCGCGGGCCACCATGATGCCGTCGGCCTCCTCGAGGATCTCGTCGAAGCGGGCCACCGCGCTGGGCTTCTCGATCTTAGCCATTAGCCGGGCGCGGGAGTTGTGGCGGGTCAGGTAGTGGCGGGCCAGCAGCAGGTCGTCGCGGCTGCGCACAAAGCTAATGGCCACCCAGTCCACCTCGAGCTCGGCGCCCAGGGCGATATCGTCGATGTCTTTATCGGTCAGGGCTGGGATCGAAAGGTCGGCCCCGGGGATGTTGATGCCCTTGTTGTTGGAAAGCCGCCCCCCTACCAGCACGGTGGTGTGGATGTCGTTGATGCGAACCTCGTCCACCCGCAGTCGGATGTTCCCATCATCCAGAAGCAGAATCTGTCCTGGGGTCACATCGTTGGGCAGACCCCGGTAGGTGGTCGAGACCCGGGTTTCATCCCCCTCGACGGGCTCGGCGGTGATGATGAATTTTTGCCCTGGCTGAAGCTCCACCGCCCCCTCGCGGAAGCGCCCGCAGCGAATCTTGGGGCCTTGCAGGTCTTGCAGGATGGCCACGGTGCGGCCGAGGGCGCTCGAGGCCTCCCGGATCATCTGCACCGAGGCCCGGTGGTCCTCGGGCACGCCATGCGAAAAGTTGAGGCGAAAAACATCGACGCCGGCCTCGATCAGGGCCCGTATCACTTCGGGCGAACGCGAGGCGGGCCCCAGGGTGGCCACAATTTTGGTTCGTTTCAAGAGTCCCATAATCTCGGTCTCAGGCCTTATTTTTTGAAGGCCCCAAAGCCCAGGAATCGCGCCCCCGTGCCCAGCTCCTCTTCGATGCGCAAAAGCTGGTTGTACTTGGCCAGGCGATCCGAGCGGCTGGCCGAGCCGGTCTTGATCTGGCCGGCATTAACCGCCACGGCGATGTCGGCAATGGTGTTATCCTCGGTCTCACCCGAGCGGTGCGAGAGGATGGTGGTGTAGCCGGAGCGGTGGGCCAGCCGGATGGCCTCCAGGGTTTCGGAGAGGGTGCCGATCTGGTTGACCTTGACCAGAATGGAGTTTCCCACCCCCAGCTCGATGCCGCGCTTCAGGATGGCTGGGTTGGTTACAAAAAGGTCGTCGCCCACGAGCTGGATGCGCCGGCCCAGCCGCTCGGTCAGGAGTTTCCAGGTCTCCCAGTCATCCTCGGCCAGCCCGTCCTCGATGGAGACGATGGGGTACTGGTTCACCCAGTTTTCCCAGTAGGCCACCATCTCCGGGCCGGAGAGCGACTTGCCGTCGGCCTCGAGCACGTAGCGGCCCTCCTGGTAAAACTCCGAGCTGGCCGGGTCGAGGGCGATGGCGATCTCCTGGCCAGGCTTGTAGCCGGCCTTCTCGATGGCCGTAAGCAGCACCTCCACCGCCTCCTCATTGGACTTGAGATCGGGGGCGAACCCCCCCTCGTCCCCCACATTGGTATTGTAGCCTTTGGCTTTCAAGACCGATTTCAGGGCGTGGAAAGTCTCGACCCCGGCCCGCAGGGCCTCCGAGAAGGTGGGCAGCCCACCGGGCACCAGCATGAACTCCTGGAAGTCCACGTTGTTATCGGCGTGCTTGCCCCCGTTGATCACGTTCATCAAGGGCACCGGCAGGGTCACCCCCTGCACCCCCCCCAGGTAGCGGTAGAGCGGCAAGCCCAGCCCGCTGGCCGCCGCATGGGCCGTGGCCAGCGAGACCGCCAGAATGGCATTGGCCCCCAGGTTGCCTTTGTTGGGGGTGCCGTCGAGCTCGAGCATGGTTTTATCCACGGCCTCCTGATTAAGCGCGTCCAGCCCGATCACCTCGTCGGCGATGCGCTCGTTGATGGCCGCCACCGCCCGCAGCACCCCCTTGCCCCCGAAGCGGGGCCCGCCATCCCGTAGCTCCACCGCTTCATGGGCCCCGGTAGAGGCACCCGAAGGCACCATGGCCCGCCCACGGGCCCCCGACTCGAGCACCACCTCGGCCTCGACGGTGGGGTTGCCGCGCGAGTCGAGTACTTCCCGTCCTTTGATCTCAACGATTGTGGTCATTGGTATGTGCCTCCTTGCTGGAAACGCTTCTACTGCCTAACAAGCCGCCTACAAGTTTACACCCAAGCCTGAGGGCCCTCACATGACAAAGACCTGCAAACCTGGCGATCCCACCAACACACGGCTCAAAAATTCGGGATGACCTGCCCTTGCTTCGCACAGGGATTCAGACCCGTAGCGGCACCACCACCGCTAAGTAGCCACTATCCTCCACCGCCTGCACCAAGCTGGGGCTGGTAGGGCCGGATAGTTTGATCCGCACCGCCCCCTCGATGGGGGCCAGGGCATCAATCAAGAACTGCGCGTTGTAAGCCACCATTAGCTGGGGTTCACCCGAGGCCTCTATGCCGAGCTCTTCCCTGCCCCGGCCATAATCGCCCTCGGCATCGATATCAAGCTTGTTGTGATTAAACAGAAGATTGACGCGGTGGTTGTTGCGATCCGACAGCACCGCTACCCGCTTTAGGCTCTCGCGCAAGGCCTCGGCCTGCAAGGTGGCCTCCAGTACAAAGCTCTGCGGAATGACCCGCCCATAGTCGGGGAATTCGCCCTCCATCAGCTTCACCGACATCCGCACCGCCTCACCCACCAGCGTCAGGGTGCCCTCGGCCACCGCCAGGGCCACCTCGCCCTGGGCATCCTTGAAAACCCGCACGATCTCGTCGGCACTCCGAGCCGGAATAACCAGCTTGCGGGTTTGAAGCTGCATGGGCAGGTCGTAACAGGCCAGACGGTAGCCGTCGGAGGCCACTGCCCGCAAACTGGTGGGAGACATCTCGATCTGCACCCCACGGAAGATGGCCCGGAACTCCTCGGTGCTGGCCGCGTAGCGCACACGGGTGATGGCCTGGGCCAGGCGAGAAGCCGCGATTTTTTCAGGGCCTGGCGGGCCAAACGATAGCTCGGGGTAACCGTCCGGGCCGGTGGTGGCAAGCTGGGTGTTGAAGGCCCCCGAGTGCAGTTCTAGGCGCTCCTTGCCCCCAAAGATCAACTCCACCAGTTCACCTGGGGCGCTGCGCACAATCTGCACAAAGGTCTGGGCCGGTACCAGCACCTGACCCGTGCCCTGTACCTCGGCGGGTAGCTTAACTTCGATATCCACCTCGCCGTTGGTTCCGCGCAAAATTAGGCCCTGATCGGAAAGTTCCATGGGTAAATAGGTCAGAATAGGGTTGGAGCTGCGGCTGGGGATGATCCGCTCTAGAATGGATAGTCCTTCGGCAAGGGTACGTTTGGGGATGCGAACTTCCACGCTGGCCTCCGTGCTGGGCGATCTGGTCGGGGCGCTGGGTGTGAAGTACGGCCCCGGTCAGCCTAGTTATTCTAACAGCCAACCCTGTTCGCCGAAATTGGGTTGGTGCTTCCTGCGGGGCCTTCTTGAGTGGGTATGGGTTTGTGAAAACTGGTCGACGCTGAAATTTAAGAATCCTACTTCTCTTAAAAATTTTTAAAATCAGTAGTAGTAGTAGTAGGGGCTGTGGATATGTGGATAAGGGCTTCTAAACCCGCATGGGTATCGAATTTGGCCTGTGGATAAAAGGTGTGGAAAATTGTGCATAACCTGTGGACAAGCTGTGGAAAAACAGGGCACTTATCCACAGGCTCGGCGTAGACGCACTTATCCACAGGTCTATCCACAGGGTTATCCACAAGTTATCCACAGAGTTATCCACAGGGCTAATTAATTTATCCACAGTTCCAGGCCTGGTGATTATGTTATTTAATTACCCAGCCGATACGAGAAGCAGTTGGCTAACCTAACGCAAGCGCTCACGAATGCTTTTGAGGGTTTGTTGGAGGTTAGGCTCGGTATCCAGGCTCTCCTGAATCTTTTGGATGGCGTACAGCACTGTGGTATGGTCGCGCCCATCGAAGAACTGCCCAATTTCCGGTAGCGAGGCATGGGTCATTTCGCGGATCAGGTACATGGCAATTTGACGAGGAATCACGACCTCTTTACGTCGGCCTGCACCGCGTATCTCCTCCGGCCTGAGGTTGTAATGCTCGGCCACAGCTTTGAGGATTTCTTCTGGAGCCAGGCCACTCTCAGTGGCTGCAAACACATCGGACAGAGCCTTGATGGCTACTGCTTTGCTGAGCTGTACGCCGTTGAGTGAGGCGTAGGCGATCACCCGCATCAGGGCGCCCTCGAGCTCGCGGATGTTGGAGGTAATTTGCCTGGCGATGTACTCCAGTACCTCCTCAGGAACGCGCATATTGCGATACTCGGAGTTCATCTTGAGGATGGCTACCCGGGTCTCGAGGTCGGGGGGCTGGATATCGGTAATCAATCCCCACTCGAAGCGGCTGCGCAGGCGGGCCTCGAGGGTCAGGATATCTTTAGGGGGCCGGTCTGACGACAGAATAATCTGCTTCCGGGCCTCATAAAGAGCGTTGAAGGTATGGAAAAACTCCTCCTGGGTGCGCTCCTTGCCGGCGATAAACTGAATATCGTCTACCAGCAGCAGATCCACCGAGCGGTAGCGGTCGCGGAACTCGCTCATGCGGTCCTCGCGGATGGCATTGATAAGCTCGTTGGTAAAGGTCTCGGTGGAGACATACTCGATTTTTTTATCAGGGAAACGCTGGGCTACCGAGTGCCCCACCGCGTGCATCAGGTGGGTTTTGCCGAGGCCTACGCCACCATAGATGAATAGCGGATTGTACGCGTTACCGGGAGACTCGGCGACCGCGACTGCCGCCGCGTGGGCAAGGTTGTTGTTCTGCCCCACCACAAAATTCTCGAAGATGTACTTGGGATTGAGCCGGGCGCGCGCCTCTTGGGGTTTGTTGGGGGTGGATGCAGAAAAAATATCCTCCTGAACAGGCTTTCCTGGAATTACCTTGAGCTCGAAGCGAGGTGCCTGGGCCCCCAGACGGGCCAGTGCTTCGGTGAGCAGCTCGGCATAGTGGTCCTCAATCCAGCCTTTGAAGAAGCTGGTGGGTACCCCTAGCTCGAGTGAGCCGTTGACCACCCCCAGCGGCTGAATCTTCTCGAACCAGGTGTGGTACTCCACCTCGGTGATACTTTGGCGCACGTACTCGAGCACATTCTGCCAGACAGTGTTTTGGGTCAAGGCCGCTCCTCCCCTATACAAGTTTGTACATTTTACTGAGTTATCCACAGGCAGAGAACCCCCTGTGGATAATGTCGTGTGGGTGTGATCAAAACATCTTTTGAGCCCATGATCCACATCTGGAACGGTAGAAATGAAACCGCGGCTTCCGTGGTGGTGTTCATGGGTTTGGGGTTTTGGTTGGGATTTCAACCGCGGGGCCTCTGCTAAAATGCAAGGCTGGGAGCTGATGGGGATGAGGGCCTATGACGTTATTGTGGTGGGCGGTGGGCATGCTGGGATCGAGGCAGCCTGGGCGGCAGCCAGGCTGGGCGCCAGGGTGGGTCTGGTCACCTCGAACCCTGAACGCATTGGTTTGATGCCCTGTAACCCTGCGGTGGGTGGGCCTGGTAAGAGCCAACTGGTGGCCGAAATAGAGGCCCTGGGTGGTTTGATGGGCAGGCTGGCCGATGCCACAGCCATCCACACCCGCGTGCTTAATCGTTCTAAAGGCCCTGCGGTTCAGAGCTTGCGCGTGCAGGTAGACCGGGATCTGTACGCCCTCGAGGCCCAGCGGGTGCTGCTGGGGCACCCTCAGATTGAGAGTGTGCGGGCTGAGGTGGCGGCGCTGTGGGTAGAACGAGGGCGGTTGTGCGGCGTACAAACTGTAGATGGGCGCAAGCTGCCGGCCCGGGCAGTGGTGGTAGCCAGCGGCACCTTTTTGCAGGGGGTGGTCTGGTACGGGCGGCAGTCCCGGCCTGCAGGGCGTCAGGGGGAGCCCCCTGCCCGCTTTCTCTCTGAAAGCTTGCGTGCTGTGGGTCACCGCTTGCTGCGATTTAAAACCGGTACCCCCCCCCGCATCCAGGCCGACTCGGTGGATTACCAGAAACTCGAGGTCGTCCCCGCAGACAACCCACCCGAAACCTTTTCCGGAGTGCCCGGCCCTCACGCAACGGCCCGCCCCACCTGGCAGACCCGCACGACCGCAGCCACCCACCGGTTGATTCAGGAAAACCTGCACCTATCACCACTATATGGTGGGGATATTGAAGGCATTGGGCCTCGCTACTGCCCCTCCATTGAGGACAAGGTGGTTCGCTTTTCCGACAAGGAAACGCATCTGCTTTTTGTGGAGCCCGATGGGCTTCACACCACAGAGCTGTACCTGCAGGGCTTTAGCTCTTCCCTACCCCCCGAGCTGCAGATACAGATGGTGCAGAGCCTACCGGGGTTTGAGCGGGCCGTGATTCAACGCTATGCCTATGCGGTGGAATACGATGCAGTAGACCCTTTGGAACTGACACCGGGCTTGCAGTCCCGTATGCTACCGGGGCTGTTTACTGCTGGGCAGCTCAACGGAACCTCAGGTTATGAGGAGGCCGCGGCCCAAGGCTTGCTGGCCGGATTGAATGCGGCGCGGTACGCGATGGGGCTGGAGGAGGCCCATCTACCTCGAGCCTCTGGCTATATCGGGGTGATGATAGACGACCTGGTTCATCGCGGGGTGGATGAACCCTATCGCATGATGACCTCGAGGGTGGAGCTGCGCCTGCTGTGCCGCTCGGATAATGCAGATGAACGCCTGGTGCCACTAGCGGCTGATTGGGGCCTGCGTTCGGCTGAAGACCTAAAAGCCGTACAGGCCAAGTATGCACGGGTTCAGGGCGAGCTGCTCCGCCTCCAGCGCAGCCGTATAGAGGGGGTCTCGGCATTGCAATACCTGCGGCGGCCCGAGGCCAGTTACGAACAGGTACTGCAGATGATTGGGTCGCCGGAAATGCCTCTTAGCAAGGCTGAGGCCTACCAGGTTGAAGTGCGGGCCAAGTACGCGGGTTATATGGAGCGGCAGGCCAGGTTGCGTGAAAAATTGAAGGAGCTCGAGGCCTACCGCCTACCGGCCGACCTCGATTATGCCTGCGTGCCCAGCCTTTCTAAGGAGGCTGTTGAAAAACTGGGACGGATCCGACCCCACTCGGTTGCTGAAGCCTCGAGGGTTCCTGGGATTCGCGATTCGGACATAACCGCACTCCTGGTGCATATCGCTAAAATGCCTGCTCCAGCCTGAATTCTCCGGTTGGGCTCGAGCCATGTTTCACGTTTTACATACCCCCACACATTGAACGACAGACACCCACTAATATGCAGATGACCGCAGCCGGAAAACAGATGTTGCTGCAAGCAGGGGCTGAGTTGGGGTTGGATCTAAGGCCCTACCTACCTCAATTTGCTTTATTCTTTGAACTGCTTACAACAGTCAACCAAAACCTCAACCTTACAGCCATCCGGGATGAAGAGGGCATCATATACAAGCACTTTGCGGACTCCCTATCTTGCCTGCGTTACGCTGGCTTTGCCAGCGGGCTATCAGTGATAGACGTCGGCACCGGGGCCGGGTTTCCTGGACTCCCGCTGGCGATTGTGCGATCCGACATCCAGTTCGATCTACTGGACGCCACTAAAAAGAAAATCGAGTTCGTGGCGAAAGTGGCGCAAACCCTCGCACTGGTAAACACACAGGCCCTCTGGGGACGCTCTGAGGAACTGGGCCGTCAGGTTGTAAAACGTGAAACATATGGGGCGGCCCTGACTCGAGCGGTGGCTTCACTGGCGACAGCCGCCGAGCTAACCTTGCCGCTGGTGCAGGTTGGTGGATTTGTACTGGTGCAGAAAGGTGCCGAAGTGGCACGCGAGCTGGCCGAGGGCCAAGGTGCAATACGCAAGCTTGGAGGGGTGCTGGAACAGGTACTGCACCTGAAGCTACCGGGTACGGGCGATACGCGGCATTTAATTATCCTGCGCAAGGTAGAACCCACACCGCCCCAATACCCCCGCAAGCCTGGGGTTCCTGCCAAAAATCCGTTATCCTAGTGGGCAAGGTGAAGCGCATCGGCATAGTTAATCAAAAAGGGGGGGTGGGAAAGACCACGACCGCTGTAAATTTATCAGCCTACCTGGCCAAGGCCGGTCAAAAGGTGCTGCTGGTTGACCTCGATCCCCAGGTCAATGCCACCTCGGGGATGGGTCAGGCTGTACCTGAGCGCAACATATATACTGTCTTGGTCGGCAATGATGACGCTCGAGACGCACTGCTGAGGGTGGCTGAAGGGCTGGATCTGCTTCCCTCGAGCCCCGATCTGGTGGGGGCTTCGGCCGAACTCATAGAAAACCCCACCCGACTGGCTGAGGTGTTGCAGCCGCTGGAGTCAGCCTACGACCTCATCCTGCTGGATGCCCCTCCCAGTTTGGGCCCTATTACCATCAACGTTTTGGCGGCTGCGGAGGGCCTGGTTGTTCCGGTGCAGGCCGAATACTATGCCCTCGAGGGCATTGCCGGCCTGATGGAAACTATTGAACAAGTGCGTACCAGCCTGAATCCGGCCTTGCGGCTTTTGGGCGTCCTGATTACCATGTACGATCCCCGCACCCTGCTATCCCAGCAGGTTGAGAGTAACATCCGAGCCAATCTAGGAGAGAAGGTGTTCTGGACTGTGATCCCGCGCAACGTGCGGTTGGCCGAAGCTCCCAGCTATGGCCAGGATATAGGTCAGTACGCACCGACCAGCAGCGGTGCCCATGCCTACCGACGCCTGGCCGAGGAGGTGATGCGTCGTGTCAAAGAAGCCTAGCGGTCTGGGAAAAGGATTGGAGGCCTTGCTACCCAAAACACCCGCCTCTCAAACCAAACTTCCCCTAGCCCTGATCAAGCCCAACCCTGCACAACCCCGGCGCCTGTTTGACCAAGAGGCACTGGAGGAGCTGGCCGCTTCGATCAGAGAGAAAGGGCTGTTACAGCCATTACTGGTGAGGCCGAAAGGGGATATGTACGAGCTGGTGGCTGGTGAGCGGCGTTATAAGGCCTCGCAAATGGCAGGGTTGCGCGAGGTGCCAGTTGTTATTAAAGACATCGGGGAGCGCGAGGCCCTGGAAATTGCCCTTATCGAAAACCTACAGCGTGAAGACCTAAACCCCATGGAGGAGGCTGAAGGCTACAAACGACTGGTGGACATGGGCATGACCCAGGAAGAGGTGGCCAAAGCGGTGGGTAAGGCTAGGGTGACGGTAACAAATGCCCTTAGGCTGCTCCAGCTGAGCCCAGAAATCAAGCAAGCCCTGGAAGAGAACAAAATTAGTGCAGGACATGCCAGAGCCCTTTTGATGTTGCCCGAGTCCAAGCGTAACTGGGGCTTATCGGAGGTGCTATCCAAACAACTGAGCGTACGCGAAACCGAGAGGCTCAAGGATAAACCTGCGGCCTCGAGCAGCCGCCATAAAGGCGAAGAGGCTTATGCCGAGATCGCACGCAACCTTTCGCGCCGACTGGGTACAAAAGTTCGCTTTACGAGCCTCAGAAAAGGGAAGATAGAGATTAGTTACCACTCTGAGGAAGAACTCACTGCAATCTTGCAGGCCCTGGGCTACGAGGGGTAATTCAAGGCAAGGGAATCCGTATGGCCCCCTCGATGTCGGTGCGTCGAATTTGTACGCCGTACTGGTTTAGGCGTTCTAGTACAGCCCTCGACGGATGACCATACGGATTATTTCCCACACCGATTAAGGCTAGCTTGGGACGGAAATGCTGCAATAGGTGATCACTGGTGCTGGTCTCAGAACCATGATGACCCACCTTTAGGATATCCACCCTCTCGGCAGACCAGCGCACCTCGGCTGAGACGGGCGCATCACCGGTAAAGAGTATCTTATGATTCTTATACTCCAACACGAAAACCAAACTGCGCTCGTTGTCCTCGAGCTCGTCACCTTGCGGCCCCAAGAAATGGAGGCGGGCTCCAGCCAGGGTTAGCTGGCTTCCCCTGCGCGCAAAAAAGACCGGGATTCCACGCTGGTGTGCAGCCAGGTGTAAGGCATCATCCAAGGCAACGCCCTGGGCCCTGGGCCCACTAACCAATGCACCAACTGGAAAATCCCGTATAACCTTCAACTGGGCCTCCACATGATCCCCATCGGGGTGGGTGGCGATGAGCAGATCGAGATCGTCCACACCCAAGGCCCGCAAGGCTTGTTCTAGCCGGGGATAAGCCCAGTCGCGCCCCCCATCCACTAAGATTTCTACCCTGCCGGGAAGGCGTAGCAGGATCGCATCGCCCTGGCCCACATCGAGCTGCCAGAGCTCGGCGCGGGGCGGGTAACTGGACAAGATGGAGGCCAGCGCGGCTGTGGCAGCAAGCCCCGTTGCATGCGGCCAGCGAAGACGACCATAAAGGCCTAGCAGTAATGGGAGAAGGCCAAGGTAGTACAGGATGAACCCTACAGGAGTTATCTCACCCCAGCGCAGCAAGGGGCCGTTGGACAGCCACCCAACCAGTCCCAGAACCAGCGAACCGAGAATCTCGGTGGGCCAGGCCAGCAAACCCCCCATCAGTAGCTTGAGAAAGCCTAGGGGAACCAGGAGGCTTAGCAAGGGCAGCACCAACAGATTTGCAACGGGAGAGATGAGCGGCAGTTGGTGGAAGTGATGGAGCAAGAGGGGAAGGATCAGAATTTGTGCTGCAAGGGTGACGCTAACCGAGGACCAGACCCACTGTTTCCAGCCCTCGAGCCTGGGCAGGTGCGGCAGCACCAGGGCCATGCCCAGCACGGCCAGATAGGAAAGCTGTGCCGAAAGGCTGAGCAGGGTACGCGGCTCGAGCAACAACTGAACGAATAAAGCCAGCGACAGAGCGGGTAAGACCGCTACCCGGCCGCGCCCCATAAACAGCCCCATCAACACAAAGCCCGCCATAATCACTGCCCGTACCAGCGAAGGCTGGGGCTCTACAAGCCACAGATACAGCAGCAATAAAAGCAAGGCTGCAGGGTAGCGCCACCTGCCCAGCGGATAGAGCAAGAGCACAAAAAAGCCGGTCAGGATTGCCACGTGTAAACCAGATAGGGCCAGGGTATGGGCCAGGCCGGCTTGCTGAAATGCCTCATAGGCCTCACCCAACTCGCGACGTTCCCCAAGGGTCAGGGCCGTGACCAGGGCGGCTACTGGAGCGGAGAGCCCGGCCACAAGCTGCTTTTGCAGCCATTGGTGGGGGCCTGCCGGTAAAGGCTCGTAATGCACAACCTGCCGAGCTCGTAATACTGCCGTAACCCCCAGGCCGCGCAGCCAGGTTTGCTGATCAAAGCCCCCGGGGTTGCGCTTGTTTGAGGGGCGCAGCAGGTGGCCTTCCAAAACGTAACGGCCATCCTGCAAATTGGGAAAGTAATGCACATATAAACGCCCTTGTGGGGTGTGTAAAAAACCCTCTCGAAGAGTGCCTTCGATCCGCACCCACTGTCCTATCTGGGAAGCCCAGGGATCCTGGGCTAAACCCAGGTGCAGGGTGACCAGAATGTAAGCTCCCAAACCAAGCCAGCGCGCAGATTGAGGGAGCCCAAGCCCTGCTAGCAGGCCCAGGAAGGCCCAGGGGGTTAGCTGGCTGAGAGCCCCCAGCAGGGCCCCAGCGCCCAGAGCCAGGGGGATCATAGGGTCACCAGGGGGCGCAGCCGCTCCAGTAGTTTGGGCCCGATTCCTTTAACGCGCTCGAGGTCCTCAAGCGTGCGGTAGGGGCGTCCTTCGATGATGCGCTGGGCTAGCGCCGGGCCAATTCCAGGCAGACTTTCGATCTCGGCTTGGCTGGCAGTGTTGAGGTTGACCTTTTGAACCTCGGGTAAAGCAGGGCCGGGTCTTAAAGTAGATGTGGCTTCCAGGCCCGGGGTGGATGGGGTATAGAACTGGGCTGGTGCGAATCGAACGGTTAGATTAGGCCACAAGCTCGCTAGCCCTAAGCCAAGTACCACCAGGATATAGGCTATGTTTAGCCAAAGCTTCATTGATTTTGGGAGCTGCGAATCCCGCCTTGACCCTAAGAAAATCCGCTCAGTAAGGCTCCGACAGGCGCCACTGAATGAGAGCAAGGGAGAGACCTACTGCAATTACCCCTAACGGAACCCAAATATCGCTGGTGCTTCCCATGTTGACCACTAGATATCCCCCTGTAACCCCTGCTGTAATAAGCGCCGAAACCTTTAGTAGCAGTGAAATCACACGCTGCGTTGAGGAAAGGCCTTTGCTTTGAACAGAAGCCTGGGGTGGTGGACTGGCCTCGCTCCGCGCCTCTGTAGCTGTAGGGGCGGGTGCGGGTGCGGCGGGGCTGGGCTTAGGCGAGCCTTCGTAGGCCCAGATGGAGTCGCTGGGTTCGTCGGGTAGGGTTTTGGCTGGTTCTGCGATGTTGAGCTGGTTGGAAAAGGCTGGCGCGGCCGGTGGTGTTTCCGGGGGTGTGGGGTAGATGGGTTGGGGCGTGGGGGGGCTGGAGGCTGGAGCACTGGCTTCGTGAGCGGCGTCCGATGCGGGTGGGGGTGGGGGTGTTTCTACCGACTCGACCACGCGAGGGGGCTCATCCACCTGGGTGGCCTCGGACTTGGCCTTGAGCACATGCCCTTTGAGCGACTCCAGAAAGAGCTTTAATTCATCTTTCTGGAAAGCGGCTGGGGCAATGGTCATGAGGACGCCCTGTTCGCTCATCACGTCTATAGTGCCGGTCTGCTTGTTTACGCTAATGCGCTTGATTATGGAAAGGCGCGAGCTCTGCGAGGTGTTATCATCTAGGTAGAACAATTCTCGGCTACTCAGGGCCAGAAGACCGCCAGGGCCTTCGAGCCGAGCAATGATGGGGGACTGGGTCAATTGCGAAAGACGCGCATCATATTTGCCCATATTTAGCAGTCTACAACATGCGCAGGCCGGCTCGCATTCATCCATCACGTGCAATTCGCTTGAAAGCGGTATAATCTTGACTCCCAGACACAAAAGCGGTTTGGGAATGAGCACCTCTAGCAGGGAGAGATGGCATGGTATTGGGCAAACCCTTGCTTTTAGGGCACCGAGGCGCCCCGCTACAGGCTAAGGAAAATACCCTCGAGTCCTTTCGACGTGCGTTCGAGGCCGGTCTGGACGGCCTCGAGCTCGATCTGCACCGCACCCGCGACGGGGTGCTGGTGGTGCACCACGACTTTGAGCTACAGGGCCGGCCCATTGCCGCGCTGGACTGGCCGACCTTGCAGCAACAAGCGCCCTGGCTGCCCCGGCTCGAGCAGGTCTTTGCGCTGGCCGAGGAGTTTCCGCAGGCCTGGCTCAACCTCGAGCTCAAAAGCCAGCCGGGCCCTTCAGACGGGCGCGAAGCCCTGCTGGCCCAGCACCTGCAGGCCTGGCCAGGCCGCGCGCGGGCCTGGGTAAGCAGCTTCGACCCACTGGCCCTGATCCGGCTGCACCGCTTGAAGGCGGGTGTACCGCTGGCCCTGCTCTATGCCGAGCCCGAGATGGAAGAACTGGTGCCCTGTCTGCCGGTGCAGGGGGTGCACCCGCTGAACACGCTTTTGAGCCGGGAAAAGGTGGAATACTTCAAGGCTCGAGGGCTGTTTGTGGTGACCTGGACGGTCAACCAGGCCGCAGTGGTGCGGGAGCTGCTGGGGTGGGGTGTGGACGGTGTGATCGGCGACCGACCGGAACAGCTACTGGCCGGTCGGGCTTGATCCGACCGGATTTTGCACCCAGTCTGGCCGCTTCTTGCGCTAGTCTTTTGGTATGCAAGGAGTGCAGTTCAAGCTAATTTCGGCTAACGATCCCGATATATTCCAGGAGCGCCTCAACCGCTTTGTGCAGAGCCTTCCGCTGGAGACGCTTCTGATAGATGTCAAATTCTCCACCTCCCAGAACGGGTCGCAAACCACCTACGCTGCCTTGGTGCAATACAAGTCGGTTGAGGAGTGGAAGGAGTAGGGGAGATCTAAGCCACCTGCAGGGCCTGCTCGATGCGCTGTAGGGCCAGGGGAATGTCTTCATCTTGCAGGTCGCGGTGGGTGACGAAGCGCACCCGGCTGGGCCCCATGGCGTTGGCCAGCACGCCCAGCCCGCGCAGGCGCTGGACGAAGGCCGGGGCCTGGGGTACTTGCACGTACACCATGTTGGTCTGCACGGTTTGCAGGTCTACCTCGAGGTGAAGCCGCAACAACCCCTCGGCCAGGGCCCGGGCCATCTGGTGGTCGCGGGCCAGGTGTTGGGGGCCTTCGGTCAGGGCCAGGATGCCCGCCGCGGCCAGCACCCCCGCCTGCCGCATACCGCCGCCCAGCAGTTTGCGGTAGCGCCAGGCCTCGGCGCGGTATTCCTTGGGCATCAGCAGGATGGAGCCTACCGGCGCCCCCAGGCCTTTGGACAGGCAGATGGAGACGGTGCGGAAGCCTTTAGCCAGCTCGAGCGGGGTGGTGTGGAGCGCCACGACTGCGTTGAAGAAGCGCGCCCCGTCCAGGTGGGTGGGCAGCCCGGCCTGTTCCGCCACCTGCTGAATGGCCCGCTGCACGGCGATGGGTACCACCGTGCCGCCCGCGGTGTTGTGGGTGTTTTCCAGGGCAATCAGGCCGGTGGGGGCCTGGTGCACCGAGGTGTGGATGGCGGCTCGCACGGCCTCGGGGTCGGGTATGCCGTAGGGGGCTTCCACCAGCCGGATGGTTCCGCCCGAGAGCACCGCCAGCGAGCCCGGCTCGTACTCGTAGATGTGGGCCCCTTTGGGGGCGATCACCTCCTGCCCGCGCTTGAGGTGCAGCATCAGGGCCACCTGGTTGGTCATGGTGCCGCTGGGCATGAAGAGGCCGGCCTCAAAGCCCAGCATCTCGGCGGCCAGGGCTTCGAGGCGGTTCACGGTGGGGTCTTCGCCGTACACGTCGTCGCCGACCTCGGCCTCGGCCATGGCCTTGCGCATGGCCGGGGTGGGCTGGGTTACGGTGTCGGAGCGGAGGTCGATGGTGCGCATAGGCCCTATACTACTGCTGAAAGCGGGGTAGTTATGGAACATCAGTCCTATGCCTATGGCAAGAACCACTGGGCTTTGGAGCCCGACCTCCCCAGCCTGCTGAACCGCTACTGGAAGGGTTGGACGGCGCACCAGTCCGAGCTCGAGCGCTTCGGGGCTTTGGCGGGGGGCGTGGCCTACCGCATCGCCGACCACGTGGACAAAGAGGCCCGCCCGGTGCTGGTGATGCACGACCTGAACGGCCAGCGCATTGACCGGGTGCGGCTATCCCCGGCCCAGGAGGCCCTCAACCGCGAACTCGCCGCCATGAACCGGGCCCCCTACCAGGGGGGAAGCTGGCACCTGCATTTCGCCCTGGGCTACCTGCTGGCCGACCCCGGCCTCTACTGCATCCAGACCATCACCAACGCCACCCTCTACGCCATCCACAAATACGCCCCCCAGTTCGCCCGCTGGAAGGAGGAGCTCCTGGCGGGCCGGGCTTTTGGTGCAACCTGGATGACCGAGGTGCAGGGCGGCTCCGACCTGGGGGCCAACCAGGTGCGGGCGGTGCCCGAGGGGGCGGTCTGGCGGCTGTGGGGCGATAAGTACTTCTCTAGCGGTGCGGGTTTGACCGATTATGCGATTGTCTCAGCCCGGCCTGAGGGCGCGCCGGCAGGGCCCAAGGGCATCGCGCTGTTTCTGGTGCCGCGGCTGGACAGCCAGGGCCAGCTCAACTACCGGGTGCGCCGGCTGAAAGACAAGCTCGCCACCCGCGCGGTGCCCTCGGGCGAGGTGGAGTTTGCAGGGGCCGAGGCCCACCTGATTGGGCGGGCCGAGGAGGGCATCTACTACATCCTGGAGACCCTGACCCTCTCGCGCCTGGCCAACGCAGCCGGGGCCATGGGGTTGGCTCGAAAGGCCCAGCTCGAGGCCCTCTTCCGGGTACAGGCGCGCCGGGCCTTCGGCAAAAAACTGGAGGAACACCCCCTCATCCGCCGCGACCTGACCGACCTGGCGGTGCGCATTGCCGGCGGCCTGGCCCTGACCTTCCGCGCGGTGGCGGCCTGGGACGAGGCCTGGCAGGAGACCCCACCCTACAGCCCCCGCTACCACTACGCCCGGCTGCTGGCCCACCTGGCCAAGGCCCGCACCGCCGAGCACGGCACCTACTGCACCCAGCTGGGCATGGAGCTTTTCGGCGGGGTGGGCTTCGTGGAGGACTTCGCCATCGCCCGCCTGGCCCGCGAGGCCCTGATCACGCCCATCTGGGAAGGCCCCGCCAACGTGCAGGCCCTGGACACCCTCGAGGTGCTCTTCCGCAAAGGCGCCGCCGAACCCTTCCTGGCCGAGTTTGGCGCCAAGCTCGAGGCCATACAAAGCGAGGAGGCCCGGCTGGCCCTGGCCCGTCTGCGCCATACCCTGGATTACCTACAAACCCTGTCCCCTGAAGAAGCCCAGTGGCACGCCAAAGAAGCCCTGCGCACCCTGGCCGATGCGGCCACCGTGGCCCTGCTCTACGAGCTAGGCAGCGAGCGCCACGCCAGGCTGGCGGCCCTGTATGCCCGTCACTTTTTGGCCCAGGAAGAATACCCGGCCTGGGCCATGCAAGAAGAAGCGCTGTGGCGGGTGGGCTTGGAACCCACGTCCGCCGCTTGAGGATTCAGTCCAGGGCCTCGAGCCGCACCGGGTTGGAGTGGAAGGTGGAACCCTCGCCCATGTCGGTCAGGTGTTCGCCGGTGAGCCAGTTGATGCCCTTGCCGTCCGGCGCGGGCTTTTCCCACCAGGTGCCCTCCAGCACCACCGTGCCCCGGATGGGGGCCTCGCTCACCCGCACCCGCCGCACCACCGAGCCGTGCTGGGAGCGCACCCGCATCCACGCGCCGTCCACCGCGCCAAAAGCCCGCGCGTCCTCGGGGTGTACCAGCAGGGTGGGCTCCCCCCCTTCGCCCTGCACCAGACGCTCGATGTGCCCGTAGGTGCTGTTCAGGAAGTGCTTGGCGGGGGGGGTCAGCAAAATGAGCGGGAACTCCGGGGTGGGCTCGGTCAGAATCACCTGTGGCGGGGGGTCGAACTGCACCTTGCCCGAAGGGGTGCCGGCCCGCTCGGTAAAGGGCTGGAAGCCGCGGGGAATGTTGAGCCGCAGGAAGCCCTCGGCCTTGAGACGCTCGAGGGTGATGCCCTTTAGCCAGGGATGGTCGGTGTCTAGAAGCGAGCGGGCCAGGGTCTCGGCATCCCAGTAGAGGGTGGGCTCGTCCAGGCCCAGCCGCCGGCCCAGTTCGGCAAAGACCCAGGTGTTGGGCCGGGCCTCGCCCTGGGGTGGCATCACCGCCTCATTCCAGGAGAGGTAGTAGTGGCCGTAGGCGGTGTAGAGGTCGGGGTGTTCTAGAAAGGTGGTGGCGGGCAGCACGTAGTCGGCGTAGCGGGTGGTCTCGGTGAGGGCCTGCTCGAGCACCACCGTAAACAGGTCTTCACGCTGCAGGCCCTTTTGCACCAGGTCGGAGCGCGGGGCCACCACCGCGGGGTTGGAGTTGAAGACGAACAGGGCCCGGATGGGCGGTTCCAGGGCGGTGAGGGCGCTGCCGATCTGGGTCATGTTGACCTGCCGGGGCGGGGTGGGCCGGGCGGCCAGCAGGTGGGCGCCCCCCAGGTAGCGGCGGTTGAGGGCAAAGGCCCCCGAGGTGGTGAGCAGGGCCCCGCCCCCCGGGTACTGCCAGGCCCCGGTAATGGCCGGTAGCAGAATCACCACCCGCAAAGCGCTGGCCCCGCCGGGGTGGCGGGTCAGGCCGTAGCTGGTGCGGATCAGGCTGGCCCTGGCCTGGGCGAACTCGAGGGCCAGCCGCTCCACCGTTTCGGCGGCTACCCCTGTGACGGCCTCCACCCTTTGCGGCGTCCATTCTTCTGCCACCTGCATAAAGGCCTCAAAGCCGGTGGTCATGCGGGTGATGTAGTCCACATCGTGCAGGCCAGCTTTCACGATGGCTCGAGCCATCCCATAGGCCAGGGCCGCATCGCTTCCAGGGCGAATCTTGATGTGTTCGTCGGCAAAGCGGCTGGTCAGGTTTTCGTAGGGGTCAATGTGCACGATGCGGGCCCCGTTCTGGCGGGCTTTTTTCAAAAACGGGGTCAGGTGGGTGTGGGTGTGCAGGCTATTGATGCCCCACAGCAGAATAAACCTGGCCTGGGGGACATCTTCCGGGTCTACCCCATAGCGGTCGCCGTAGCTCCTCACCCAGGCTTCCCGCCCCGCCGTCGCGCAGATGGTGGTCTGAAGCTCGCTGGCCCCAAGGGCCCGGAAAAAGGTGAGGGAATGCTCATACTGCATAAGCCCCATGGTGCCGGCGTAGTGGTAGGGGAGAACGGCCTCGGGGCCGTGCGCTTCAATCACCTGGCGCAGACGCCCGGCAATCTCGTCCAGCGCGGTTCCCCAGCTCACCCGCTCAAACCGTCCCTCGCCCTTTTTGCCCACCCGCCGCAGCGGGTAGAGCGGGCGCAGGGGGTGGTGGTTGCGCTCGGGGTAGCGGTAGGTCTTGACGCAGGCGAAGCCCTGGGTGATGGGGTGGCGCGGGTCGCCCTCAATTTTGAGCAGGGTGTTACTTTCCTCATCTATGCTGGCAATCAGTGAGCAGGCATCGGGGCAGTCCAGCGGGCAGGTGACGCGGGCTTTGCGCACAGTCATAAGAACCATGCTAAAAACCCGGATGGCGCCTGTCCATGCGGTGCTTACAATGCCTTAATGAAGGCTTTAGTTTTGGCCGACCAAAGTAGTCCTTATCACGCTGGGGGGGTGCTATTTTGCTATATCGGTAGTGCCAGCGCTGGTATCGAAACCCCAAAAGGAGGAACCATGCAGCGAGTCGTTCAAGCTCTAACCATGCTCACCCTGCTGGCCCTTACCCCGGCCCTGGCCCAGGGCAGCCGGCCCAGCTTCAAGCCAACCAGCTCTACCTTGGTGCTGCCGGTGGGGCAGGAGTTGAGCGATGAGGAGTTGGCGGAGGTGGAGGGACGGTGGCTTTGGGCCGCTATAGGTGCAGCAATGGGAGCTCACTCTGCCGTAAGTGATTGTGAATGTAGCGGTTGGCGAGCAGTAGGTGCAGCCGTAAGCGGTGCGGCGCTAGGCGTGGTAGGTGGAGCCAAAGGTGAGCTTGTGCAGGTTGCGTTTAATGCGGCGAAGGGGGTTGGTTCCAAGGTGGCCCAGGCAGCGATGGCAGGTGTGGGTGTTGGAACTGCATGGAGCACCGAAGTGGGTGTGCAAGCGGTAGGTAGGGCTTGGAATTCCAATAGATAGTTTTGTGAAAGAAACGGTTGCCCCCAAACGGGGACAACCAGATGGGGCTGGAGGATCTGATTCGGATGCTAAAAAAGCTCAGCAGACTATTTCCAGTATTTCACATCATCGGGTTCATCCTGATAATCAGTTGGGGATCTACCACATTCAACCCATATGTGGATGACAAAACTTTTGATTGGACGCTTGGGGAAGTGCTGGTTAAAGTCAGTACTCTTTTGGTTGGCTACTATTTTGCGCACATTCTCACCTTTATCAACCGTGGCTCATTCAAGGGATATCCTGAGTACCGGGCGTTGTTCGGGCCGAGTCCGGCACCATCTCAGAGTCGGGGGCTGGTGGCTGGGGTGCTGCTGGCGATTTTGGTATGGGTCGCCGCAATCTTGATATACGTTTGGGGAAACAGCTTGGTGGGAGATGATTTAGACATAGACATAATATTGACAGACATAATAGCGACATCGTTGATGGTTTTACTGGGCCTGTTTCTGGATTGGCGATTCAACCAGTTTGAGGCCTCACGACAGTTGATGCGGATATGACGCCATGCTAGCGACAGATGCTGCTTGGAGTTGTAGAGAAGGCTGCTCGGCAAGGGAGGTTGTAGTAAAGGTCGCGACGGGCGCTCTGTCGGGAGCTTTCTTTGCTGGAAAAGCCGAAGTAATAGAAAAAGCTATGGCAGGAGGTGCGAAAGCCGTAGCTCACATCATTAATGGTGTAGGCTACGGTGCTGTGCAAGAGGGCATTGGCGCTTACAAGGAACCCCAAAGATGAATAAAACCCAAACTCATGGGAGCAAGTGTGCCAAATCACCTGGTGGGATTCGCCAACTCTGGCACGATCCCGCCAATCAATGGTTGCTCAAGACCTTGCTGCTTATATTTGGTGTGGGTTTTGTTGTGACCAAGGAAATTGCTGCGGGTCTAACTGGGTTGTTTTCGAAGGTATATTTTGCCCACGCGATTGCATTCGCGTTTGAGACGAACGAAGGATTAGTGATAAAGATACTGCAATGCTTTTCGTGTATCGCGAACACCAAGTAAAAAGAGCTCCTTTGTAATGCTATCATCGATTCTGGCTCTATTCATTGCAGATGTTGTGGTTGGCTGGCTGGTGTTAGTGTTTCTAAGAAACACGCCTCCGACATTGCAGACTTTCTCTTGGCACATCTCTATTATGACTATGCTGATTTTTATTGCTCTTTTGGTGGATGGTCTCAAGTGCCATTTTGAGGGTGCTCGATATCTGCTCGGCCAACGCCTACTTACATCTGACCAAGTTACGGAGGAACCATGCAGCGAGTCGTTCAAGTCCTAACCATACTCACCCTGCTGGCCCTTGCCCCGGCCCTGGCCCAGGGCAGCCAGCCCAGCTTCAAGCCAACCAGCTCTACCCTGGTGTTGCCGGTGGGGCAGGAGTTGAGTGATGCAGAGTTGAGCCAGATAGAGGGGAAGTGGGTAAACTTTCTTATAGGTGTCGGAGTTAGTGTTGCAGCGGGCTACATCGAGCGTAGCATCTCAGGTGAGCCAACTACGGTGCGAGATGTCCTCAGGGATGCAGCCATTGGAGTTGCTTCGGGAGTCGTTGGGGGTGCGGCAGGAAGATTGTCGAAAGCTGCAGGCGATAACCTTTGGCATGTTCCAAGAAATGATGGTTCACTTGTAGGTGGTGCTGCTAGCGGGCTGGCTGGGGGTGCTGCCAGCGGTGTTGCAAACAGGCTTGAGAAGAATAAGTAGGTATTCCGTGGGTAGAAAATCTGACAATGCCACAACACGATTCGAGGAAGGCATGCCTCCAAAGAAAGTCCTGAACGAAAGCACTTTTTTGTGGAAGGTATACACGATCTTCGTAGCCCTAACTATTTCAGGTGTTCAGATATACACCTTCTTAATCCTCAATTGGAATTTTTTTGCTTCAGTCGGTTTATCTTTGTTTTTGCTAGCGATTATTCTTTCTTTCACACATGTCGACTGGGCACGGATTCGATATGTATTGCGTAGAAAACAGCGTAAGTAAGACGAGATGCACAAGATTCTAACGGCGCAACCAACCGATAACCACATACATCTCCTAGGGGTAACCTACTTTGAGATATAGACTCCCTCTTCTGTCGTACACATTTCTTGCCAGTCTAGCCGGCCATGCGCTGGCTGGGCTGGCTTTCGCATTGCTTGGCTCCCAGAGCTTTGAAAATGTTATTTATGGCAACCTGGACACTATTTTGCTCGTTTCCACTGTTATCGCGCTTACCCTTACTCTCACGTCCCAGGGCCTAAACCCGACCGTCTTCTTTCCTGCATGGCGGAGAAATGTTTTTAGCTTACTGGTGGGTATTTTTGCCGGACTGGTGCTGGCGGTTTATTTTCGGGAGGAGTTTGGTCTTGCATGCATTCCCACATATTTAGCCGCTATGCTAGTGACTACTTTACTAGCCACAGTGGCTTCCAAGGGCTTGCTTGGCCTTATTCGGGAAAGGGACATAGCTATCTAAAAAAATGAGGGGATCTGTCGAAAGTCTTCGTGATTACATCAGGCTGACATTTATAGGCTACGCCATCTCGAAAGTTTTGTTCGGGAGGCCCGCCGATTGGAACACTGTTGTGCTGATGTCTGTTTTGCATGGGCTCATTTTGTGGGTGGGGGAAACCTTCTTTGGGAAAAAGTAAAGCATGAACCGTAACTTCCTGATACTTCTGTTTTTCCTGTTTTGTGTTCATGGCCTGGCGCAGCCCACACCGTATCGGGTGTCACGATACCAGGGTGTGGTAGGGCAGACCGACTGGTTTACCTGTGGCCCGGCGGCGGTGGCTACGCTGCTGCGCCACTACTACGACCGGGCGGATGTGGACGAGGCCCGGGTGCTGGAACTGGCCTTGCAGGCCATGCAGAAAAACGAGGTGGAGGTGCGGCAGGTGGGCATCCACGCCCTGGCGCTGCGCCAGGCCATGCAGGCCCTGGGCATAGAGAGCCGGGGTTTTCGGCTGAGCCTAGAACAGCTCAGGGACTATTTCGAACGCGGCGGTTTACCGGTGATTTTGCACACCACCCAGCCCGAACCCCACTACGTGGTGGCGGTGGGGGTGGTGGAGGGGCAGGTGATGCTGGCTGACCCGAGCTGGGGTCGGCGGCTCCTTCCGTTGGAGGGGCTACTGTCGGAAAAGGGCTTTAGCGGGGTGGTGCTGGTGCCGCTGCCGGAAGAGCGGGCGGCGGGGCTGGCTAAAGCTCGCCAGGCCCAGGCCCTGGAATGGGCGCAAGCCCGGTTGGGGCATCTGCGCGGCCTGGTGCGGGGGCTGCCATGAGAAGGCTCTGGGGTGTGTTGCTTGTTTTGAGCGGGCTGGCACTGGCGCAATCCCAACCCATAGACTCGCTGGTGCGGCCCCAGGATAGGCCGGGCCAGCTTCGTTACAGTCTTGCCCTACGCTATGCCCCCTTGCAGACCTCTGGGCTAGGGGAGGAGGCCGAGCGGGGGATTTTTGCATTTACGCGGGTGGAGCACGGGTTGCTCTTGTCGGGCGCGCTCGAGCTTACCCTGGACGCCACCTGGAAGGCTTTTGTGGGCTTGTCACCAGAGATGGTGTACTTTCAGACTGAGCGGCGTTTTGCCCAGGAGCTCGAGCGCCTGGGCGGGTATGAGCTGGCCTTGGGCGGGCTGCTGGGTTTGGAAGCCCGGCTGCCGGGGTGGGGTGGGCTCGAGCCCCGCGTTGCAATAGCGCTGGGCTATCCCTGGGCTTTGCAGTACAGCCTTTCCCTCAGCCTGATTCGCGATCCCGTGGTCTTGGTGGCTCAGATGAGCCTCAACGATGCCTTGAATGAGCGGCCCACCCAGCTATCCTTCACGCTGGGAACGGGTTTCGTGGCTAATGAACGGATCAGCATGCAGCTCGCAGGCGAGCTGGGGCTGAGCCTCGAGCCCCTGATTCTCCCCAGTGCTGGACTCCGCCTCAAAACCACCTACACCCTCGAGGCCCGCTCCGAACAGCAGCTTGCCAGCCTGTTGAGCCTCCAGGCCACCGGGGAGCAGCTACGGCTTGGGTGGGGGCTCGATCTAGGCGGCATCCTGCGATAATGAAAGGGTGCAAGGCCGCCGCTGGCTGATTTATGCCACCCTGCTCCTCTGGCTCCCGCTGGTCATGGCGGGGGGCTCCTGGCTGCTTGCTCGCAGCGTGGCGGCCCCGCTTTTTATCGCCTACCTGAGCCTGTTTTGCCTGGTGGTTTCGCTGGGGCTGTTCTGGGTGGGGGTTGTGCAACTGCTGCGCCGGCGGCTGCGGGTGGCCGATTTGCTCTGGCTGGGGCTGTATGGGGCGGGGGCCGGGCTATACGCCGCACTGGTTGCACTCCTCAGGCCGTAGTGTTCGCGGCGGGGTGATGGGATATGATTTGCGCTATCTGAGCGCGGTGCATCCGCGGCCCGATTCCAAACTCAAACCGGAGGACTTTGATGGCAGAGCAGTTGGACGTAAACCGCCCTTTACGGGTAGCAGTCATTGGTGCGGGGCCCTCGGGCATCTATGCTGCCGAGGCTCTGATCAAACAGGGTGAGGTGGCGGTCTCGGTGGATGTCTTCGACCGGCTGCCCACCCCCTATGGCCTGGTGCGCTATGGGGTGGCCCCCGATCACCAGACCATCAAGTCGGTGACCAAGGTGATGCAGAAGGTGCTGCAAGACCCACGGGTGCGGTTTTTGGGCAACGTCGAGTATGGCCGCGACCTCACCTACGCCGACCTAAAGCGCCACTACGATGCGGTGGTCTACACGGTGGGGGCCTCCAGCGACCGTCACCTGAACATCCCCGGTGAGGAGCTACCGGGCAGCCTTTCGGCCACCGAGTTTGTGGCCTGGTACAACGGCCACCCCGACTACCAGAACCTGGACATCCGGCTGGATGGGCAGGGGGTGGCGGTGGTGGGTATGGGCAATGTGGCGGTGGACGTGACCCGCATCCTGGCTAAGACAGCGGAAGAGCTGGGCCGAACCGACATTGCCGACCATGCCCTGCCGGTGCTGGCCCAGAGTCAGGTGACCGATATCTACATGCTGGGGCGGCGGGGGCCGGCCCAGGCCAAGTTCACCACCAAGGAGCTGCGCGAGCTGGGCGAACTTCTCAACGCCGATGTGCTGGTCAGGCCGGAGGAACTCGAGCTCGACGAAAAAAGCGCGGCCTCCATCGCCCACGATCCGGCCCTGCTCAAAAACCTCGAGGTGCTGCGGGAGTTCGCGGCCCGACCCCTTAGCGGCAAGCCCCGCCGGATCCACATCCGCTTTTTTGTCTCACCGGTGGCGATCTTGGGCGAGGGCCGGGTGCAGAAAATTCGCCTGGAGAAAAACCGCCTGGACGAGAACCTGAACGCGGTGGGCACGGGCCAGTTCGAGGAGCTCGAGGTGGGGATGGTGTTGCGCTCGGTGGGCTACAAGGGCGTGCCCCTGCCCGAGGTGCCCTTCGACAGCCGCAAGGGGGTCATCCCCAACCAGGGCGGGCGGGTCTTGCGCGAGGGCCAGGTGGCGCTGGGCGAGTACACCGCCGGCTGGATCAAGCGCGGCCCCAGCGGGGTGATCGGCACCAACAAGGCCGATGCCACCGAGACCATCAAGCTGCTGTTGGAGGATGCCCCCAGCCTGCCTTTGGCCCCCGAACCCAGCCCTGAGGCGGTCACCCAGCTATTGCAGTTGCGCGGGGTGCGGTATGTGACCCTCGAGCACTGGCTCAAGCTCGACCAGCACGAATGCGCCCAGGGGCAGGCCCAGGGCCGCCCGCGGGTCAAGGTGACCAGCATAGCGAAGATGCTCGAGCTGGCCCAGGGTTAAACGAGGCCCTGGGGTGATGGTTATCTCGCCGGCCCGCCTACGAGCCTGTTTTCAAGGGTATGGCAAACCCCAAAAGCGCGCCGCCCTCCGGGGATCGGCCGGCCATGACCTGACCCCCATGCCAGCGCACAACGGCCTCCACTAGAGCCAGCCCCAGTCCGCTGCCGGCGCTTCGACGCCCACGGTAAAAACGCTGGAAAATGTGGGGAATTTGCTCGGGCTCGAGGCCGGGCCCCTGGTCGTGGATCTCCAGGTGGGCCTGCTGCTGCTGGGCGTACACCCGGAGGCTGGCCCGCCCCCCACCGTGGTGCAGGGCGTTTTCCAGCAGGGCCCGGATGGCCGCCCGCAAGGCAGTTTCATCCCCGGATACCACGACCGGTTCCTCGGGCAGGAACCAGTCCAGCCGGATAAAGGCCGCCCGCATCCGCTCAGACTCCTCAAAGGCCAGGGCATCCAGGGAAACAGGGCGTTTTTCCAGGATGCCGGCATCGGCCCGGGCCAGGTGGAGCAGGGACTCTACCAGATCCAGCAGATCCCGCAAACTTTTCTGGGCTTCTAAAAGCTCTGGCTTAACCGGATCGGGGGCCTGGCTTAGGGCCCGCTCAATGCGGCCGCTCAAGATGGCCAGCGGGGTGCGCAGGGCATGGGCGGCGTCCTGGGTGAAGCGACGCTCGCTCTGGATGACCTCGCCCAACGCGGCAAGCAGGCTATTAATGGCGCGCACAAAGCGCCACACCTCGTCGCGGCTTCTGGGCTCGAGCAGGCTGGAGCTCCATAGGCGCTGTTCGGCCAGGGTCATGGCCTGACGGGTGAGTCGATCCAGTGGGTGCAGGCCGCGACCCAAAAGGAAATAAGCCCCTACCATGGTTCCCAGGGAGGCCAGAGGAATAATCCATAGGAGCAGGCGGCTTAGAAAGGTCAGGCTTTCTTGTACGGGCTCGAGGGGGAGGGCCGCGCGAAGCAGCAGGCCGTCTGCGAGAGGGCGGGTGTGTATCCGATAGACAGAGGATTTTCCCTGGGCCAGCTCCTCCAGTAGCCTGGGGGCGGGTGGACGGCCAAAGGCGTCCAGTAAGGTGCCGCTTTCGTCCACCAGTAGCAGCACCAGACCCGGGAGTAGCTGGGGTAAAACCGGCAGGCCCCGCTCTGGAACAAAGCGTGAACTGCCGTCCTCGGGGTCGGGGCCCAGAAGGGTGAGCGCAATATCTGTGGCGCGCTCGAGCTGGCTGTCCAGCCGGCGGAGCAGGCTGGCCTCGAGGCCCCACCTGAGCAGAACCCCACTCGCCAGGAAGCCGGCGGTGGTCACCACCATCACCAGCAAGGTCAGGCGCAGGCGCAGGCTCATCCCAGAAAACGGTAGCCCAGATTGCGCACGGTTTCTATAGCCTCCGGCGAGAGCTTGCGCCGCAGGTAGCGCACATAGGTGTCCACCGTACGCGGGTCTATGGCGGCCTCTCCGGGCCAGACTTTCTCCATAAGGGCCTCGCGGGAAAAATAACCCTCGGCGTGGAGGGCCAGGAACTCCAGGAGGGCATACTCCCGACCGGACAGGTGTACCGACTGCCCGTCCCACCAGGCCCTTTTTAGCTCCATATCCAGCTCCAGTCGACCCACCTTAAAGCGGTTGGTAGGCTCCCCTCGAGCCCGCCGCAAAAGGGCTCTGATCCGGGCTACCAGCTCCTCGGGGTGGAAGGGCTTGACCAGGTAGTCGTCAGCGCCGGCTTCCAGGCCTTTTACCCGGTCGGCCAGGCCATCCCGGGCAGTTAGAATCAGCACGGGCATCTTCTCGCCTCGAGCCCGGAGCGATTGCAATAGCTCGATGCCGTCCCCATCTGGAAGGCCCAGATCCAAAACCACCAGGTCGTAAGGGAAGCTTTGCAGCAGGCCATCGGCGCTGGCCATATCCTCGGCCAGATCCACCGCAAATCCCTGACCGCTGAGGGTGTCTTGCAACAACCGGCCCAGCCCGGTGTGATCTTCTACCAACAAAAGCCGCATACTCACCTGCGAAGGACTATCTGCCCGGTGCGGGCCTCAATCCAAATCTCCCGGCGGCCGGTTTTGGCCTCCCAGACCAACAGACGTTCTTTGGGCTTGGGCTTGAGCTCGAGCTTCTCCACCGTGCCCAGGCTGGCTGTGGCGAGCTGGAGGGCTTGACTAAAAGGCAGGTGAGCTTCGCGGGTATGGGGGGGCGGGGGTTTGGGGCGCACGCGGAAAATCTGCCCGGTGCGGGCCTCTACCCAAATTTCCCAGCCCCCCAGCCGCACCTCCAAGTATGGGGGCGATTTGTCCAGCTTGAACTCAACCTTGTAAGGTTCGTACGGCTGGCCCAGGTGGTTCTGGGCCAGCTTTACAGCCTGCTCGATGTGCAGCAGGGGGGATGCGAAGGCTACCAACCAAAGACCTACCATAACGCCGCGCCTATTCCTTTCGGCTGAACTCGAGGAAGGCTTCCGCCCGCAGCACGCCCGCCTCGGCGCTCTTGCGATCCCCGCGCTCGAGGGCCTCCCAGACTTCTACAATCATGTCATTCAACCGCTCGCGCTGGTCAGGTGGTAGCGACCCTGTGGCCTCCCTAAGGGCCCGGATTCGCGGGGCCAGTGGAGAGGGGAGGGGGAGCACAGCGTCTTTGAGCTGAGACCACGGGCCCTGCCGTAGCTGACGTAGCACCCACACTACAACCACAGCTATCAGCAGCACAAGCAGTATCAGGAAAAGAAAACCTACCAGCGCCTCAAAGAAATCCCGCTCGCGGGGCCCCCAGAAATCTCTAGGCCCATAATAGGGCGCACAGGCTGCCAGCAAAGGAATCAGTAACAACCACAGCTTTTTCACAGATACCTCCTTTCATTAGAACCCGCCCCTTAGCGCCAGGGGCGGGTGATGCAAGGCTTGCTAGAAACCCCGGTCGGCCTTGATCAGATCCCCGGCAGCGCTGGCCAGGTGATGGGCCGCTTCAGCCTGATACAGGGAGCTAAAATCGTTGGGACTTACCCGGCTTAGCAGGCCTCGAGCCTCTTGCAGGAGCTGTCGCACCAGCGGGTTGTTGTTGCGGTAATAGGCCAACTCCGCTTCCAGACGAGTGATCCGTTCCTGGGCTCTATAGGGGGCCGAGTAGCTTACTGGGCGGGGCCTACCGCTGGGGCTTGCAGTGAGCATCCCACTTTCAAAGCGCTGGGCCACCAGAATTTTCCGGGCGGCCTTGGCCCGTTCGGCAGCTTGGAAATAGCGCTGGGCCTGGAAATCCCGCTGGGCTTCACCGGCCAGGCGCTGGGCCAGGGCTACGCGGGGGCCTTGCGTGTGCGAAAGCTCAAATTGCAGCCTGTAGAGCTCTTTGGAAGCCCGCTCCGCCTCTCGATAGGAGCTGGGGTTGGGGGCCAAAGGAGCATTCGTGCCAGGGCCCGCAGGGGGGGGCGTGGGGGGAACGGGCGGCTGCGGCTGGGCCAGCGCCAGGCTGGCAATCAGGGCGATCAGTGAAATCCAGATGCTTTTTTTCATCTTGACCTCCTTTGCAAGAACCCGTGTGAACCAGGTTCGCCTAGGAGGGTAGATGGGTTTGGTGGGAAGGATGTGGGAGCCTCAGACCAGCCACACCACCCCGTAGGGAGGCAGGCTGCCGGCGAAGTATTTGCCGCTAATCAGGTCGCGCCCCACCCGCCGGATGGGCTGGGGCTGGTTGGTCACGTTGATGTAGCACCCCACCTGCCGGTCGCGGTAGCCCCGGAGGATGCGCAAGACCTCCCTGGACTCCATCACCACCTGGGGCGCGCTGGGATGGAAGGCCGGGTGAGAAGCCCGCACCCTGAGCAGGTGGGTGAGGCGGGCCAGCACCCTGTGGGCGCGCGAATGGGGGTTGGAGAGCAGCCCAGCCAGCTCCGGCCCGGTGAACCTGTGCCGGTTGAGGCGGCGGTTAATCCCGCTTTCTGCCAGACCCGCGTGGTCGGAGGGCGAGCCGAAGAGGCTGTGGATGTAGACCCCCGGCACGCCCTGCAAGCTCAGGAGAACGGCATGGGCCGCCAGAAAGCGGGCGATCTTGAGGTCTTCGTCCTCGTCGCCGTGGGGATGATTGAGGGCGTCGAACAGGGTCAGGCACAGCTCGTAGGGCACCGGGCCCGCCGGGGTGTCCTTGTAGTTGACCCGGCCCCCGTGGTCCAGGGCTTGCTGGACGAGGGCCGCAATTTCTTCGGGCTCCAGAATGCCGTGGGCCGGCACCACCCCCAGCCCATCGTGCGAGGCCAGGAAGTTGAAGAAGGTGGTGCGCTCGGAGGGCGGCTTCAGGCTGGCGGCCCAGGCGGCCAGCTTGCTGGCGTCCCCGGTGCGGAAGGTGTGCAGCACCAAAGGGGGCAGCGGGAACTGGTAGACCATCTGGGCCTCGTCGTGGCCGTTGCCGAAATACGCGATGTTGTCCTGGTGCGGTACGTTGGTCTCGGTAACCAGCACCACCTGGGGGGCTTTTATATCCAGCACCAGCCGCATCAACTTGACGATGCGGTGGGCCCCTTCCAGGTGTATGCAGCTTGTCCCGATCACCTTCCAGATAAAGCCCACCGCATCGAGGCGGATGAGCTGCGCCCCGTTGCGCACGTAGTGCAGCAGGGCATCTATTACCTCCAACAGCACCTCCGGGTGAGCGAAATTGAGGTCGATCTGGTCGGTGGAGAAGGTCGTCCAGACCAGCTTCTCGCCGCTTTGGGTCTGGAAGGGGGTGAGGAGGGGCAGGGCGCGGGGCCGGAAGACCTGCGAGAGGTCGGCGCCGGGCTCCACGGTGATGAAGTAGTTCTGGTACCTGGGGTCGCCCTGCAAGAAAGCCTGGAACCAGGGGCTCGAGGCCGAGACGTGGTTACACACCAGATCGGCCATTAGCCGGAAATCCGCCGCGATGGCCTGGATGTCCTCCCAGGTGCCCCACCCGGGCTTGACCTGCTTGAAGTCCACCACGCTGAAGCCATCGTCGGAGGTGGAGGGGTAAAAGGGCAGGATGTGCACCCCGGAGAAGGCGCCCTGGAGGTGCTGGCGCAGGAAGCGGTGCAGGGTTTGCAGGGGGGGTTCGCCGGCCTGGGTGATCTGGTCGGGGTAGGTGATCAGGAAGGCGTCCTGCTCGCTCCAGGGGGGGGTGAGGTGGGGCCGGGCTAGGTCGGGGTAGCGCTCGAGCAGGGCCATGAGCTGCTCCAGCACTTCCTGGCCCCGGCCGGGGTAGAGGAACTCGAGGTGGTCTTTCAGCTTCAGATGTATGTCGGCGTGCGCGGTCATGGTGGGATGCGGTCGCTCCTCAGGGGTTGGCTCGATTATGGCAGAACGACCCCTCGCTATGTTCTTCAAGAACGCCAAAATTGTAACCTAAAACCCATGAGGCGCCTGCTCTGGCTGGTAGTGCTGCTGGCCGCCTGCCTGCCTGCCCCGCCGCAGCGCAACCTGCGACCGGCGGGCAGCCCCGATGTGGTGGTGATGGGTTTTGCGGGGCGCTGCGCTTCGCTGCCGGTGGTGGGGGATGGCTGCAACCCGCCCTTCGACAACTACGGCTACCTCGACGACGAGGTCTTTCCCCGCAGCACCACCCCCCGCCAGACCGCCCAGGCGGTGGTCGGGGTTTTTCGTGCACTGGGTTACAGCGTGGAATACTTCGACGTTTCGGCCTTCCTGTACGCCCACACCAGCGGCATCTCCAGGCAGCAGGAGCCGGGCTACCTCGAGGCCGAGGGGTACCTAAAGCGGGTGTATGAGTACTGGATCCGGGGCTTCGAGAACCCCACGCGGGTGGTGCTGCTGGCCCACTCCCACGGCACGGTCTGGGCCAGCCTGCTGGCCTGGAACCACCCCGAGGTGCGCTTCGACTACTTCATTTACCTGGACGCCATCTGTAGCTTCTGGGATACCGATAACATGCGCAACAACCGCATCATTCAGGATTACTACGATGCCCGCGGGCTGCGCCGCCCCTTCCCGCTCAACGAAGATGAGGGTGGTGGCCCCTGCGAGGTGGTGGCGGTGCCGGGCCTGCCAGCCAAACAAGACCTCAACGATGTGGTGCCGCCCAACGTGGGGGTGGGCCTCGAGGTGGTAAGCCGCAGCCCGCTCAACCTGGCCCCGGTCAACTTCATCCACGACGACGACCCCGACCACCGGCTCGACGGCTCCAAAACCCGCCTATTCCGCTTCCAGTCCCGCGAGGATCACAGCGGCGTTACCGCCCAGGGCAGCGACGCCATGCGGTGGGTGGTGGCCCAGATTCGGGCTCGAGATTAGCCCTTACCCTGCAAACTTGCGCAGCATCGCAGCAATTTGCGCCGGTTTTTGCGCGTCGCCTTTTGCAATGTCAAGGGCGCAGAGGGTCAGGAACTCCTGGAGAATTAGGGTCGAAGCCGACTCCATGGCCTTTTTGGTGGCGGTCATCTGGGTGAGCACTTCCTCACAGGGGCGGCCTTCCTCAACCATTTTTTGCAAGCCCCGTACCTGTCCTTCTATGCGACGCAAGCGCTTGAGAATGCCGTCTAGGGTCTCCCCGTTGAGGTCGCTGGTGTTCATGGCAATGTTAGTCTACACCCCCCACTTTGAGCTGTGCGCAGTCCATTCAGCGCGTCCCTGGCCTTAGAATCTACAAACCACCTTACCCAAATCAGGCACTGCAGTTATGTTTAGAGCATGAACCGCCGTGCTTACCCATCGGACGTCCGTGATGAGGAATGGGCTCTGGTGCTGCCCTATTTG
>Ga0116210_1000501_pt1 | contig 38702 bp, 35 predicted proteins | sample TshhotsprinmetaG_FD_94483 | JGI IMG/M metagenome (GOLD analysis project Ga0116210, IMG submission 94483) | Hot spring microbial communities from South Africa to study Microbial Dark Matter (Phase II) - Tshipise hot spring metaG | ecosystem: Environmental > Aquatic > Thermal springs > Hot... | reverse complement strand
GGAGCGGCAGTGGGGGCGAGTTGCATGCGGCGCCGCACTTCTTCCACCGGCATGCCCAGGGCTTCGCCAATCAATTCGAGGGTACGCTGGCGAGGGCGCTGCGAGGTGCCGCTGATAAACTGGCGCAGCGAGATCGCGCCGACATGGATCGATTGGGCGTACGTACTGAGCGACTGACCGTTCTCCATCGCCGCGTAAAAGAGCAGTACCGACAGGGGAGCATCCTCCGGAATAGTGCCATTGTATGGCATAGCCAGACTCCTACCGAGCCACGAACGGCCCTCAAAACATCACGGAAACCCTGATCGGACCGAACCATCATGCTGGAAGGCAGGATAGGCGCGCGTCACCGCATGCCGTGCGCTCGTTGCGCCCCGCGCCCCTCCAGCATGCGAGGGATCGGGATCGCGAAGCCCTTGCGACCAGGCCCTCGCGCACTCCAGCCCTCCATGCGGCTGCGCCGCACAACGACACGATGAACATGGGTGTTTTCCTGGGAGGGCGTAGAGGCGCGGCGCCGCCGCGCCTCTACGCCCAAACCCTCCGTGCTGGAGAGTGAGGAACCGCAGGTTTGCCTCTTCTTTTCCTGAGAGGAAGCAACTCTCCCAAACCCTCCCTGCCAGGAGGACTGTGGAGAACCACGGGTTCCGCATGTATCATGTGGTGTGCGGTAAGCCTGTTGCGCCGTGCCCCTCCAGGATGGGAGGAGTTGGGCGGGCAAAGCCCTCTAGCAAAACCCCTGTTTCCAGCTCACCGGTGTACTCCTGGACAGCGTGGGATGCGCCAGGAACGATTGGGCGGGCAAAGCTCTCCCAGAAAAACCCGTTTCATACCAATGACAGGCAACAGGGCTGCACAGGTGACTGATGGTTCTAAAGGAATAGTGGCAACTATTATTGCGAACTATTCGCAGTATACGTCAACAAATCTACCCTGTCAAGTATGAGGCAGGATTATGTTCACAGAAACAACATTTCCGTCGCTGATTGAAACGGTTTTCTGTGCCCGGCCTGCCATTGTTACTGCCAGGGGCGCACTGAAGGAGGGGCTACGACCATGGCTCAGACTGTGTTACAATCGGTTTGCCATACCACCGTGGCCCGAACCGTCAATGCTCGCAAGGGGGAAAAGGGGGTGTTCAGGATGATCCTGCCCTGCGAGGCTCTCCTCCAGGCAGGAGAGGGAAGCGATGCAGGGGAGGGTGAGAGCGCCCCGCCACTTCTGCACCAGGGCTTCGCTCTCCCGGAAAAGCCTCGTTTGGTTAGTGTGCGACGAAACCGTATGGGCGTTTAATGCTCCCGCCGAGACTGCGTCTCGGCGGGAGCATAAAGGGGTAGGGGAGGGGCAAAGCCCCTTCGCATCTCCCCGCAGGGAGAAGTCTTGTTGAGGCACTAATCTGAAAGATGAGCAAAACGCTGTGACAATGACACGCTCGCGGATGAGCATAGATGATCTGTACGAATTGGGGTGGCTGGAAGATGTGCGTATCAGCCCGGATGGGCAGAGCGTGGCCTATGTTCACGTGACGGTTGAGCGACGCGCCAATCGCTACCGCCGGGCAATCTACCTGGCGCCCGCCGGGGGCGGTCTGCCACGCCGGTTCACGGCTGGCACGCCTCAGGATCGACAGCCGCGCTGGAGTCCGAACGGGACGCGCATAGCCTTTGTCTCCGACCGGAACAACGCCCGGGAGCAAATCTACCTGATTGCTCGTGACGGCGGCGAGGCCCAGCAACTCACGGCTATGCCCAACGGCGCCAGTGACCCGGCCTGGAGTCCCGATGGGCGGAAGATCGCCTTCCTTGCGCCGGTGAACGAGGAGGAGCGCCGCCGCGAAGATAGCGGAGAGCCACTGCCGCCTCCCGCTGACGCCTGGGAGGCGAAGCGGGCCGAGGAGCAGCGTCGGCGCGACGAAGAACGGAAGAGCGATCCGCGGGTGATCACCCGGCTGCCCTACCGTGGCGGGACGAGCTTTTTCGATGATCGCCGCCGTCACATCTACGTGGTAGACGTTCCTGAAGGAGATATTGCCGCGTTGCCCACACCGCGGCGCCTCACCGATGGTGACCTGCACTTTGGTCCGCCAGCCTGGATGCCCGACGGCGCCGCTTTGCTCACCACCGCGACACGCGATCCCGAGGCCGATTCGCTCTTTGCCTTCTACGATGTGCTGCGCGTGCCCCTGACGGGCGAGAAGCCCACCGCGCTCACAGTGGCCGGCTTCTCGTATTTCGATCCCCAGCCCTCCCCCGATGGTCGCCTGATCGCCTTTCGCCGCCTCAGCGAGGCGCGACTGCTGGGCGAAGGCAGCCGGGTGGCCATGATCGCCGCCGCGGGCGGCGAGATTACCGACCTGACCGCGCATACCGACCTGGATGTGGAACGCTTCCTCTGGCGTCCCGATGGCGCGGGCGTGCTCTTCACCGCCGGCTGGTACGGCGATGCGCACGTCTACAGTATTGGGCTGCCGGGCACGCCCACCTTCCGCAGCGGCGAGACCCTCGTCGGCGGGCGACGCATCGTAAGCGAGTTCGACGTGGCCCGCGATGGCACCATTGCCTTCATCGCCGGGAGCGCCGATAACCCGTGTGACCTGTATCTCCGCGCGCCCGATGGCGTCGAGCGCCGCCTGACCGCGATTAACCAGCCGCTTCTCGATCAGCGCATCATCGCGCCGATCGAAGAGGTACGCTACCTCGCGCCCGATCAGCAGGAAGTGCAGGGCTGGGTGCTCTATCCGCCCGAGCTGGCGGAGGACGGGCCACCCGCTCCGCTGGTTGTCTGCATCCACGGGGGCCCGCATACGATGTGGGGGCCAGGGGTGTGTACCATGTGGCATGAATGGCAGGTGCTGGCAGCCGCGGGCTACGTGGTGTTCTTCTGCAACCCCCGTGGCAGCGATGGCTACGGCGAAGGCTGGCGCGACGCCATTCGCGGGCGCTGGGGCGAGGCCGATGCCCCGGATATTCTGGCCGGGGTCGAGGCGCTTATTGCCACCGGCCGGGTGGACCCGCAGCGGATCGGGGTGACCGGCGGCTCCTACGGCGGGTACATGGCCGCCTGGTTGCTCGGCCACTCCGACCGTTTCGCCTGCGGCGTGGCCGCCCGTGGCGTGTACCATCTGATCAGCTTCCACGGCACGTCGGACGCGCACGAGTTGATCGAGATCGAGTTTGAGGGCTATCCCTGGGAACTGGCCGAGGAACTGTGGGAGCACTCGCCCCTGGCCCATGCCCATAAGATCAACGCGCCGTTGCTGCTCTTGCACAGTGAACTCGATTATCGTGTGCCGATCAGCGAGGCCGAACAACTCTTCGCTTTTCTCCGTCGTCAGAAAAAGGTCGTTGAACTGGTGCGCTATCCCCGCGAAGGGCACGAACTCACGCGCAGCGGTGAACCTGACCATCGCGCCGACCATCTGCGCCGGACCCTGGACTGGCTTGAGCGCTATTGCAGGGGAACATAGACGCATACCGGGCGTTCGCGCGGGCGCGCCGCACCCAGGGCAGGGGGATGGGGAAACCCGGTTTCCCCATATGTTCACAACGGTCGTCCATGCGGGCGCGCCGCACCCAGGGCAGGGGGGATGGGGAAACCCGGTTTCCCCATATGTTCACAACGGTCGTCCATGCGGGCGCGCCGCACCCAGGGCAGGGGGGATGGGGAAACCCGGTTTCCCCATATGTTCACATCAGTCGTCCATGCGGGCGCGCCGCACCCAGGGCAGGGGGATGGGGAAACCCGGTTTCCCCATATGTTCACATCAGTCATCCATGCGGCTGCGCCGCACAACGCCGGAATGAAAATAATTATTTTTGGGAGGGCGTAGCCCTCCCAAACCCTCCCCGCGGGCGGGTTGTTTCCTGGGAGGGCGCAGCCCTCCCAAACCCTCCCGCGCGAGGACTATTTTCACGTTAGTAGCATCAACGGGGTGTGCCACATTCGAACCGCTATTCTTCGCACCATGCTTCACAGCAAATGGCCTTTTCTTTGCCTGCACTGAGCGGCCTGTTTGCGCTAAAGCAGATTACTCGGTTGCATATGCAACTGTTCGTCAACGTATTATTGTTGAATCATCCTTTAATACTCCACTGAGTGTCGAGTGTTGCACAATTTTTGCAATTAATCTGAAAAAAGGTCTTCTCAAATGAGCGTGGCTGTGGTAAACTTTCGGTTACAAGCAGCGTCACGTAGCAGCGCGAGTTTCCCCGGTATCCCCGGTCTCCCCGTCCGCACGACCTCCAGGCCCGAGGCACAGCACGGGACGTTGTGACGCCGTTGCACGCCAGGCGAGGCGAGGTGTGCGCGGTGCGCCGTATGGCATAGACTGAAGTGAGGAGCGCAGGGGATTTCCCTGCCATTGCTGTGCTACGGCGACGGCCTGGCACGCAGGAGTTGGACCGGAATGCAAGTGAAGCTCTTTGTCGGCAACCTGGCCTGGAGCGTCGATGATCAGATGCTGGAGGGCGTGTTCAGCCAGCACGGCGATGTCCAGAGCGCGCGTGTTATCTATGATCGCGATACAGGCCGCTCGCGCGGGTTCGGGTTTGTCGAAATGGACGTTGAGGATGTGTCGTCTGTGATCCGTGCAACTGATGGCCTGGCCGTGGCCGGCAGGCCGATCCGTGTGAATGAAGCTGAAGATAAGGGCGGCTTCCGCGGTCCCCGCCGCGATAGCGGTGAGCGCGGCGGCTACGGCGGCGCGCGCCGGTACTAGTCGCCCCCCCTGAACTGGAATACGCCTCGGCCAGTTCCCCTTGCGTCTGCACCTTCACCCTCTGTCGTATGACAGGGGGTTTTTCTTGGGCGGGCACAGCCCGCCCCGATCCTGAGGTGAACATACGGGGAAACCGGGTTTCCCCACCTGCGGTGAGCCTGTCGAACCGCACCCCTGCCTGTGGGGCGCCAGCCGCTCCCACCCACGGGTGGGCCATGGGGAAACCGGGTTTCCCCAACCCCCTCCCTGCGGGGAGGAGCCCGGTTCCCTCCCTCAGCGGGGGAGGGCCAGGGAGGGGGCAGCCCTCCCAAAGATACCCCATGTTCATCGCGGCGTTGTGCGCTCCGCGCATGGGGCCTGAGGTGACGGGGAAACCGGGTTTCCGCACCTGCGGTGAGCCTGTCGAACCGCACCCCTGCCTGTGGGGCGCCAGCCGCGCCCAACCGCGGTTGAGACATGGGGAACCCGGGGTTCCCCACGCCCCTGCCGGTGGGAGCGGCAAGCCCTCCCAGGAACAAGTATGTTCATTCGGTGTTGTGCGCTCCGCGAATGGCGCCTCCTCCGGAGAGGCGCGTGGTTCGACAGGCCCACTGCAGGTGGGGAAACCCGGTTGCCCCACGTTCATATCATATGGCTGAAGCACTGCTCCAACTCACCCCCCAGGGCCTCTACTGCCCGCCGGGCGATTTTTTCGTCGATCCCTGGCAGCCGGTGCACCGTGCCGTCATTACCCATGCCCACAGTGATCACGCCCGCCCCGGGATGCAGGCCTACCTGACCGCGCGCGAGGGCGAAGCAGTGCTGCGCGCCCGCCTCGGCTCCGCTGCCGCCATCCAGTCGCTGGCCTACGCTGAACCGCTGCGCCTGAATGGCGTGGAACTCTCGCTGCACCCCGCCGGGCACATCCTCGGCGCGGCCCAGGTGCGCATCGCCTACCGGGGCGAGGTGTGGTGCGTCTCGGGCGACTACAAGACTGAGGCCGACCCCACCTGCACGCCCTTCGAGCCGGTGCGTTGCCACACCTTCGTCACCGAGGCGACCTTTGGCCTGCCGATCTATCGCTGGCGACCCCAGGCCGAGCTGTTCGCTGCCATCCATGCCTGGTGGCGGGTCAATCAGGATGCCGGGCGCGCCAGTCTGCTGTTCTGCTATGCGCTCGGCAAGGCTCAGCGTCTGCTGACGGGTCTTGATCCCGCAATCGGCCCGATCTTCTGCCACGGGGCGGTTGAGCGCTTCAACGCCGTCTATCGTGCCGCCGGGGCGCGCATGCCGCCCACTACCTACACTGGCGCGGCCACAGGCGATGTAGACTGGTCGCGCGCGTTGATCCTCGCGCCGCCTTCGGCGCAAGCCAGCGCCTGGACGCGCCGCTTCGGCGAGGTCTCAACGGCCTTCGCCTCGGGTTGGATGTGCATCCGGGGAACGCGCCGGCGCCGGGCCGTGGACCGCGGCTTCGCGCTCTCCGATCACGCCGACTGGCCGGGTCTGCTCGCTGCCATTGCGGCCACCGGCGCCGAACGGGTCTGGGTGACCCATGGCTACAGTGCGGTGCTGGCGCGCTGGCTGGCGGAGCAGGGTCTGGAAGCCTCCGCCGTCGCGACGTGCTTTGAGGGCGAGCAGGGTGCGGCTGCGGGTGAGGATGAGGTGTCTATGGCCGGGAGCTGACGGCCCTTCGGTAAACAGCTCCACGGCTCCACAACTCTTCAGCTCCGCAAAGCCCTCTGTGGAGGTGTGGAGGCGCGGAGGCGACCAGTGCGATGCCATCAAGCCGACGAGGGGGAGCGGGAGGTCGTTCGATGCGGGCCTTTGCCGAGTTATACGCCGCGCTCGACGAGACGACGCGGACCAATGAGAAGATCGCGGCCCTGGCGCGCTACTTTGCCGCTGCGCCGCCGGCGGATGCAGCCTGGGCGCTGTACTTCCTCAGCGGGCGCAAGCCGCGCCAGGTGATTAGCACGCGCCGCTTGAGCGAGTGGGCGATCGAGGCTGCCGGGGTACCCGCCTGGCTTTTTAGCGAGTGTTACGACGCGGTGGGCGACTTCGCCGAAACCGTGGCCCTGCTGCTGGCCGATACACCGCCAGCGGCTGCCGCAGCCCTGCCCGACAGTCTGGCCTTCTGGATCGAGGAGCGCCTGCTGCCCCTGCGCAATGCCGATGAGGCTACTCAGCGAGCCGCAGTACTGCAAGCCTGGTCGGAGCTCGACCAGCCCCAGCGCTTTCTGTGGAACAAGCTCATTACCGGTGGCTTTCGGGTGGGGGTGTCGCAGCGACTGGTCACCCGGGCGCTGGCCCAGGTGAGCGGTGTGGAAGATACGGTGATTGCCCATCGCCTGATGGGCGACTGGGAGCCAGGCGCCGAGTGGTACCGCGCCTTGCTCGCCGACGAACGCGCCGATACCAATGTGAGCCGGCCTTACCCCTTTTTCCTGGCCCATCCCCTGGAGGATGACCCCGCCAGTCTGGGCGCGCCCGAGGAGTGGCAGGCCGAATGGAAGTGGGACGGCATCCGCGCCCAGCTCATTCGCCGTGGGGGGCAGTGCTTCCTCTGGTCGCGCGGCGAGGAGCTGGTCACCGAACGCTTCCCCGAGCTGGCTGCGGCAGCCGTTCACCTCGCCGACGGCACGGTGCTCGATGGCGAGGTGCTGCCCTTCCGCGACGGGGCGGTGTTGTCCTTCAGCCAGTTGCAGCGCCGCATCGGGCGCAAGCAGCTCACTCGCAAGATCCTCGCTGAGGTTCCGGTAGCGCTGTTTGCCTACGACCTGCTAGAGGCGGACGGCGTTGATCTGCGCGCCGCGCCCTTGCGCGAGCGCCGCGCCCGGCTCGAAGCGATACTCGGCGATGGCGGCGGCGCGATTCGCCTGTCGCCCCTGGTGGCGGGCGCCACCTGGGAAGAGCTGGCCACGGCGCGCGAGCGCAGCCGCGAGGTGAACGCTGAAGGGCTGATGCTCAAGCGCTGCGCCTCGCCCTACCGGGTCGGGCGGGTCCGTGGTGACTGGTGGAAGTGGAAGGTTGCGCCCTACACGGTGGACGCGGTGCTGATCTACGCCCAGCGCGGCAGTGGCAAGCGCGCCAGTCTCTACACCGATTACACCTTCGGGGTGTGGGACGGCGCTTTGCTCGTGCCTTTCGCCAGGGCCTACTCCGGCTTGACCGACGCCGAGATCCGCGAGGTGGACGCCTTCGTGCGTCGCAACACTGTCGAGCAGTTCGGGCCGGTGCGGACGGTGCGCCCGGAGCTGGTGTTTGAGCTGGCCTTTGAAGGTTTGCAGCCCTCAACCCGCCACAAAGCGGGCATCGCGGTGCGCTTTCCGCGCATCCTGCGCTGGCGCCGCGACAAGTCGCCGCACGAGGCCGATACCCTTGATACGGTGCAGGGCATGTTGAGCGAAGGAAAAGGGTAAACGATGCAACGCGCAGAGGCGCGGCACCGCCGCGCCTCTGCTGCGCCCTCCCAAACCCTCCCCGCTGGGAGGGGTGTGGGGAAACTGGGTTTCCCCATTTCCCAACCGCGGTTGGGAGCGGCTGGCGCCTCCACAGGCAGGGGTGCGGTTCGACAGGCTCACCGCAGGTGCGGAAACCCGGTTTCCCCAATTTCACTGAGAAGCGCCGAGCGCGCTCAGGCTTCTTTCACCGCCTCCAGTAGCAACTCGGCGATATCGCGGCGTTGCAGGGTCTCGTCGCGGCCGGTATTCTTGGCGGCGTCCTCGAACATCACCATGCAGAAGGGGCAGCTCATGGCCAGGGTTTGGGGCTGGTTCCGGGTGAGTTGCTCCAGGCGGATGTAGTTAACCTGTTCCTTGCCCCACCCCTCGAGCCAGACATTGCCGCCGCCGCCGCCACAGCACATAGCCCGCTCGCGGTTGCGCTCCGGCGCCTCGACCAGGTTGATGCCGGGGATGCTCTGCAACACCTGGCGTGGTGGTTCGAACACATCATTGTAGCGCCCGATGTAGCAGGGGTCGTGGTACACCACGGTCTGATTGATCGGTCGAACCGGCTTGAGCTTGCCGCTCTTCACCAATTCATCGAGCAGCTCAGTGTGGTGAACGACCTCGTACTCGGCGCCGGCCCCGCCGCCGAACTGGGGGTACTCGTTCTTGATCGTGTTGAAGCAGTGCGGGCAGGTCGTCACCACGCGCTTGAAGCGGTACTGCTTCATCGTCTCGATATTCTGCTGCACCTGGGACTGATACAGCAGCTCCTCGCCCATGCGTCGGGCCGGGTCGCCGTTACAGGTCTCCTCATCCCCGAGGATAGCGAAGTCTACCCCGGCGAGTTGCATAAGCTGGACGAAGGCGCGGGCGACGCGCTTACTGCGCTCATCGTAGCTCGGGGCGCAGCCGACCCAGTAGAGCACTTCAGCCTCTTCCTTTTCGGCCATCACCGGCACATCGAGGCCATCGGCCCAGGCGGTGCGTTCCCGTTGCGGCAGGCGCCAGGGGTTGCCGGCCCGCTCGATGCCTTCGAGTACCCGTTTGACCCCGGCGGGCACTTCGCTGGCGATCATCGTCAGGTGGCGTCGGGCGCCCACAATGTCGTCCACGTGCTCGATCATCGCCGGGCACTCGTAGACGCAGGCGTAGCAGGTGGTGCAGCTCCAGAGTTCGTTCTCGGTGAACAGGTTGCCGTAGAGCGGCACGGTCTCGACATCAATCGCAGCGTGGCCATTGCCGTTCCCGTTGCCCTTCCCGTGCTCCTCGCCCGCCTCGAGATCCTTGACCAGCTTCACCGTGCCATCTTTGAAGCGGATCGGCTCCTGGCGCATCAGGTCGTGCAGCTTGGTGATAATATACTTCGGCGAGAGGTCGGCGCCGGAAGCGTGGGCCGGGCAGTTGGCCTGGCAGCGCCCGCAGCGCATACAGGCATCCAGGTCGAGGCGGTGCTTCCAGCTCAGGTCGGCCAGGGTAGCGATACCCAGGCGCGGCTCGTCTTTCTCGATCTCCGCCTCCAGATCGGGGATGGGATCGAGGGCACCCTGGGGGGTCGTGTCACGGAAGAAGGTGTTGAGCGGCGTGTAGAAGATGTGTTTGAACTTGCTGAACGGCAGGGTGGCGATAAAGGCGGCGGTGGCGCCGGCGTGGGTGAACCAGAGCAACTGGTGCAACCCCAGGGCCACGGGACTGCCGTCACCCAGGCCAATGCCACGGAACAGCGCCGCCAGCGCGAAGCCGACAAAGGCCAGAGGCGCCCAGCTCTGCTCGTAGGTGTACGTCAGGCACTGCTCGTGGCTGGGCCAGCACTGGTTGGCGATCCGCAGCCCTTCGATCAGGAACCCGCCGATACCGAGGAACAGCAATACGCCGAGCACCCAGACGTCGGTGCGGCGGCTGTCGAGGCGCGGCTCCTTGCGCTGGTAGCGTCGCAGGGCCGCCCAGAGCAACCCCAACACAAAGACCAGGCCCAGCGTATCGAGAATGATCTCGTAGGCCTGGTAGAATCCCCCAACCAGGATCTTGCCGGCTTCCTCGCCCATCAGCGGCACGGTAAAATCCTCTTCCACGGCAATAATGTCGGTACCGATGAAGAGCGTGAGGAAGCCGAAGAAAATCAGCGCGTGCATCGAGCCGGGCCGGCGGTCGCGCAGAACCTTCTTCTGGCCAAACAGTTGCACCAGAAACTCCGCTGCCCGGGATGGCATCTGATCGAGCCGGGGATCGGGGCGCCCTTTGCGCCAGCGGCCAATGTCGCGGATAATGCCCCAGGACATCACAACTGTGGTGATGATGATGATGCTGTAGAGGAAGAGCGAGCCGAACGGCTGGGGGATGTTCCAGTAGATCTCGCGGAGCGCAATGACTTGCTCTTGCTGCATGGTGCCGCTGCACCTTTCTAGAGCTTCGGGCCGTGGAATTCTTGCGTATCATAGCATTTCGTGCATAGAGCGTCAAAGCGAGGTTTGTTAACGAAATGCGCGACAATCATCACTATTTGGACGAGATCGGTTTACTGGAGACACTGCTGCGCATCCCTTCGCCCTCGGGGCAGGAGGAGGCGGCGGCCCGCTTTCTGGTGGAGCAGATGCGCTCCTACGGCTGGGAGGCGTTCGTTGATGCGGCGGGCAACGCGGTGGGGCTGGCCGGCGCGACGGGGCCGCTGGTGGCGCTGTTAGGGCACATTGACACGGTGCCTGGCGCCATCCCGGTGCGGATCGAGGCGGGCAGGCTCTACGGGCGCGGCGCGGTGGACGCCAAGGGGCCGCTGGCTGCGTTCATCGCCGCGACGCGCCGCGCCGAACTGTCCGGACGTCTGGGCTGCCGCGTTGCCGTCATCGGCGCCACCGAGGAGGAGGCGGCCAGTTCCCGGGGCGCGCACTACGCCCGTGAGCGCTATGCCCCCGCGTTTTGCGTGATTGGCGAGCCGAGCGGCTGGGATCGGGTTACCCTGGGCTATAAGGGACGGCTGCTGGTCCACTACCGGCTGGAGCAACCTTCGGCCCACAGCGCCGGTGAGCTGCCCGCCGCGCCCGAGGTTATGGTAGCCTTCTGGCGGGCCGTAGAGGCGCACTGCGCCGCCTACAACGCCGGGCGCGAACGGCTCTTCGACCAGTTGATCCCCTCGCTGCGACGTGTGGCCAGCGGTGGCGACGGCCTCAGCGATTGGGTCGAGGCCACGGTGGGCCTGCGGCTACCCGAAGGGGTGGACCCGGCGGCCCTGGCCGAGACGCTGGGCGCCCTGGCCGGCGTGGCCACCCTGCGCTTCGAGGGGGCGTGCCCTGCCTTTCGCAGCCCGCGCACGACGCCACTGGCCGGCGCCTTCGTGCGCGCCATTCGTGGCCAGGGGGGGCAGCCGGGCTTTCTCCACAAAACTGGCACCGCCGATATGAACGTGGTTGGCCCGGCCTGGGGCTGCCCCATCGTCGCCTACGGCCCCGGCGATTCGCGACTGGACCATACGCCCGATGAGCACCTGGATCTCGATGAGTACCGCCGGGCCATCGCGGTGCTGACCGAGGTCCTGGCGGGGCTGAGGTGAACAGGTGGGGAAACCGGGTTTCCCCACGCCCCTCCCTGAGGGGAGAGTTTGGAAGGGCTGCGCCCTCCCGGGGACGACCTTCCTGTTGATTGTACGGAGCGTACACTTGTGATCCTGATCACCGGAGCAGGCGGCTACACTGGACGGCGCCTCGTGCAGGCCTTGCGCGCCCGCGGGGAGACGGTGCGCGCGCTCGACCGCGATGGCGCCGCGCTGGAGGCGCTGGTGGGGCCTGGCATCGAGCTGCTGGTTGCCGACGCCGGCGACGCCTCGGCGCTGGCGTCAGCCCTGGCGGGGGTGGAGGTGGTGTACCATCTCGCCGGGTCGGCCCTGGGCAGCCCGGCGGTGATCATGCGTTCCAACGTCGGCGCGGCGCGGGCCCTGTCTGCGGCCTGTGCTGACCGGCGACTGCGGGCGCTGGTCTTCGCCAGTAGCGGAGCGCTCTACCCCAGCGGTTCGGGCTGGCTCACCGAGGAGACGCCGCCCGCGCCGGCCTTTCATTACGCCCGGGCCAAAGCCGAGGCCGAGCTGGTGCTGCTCGAGGCGTACCGTCGCGATGGCACGCCAACGCAGATCGCCCGCATTGCCGCGGTGTATGGCCCGGATAGCCCGGCGCTGATGATCGCGCAGGTGCGGCAGGGGCGCTTCCCGCTCATCGGCGGCGGGAAGGGGTACGCCTCCAACATCCACCTCGATGATCTGACCACGGCCTTGCTGGCCCTCCCGGAACGGGGACAGGCAGGCCGGATCTATAATCTGGCCGACGATGAACCTGCGCCCATTCGCGAGTTCTATGGCTACCTGGCGGATCTCCTCGGCGCACCGCCTCCGCCCGCCTTGCATCCGCTGGCCGGCCACGTTCTGGTTCGGCTGTTCGGATTGATGGGGCGCCTCCGTGGCCGCCCCAATCCTCTGCCGGTGGATCTTGTGGCGATGGCTCTGGTATCGCACCGTATGGCGAACCGGCGCATGCGCGAGGAGCTGGGGGTGCAGTTGCGCTACCCGTCGTACCGTGAGGGCTTGCCGGCAGCCCTCGGGCTTGAGGTGAAGCTCATGTGAACAGCGGGGAAACCGGGTTTCCCCAAACTCCAACCGCTGTTGGCGTCGCCCGGCGCTCCGTCGGGGGTGTGGGGAAACCCGGTTTCCCCATGTGCTCACGTTAGACGGCCATGCGCATGGCGCACAACGCCAGAATGAACATATTATTGTTCTTGGGAGGGCGCAGCCCTCCCAAACCCTCCCGCGGGCGGGTTGTTTCCCGGGAGGGCTGCGCCCTCCCAAACCCTCCCCGCTGGCGGGTTGTTTGCTGGGAGGGCTGCGCCCTCCCAAACCCTCCCCGCTGGCGGGGGGGCTATTTTCACCTCAGGAGGAAACCGGCATGCGAACCAGTGTCTGGCTCGTTCGTCACGGTCAGACCCGCTTCAATCTGGAGCGGCGATACCAGGGCCTCGGCGACAGCCCGCTCACCGGTTACGGGCGCTTGCAGGTCGAGGCGCTGGCGGCCCGGCTGCGCCCGGTGCCGTTCGGGGTCGCCCTGGTCAGCCCGACCGAGCGCACCCGTCTGGCCGCAGAGGCCATCCTGGCGGGTCGAGCCGGGGTGGAGGCGCGCCTGGACGCGCAGTGGGCTGAGGCCCACCAGGGCCGTTGGGAGGGCCTGACGTACCGCGAAGTGCTGGCGCGTTTCCCCGACGAGGCCCGGGCGCGCTGGGCCGATGGTCTGGACGGGCGCCCCCAGGGCGGCGAGAGCCTGGCCGAGGTGCACGCGCGCGTCTCGGCAGCCTGGCGTCGCCTGCTGGAGGAGCACCGGGGAGGGCGCGTGCTGGTGGTGACGCACGCTACACCAATCCAGCTCGTGCTCTGCGCCTGTTTCGGCCTCTCGCCTGCGGCGCACTGGCACTGGCGCATTGACCTGGGTAGCATCACGGCGATTGATGTGTATGCCTCTGGACCGATTGTGCGCATGGTCAATGAGGTGCCGCGCATCGCCAGGGGTTCATAATGCCAGGAGAGCACAACAATACCATTGTAGATGGTAGATTTCGGAGTGCAGGTTGTCGCGCCTCAAACCTTCCCCACAGGCAGGGGTTGGGGAAACCCGGTTTCCCTATGTGCTCACGTTAGACGGCCATGCGCATGGCGCACAACGCCAGAATGAACATATTATTGTTCTTGGGAGGGCGAAGCCCTCCCAAACCCTCCCCGCTGGCGGGCTATTTTCACCTCAGACGGTCATGCGCATGGCGCACAACGCCGCGATGAACATGGGGTATCTCTGGGAGGGCCGCCCCCTCCCTGGCCCTCCCCCGCTGGGGGAGGGAACCGGGCGCCTCCCCGCAGGGAGGGGGTTGGGGAAACCCGGTTTCCCCGTATGTTCACCTCAGAGCGCGGGAGGCCCCGGGCGCCGATGTCGTTGGAATCTCCGGCGCGAAAGGACCGGACATGCAGCACGAGCCGCACCATAACTGGCGCTGGAACCCCTGGTCAGTGATAGTGGGGTTCGGCGAGGCCATCCGCTTTTTGACGATCATTCCGCAGCCGTGGCTGCCGCCGATGCACGAGCGCAGTGCGGTTATGGCCATTCCCTGGTTCCCTGCTGCGGGGCTCCTGATTGGCGCCTTGCTTGCGCTGATCGGCTGGATCGCCGGCTGGTTCTGGAGCGAACTGGTAGTGGCGACGCTGATCGTGGTGAGCTGGGGTGTGATCACGGGGGGGCTGCACCTCGATGGTCTGAGTGACACCTTCGACGCGGTGTTAAGCTGGCGTTCACCGGAGCGCAAACTGGAGATAATGAAAGATAGCCGCATCGGCGCTATGGGCGCGCTGGCGCTGATCGCCGTGCTGGCGTTGAAGGTGGCGCTGCTTACGGGCAGCGGCGCAGCGTGGTGGCAGGCCGCGCTGCTGGCGCCGGTGCTGGGGCGCTGGGCCGATTGCTACGGGATCTTCTTCTTCCCGGCGGCAGCAGCGGGGGGCCTGGGGCGCACTTTTCGCGATCAGGTGCGACGCGCCGATGTGGTGGTCGCCACGGCGACAACGGTGCTGCTGGCGGGACTGGTGGCCGGCGCGACCGGTCTGGTGGCACTGCTGGTCGTCTGGGGGGCGGCGCACCTGATTGCCGGCTGGTGGACGCGGGATCTCGGCGGGTTGACCGGTGATACCTACGGCGCCCTGTGTGAGATCGCCGAGGTGGTGGCCCTGGCAGTGCTGACTGCCAGACCGTTTGGCGGAGGATAGTCGCGATGGGGGAGGGTGCGGGCCGACGCGGCCCTCCCAAAAACACCTGATGGTGCATCTGAGCGTTGTGCGGCGTAGCCGCATAGGTGTCCAATGAATGAACTTCCCGCTACCTTTACCATTCTAGCCCTGGAAACCTCGTGCGATGAGACAGCGGCGGCGGTGGTGCGCGGCGGCCGCGAGGTCATCGCCAACATCGTCGCCTCGCAGATGGACATGCACCAGCGCTACGGCGGCGTCGTGCCGGAGGTGGCCTCGCGCCAGCACATTCGCACCCTGGTACCGGTGGTTGAGGCCGCCCTGCAGGCGCTTCCGGGGGGCTGGGGCGGCGTGCACGCTGTGGCCGCCACCCACGGTCCGGGCCTGAGCGGGGCGCTCCTCACCGGTCTGAATGCGGCCAAGGCCATCGCCTGGCAGCGGGGCCTGCCCTTCGTTGGCGTGAACCACCTCGAGGCGCACATCTACGCCAACTGGCTCGATACGACCCCGCCAGAGTTCCCCATCGTCGCCCTGGTGGTGTCGGGCGGCCATACGTTGCTGGCCCTGCTGCGCGACCACGGCGATTACACCTTGCTCGGGCAGACCCGCGACGATGCCGTGGGCGAGGCCTTTGACAAGGTGGCGCGCATTCTGGGTCTGGGGTACCCGGGCGGGCCGGCTATCCAGCAGGCGGCTGCGGGGGTGACCGGCGCGCCCGCGCTGCCCCGCGCCTGGTTGCGCGACAGCTTCGACTTCTCCTTCAGTGGCCTGAAAACGGCGGTGTTGCATCGGGTGCAGGAGCGGCAAGCGCGGGAGGCTCGACTTCCGCGCGCGCCGGGGGCCGCCCCCGCCCCCGCGCTCGACCCGCAGTTCGTGCGCCAGATGGCCTGGGCCTTTCAGGAGTCGGTGGTGGATGTGCTGGTCACCAAGACGGTAGATGCGGCCCGGCGTTACGGCGCCGCCGAGATCCTGCTGGCGGGAGGCGTTGCAGCTAACCTGCGCCTGCGCGAGGAACTGGCGCGCCGCGCGCCCGTCCCGGTTCGTTACCCGCCCCTGGCGCTCTGCACCGACAACGCGGCGATGGTCGCCGGCGCCGCGTTCTACCGCTTTGCCGCCGGGGTGCAGAGCGACTGGGATCTCGATGTCATCCCCGGACTGCGTCTCGGAGCTACCTGACCAGTTGCGGCGCGTAGTCCACCCGTGGATGGTAGATGGATTGCAGGCTATTCACGAAGGCCTGCTTGATCTGGGTCAATTCACGCATAGTGAGGGGCGCGTCGTTGAGTTCACCCTCGCGCACGCGGGCCTCGATGATCGACTGCACCAGGTCATCGAGCACCTGCACGCCGGCAGGGGCGCCGTTGTGGCCGCCGTTCCCGTTGGCCGCAATCAGTTTCCCATTCTGGGCCTTCGAGCGCACCGTTGCCTCCACCGAGTCGGCGAGCATCAAAATAGCCTGCTCGCGGGTCTGTGGGCGTGGCCCGGGGTAGCGGAAATCGGCCTCGCGGACGCTGTCCTGCTGTTGTAGGGCCTGCTGGTAGAACTGGCGAATCAGGCCGGTGCCGTGGTGGGTGGCGATGAACTCCACGATCTGTTCGGGCAGGCCCGCGCTGCGGGCCATTTTAATGCCTTCGCGCACGTGGTCAATGATGATCTGGGCGCTGGTGGTGGGGTCAAGGTCATTATGAACGTTCTCGCGGCCCATCTGGTTATCGGTGAAGAAATAGGGCCGGATGGTTTTTCCGATATCGTGGTAGTACGCGGCAACCCGTAGCAGCAGTGCATCGGCGCCCACCGCCTCGGCGGCAGCTTCGGCCAGGTTGCCCACGGCGACACTGTGGTAGTACGTACCCGGAGCCTCGCGGATCAGCTTGCGCAGCAGAGGACGGGCGGGGTGGGCCAGCTCCATCAGTTGCAGGGGCGTCACCTGACCGGCAGCGCGGCTCACCACGTTAAAGACGCCAATGGCGAGGATCGCCGAAAGGGCGCCGTTCATACCGGAGAAGAGGGCGACCGGCGTCAGGTGGGTCATCAGGCCCCTGGCGGATAGTGCCGGCTGGCTGATCAGCCAGAAGGCCAGTTCGGCTACCAGCACCACTACGGCGACACTGATCCCGGCCAGCAAGAAGGAGCGCAGGCGCTCGGCATCGTGGGTCATCAGCACAGCGGCCACGCAACTGGAAAACAGCGTGAGCGTCAGCCCCAGGGCGTTATGTTCCATCACCCCGATGGTGGCGCTCATCAGCATGGCGGCGCTCAGGCTGACGCGCCCGTTGAAGACGACCGTCAGGGTGATCGCCACCGCCGCCAGGGGGAAGAAGAAGGGCCAATCGCCAATCGCCGGAAGCACCAGTCGCGCGGTAATCAGTGTGAAGATGATCAGGCTGATCATCACCAGCAACGCGCGTGGGCGCCGGCCCAGCGGGGTTTCAAAGCTCAGCACGTAGGCCATGAAGCCCACGCTCATCAAGGCGGCGAACAGGCCCCGTCCGGCAATGCCCGCCCAACTCAGGGGCGCGGGCATCGCGCCGGTCTGTTGCAGTTTCTCGATCATCTCCGGGGTGATGATCTCGCCCTCACGCACAATGGCCTCGCCGGCCAGCACACGCACCTGCTGCGGCGGCACGCTATCGCGGGCGCGCTGGCGCCGCTCGGCGGTGGCCGCCTCATCAAGGGTGCGGTTGACCCGCAGAAAGGCCTCGGTAAAGAAGCGAGCCAGATCGCGCTCCGGCGACGACAGGTCGGTGGTGGCGAGCCAGTAGGCCAGCCAGCGCTCGCGCAACTGGGTCAGGGCGCGTTCGTCTACGGCGTAGTCGTAGCGTTCGATCGCCCGGTCGTAGAGGGCCAGCGTCTGCCGGCGCAACTGTTCCCAGCGGGTATCGCTCAGGGCGAGGATCTGCTCGGCCTGGCTCTCCGAGATCTGCAGGGCGGCATTGGGCAGAGCCACCAATCGGGCCAGTTGATCGGTGCGCAGGAGCGAGGGATCGTCACGCACACTGGTGATCGTCTCGAGCAAGGCGCTGAGATTCAGGCGTTGCTGCACCGGGATCAGCGGATCGAAGACGTACACCAGGTTATCGGGATTGTTCTCGGCCTGCGCCTGGCGTTCGCCGGTGCGCACCTCACTGACATAGGTTACTTCTTTAGGCGCCCAGATGCTCATCGGGCTGGGCTGGCCCACTTCAAGACGCCCGTACTCGCCGGGGAGGCTGAGCGTCAACGCCGCCCAGATCCCAACGAACAACAGCAGACCCTCAAGGGTCATAATCAGACGCAACCGACGGGAGAACGCTTCAACCGGCTGGAGGGGCCGGAGACGTGGAAGGCTGGAAACCCAGCGTCGTCGCGTGATATTCATAGTCCCGTGTCGCCGGTCGCGGGCGCGGGCCCTCTCCGGCAGATGGCGGCGCGTGGGCCGCGTTCACAGGCAACAGGGTTACGCTCCCGCAAGCAACTCGCGAGCTACCTGGTTGAGGGTGCGACCCTCGGCGCGGCCCTTGAAACGCTCCATCAACACCGGCATGAGTTTGCCGATGGCGGCGGGGCCGCTCAGTCCCAGTTCCGCAATAATCGCGGCCACTTCGGGGCGCAGTTCGTCGGCGCTCAGCATGCGCGGCAGGTAGGCTTCGAGGACGGCGATCTCAGCCTCTTCTCGGGTAGCGAGATCGATCCGGCCCCCCTTGCGGTACATCTCGGCGGCCTCCTGGCGACGCTTGACCTCTCTGGCGATCACGGCCACCTGCTCGGCCGGATCGAGGGCCTCCTGCCCGCCAGTCTCAATCGCTGCCAGGGCCGCATCGCGGGCTGCGGCATCGTGGGCAAACTGCTGCTCGATGGCTCGCGCGGCTGCCTCGTAGCGCGCCCGCGCCGCTTCGAGCCGGGCGCTTTGCAGGGCCGCGCGCGCGCTGCGGATCGCTTCGACGCGCACCTTGTCGCCCGCTTTCATTGCTGTTTTCAGATCGGCTGCCAGTTGGTCGTCGATCGTCATGGCCCTACCTCTACAACGTAACCTGACGCGGAAATACGCGCTGCTTCTCGGCAATGATGATCGCCCGGATCTGGCCGACCGCCTCATCCAGCCGGTCTTCCCGATTGATCACCACGTAGTCGAAATACTGCACCTGCTCCATCTCCTGGCTTGCCATCGCCAGGCGGCGCTCGATCTCCGCAGGGCTCTCGGTGCGCCGCACCGTCAGGCGCCGGCGCAACTCCTCGGCACTGGCGGGCGCCAGGAAGATGAACACCGCCTCTGGCGCCAGCCGCTTGATGGTCGCCGCTCCGTCAACGTTGATCCGCAGCAGCACGTCGCGCCCGCTGGCCATCGCCTGGCGCACCTCCGACTTCGGAATGCCTTTGTACTGCCCGTAGACCTTCGCCCACTCCAGGAGCTCATTGTCACGGATCATTTGCTCGAAGCGTTCCACCGAGACAAAATGGTAGTCGTAGCCGTCAATCTCGCCCGGACGGATGGGCCGGCTCGTTGCCGTGACCACGAAGTGAAAGGGGAAGGCCAGTTCGCGCATACGCATCAGGACCGAGTCCTTCCCAACCCCCGATGGCCCCGAGATCACGACCAGCAGCGGCACAGGCGGTTTCCCATCGAGTTGTGGATTGCGGAGAAGTGGTGACATCAGTAGCGCGCGTCCTCGTTTCTTGCCAGATTCGGATGAGGCGTTGCGAAGTCATACCAGTTCTGCGTGATGGCATCACATGCTCGCAGCTCCGCACCTCCGCGGCGCCCCAGCTCCGCAAACGGGCTGGTGTGGCGGTGGAGATGGGCTGGACCGTGCGGCGTCGCCAGTTCCATGTGGTATAAGTGAGGTCCGCTCCGCAGTCTGATGCGGACGGCGCGGCTCGTTACGCATCATTCGTCACCAGTGGCAGGTGTGCCGCAGCCGGCTTCGGCGCCTGCGCGAAGCCCGCTACGACCGTGGGTTCGCTGCTCCTGCGGTATGATACCATCAACTCCCCGGGCGGCCTTGCGGCCCGGCGTCGGGGCGAAACGGGGGCTTCCGGGAAGGGCGCGGTCCTCTCACACCCTTTCTCCGGGAGTGTCGCGCCCTCCCACCACCCGCCGGGCGGCATCCATCCCCCACCTCCAGCGGGGCAGGGCTGGGGAGGGGGCGGGCAGCGATCAGAAAACTCAGGTTACGGACCGGCAATTCTGGACCGTGTATGTACTTCGACGCTCTAACCCTTGCCGCTGTTGCCGATGAACTGCGCGAGACCGTGCTCGGTGGGCGCGTGCAGCGGGTGATCCTTACCGGTCCACTCAGCCTGGGCCTGGAGGTCTACGCCCACCGCCAGCGCGTGCAGGTGATCGCGTCGGCCCATCCGCAACTCGCCCGCGTCCATCTGGTCCACGGGCGGCTCACACGGGGAGTCGATCAGGAGACACCGCTGCTCCTGTTGTTACGCAAATATGTGCTGGGCGGGCGAATTGTAGGCGTCGAGCAGCCAGTGCTCGAACGTGTGCTTGTGCTTAGTATAGTCAAACCGGTGCGCCTGCGCAACAGCAATTTGCCCGCCAGCGATCCTGATGAAGAAGGGGTCGCGCCTGACGCCGACGAGCCTGATGCCGCTCCCCCGGACACGTCCGAGACGCTGCGCTGCGAGCTGGTGATCGAGCCGCAGGACCGGCGCAGTAACATTATTCTGGTTGACGATGATAACCGCATTCTCGACAGCGTCAAGCGCGTCACGCCGCGGATGAGCAGCCGGGTGGTGTTGCCGCGCCACGTCTACGAATTGCCGCCGCCGCCCGAAAAGCGCGACCCGACCCGCGTTACTGCCGCTGGCATTGCTGCGCTGGCCAGTGGCAGCGAGCGCGACCTGGCCCGCGCGCTGGTGGCGACCTATCGCGGAGTGTCGCCACAGGTGGCCCGCGAGGCGATCTTCCGCGCCCTGGGGCGCACCACGGCCGCGGTGGATGAGCCGCTGCCGCACTACACCCTGGCCGCGCGGCTGCGTGAATTGTTTACCGCCCCCCCGGAGCCAACCCTGGCCCTCGACGAGCACGGGCAGCCTGTGGCCTACGCGCCCTATGCCCTCACCCATCTGCCGCGCACCCTCGCGGTCGCCAGCATGAGCGAGGCGCTAGAGCGCTTCTACCTGGCCCGCGAGCGTGTGACCGACCACCAGCAGCGGCGACAGGCCCTGAGCGATCAACTACAAGCGGCGCGGGTGCGTCTCGAACGCCAGCGTGACCAGATCGCCGGAGAGCTGGAGAAGGCCCGGGAGGTAGAAACTCTGCGCTGGGAGGGCGAGATGATCTTCGCCTTCATGCACACCCTGCGTCCCGACCAGGAGGCGCTTGAGGTGGAGGGACGCCGCATTGCCCTCGACCCGCGCCAGAATCCGGTGGAGCAGGCGCAGGCCCGCTTCCGCGCCTACGACAAGGCCCGCAGCGCCCTCAGCGGCCTTCCGGAGCGGCTCGAAGCAGTAACCAACCGCATCCGGGGCCTCGATGAACTCCAGGCGCTGGTGCAGATCAGCGACAGCTTTGCGCAGATCGAGCAACTCGCTCGTGAGGCCGAGGAGCTTGGCTATCTCCACGAGCCCGCTGCCGCGACCCCCGCCCGTCGCGCGGGGCGCCCGGTCCGACTGCGGCCCTTGCAGCTTGTCTCTGCTGACGGCCTGGAGCTTGCAGTAGGCCGCAGCGCCCGCGAAAATGAGTATGTCACCTTTCGCCTGGCGCAGAGCGATGATCTCTGGCTGCACGTGCGCGCAATCCCCGGCAGCCATGTGATTGTGCGCAGCGGCGGGCGCCCTGTGCCCGAGACGACCCTGCTCGAAGCGGCTGGCCTGGCGGCCTACTTCAGCCCGGCCCGCGCCGAGCTGGCGGTCGAGGTGGATGTCTGCCGGCGCGCTCTGGTGCGTAAAGCGCCCGGCGGCCCGCCTGGCCTGGTGACCTACCGCGCCGAGCGCACGCTGCGCGTAACGCCGCGCGCGCCGCGGGAGTGACGCCTGTTTCACGTGAAACCTCAGTATAATACGAGTGATGAGAGGCACAGTCCGCCTCACGTTGCGGCGCAGGGCCAACCCGATTCGCAACCCTTCACCCCTGCTTGATGGCATCGCATAAGCTCAACTCCACACCTCCACAGCTCTACAGCTCCACAAGGGCCTGTGTGGTAGTAGAGCGCTGGGGGATACGCCGGACAATGCGGTGTCGCCGGCTCCATCAGGTACAAGGCGACCTTTCAGCCAGAGGATACCCAATACCCATGTTCAAACGCCCTGAGCCAGAAGACAGCGGGCAGGAGCGCCGCTGGCTCCGCCAGTTGAAGGCGGTGATCGAGACCCAGATCGCCCGGCGCCCCTTTCTGTTCCAGATGCGCGCGGTTGCGCGCCAGCTTCGCTACGAGCGCGAGCACTGGTCGGTGCTGATCCCCTTCTTGCTGCTGGTCTTCATCGTGGTCTACCGCCGCGAACGCGCGCGAGTGCTGGAGCTTGCGCGTCGCCTGAGCGATTAAGACGAACCGCCAGTGCCCGTTGCCCCTCTCAGCAACTACCCCACCGGCGGGAGAGTGTGGCAAGGGGCTCAGGTAGAGCGTTTTTGGGGGCGCAACCCCCGGGTCCCGCATACCCCGCCCCTGCTACTCCCTCCCCTGGCAGGTTCAGGGGCAGACAGAACGTATGGGCGCCGACGGGCGCTATATCATTTCAGATTGTAGATTTTGGATTGCAGATTGTCGCGCAAGGCGTCCAGGTGGGCTTTGACGCAACGCTGCTTGCGGAGCGTTCAAGTGAAATTGGTATTATGGGGTTAGGATGCGCTGGTTGGTCCTCACCCCCTCCCCTCTCCAGCTTCGCTGGAGAGCCTGCGCTGAGCCTGTCGAAGCGGGGAGGCCAGCGCCGCGCGCGGGGGTGTTCCAATGCGGTACAAGCCACGTTGGCTCGGATGTTCTGTCCGTCCTTAAACTGGCAGGGGAGGGGGGCAGAATCTGGCATTGCGGTACGTCAGCGGAGCCGGCGCATTGTAACCCCAACCACGTCCCCCCCCTCTCCTGCTCAGGGAGAGGCCTGCCCTGAGCAGGAGAGGGGGGGACAGAGGGGTGAGGACCAGCAGCCCATCCGGGCGCCATCCGCCAGAAACGTTACACCTGAAGGGTGGCAGGGGGCAGGGTGTGACACATATTCCTGCACGGGCTGCGCCCCGCCCGGCCTGGTTCAGTGTGGCCTCCGGGCCGGGGTGGCGGGGGGAGCCGGCCCGGCGGTCCGGCTCTACGGCTGCCCGCGAATGCCGACAAGGGCAGGCCGCCTGCACTCCGGGCTTGCGTGGTTACCCCGACTCTGAACACATCCCGCGCTCCTCACCGGCCACGATTCGGGTATAATGCACCCCATGCCCTGCGGCAAGTTGCGTCGCGGGGACGTGGCGCAATCCGGGCAGTGTCTCTGCAGCGCGAAACACATGAACGATCGCATCTACGTTGCCCTCGATGTCGAAACCACCGGTCTGGTCGCCGGCGTGGATGAGATCATCGAGGTTGCCGCTGTGCGCTTTCGGGGTGCTGAGGTGCTGGAGACCTACAGCCAGTTCGTGCGCCCCCGCCAGTCGCTTCCCCTCAAGATCACCCGGCTGACCGGCATCACGCCGGAGCATCTGGCTCGCGCCCCGCACTTCAATGCCATCGGCGCCGAGCTGGCCAGCTTCATCGGTCGCCATCCGATTGTTGGGCACTCTGTGAACTTCGACCTGGGCATGCTCCGCGCCCAGGGCATGAACTTTGCCCAGCCGGTCTACGATACGTTTGAACTGGCGACCCTGCTGGTGCCCCAGGCGCCGATCTACCGCCTGGGCGCCCTGGCCGATCACCTGGGCATCCCCCATCCCGAGGATCATCGCGCCCTCAACGATGCGCTGGTTGCCGCGCAGGTCTTCACCCATCTGCTTGAGCGCATCAGCGCCCTCGGCCTCGATGACCTCGGCGAGATCGTGCGACTGACCCAGCCCATCGCCTTTCCTATGCGCGAACTGTTTGTGGAGGCGCTGAAGGCGCGCACGAAGCACGCCTTCAGTGACGCCCCGCGCAGCCCCCGCCAGCAGCGCGAGCCTGCCGATGAGCCGGCGCCCCTGAAGCCTACGGGGAGCACGCGCCCGCTGGACGCTGGGCAGATCAGCGCCTTCTTCGCCCCTGATGGCCCGCTGGGCCAGCACTTCCCGCGTTACGAGCCGCGCCCGTCACAGGTTGATATGGCCCGCAGCGTGGCCCGGGCCTTCAACCAGAGCGCCCCGCTGCTGGTCGAGGCCGGTACGGGTACCGGTAAGAGCCTGGCCTACCTGGTGCCGGCGGCGCTCTTTGCCGTCGCCCGCGGTGAACGGGTGGTGGTCTCGACCAATACCATCAATCTCCAGGATCAGCTCTTCTTCAAGGACATCCCCGCTCTCCAACGAATCATGGCCGCCGGGACCGACGCCCGCGCCGGCGCTCGTCGCGATCCGCCCTTTACCGCCGCGCTGCTCAAGGGCCGGGGCAACTACCTGTGCCTCAAACGTTACCACGAATTGCGCCGCCACGAGAACCTTACCCCCGATGAAGTGCGCGCGCTGCTCAAGGTGCAACTCTGGCTGCCCACCACCAGCACCGGCGATCGGGCCGAATTGCTGCTGGTGGAACGCGAAAACGCTGCCTGGGGCCGGATCAACGTCACGCCTGAGACCTGTACCGGCCCGCGCTGCGCCCATTTTCGCGAGTGCTTCTTCTTCAAAGCCCGCCGCATGGCTGAGGCCGCACACATCGTTGTGGTCAACCACGCCCTGCTGATCGCCGATCTGGCCGCGCCAACCAATGTGCTGCCACCCTACGATCACCTGATTATTGACGAAGCCCATAACCTCGAAGATGTCGCCACCGATCAACTCAGCTTCAGTGTTGATCAGGCCGCCCTGCTGACGTTTCTCGACGATGTCTTTCTGGAAGGCGGAGCGCAACTGGTCAGCGGCCTGCTCGCCGATTTGCCCGCCCGGCTGCGCGAGGGGTTCGCCGATGAGCGCGTCCAGCAGCAGGTTGAACAGATCGCGGTTCACCTGCGCCCCAGCCTCGACCGCGCCCGCGCCGCCGTCTACGACTGCTTCAACCGCCTCAGCGCCTTTGTGGCCGGCGAAGGCAACGACACCCAGTACGACCCGCGCCTGCGGATCACGCCGCAGATACGGCAGCGCCCGGTCTGGCAGGAGATCGAAGCGGCCTGGTCCAACCTTACCGATACGCTCACCGTCATCGGCGATGGCCTTGGCAAGATCGAGAGCCTGCTGCGCGAACTGGAGCCTGACGACCTGCCTGGCTACGACGAACTGCTCCTGCGGGTGGAACACCTGCGCCGCTTTGCCACCGATGCCCGCGTGCGCACCGGCCACGTCATTTTCGGCGACGAGGAGAGCATCACCTGGCTCACTCACGAGCGCCTGCGTGACGCTTTAACTCTCACCGCCGCGCCCCTCAGCGTCGCCGAGATTCTCCAGGCCCAGCTTTTTGCCCAGAAACAGACCAGTGTGCTGGCCTCGGCTACCCTGACGGTCGAAGGCTCCTTTGACTTCGTGGGCAGTCGGGTCGGGCTGAGCGAAGCCGACGAGTTGATCCTTGAGTCGCCCTTCGACTACCAGCGCCAGGCCCTGGTGTACATCCCCGACGACATCCCCGAGCCGAACCAGCGCGGCTACCAGCAGGCCGTCGAGCAGGCGCTGATCGACGTGAGCCTCGCCGCTGGCGGTCGTACCCTGGCCCTCTTCACCGCCAACAGCGCCCTCAAACAGACCTACACCGCCATCCAGGAACCGCTGGAGGAGCACGAAATTGCCGTCCTTGGCCAGGGGACCGATGGAAGCCGGCGCACGCTGCTGGAACGCTTCAAAGACTCGCCGCGCACCGTGCTTCTGGGCACCACCAGTTTCTGGGAAGGAGTGGACGTGGTTGGCGAAGCGCTCTCGGTGCTGGTAATCGCCAAATTGCCCTTCAGCGTGCCCAGCGACCCGATCTTCGCCGCGCGGAGCGAGCGTTGCTCCGACCCGTTTGGCGAGTACGCCGTGCCGCAGAGCATTCTGCGCTTCAAGCAGGGGTTCGGGCGCCTGATCCGCAGCGCCGATGATCGAGGTGTCGTCGTTTGCCTCGACCGGCGCCTGTTAACCAAGCGCTACGGTCAGCAGTTTCTCGCCTCGCTCCCCCATACCCGCGTGCGTACCGGCCCGCTCAAGCAACTGCCGGCCCTTGTGGCCCGCTTTCTCGACCCCGCGTAATACCAGATGAACACCGAGACGCCCGCGTGGTTCAGTTCGTCTCTCCAGCTCCACGCCTCCATCCAGGGCTTTGTGGAGCTGGAGAGCTGTGGAGGTGTGGAACTGTCGGTGCGATACCTGTCCTGCCGGAAGGGTGGTGGGCAGGTGCTCACTCTCCGGGTCATCCACCAACCGCGAAGGCGGGCGCCCCGTCCGCATTCGTGTTCGTGCGGCTGCGCCGTACAAGGCCCGGATGTCCTGATCCTTCGACCAGGCTCCCGTCCTCACTCACGCGCTTTCCCCCCGCATCCAGGTTTGCCGGACCGCAACGGTCTGCTCCAGCGACAACTCGGTGCGACAGCGGTCGAAGGCTGCCTGGAGTTCAGCCTCGTTGAGGCCGCCCGGCGTGCTCAGGAAGACCAGCCGGGTCTGAGGCGGCTCGTCGCCCCAGGGTTCGCCCAGGGTAACATTGACCCGCGGGCCGACGGCCTGGAGGATCGCGCGGCGATGGGGCACGTCGGCCAGATAGATCAGGCCCTTGGCGCGGAAGATCGCCACCGGCAGGTTCAGCACCACCTCGCGCAGGGCCTTCAGCCCGAACGGCTGCGCGCTGGTGTAGCTCCAACTGCTGAAGGCTGCACCGTGGTCATGGGTATGAGCGTGATCGCAGTCCGGCCCGTGCTCGTGATGGTCGTGATGCTCGCGCCCGTGCTGAGCGTGGCCCGGCACGGATAGTGGCGCAAGCTCGATCCTGTACCGCCCGACGCCGAGCAGCAGATTGATTGGCGCCTGGCCATGAACCGCCGGCAGGATGCGCGCTCGCGGCACGATCCGGCGCACCCACTCCTCCACCTCGGCTCGCTGCTTCTCGTCCACCAGGTCAACCTTGCTCAACACGACGATGTCGGCCGCGCTCACCTGGTCGACGATCAGATCCTCGTAGTGCCGCTGCTGACGCACATACTCGGCGTCGACGACGGTAATCACCGCGTCGAGGCGGAAGTAGGGGCGCAGCTCGGGCAGCTCGAAGGTGTCCACCACTGCCCAGGGGTCACTCACCCCGCTCGTCTCTATAATCAGGTACTCAGGCGGCTCAGGCCGGGCCAGGAGCTGGAGCGCCGAATTGAGCAGATCGCCGCGGATGGTGCAGCAGATACAGCCATTGGCTAGCGAGACGGCTTCACCTTCGACGCCGACGACCAACTGGGTGTCAATGTTGATGCTGCCGAAGTCGTTGATCATCACTGCCACTTTCAGACCGTGGTCAGCGTGCAGGATGCGGTTAAGCAGCGTGGTCTTTCCCGCGCCAAGAAAGCCGGTCAGGATAGTGAGCGGGACGGGCGTCACAGGAGCCTCAGCAGACATGGTGATCTCCTCCACTGAAACGGGCGTTCAGGCGATGTGCAGCAGCTCAAACGTTTCGCGCAGCCGCTCGCCAATCGTCCGGTAGACACAGGCGTCGAGCCAGTGGGCCAGCCCCGCGCCCGGTCACTGTGCTACCTTCGGCGCGCGCGGCAGCAGTCACAGTCGAAGCCGTGAAAGGCGCGCGCCACCTGCTGCGGCGAGGCATAGATGGGCGACTGAGGGCTGCGCGAGCGCGTGCTGAACATGCTGAGCGCCCGGGTGCAGAGCCCGTGGCAGACCGGGCACTCGACCGGGTCATCGGCCCGCCAGGCGGGGCGCAACTCTTCCAGCTCAATCTCGCACTCGGGACAGTCATAAACGTACAGCGGCATCGTGCGCGCCTCCAGTTGATACAACGTACCGATTATTTATTGAGAGATGGTATCATTCATATCGAGATATTGTCAATACTGAGAGATGCTCTCATCTGGTCGTAGTAACCTGTGTGGCGGATGTGCGGCGCACAGGCGCGCCGCCACTGTCGCCGCGGAAAAAGGGGGAGGGTCTCTCAGGTGCAGGGTTTCCGGAGGCGCAGCCCCGAGGGCGCTCTCGTACTGCTCTTGACAACATTATTGATATAATCTATCATTAATATCGTTCGCTGTGGCGTTATTCCAGATCTGTTTCTTTTTTGTCCTGAAGCATTGATAGCACGTCTCATCTAAGATGCAAACCATGACCTCAACCCGCCGGCTCCCCGTGACGGTGCTCTCAGGCTTCCTGGGAGCGGGTAAGACCACCCTGCTCAACCACGTGCTGTCCAACCGTGAGGGCCTGCGCGTGGCCGTCATCGTCAATGACATGAGCGAGATCAATATCGACGCCCATCTGGTGCGCAGTGGCGGGGCGGCTCTCAGCCGCACCGAGGAGCGCCTGGTCGAGATGACCAATGGCTGCATCTGCTGTACGCTTAGAGAGGACCTGCTCGTTGAGGTCAGCCGCCTGGCGCGCGAGGGCCGCTTCGACTACCTACTGATCGAGTCGACCGGTATCTCTGAGCCGCTGCCCGTGGCCGAGACCTTTACCTTCGCTACCTCCGATGGACCGGTTCTGGGCGATGTTGCGCGCCTCGATACAATGGTCACGGTCGTCGATGCCTATAACTTTCCTCAGGATTTCTTCTCGCCCGACGAGCTGCGCGATCGCGACCTGGCCGCTGGCGACGAGGACGAGCGCACGGTGGTTGACCTGCTCGTCGACCAGGTGGAGTTCGCCGATGTGCTGGTGATCAACAAGGCCGACCTGGTGGAGGCGGAGGAGCTTGAGCGCCTGGAGGCGCTGCTGCGCAAGCTTAACCCTGAGGCCTGGATCATCCGCGCCAGTTTCGGCCAGGTACCCCTCGCCGCGATCCTCAATACCGGACGCTTCGACTTCGAGCGAGCGGCCCAATCACCCGGCTGGCTGAAGGAGCTGCGCGGCGAGCATGTGCCCGAGACCGAAGAGTACGGCATTCATAGCTTCGTCTACCGGGCGCGGCGGCCCTTTCACCCGCAGCGCTTCTGGGAGCTGATTAACGAGGAGTGGCCCGGCGTGCTGCGTTCGAAGGGCCTGTTCTGGCTGGCCACACGTATGGAACTGAACGGCGTCTGGTCGCAGGCTGGCAGGGCCTGTCGGGTTGAGCCAGGCGGGCGCTGGTGGGCGGCCATGCCTGAAGATGCAGTGCCCGACGACCCGGCGGAGGAGGCCCTGCTGGCGAGCCTCTGGCACCCCGACTGGGGCGATCGGCGTCAGGAGATCGTGCTGATCGGGCAAGATATGGACGAGGCCGACCTGCGGGCGCGCCTCGACGCCTGCCTGCTCACCGACGCCGAGCTGGCACTCGGGCCGGCGGGCTGGGCCGCATTTGATGACCCCTTCGGGGACTGGGTGCTTATGCCCGACGACGAGGACGACGATGACCACATCGGTCACCATCACTAAGCCCGGGCTTATCGGTGAGTGACCGTGTGACCGTTCGGGGTCACGCAGTGCGCTCTAATGCGCTCGGCCTGAACCCTGAACCCTGACCGCTGTAGCCTGACCAGTGCCTGGAGCGCCGGAGGCGCCAATGAACTACACCGATAAAGAGATCGCCTGCCGGGAGTGCGGAGGTCGCTTTGTGTTCACTGCGGGAGAGCAGGCGTTTTACGCGAGCAAAGGCTTCATCAACGAGCCAACCCGCTGCCCTGCCCAGCGCCGCGCCCGCAAGCACGGCGTCCCACTCCCGCCCGGCCCGTGTCAGTACGATGTGAGCGGAGCGGGCGTTGTAGCCCCCACCGTCGCTGACAGCGACGAGTCCACTGTACCCCGTCGCGTCCCACGCAAGCCATACGCCGGTCCGATGCCGAGTGACCCGGTGTCGGCGCGGGTGCTGCGCATCGACCCCGCCGGGCGCTTCCTCTTCGCCCGGGTCGAGCCCGAGGGCTTTGATGTCTACGTGCACCACAGCCTCTTCCGCGACGCGGGCATCCGCGAAGGCGACCGGGTACGTCTGCTGGTGGAGGCCAGCGACCGCGGCCCGCGCGCTCGCTCTCTCTGGGTCGAATCTTAGCCCATAGCCGACAGCCGTTGCTCTCGATGAAGTCATACCAGGGCCGCGTGAATCCCCCGCGCGCAGCATTGCGAGGATGGTATGCTCCGTAAGCTACTGACAGGCGACTACGAACGGCTCGTGCCGATCGCCGCGCTCGTCATGCTCGCCCTGATCGTCGGCCAGGCGCTGTTCCAGAGCTTGAGCGCCTGGCTCTCCGGCGCAGAGCTGAAAAATATGATCCCGGTCTTCGAAGCGCCCATCGCCAACGCCGGCAAGGCGCTCGGCGCTGCGCTCACGGCCTGGATCCCCGCCTGGAGCGTCCCCACACCCGTTGGGCCGATCGACGTGCAGAAAACGGCGGCCTACATTATCTACGAGTGGTTCAAGCTGCCAATTATTCTCTTCCTGACGACGTTCGGAATGACCCTGCTGCGCCTGCGGGTAGGCACGAAATGGATCGAGCGCACTCTTGGGCGGAACGACCTCATCGGCGCCGGGGGCGGCGCACTGCTGGGCATGCTCACCCCGGTCTGCTCATGCACGGTGGTCAACCTCTATGCGGGCATCGTGGCGGGGGGGGCCAGCCAGCGCTCATCGGCGGCGTTTCTCTTCGCCAGTCCGGCTCTGAACGAGTTCGCGATCATCTTTATGTTCGTAATCGCCGGCCCATCTGGTGGGAGCATCTACCTGCTGGCCGGAGTCGTTGCCGCCTTGATCACTGCCTACGCAGCCCCGCTGCTGGGGCTTACGCCCGAACGTTTCGTGGGTGACGTGATCCCATTGCAGCCCGCGCGCCAGGCGCAGCCTGAATCGTTGCTCGTGCGCGCCCATCGTGAAGCCTGGCGCCTCTTCAAGCGCCTGTTCGGTGTGGTGTTGCTCAGCGGGGCGCTGGCCGGTCTCCTGATCAACTTCAACCTGACGCTTGTGGCGAGCCTGCAGCAGGCCGGGGCGGCCTGGTGGGGGCCGCTGGTGGCCGCAGGTATTGGCCTGCTGCTGGATATCAATGCAGCCTCGACCGCGCCGATCCTGGTGGCCCTGGTCGATATCGTGCCGATTGGCACGCTGGTGGCGGCGATGATGGCCACGACCGTCTCATCCATCCCCGAGTGGGCCATGCTCAATAAGCTGATCGGGCGGTGGAGCACAATTAAGGTGGTAAGCTGGTTCGCCATCTATGTGATCCTGCTTGGCCTGGCCCTGAACGCCATCTTCGCGCGGTGAACGCAGAGACGCTCTGGCCTGGCCGCGCCGGACCTGAGCCAGAGCGGCACACATCGTCGTTCGAGCACGCCACTCTGGCGAGCGCCTGGCGCCGGGGCTGGCTGCGACCGCTTCGCGTGAGCCTGGGCCCGCGAGTCGTTTGAGCGCTCGCTCGCCAATCCTCGCTCCAGGCTGCTGGTGGATACGGTGTCTCTGAAAGCTCCCCGGCGAGCGGGGGCAGGCCATCCAGGAACACGTCTGCTCATCTCTGCGGCGTGCGCTGCACTCCACGCACCCCCAACAAATAAACGCTTCGGAGAGGGCCAACCCTCCCCGAAGCGGTCCTGCGGCCACGATGCCCCGGCAATGCCCGGTGCGATGGTAGTCAGTAGCTTTGCGCGGCGCTACCCGCTGATGCGTGAACGGGCCACCTGGAGTCACACTAGCGTTCCTGGCGGCGGAACTCCTTCAGTAGCGCATCCACGTCCACGCCGGCCTGCCGGGCCAGACGCGCCTGTTCCAGCAGGCGGGCCTCGGCCTCAGCGCGCCGGGCCTCAGCCTCGGCCACACGGCGCCGATCCTCCTCCACCGTCAGCAACCGGTCCTCTTTCGCCTGTTCATTGGCCCACCGGAAGGCCTGCTCCCAGAAGAGCCCGGCCTCGCGAAAGAACAGGGAGAAAATCCCGTTAGTATTGCCAACCGGCCGGTCACTCATGGTACGCTCCTTGGACAACGTCTTCGCAAGGGTCACGGACATCCCCCAGTGGGGGGCGGCTGGAAGGGGGGCGGAACACGCTAAACCCTCCCTGCCGGGTGGCTGAGCATCCCTCTAAACCCTGGTGGCAGAGCCACACTGTTGCTATTGTATGTCCTGAATGGAGAAAAGTCAACGCATCATTGCTTATGTTGCAAAACAGCGCCGCGGGTGCTATACTCAAATCGGTCACCCGGTGACATATATGCAAGAGTTCCTTCCAGGGCCAGTGTTTCTGCGCTGCCCGGGCTAGCGAGGAGTCTCGTATGCAGCCGTTGCGCTCTGCCAATCCAGCAATCACCACAGAGCAGCGATACATTGACCTGGGCGGGCAGGTGAGCCACACTTTCCATTTTGCGGCGCCGCTCGACCTGGCCTACGAGTACTTCCTCGATGTGCCAGCAGTCTTCCGCCTGCTGCCCGATGCTCTGGATTGCCACGGGTACGGCCCTGAGCGGTACCGGCTGATCGTCGGCGCCACCGATGGCCACGGGCACAGTATGGCGGCGATCTTTGACCTGCACTTGCAGGCTGACCCCGGGCAGGTAATCCGCATTGTCCCGGCCAGCGACGGCCCGAAACACTCCCTGTCAGGGCTGGCCTTTCCCGGCGCGCTCTGCGCCGAGGCCGCCTTCTTCCCCGAACCCGGCGGGACCATGGTCGAATACAGTGTGGAGATCGAACTGAGTATTCCCATCCCCAGCGTGCTGCGGTTCATGCCGACCAGTTTCCTTCAAACGCTCGGCGAGCGTTCGATGGAGTTCAAGATGACGCATATGATCAACGGCTTTACCCGCAACATCGCCCGCGATTTCTACACCTGGGCCGTCGGGGCTGGATAGGCCAACCTTACGCCGCTGCGCGCCCGGCGTGCAGCGTTCCGAAGCAACGGAAAGTTGCGGGGAGGGCGGCGCCCTCCCCGCGCCTGTTTTCGTTCTAACGGATCAGCGTGGCCCGGTGACGACCCTCACGCCGCTGCGCGCCCGGCATGCAGCGTTGCGAAGAAACAGGAAATTGTGGGGAGGGCGCTGCCCTCCCCGCGCCTGTTTTCGTTCTAACAGATCAGCGTGGCCTGGCAGCGACCCTCTAATCCCGCCACCAGTCCTCGCGGCCCTGTGACTCGGTCGGAGTGTGGACGTGTGTCTCACCAACGGCACGCTCAAGCTCCCCGATCACGGCCCTGAAGGTCGTGGCCCCCAGGGTGATCAGGCTGCCGTGCTCTACCCGTTGCTGCCCGGTGACCGGCTGGCCGTTGACGAAGATCGCCGCCCGCGGGTCCAGAGAGACGACGAACCAGCGTCCCAGGGCTGCGCGGAACTCTGCGTGGCGGGGGAGGATCAGCCGATCCTGGAACACCACCCCGCACTCTGGATCGGTGCCCAGGATTGTGCTGCGCGCCGAGAAGACGATGGACTGGCCCACGCGGGAGCCGGAGATCCCGATCAGCGAGAGTGACTTTGTCATACGCGTGCCTGTGTGCTGTTAGAAAATCGGCATGCGACGCTGCCGCACACCACCCGGATGCAGTGGAGTACCCACGGAAGGGTCTGGTCCTCCCCTCAGGCAGAGGTTGGGGGACCCGGCCTTCCTTCATTTTTACCTCGGGATAATTGATGTTGCGTCTGTTGTAACACTCTTTACCCCTGTATGTCAAGTCGGGATCGCCCCGATGCCCCGAAATGGGAGGGCTTGCCACTCCCGTGGGCGGGGGCGTGGGGAAACCTGGTTTCCCCCTCCCCCCACCACTGTTGGGGGCGCCTGGCGCCCCAGCAGGCAGGGGCGCGGTTCGACAGGCTCACCGCAGGTGGGGAAACCCGGTTTCCCCGATAGCAGGACGGGCGCGGCGCTCGCCGTGCTATAATTGCGGATCGTAGATTTCGGACTGCCGATCGGCGCTGCCGTCCGGTTGCCGGCGAGGGGCACAGGGGCCTGGCTGCCTCACCTCTCCCTGCGCCGGCGGTGCAGGCACATAGGAGAGCTGTGGCGTTCTGGAGCGCTCCGGCCACGGCGCGTATCCGGCAGTTTCAGTTGGCATAAACGCCTCCAGGAGGAAGGCGATGGCCGGCGGCGATAGCGTCCAGCGCGTGCGCATCTACATGCGGCGCGATGACCTGTGGAAAGGCGAGGCGCGCTATCTGGCGTTGCTCGAAGAGTTGCGCCACCTGGGCGCTACCGGCGCTACGGCTCTTCAGGGGTTGGGGGGCTTCGGGCCGGGCCAGCGCTTCCGTCCCGCCGTTCCCGAGCGCCCCGATCGCCATCAACCCGTGGTAGTGGAGTGGGTGGATCGCGCCGAGCGCGTCGCGCGGCTGTTGCCGCTGCTCGAGGAACTGATCGGCGAGGCCCTGGTTACTCTGGAGGAGGTCACCGTCTACCGCGGCGGGCTGCGCGCTGGCGGCCCCTTTGCCGCCGACCGCACGGTTGGCGATGTGATGCGCCGCCCTGCCCCCGCGGTTGGCGCTGACGCGCCGCTGCGCCAGGTCCTGGCGACGATGCGCGCCGCCGGTATTGCGACCCTGCCGGTGCGTGACGACGCCGGACGCCTCGCCGGGGTGATCGCCGCGTCCGATCTGCGCTACCGCGCCGGGCTGCGCCTGCCCCTCGGCCTCCTCGACCTGCTCACCCCCGAGGAGCGTGACCTGACCCTCGCCCCCCTCGACACGCGCACTGCCCGTCAGGTTATGCGCGTTGACCCCTGCGGGGTCAGCATCAGCGTGGCCGTTCCCCAGGCGATTGTCAGTCTGGTGGAGTGGGGGCACGAGCACCTGCCGGTGATCGACCGCGCCGGGATGCTCGTCGGCCTCATCGGCCAGAGTGAGATCCTCCGCGCTGCGGTTGAGCACGCCGCCAGCGCGTCCTCCGGCGTGCGCGATGTTGAGCCGCCCACCAGTGTCGCGCTCATGCTCCAACCCGCCCCCAGCGTTCCCGCCGACCTGAGCCTCGACCAGGCCCTGGCTCACCTGCTGGCCACTCCAGAGCAACCGCTCCTGGTGGTGGACGATGGCCGTATCGTCGGCGCGCTCGACCTCGCCAGCGCGTTGCAGCACCTGGCCGGCGCCGAACGCGCCGCCCTCATCGCGGCGCTGAGCCAACCCGCGCCGCCGGTGGCGCCCCTGCCCGGCGCCGGACGCCGCTGCGCCGACCTGTGCACCCCCCCTCCCCCCGCGATTACGCCCCAAACCAGCCTGATCGAGGCCGCCCGGCGTCTCCTTGAAGCCCGCGTGGACCGTCTCGCCGTCGTGGATGCAGAGCAGCGATTGTTGGGTATAATTGGGCGCGGCGGAATGATGCGCGCCCTCCTCCAGCAAAGTGAGTAGCGCAGCATCTGCTGCCCATAGTCAACAGCCAACCGTCCGCGCGGCGTGGGGCAGGCGTCGCCCACCCGGCAGCCGGAGGAGGCAGCCCTCAGCCGCCCACGCCGTGGAAAGGGTGCGGGGCGAGCGAAGCCCTCCACCCGTCTGAACCCTGCCCCTATGGGCTCAACCAGATACGCCATTCATAGCACTGCGACCCGAACAATGAGTAAAACCTTCCTGATCACCGGCGGCGCCGGGTTCCTGGGTATCAACCTCGCGCGCTACCTCCTCAACCGTGGTCACCGTGTCCGCTCCCTCGATATCGCCCCCTTCGACTACCCCGAACGCGCCCGCGTTGACGTGCACACCGGCGACATCCGCGACCGCGCAGCCGTGGACCGGGCTATGCAAGGGGTGGACCAGGTGGTGCATACCGCGGCGGCCCTGCCGCTCTACAAACCTGCCGACATCTTTTCCACCGACATTGACGGCACCCGCAACGTGCTCCAGTCGGCCCTGGAGCATGGCGTCGAACGCTTCATCCATATCTCCACTACCGCCGTCTACGGCATTCCGGACCACCATCCGCTCCTTGAGACCGACAGGCTCGACGGGGTGGGACCCTACGGCGAGGCCAAAGTACGGGCCGAAGAACTCTGCCTCAGCTACCGCGCGCGGGGTATGTGCGTGCCGATCATCCGCCCGAAGTCATTCATCGGCCCGGAACGGCTCGGCATCTTTGCCATGCTCTACGATTGGGCCAGGGACGGCAAACACTTTCCCCTGCCCGGCAACGGTAAGAACCGCTACCAGTTGCTCGACGTTGAAGATCTCTGCGAAGCCATCTACCTCTGCGCCACCCTCGACCGCGAGCGGGTCAACGACACCTTCAACATTGGGGCCAGAGAGTTTACGACGATTAAAGAAGACTTCCAGGCTGTTCTCGATGCGGCAGGGTTCGGCAAGAAGATCATCACCTTTCCCGCCGCGCCGATGACCGCGGCCCTGATGATACTGGAGCGGCTCAAACTCTCGCCGGTCTACAAATGGGCCTATGGCACGGTCACCGAAGACTCGTTCGTCTCGGTGGAGAAGGCCGAACGGGTGCTGGGCTTCAAGCCGAAGTATTCAAACAAAGAGGCTCTGGTGCGCAACTACCGCTGGTACATCGAGCACCTCGACGAGTTCAAGCACGCCACCGGCGTCTCCCACCGCGTACCCTGGAACCAGGGTGTGCTGAAACTGGCCAAGGTGTTTTTCTAGCAGATGCTGTGCAGCTTTGCCGCGCAACGATGCGAGAGGTCAGAGGGGAGGGTTGTTCCCTCCCACACCCTCTATTGGGAGAAACGCGGCTCGACAGGCTCACCGCAGGTGGGGAAACCCGGGTTCCCCCGGGTGCGCCTCGGGGTTGAAGTCGCCATCCTGGTGCGCATACCGCTCCACAATGCGCTGAATAATCGCGCTGGTTGACAACCCCGCGGCATAGGGCAGCAGAACCACCTGTCCGCCCTGGGCCGCAACGATTCGCGCTTCGGGCAGGCGCGCCAGGTCGGGCGCGTGGTCAGAGGCGGCATAATCGCCGCCCTTGACGTACACGTCGGGGCGCAGCGCCCTGACGATGGCCTCAGCCGTGGGCTGGTCGAAGAGGGTCACGTGATCCACGACCCGGAGGGCGCCGAGAACTGCGGCGCGCTCGGCCTGCGGCATGATGGGGCGCAGCGGCCCTTTGATCGCCCGGGTCGAGGCGTCGGAGTTGAGCGCCACTACCAGCACGTCGCCGAGCGCCCGCGCCTGCTCCAGGTAGCCGACATGCCCGGCGTGGAGCACATCGAACACCCCGTTGGTCAGCACCAGGCGCAACCCGCTGGCCTGCCAGGTCTCGCGCAACGCCACTAACTCGGCCAGTGATAGCAGTGCCATAGGCATCCCGACCTGGTTGCGCGCCATCGAGGGCAAGAAGAACGAACCCTCGCTCAGAGAGATTCCTCTATGCGACCGTGGAGGCTACTTCCGATACGGAGAAGCCAGCACGCCCAGCACCGCCGCGGTAAGGGCTACCACCAGGGTACAACCATAGAGGATCGGCAGCAACTCAGGAACGAAGATCTTCCCCGCCGAGACCACGGCGGAGGTGATCAAAAAGGCGGTGGTCAGGGGAAAGGTCTGAACATTGGCGATCCAGAGCCCCCGGCGCCACTGGCCGCGGCGCACGCGCTCCAGCGAGCAGCGCCCGATCGCCGTGCCGGCAGCGGACATCAGCGTCCATAAAAAGGTAGCGATAAAAATGTTCCAGGCCTGTTCCGGAAACGTCCAGCGGAAGGCTGCCCCGCCGATAACCCCAAGGATGGCGCTGACGGACAGCGACACAATAAAGGCGAGTGACATACTTACGATGCTCCTGCGGAAGGCGCGCTCAGGCGCGCGTAGTCTTCCTGGCTGATAAACTCGCCGCCCTCGATCGAGCGGCTCACTTCACGACGGTGGGCATCAAAGGTCAGTTCGGCGTAGATCAGCCGGAAACAGCGCGCGTCCATAATCTCCTTGCGCAGGCGATACCCGCTGACCTGCTCGTTGTCGTCGTACTCGACGGTGAAGTCATTCAGCAGATGAATGCGCACGTGCACCGGAGCGCCGCAGCGACTGCAGCGCACGTAGAGGTGCAGCGCGTGGTCATCCGGGCCGGTGCGGCCACGACCAGCGAACAGGCGACGCAGCAGATCCATACGCTTAGATTCTGATGATGGTCAGCGCCATAGGTTCATCATAGCAGGATTCGCCTGCCCGCCGCAAGAACGTTGCGCGGGTCCGGCTCATTTGCAGAAAGCGCCCCTCCGTGCTACAATAAGCAGGCTGAACAACAGCGCGCTCCCGCGCGCCCGCTGCCGGCGTAGCTCAATTGGCAGAGCAACGGTTTTGTAAACCGTCGGTTCAGGGTTCAAGTCCCTGCGTCGGCTCCAGGTGCTCTGGGTCGGTACCGAAGTGGCCAAACGGGGCGGTCTGTAAAATCGCTGGCTAACGCCTTCGCAGGTTCGAATCCTGCCCGGCCCACCAGAACGAAGTGAGCGTACAGGGTAGAAACCGGAGCGGTGTGTCCACGTCTCCGGCCCCTGTGATGATCACTTCGCCATGCGCCTACGTAGCTCAGCCGGTAGAGCACGTCTTTGGTAAAGACGAGGTCACGGGTTCGAGTCCCGTCGTAGGCTCCAGACGTGGCGCGGCCGAGAGGGTGCCGCGCTGAAATGCTCGTGCCGGCTTTTCCGGCACGAGCGGCGCATTTTATTGAGAGTTTAAGGAGCACGGGAGTGGCCAAGCAGAAATTTGAGCGCACCAAGCCGCACGTCAACATCGGGACGATTGGACACGTGGACCACGGCAAGACGACCCTGACCGCGGCGATTACCAAGGTGCTCGCCCTCAAGGGC
>Ga0116210_1000498_pt1 | contig 38879 bp, 33 predicted proteins | sample TshhotsprinmetaG_FD_94483 | JGI IMG/M metagenome (GOLD analysis project Ga0116210, IMG submission 94483) | Hot spring microbial communities from South Africa to study Microbial Dark Matter (Phase II) - Tshipise hot spring metaG | ecosystem: Environmental > Aquatic > Thermal springs > Hot... | reverse complement strand
GCTATTCGGATACGTGATGCAATGAATAATTCAGTTATCATATCGCGTACCTTCATATACGATAGGACAGCGCCGGTTTTAATAAGCGGGAATCTGCAAGCGCAACCGATCAGTGGCGCGGCGACGATGATCGTAAGCCTGCAATTTACCGATCTCTCCGTCACTGACAATCTCTACCCCGGTCGCGGGTTCTGGGGAGTCTGGCTGGCGAACAGTCGCGCGGCCAGGACGAATCCGGCTACCGATCCGCAATTGGTCTGGACACCGGTCGAGGCGCCGGGAGAGGGCAATAGCTTTACCGTCGTTTGGAGTCTCGCTACCGGTCTACCCGAAGATCAATTGACGCCGGGCACATACTACATCTACGCTCGCGTGCTCGATGGCGCCGGCAATCCCAGCGCGACGGTTTTGCCGGTAGCCGAAATCTCGATCGATGAGGTCACCTTCCCGCAGATGTTTTTGCCGATCATCAATCGATAAACGGCGTGGCCCCTTCTTGATCTGCGCCACCGGGATAACAGCCGATCCAACCACGGCTTTCATTCCGGTGGCGATTTGTTGCCTGAGCGATGCGCAATGTCGATGGCGATTCGTCATACAATAACGAAGCATCTGCGCGCAATCGCGGTCAGGCTTTTTGGGAAGTGGTTTGCCTGAACCGGTTGTCTGCTCAGGCGAGTAACCATTGCTAATCGTTGAGGAATGCTATGTCCTCATTCACTGTCAGTGTGAAACATGAGATGTATGAACGGATTCGGAGCTTCCTGGCCGGGCGTGAATTCGGGCCACTGCTCATCACGCTGGTCTTTGCGGCCCTCTTGCCGCTCAGCCTGCCGCGCATTGCGCTCAGCGATGAAGTGCAATATTACGCCTATTTGCGCTCGCTCTATTTCGATCACGATCTCGATTTCTACAACGAATATCAGCATTTTGCTGCGCTTGGCCTGCGCAACAACGATCCGGCAATCTTCAATGCGCTGTTGCGTCCCGATGCGGCCAATCCCAACCCGGTTACCGGCAAGTTGCGCAATGTCGCCCCGGTTGGTTCGGCGCTGCTCTGGGCGCCTGGTTTTGCGCTCGCCGATCTGTGGGTGCAGGTAGCCAATGCCAACGGGGCAACCATTCCACGCGATGGCTATAGCCAGCCCTACATCACAGCGGTATGCATGATGTCGGCTTTGTATAGCTTGCTGGGTCTGCTGCTGACCTATCGGTTAGCGCGGATCTATGCCGGCCAGGTTCCGGCCCTGGTGGCAACCCTCGCAATCTTCCTGGCGACACCGCTGGTCTTCTACACCTATCTGGCGATGGCCTGGTCGCACGCAAACGGCTTCTTCCTGTTTGCTCTGTTTCTTACCATCTGGTTGCGTGGGCGCGAGGGAAATATCGCTCAGAGCGATGGTCGGCGTCACCCGAGTGTCTGGCTGGCGCTGGGTGTGGTGGCCGGGTTGATGGTTATGACCCGCGAGCAGTTGGGCTTGCTGTTGCTGATTCCGGCGCTGGAGGCGCTGGCCGCGTATACCGGCGCGTTACGTCGCCGTCAATGGACAGTGGCGCGCGATTTGCTGATCGGTCACGCCGTGTTTCTCGGCGTCTTTGCGCTGGCGCTCACCCCACAACTGGTAGCGTACTGGGTGCTGAACGGTCGGATCGGGCCTTCAACCACCGTTGGCAGTAAACTGGCGGTAGTGAATCTGGGACCGCTGCCGGTGCTGATCAGTCCGCGTTTCTTCGATACCCTCATCAATCCGGCGCACGGCGCGTTTTTCTGGAGTCCCATCCTGGTAGTGGCGCTGTGCGGTCTCCTCTTCCTGTTTCGGCGCGATGGCCCCCTGGCACTCTTGTTGCTGGTCGGTTTTCTCGGTCAGGTTTACATCAACGGCGCGTTCGGCACGACATGGCATCTCAGCGGCTCGTTCGGCTTTCGCCGCCTGATTGAGGGTACACCCATCTTTGTCCTTGGGCTGGCGATGTTGCTGGCGTGGCTGCAACCGCGGGTTGGTTGGAAGCCGCTCGTCATCGGCGCAGCGCTCTTTGTAGCCTGGAATATCGGCCTGATTGCGCAATGGACGTTTGTCAGGCCAGAGTTGCGCAAGGGGCTGATTTGGGAGGATATGCTCTACTATCAGCTTCAGGTGCCGTTACAGGTGTTAAGCCGGTTGGGGGATATTCTCTTCAATCGTTGCCGCCTGACCATCAATTGTTGATGGCGTGTGGCGATGGCGCTACTGTGCGCGCGCACAGCAGCGCCGGTCGCTAGAGGGCATGCTGCTGTTCGCGAGTCGTAGCCAGTTGCCCGAGGTGACAGGCCTCGCTTAGGCTGACCAGATAAGGCAAATCGTCACCATACTCGATCACGCTAATACTGGCGTTGGTCACCCAAATCCGATTAATTCGATCCATATTCATACCGAGCGCATCAGCCACCAGAATCTTGACAATCACATCGTGCGTGCTGATCAACACCGTCTGATTGGCGTGCTCGACGCAGATGCGCTCGCGAAAATCAAGCACCCGCTTGAGCACATTCGAAAAGCTCTCGCCACCCGGCATCTGCGAGCGGGTCGGATGTTTCCGCCATTCGCGCAACCCATCGGCGTAGCGTTCCATAATCTCGTGCAGGTATTTGCCCTCCCATTCGCCATGGTTGATCTCAAGCAGCGCGTCATCATAGATGATTTCCAGGCCGGGGTGATACGCCACAATCGCTTGCGCAGTATGGGCTGCTCGCTGTAGCCGGCTGCTGTAGACAACATCAATCTTCTCGTGGCGCAGGCGCTCAGCCAGAGCCGCCGCCTGTTTGCGCCCCAGTTCTGACAGGGGAGCGTCTTGCTGGCCTTGATAGCGGTTAATCCGATTCCATTCACTCTCGCCGTGGCGCACAATAATCAGTCGCATAGTTTCGATACCCTTGACGCAGATCAGGCTGTTGTTGCAGCGTCATTATAGCCGAGATGGTATCATTCGCGGTGTGTAACCGGTATGACCCTAAACAGGAACAACCGCTATGGCGGAGCCGATTGATCGCAGTACCCGGCGTTTTTTTGTTGCGTTTCGTTACGCATTCGCCGGGATTGGCCATCTTGTTCGCTCCCAGCGCAACTTCCAGATCCATCTGTTGATCGGGGCCATTGCCATTGCGCTTGGAGTGGCATTGCAGATTACCCGTTGGGAATGGATTGCTCTGAGTCTGACCATTACGCTCGTGTTGGCGGCTGAGGGGGTAAATACCGCCATCGAGGCGACAGTTGATCTCGTTACCCGCGAGTATCAGCCGCTGGCGCGCGTCGCCAAAGATGTGGCTGCCGGCACGGTCTTGCTCTGCGCGTTGGGTGCGATAGTGGTGGGGGTGTTGATCTTTGGCCCGCGCCTGTGGCTGTTATGGCAAATGTTGACATAAACATCTATCATTAAGAGCGCGCTCTGAGTGGGATGATATTTGAGAAGATAATCACGACAGTGGCGCGGATACGGTATACTGAAATAGCAGAGTATGGCCGCTGTCAGCGGTTAGACGGACAGGCATCGTATGTGGCCACTCGTTCGGCAGGCGCGTTATCTGGGGCGTTACCGTGAAATCGCGCAGGTCCTGGTGCATCACGGGTTCGGCTATCTGGTCGATCAGCTCGGTTTGACTTCTCTGTTGTCTTTGCCACGTCGGTTGATCATGCGCGCGCCGGCACCACCGCCGCCGGGCAATGCGGCCCGGCTCCGCGAGGCGCTGGTCGAGCTTGGCCCTACCTTCGTCAAGCTTGGCCAGGCCCTGAGCACGCGGCCTGATCTGCTGCCGGTCGATGTTGTGACCGAACTGAGCAAGCTGCAAGATACGGTGCCACCCTTCCCCGGCGAGCAGGCGGTAAAGCTGATCGAAACTGCCTTTGGTCAGCCGATCAACCGGTTGTTCAGTGCATTCGAACGCGAACCGTTTGCCGCCGCCTCGCTGGGGCAGGTGCATGCGGCGGTCTTGCCCGACGGCACGCCGGTTGTGGTGAAGGTGCAACGGCCCGACATCGCCAGCCGCATTCAGACCGATCTGGCCATTCTGGCCGATCTGGCAGCGTTAGCGCAAGAGCGGATAACGGTGGCGGCGCAGTATAACCTGACCGAAATTGTTTGGGAGTTTAGCGCCACCCTGCGCGCCGAGCTTGACTACGTGCGCGAGGGTCGCAACGCCGAACGCTTTCGTCAGATGTTTTGCGCCAATCCGCACATCTACATTCCCCGCGTCTACTGGGAATACACCGATAGCCGCGTGCTCACAACTGAGCGAATATTCGGCATCAAGTTAAACGACATGCCGGCGCTCCGCGCCGCTGGCGTTGATCTCTCGCGCCTTGCCCGCGCCAGCGTTGATATTACGCTAGAAGAGATCTTTACGCATGGCTTCTTTCACAGCGATCCCCATCCGGGCAACTTTTTCGTCATCGATGGCGCGGTATTGGGCGTGGTCGATTTCGGTCAGGTCGGTATCCTCGATCAGACCACCATGCAAGGGTTGCTCTGGATGATGGGATCCCTGATCAATTACGACAGCCATGGGTTACTGCGCGCGCTAGAGCGGTTAGGTGTGATTACGCGCCGGGCGGCGACGCTCGCGCTCCGGCGCGATCTGGAACGTTTCGTTGAAGGTTTCGTTGACCGTCAATTGGGCCAGATCTCGGCGCGCGAAACCTTTGACGGATTGACGGCGCTTTTACGCCGTCATCGGCTGATAATTCCCGGCCCGCTGGCCACACTACTGAAAACGATTGTGATGATGGAAGGGTTGGGAATGCAGCTCGATCCCACTCTTGATGTCTTCAGCGCGGCGCGCCCTTACATTCAGCGCGCGTTGCAAGAACAGTTCACGCCGGCTGCGTTAGGAGCGCAGGCATTGACCAGCGGACGCGAGTTGGGGGAACTGGCCCTGGAAATTCCTGAGCAGTTGAACCAGAGTTTGCAACGCCTCAACGAGGGCGAATTGCGCCTGCAAACCCGCGAACTGGAGTTGCGGCGTGTGGCGATGGCGTTGATCGGCGCGGCTAATCGATTGGCGCTGGCGCTGGTTGTGGCGGCGTTTATCCTCGGCGTGGCGGCGCTGGTGATTGCGATGCGGGCCTTTGAATGGTATAGCCTGTTGCCCTGGACGCTCTTATTTGTCGGGATCGGCGGCGTTGTGACCGGCGGCATCTTGCTGACCCTGGCGCTATTGCGCCGCGAATAGCGCCAGTGGTCTGCCTGTCGCTATCCCTGCAATAACCGATTAACTGTTGCCACGATCAAGCGCCGTTCAACCGCTTTGATGCGTTCGTGCAACGTTTCAACCGTATCATCGGGCAAAATCGGCACTTCGGCGCGGGCCAGAATCGGGCCATCATCAACTCGCGGCGTCACCCGATGGATCGTGCAACCGGTTACCGGGAGGCCAAGGCGCAGCGCATCGGCTACCACGTGAGCGCCGCGCAAGGCCGGTATCACAATCCCACTGCTGGTCGTCACCGTATCACCGCCATCGTTCGGCAAGAGTGCCGGGTGCTGGTTAATCACTCGATCAGGAAATCGCTCGAGAAACCGGGCCGAGAGCACGCGCATAAAGCCGGCCAGCACAATCAGGTCAGGTTCAAAAGCCGCAATCACGCCGGCCAGGCGTTCTTCCCACTGCTGGCGCAACGGGCCACGAGGGGTGGCCAACGGCACATATGCGGCGGCAATGCCGGCGTTGAGTGCGCGTTGCAATCCGTAGGCCTGCGCGCGGTCGCTCACCACGAGGGTTACTTCGCCGGCCAGCTCGCCGGCAGCCTGCGCATCGAGCAGCGCCTGCAAGTTGCTGCCGCTGCCACTCAACAACACCGCAATAGCTGGCACAGCCTACTCCTGACCGATGTCGCGGCGGAAGTGTTTGCCTTCAAACCGGATCTGATCGGCAGCGGCATAAGCGCGCTCGCGCGCCTGGCGCAGGCTCGAACCAAGCCCGGTTACGCCTAACACTCTTCCGCCAGCCGTGCAAAGCCCGTTGGGGCCGATGGCCGTGCCGGCGTGGAAAACGAGCACCTGATCCTCATCAAGCGCCTCGACGCCGCGGATCAGATCGCCCTTTCGCGGACGACCAGGGTAGCCGGCAGCGCACAAGACCACGCATACCGCGTACCCTTTGCGCCGGCGGAGCATATCCGGCTTAAGCTGACCGGTGGCGCAGGCGTACAGCGCGCCGAGAAAGTCGCCTTCGAGCAGCGGCAAGACGGTCTGCGCTTCCGGATCACCGAAGCGGGCATTGAACTCCAGCACTTTTGGCCCGTCGGCAGTCAAAATGATGCCGGCATAGAGCAGCCCCCGGAAGGGTGTGCCGCGATTGGCCAGTTCATTAACGACCGGTTGCATACAGCGGTTAACGATCTCGTCGAGCAGGGCCGGCGTCACCTCGTCAACCGGCGCGATCACGCCCATACCACCGGTATTCGGGCCGCGGTCGCCCTCTTCCAGGCGCTTGTGGTCACGCGCCGGCGGCAGCGGCCAGAGTCGCTCGCCGTCACAGAGCGCCTGCACCGACACTTCTCGCCCATACAGACGCTCTTCGAGCAAGAGGCGATGGCCGGCAGGGATGGCGCTCAATCTGGCAATGGCGTCGAGCGTTTCTTCCAGCGTCTCGGCCACAATCACACCCTTCCCCAATGCCAGGCCATCAGCCTTTACCACCCAGGCCTTGCCGCTGGCGCGGGCAAAATCAGCCGCTGCTTGCGCCGAGTCAAAGACGTGACTTTGGGCAGTTGGCACGCCAGTAGCAGCCATGATCTCTTTGGCAAATGACTTACTGCTCTCGATCCGGGCTGCCGCTGCGGTGGGGCCAAACGCGGGGATGCCGGCAGCCTGAAACGCATCGACAATACCATCGGCCAGCGGATTGTCGGGACCGACAACGAGCAGGTCAATCCGCTCGTGGCGCGCCAGATCGATCAAGGCCGGGTGATCGTTCAGGGGAAAAGGAACATTTTGCCCATAACGACCGGTGCCAGGATTGCCGGGAATGGTGAGAAGTCTGGTAAAGTCAGGTGAGCGAGCGATTTTCCAGGCCAGCGCGTGCTCACGTCCGCCGGAACCAATTAGAAGTACATTCATAGGATTTGGTCACTGCCATCGGGCATCTTATCTTATTCAGCGGCTTCAAGTATAGCATGGTTAGAGAGATTATTAAACAACGAGTGAGGGATAAAGTGTCGATTTCCATTGTGTTGCCGACGGCGATTGCCGGTACACCAGCTTTGCAGCAGAAGGGAACCTACCTCTTACACTTCCGGTTAGCCCATCCCTTGCGCCAGATTGTGGTCGGGCGACTGGGACGTTTTGACCTGGCTGCCGGGCACTACTACTACGTGGGCAGCGCCTTTGGCGCTGGCGGATTGGCCGCGCGCCTGCGGCGACATCTTGCGGTCGAGAAACGTCAGCGCTGGCATATCGATTATCTGCGCCCCTACCTCGATTTGCAAACGATCTGGGTAGCCATCGATCACAATCGGCGCGAGTGTCGCTGGTGTCGCAAGATAGCTGCGCAGCCGGAGTTCAGTCGTCCTATTGCCGGCTTTGGCGCTTCTGACACCGGCTGCGGTGGTCATCTGTTTTACACGGTGACTGCCATTGCCGGTATAACCGAACTTCTGGCTCAGGCGTAAGTCCAGATAGCAAGGAAGGTTATTCGGGTGACCCGCTCCCCGCTGTAGCCCCTTTGAGCAAGGGGAATACGCGCCGAGCGCAGAGCGCGGCTGTGCCGTCGCCGGCAGGCGCGCCCTGAGCGCAGAGCGACCCGCTCCCCGTTGTAGCCCCTTTGAGCAAGGGGAATACGCGCCGAGCGCAGAGCGCGGCTGTGCCGTCGCCGGCAGGCGCGCATTGGAGGAAAAGATAACAAATCGGGCGGAGGGATACCTCCGCCCGACACCAGACTACCTGGAACTGCCTACTGACGCACCGGTAGACCGCGTTCGACAATCAGATCCATCGCCCGGTCGATGGGGATATGAACCTTGCCTTCCATTGTATAACCGTAGTTACTGAGCAATTTGCGGGCTTCTTTTACATAGCTTTGTTGATAGGTATTACCGGTGACCGGCGCCGGTTGCGGCGTAAAGGGGAGTCGTCCGGCCAGCAATACCACCAGACTGAGCATGATGAAGACCACCAGACCAGCGATCATCAGGCGACTCAGTGGCGGTTCAGACGCAGTTCGTCTAACCGGTGATGCAGTATATCGCGGAGCAGCGTAATTCGGGCGATAGCTCATAATTGTCTCTCCTCGGCGTTAGTGATGACCGCTGTTTTGCAACTGTTCCATATTGGGATCGCGCAGCGGCAGCAGTGGCGCTTGCTGAACATTGGCGGCAAAGAGGGCCAGCACCAGCCCGATCAAGCCAATCGGCGCGGCCACGTCGGTAATGGTGATGTCCCACAGATGTTCGCGGAACTCAGGCAGCACGATCCAGGCCATATCAACAAAGCGCATGAAGACGATCCAGCCGGCAATAGTGGCCAGTGTGGTGAGATTGCGCTTGGTGCCGCGGAAGAGCAAGACGAAGAAGGGCAGGGCGAAGGCGAAGAGCATCAGCGCCAGCGCCACAAAGACCCAACCGTGCTGAGTGCGGTGTACATACCAGGGTGTAAACTCGGCCACATCGCCCGACCAAATAATCACCAGTTGGCCGTATGACATATACGTCCACAGCACGGTGAAGGCGAACATCAGCTTGCCAATGTCGTGGATGGGCTTCACCGACACATATTCACGGAAGAGCGCAGCATCGCGAACGCGACTCATCATCAGGGCCAGGAAGGCCAGGGTCATCAGGCCGGCGTTCGCCATATAGTGGGCGCCGTAGATGGTCGAGAACCAATGCGGATCGAGTGACATCGCCACATCGAACGAGAAGAAGGTAACGGTAATGACAAACAGGGCTACTCCGATCCCGCTCAGTCGCCGCATCCGGCGAGCCAGCACCTTCGGATCGCCACCGGCGTCCTGCTGGCGCGACCAGGCGCGCAGCGTGTAGGCCAGGATCGTCCAGATGACGAAGAAAATGGCGATGCGGGCCGTCACCCAGATTGGGCTGAGCCATGGCACCTTGTGGGCAATAATCGGATCGAACTCGGCGCCGCCCGGAGTTACCACTTCCGGATTCGCCCACTCGTACAAGGGGTGTTCGAGACCGAGCGTCTTGTAGGTGTCAAAATAACCTAGCGCGATGGGGATAAAGAGCAACCCCATAATTGGCAGGATCGCCGCGCCAGCTTCCAGCATCCGCCGCACCGTAACACCCCAGGCGCCACCGGTCAGATGCTGCACCATCAGAAAACCGAGGCAGCCGAGCGGGATGGTCATTGCCACATAGTAGCCGTAGATATACGACTCGAAGAACGAAGTCGGGTTAAGAAAATAGCCGGCAGCCAGTACGCCGATGCCGAGCACGGCAGCGGTCAGACCGAGCACCTGCACCTGCCCGAGCTGCGGGATACGAGTTTGGGAAAGACTTGTCGTCGCCATGGTATCGTCAACCTTCCAGCCTAGTTACCCAGCCGCGCGCGTTCGGCGGGAGGAACATCTTCAATGGTTGCATTCTGGCTCAACTGCAAAGCCCGAATGTATGCGGCGATTGCCCAGCGATCTTCTGGCGTAATGCGCGATGCATAGCCATACATCGACTGATAACCGCCATTTTCAGGATCGCCACGGTATACGCCATTGGTAATGATAACGAAGAAATGGCTGAGCGGCGCTTCACGCAGACGCTGCTGATGGAAATTTGCCGGCACAATGCCACCACGCTCGGCAACCATGCTGGCGCCGTACCCTGATTCGCCGTGGCACACCGCGCAATAAATGTTGTACTTGAGCTGGCCGCGAAGGAGTAACTCTTTTGTCACCGGGAAGGGCATGGCATCCACTTCCTGACCATCGATCAAGCCGGTGTAAAGAAACTCATCAGTCTTCACCACTTCGTAAGGGGTCGTGCCCGGCACATTGGGGCGCGACGAACGACCATCGGCGAAGAAGCTGCTCGGCTCGTAAGTGGTGTACTTTTGCTGGTCGTACATGTCCTGATGGCAGGCAGTAAGCAGCAACACCAACAGGCCGACCCAACCAAAGCGAATCATGCGCGATGTTAAGCGAGGCGTCTGCATGGGCTTCCCTCAGTACGCGACTTCAGAGACCTGCATCGGATTGAGTGAGCGCAGGAACTGCGAAGTGCGCGAACGATCGAACAGCGGATCCGTTGACTCAATACACAGGAAGAAGGCGTCTTGCGACGCATACTGGAACCGTGGCGCATTGAAGACCGGGTGATATGGCGCCGGCAGGCCATTGAGCACAATCATCCCGATCGCCGACGCAAACGAGGCAAGGAGAATCCCGCTCTCGAAGGTAATCGGGATCATCGCCGGCCAGTTGGTAATATCGAGTGGACGACCACCGATGTTCAGCGGGTAATCGACCAGATTGCCGATGTATTGCAAGATAAACCCGGTTGCGGCCCCGATCAGGCCGAAGAGCAGTACCAGTCGCGGCACGCCGGTATCGCCGTGGGCAATCTCTTCGATCACCTCTTCGATCGGGAAGGGCGAAAACGCATCCATTTTGGTATAGCCAGCCGCTTTGGCCTTGCGGGTCGCCTCAATCAAGGCTTCTGGCGTTGGAAATTCAGCTATCACGCCATAAATATCGTTGCGCATCGTTATTCTCCTCTAGTCTGCCGTCGCTGCGCCGTGGGCCGCGCTGTGATCATGTCCATGCCCATGCGCGCCATGCTCTGCCCGCCGCTTCGCCTTCTCTGTTTCCTGATGGAGGAAGAGCCGCATCTCGAAGATGTTGATCATCGGCAAGACGCGGATGAAGAGGAAGAGCAGCGTGAAGAAGAGACCAAAGGTGCCGATATAGAGCGACCAGTCCCAAATAGTCGGGATATAAATATCCCACGACGAGGGTAAGAAGTCGCGTTCGAGCGAGATCACGATGATCACGTAGCGTTCAAGCCACATACCAACGCTTACGATCAGCGAGATGATCAGCAGAGCCGGAATATTCTGCCGCACCTTCTTAAACCAGAGGGGCTGAATCGCGACCGCATTGCAGAAGAGCAGACCCCAATAGGCCCACGAGCTTGGCCCGAACATACGATTATAGAGGAGGTACTCTTCGTACTCATTGCCGCTGTAGAGCGAGGCAAAGACCTCCATGAAGTAGCCGTATACCACAACCATGCCGGTGGCCAGCATCACTTTAGCCATCACGTCGAGATGATGGATGGTGATATAGCTTTCGAACCCGTAGAAGGTGCGCACCGGGATCATCAGCAAGAGTACCATCGCGAATCCGGCAAACACAGCACCGGCCACGAAGTAGGGCGGGAAGACCGTTACCTGCCAGCCCGGAACCTGCGAGATGGCGAAGTCGAGCGAGATGATCGAGTGAACCGACACGACCAGCGGCGTCGAGAGACCGGCCAGCAAGATCGAGGCCATCTCGTAGCGATGCCAGTGGCGGGCCGAGCCGCGCCAGCCGAGGGCTGCGATACCGTACAGGCGCTTGACCCAGATATTCTTGGCCCGGTCGCGGAGTGTGGCGAAGTCGGGGATCAGACCCACCAGCCAGAAGATCAGTGACACAGTGGCGTAGGTCGAGATTGCGAACACGTCCCACGCCAGTGCGCTGCGGAACTGTGGCCACATCCCGTGGGTGTTGGGGTAAGGAATCAGCCAGTAAAACAGCCACGGACGACCGAGGTGCAGGATCGGGTAGAGACCGGCGCAGGCCACGGCAAACAGCGTCATTGCCTCTGCGAAGCGGTTGATCGAGTTGCGCCAGCCCTGATTCAACAGCAACAAGATTGCCGAGATCAGCGTTCCGGCGTGACCGATACCGATCCACCACACGAAGTTGATGATGTCCATGCCCCAGCCGACCGGGATGTTAATACCCCAGATACCAACGCCGCGGATGAACAGCCATGTCACCGATACAAAAAAGATCATGAGCATGAAGAACGCCACGCTGAAGCCGGCCAACCAGCCTTTAGGAGTCTTCAGCGGCGGCGTCAACGGAACATCGCCGATCTTAGCAGTGATCGACGAGAAGGTTTCACCCGGCAGCAAATAGGCTTCGCCATCATCGTGGGGCCGGGTTCGGAGTGGTTGCGCCTGTGCCATTGCTAGCCTTCCACCTTTTCTAGATCCTCAGACGGATTGCGGACCCGGGCCAGATATGTGGTGCGTGGTACGGTGTTCAGGAAGCCGAGCAGGCCGTAGTTGTGACCTTCTGCTTTCCATTTGGCGACGCGGCTGTTAGGATCATTGATGTCACCAAAGACAATTGCGCCGGTCGGACATGCCTGCTCACAGGCTGTCTGTATGGCGCCATCGCTAATGACATATGATGCCTGGCCAGCCTGCACTGCTGCCCGTTTGGCCGCAATGCGCGCGCCGCTGATTCGCTGCACGCAGTAGGTGCACTTCTCCATCACACCTCGGATGCGCACCGTCACATCTGGGTTGAACGCGAGCTTGAAGGTCTCGGTTGTCGTATCGCTGTATTGCAGGAAGTTAAACCGCCGCACCTTGTAGGGGCAGTTGTTCGAGCAATACTTCGTGCCGACACAGCGATTATACACCATGTTGTTGAGGCCTTCGTAGTCGTGTACAGTGGCCGCAACCGGGCACACAACCTCGCAGGGCGCTTTCTCGCACTGCATACAGTTGACAGGCATCATGTAGATGGCAGGATTGTCAAGGTCTTCGCCAGCGAAGTAGCGGTCGATCCGGATCCAGTGCATCTCGCGACCACGCGAAACCTGGTCTTTGCCGACCACCGCGATGTTATTTTCGGCCTGACAGGCAACGACACAGGCATTGCAGCCGATACAGGCATTCAGATTGATCGTCATGCCCCAGGCATTGCGACCGGTGTAATCATCTCCCGGTTGCAACGAGATGTACCCGGGCGATTCACGACCGTATTCCTCTTTGTACACCTCTTTGGCGATATATTTCGGGTCTTCCTTAAACTTCTTAAACTCGCCGACCCGATAAATATCGCGCCCCTCAATCGTCCAGTGGTCTTGCGTGCTGACCAGCAGGTAGGTGCGCCCGGTGTTGGTTACTCTGGCTCCTGCGCCAAACCAGGGGCTATCGCTGGTGCGGATCGGATACACATCGATCCCAACGCCGTTACCTACCCGTCCGGCATTGGTACGACCGTATCCCAGATTGAGAGTGATCGAGTCTTCGGCGTGACCGGGCAGCAACCAGACCGGCATTTCAACCACACCGCCTCGATACTCGATCCGGGCAATAGTACCATTAACCTTTGAGAGCTGTTCGAGGTAGCGCTGGCGCTCACGGTCATCTTCTTCGCTGCCAATCAGTCGGTCGGCGCTAAAGGGAAGGCCCAGCAACTTGATCGCTGTGCGCGGACTCATCAGGGCTGCGTTGTCCCACACCAGCTTGGTGAGCGGTCTCGGCAGCTCTTGCAGCCAACCATTATTTGCATAGAACCCATCGAAAACTGATGGATCTGGCCGGAAAACGATTTCAACACCCTCACCGGGCTGAGGGATGGCTGCCGCCCGAATTGCCGCTTCGTTCAGTGTCGGGCGGATGACTGGCGCAGTCGTATCGGCAATCACGCCGGTTGCGAGCGCAATCTCCCAACCGGTTTTTCCGATTCGCTCTTCCCAATAGCCGCGCACTAAATCGTAGCTATCGGCGTCGGGCTGGCCGAGCATTGCTGCCAGTAGCTCGTTAGCCGTCTTGCCGCCGTAGAGTGGCTCGATCAAGGGCTGAACGATGCTGGCGGTGCCGTCGAACGCGCGCGCGTCACCCCAACTCTCGAGCGGATGGGCCTGCGGAATATGCCAGGTAGCCCGAACAGAAGTCTCATCGACAAACTGGCTCAGGTGGATCGTGAGCGGAACGGTTGCCATCCGGTCGGCGAAGCGTAAATCGCCGGGCGCGTTATAGACCGGGTTGCCGCCGATCATAATCAGCGTTTCAACTCGACCGGCAGCGATCTCGCTCACCAGCGCTACCAGATCGTTGGTCTGATTGGTTGGGCGCGCTTCCACCGGCTCGTGGTAAAAGACCGTCTTGCCGACGTTATCCAGTTCAGCATTGATCAGATGGGCCAGCGCATGCACGATGGGCGGCTGCTGATCGCCGGCAACTACAACGCAACGGCCGCGGTGCTCTTCGAGGTCTTTGACAATCGCCTTCAAGAACTCTTCCGCTTTGCCGCCGAGTGATGCTGGCGCGCCACCAATGCCCAATTCGTGGGCTAGCGCGCCGGTAAAGGCAGCGATTGCATCGGCTCGCAGCGCCAGCCGGTGGTCGGCAGCCGTGCCGGTAGTCGAAGGACTGGCCTCGACGACGTAGAGCCGGTTCATCTCGCTGCTTCCCTTGCGCACCTTGCGACCTTCGGCAAACGCGCGCGCATAGGCGGCAAAGCCGGGGCCAGGAGCGAGGAAATCGGCATCAAGGCTGACAATGACCAGCGCTGCTGACAGATCATAGCGTGTGGTCACGTCGCGACCGAACGCAAGGCGCGCGCCTTCGACGACATTATCGCGATTCACCGGCTCGTACTGATACCAGCGCGCTTGCGGGTAGGCTTGCAAAAACTGCTCGATTTGCGCTGCCAGCGACGGCGAGGTAACGGTTGTAGTCAGCAGACGGACGCCGGCGCCCTGATTGGCCTGAGCAGCAGTCAAAGCATTGGTCAACGTTGCAGTAAAATCGGCCCATGTGCTGGCTACTCTCTGACGCAACACGGTCGTTGAGCGATCAGGGTCGTACATCGTCAGTACTTCGGCCTGGGCAAACAGGTCGGTAGCGCCAAGGCTGGCCGGATGGCGCGGGTTACCCTCGACCTTGGTTGGTCGCCCTTCGTTTGATCGCACCAGCACGCCAGCGCCATAGCCGCCAAGCGTCAGGGTAGAGGCGAAAAACTGCGGCACGCCGGGCACGCGGCCTTCAGGCTGGCGATCAAACGGCGCGATGTACTGGCGCGGCTGATAGGTACAGGCAGTCACACCCGCCAGTGCCAGCGACGCTCCCATCAGCTTGAGGAATGTGCGCCGGCTTATCCCATCGCCCAGTTCGCTCGCGCCGCGCGGAAATTCGCGCTCCACCAGTTCACGGAACGCCGGCGAGTCGGCCAATTGATCAAGCGAACGCCAGAACTGCGGTCCGCGCGCGTCGCGCAACTGAGCGCGAATGGCTTCGAGGTCATGTTGCTGCTGTGTCATGGTTGTTTACCACTACCGTTACTAACGAAATCCAGCGGGCACATCAGGCGTGTTGTCTGACAAGGCAACACACAGGGCGATTTCTAACGATGGCACACATAGCAGTTGGTCAACTGGTCTGGCGGCATGATGCCGTATTCCACCACGAGCTGGCGCCCGATCTCCAACTGATTAGGCGGTGGCACGTAATCCATGTTGTATACCTCTTCGCGAGGTCGCACATACAGTTCGGGGTTACGGTGACAGTTGAGACACCAGCCCATGTAGAGTGCCTGCTGTTGCCAGACCACCGGCATATTGTTCACCTGCCCGTGGCAGGTCGAACATCCGATGCCTTTGTTGACGTGAATCGAGTGGTTGAAGTAGACAAAATTGGGCAAGTCATACACTTTGACCCACTCAATCGGCTTACCCGTCGCGTAACTCTCGCGAACCTTCTCTAGCAGGGGGCTGTAGGTCTTGATCTGCGAGTGGCAGGTCATACAGGTTTCGGTTGCCGGGATGTTGGCAAAGTAGGACTGGTCAACCGAGGTATGACAGTAGCGGCAATCGATACCGACGATGTTGACGTGCAGTTGATGACTGAATGCAACCGGCTGCTCAATAGCTATATTCACCTGCCGGAAGTAGTTGGAGCGGAAATAGACGCCAAGAATGAGGATTCCTTCGACGACGAGCAAGACGAGCGCGAAGATGCTCAGACGGGCAAGAAGGTTGGCGTTGCGGGGAAAAATCTGTGCCATGCTGCATTACCCTGTTCAGGAATCGATCTGCACGGTGTCAGTCTAGACGGTATTATAGAACCGTTTTGCTTTTGCGTCAAATACCTGGGCGCGATTATACCTGTTTGTCTCAGTATGAAGCCGAAAACGCGATTTCTACAACGTGGTTTAAGTGGAAGGTTTTTGCATATTGTGCATTATCTGAACTGACAATGCGTCTTTTTTCCTCCGGAGTTGTCTGGCCTTGTTGGTTAGTCTCTATATATAGTACCACAATTTTTTGTGCAAACATTCGACAATTATGTGACAAATAGTGCAATTATAGCGAACCTGCCTGCACTCGTGATGGGGTTACGGCGATGATGTGTTATAGTGAAAGACAACGATGAACAGTGCCGAGGGAAACAGGCATGAAGATAGCTATCATTGGCTTGCCAAACAGTGGAAAAACAACCGTCTTTAATGCATTGACGCGCGGTCACGCCGAAACGGCGGCCTATTCATCCGGGCAACTGGAACCGAACATCGCGACGGTAAAGGTTCCCGATCCGCGTCTTGAAGTGCTGGCGCAGATGTTTAAGCCGCGCAAGGTGACCTGCGCCGACGTGCAATATGTTGATATTGGCGGCCTGAGCGGGAGCGGTCGGGCCGGCGGCGGTTTGCCACCTGTGTTGCTCAACTATATTGCTTCGGCTGATGCGCTCTTGCACGTGGTGCGCGCCTTTGATGATCCGGCAGTGCCACACCCAAACGGTTCGGTCGATCCACGGCGCGATATTGCCGCCGTGGATCTCGAACTGGCGTTTTCCGATCTGGGGATTATCGAGCGCCGGCTAAACCGGCTCAATGCCGAAATTCCGAAATTGCCGACCAAAGAGAAGGAGCTGCGCAGCGCCGAGCGTGATCTGTTGCAGCGATTGCGAGAAGCGCTAGAGGCCGAAACGCCGATCCGCGCGCTCGGCCTGACCGATGATGAGGCGCGCATGATCCGCGGCTATCAGTTTCTGACCGCCAAGCCGTTGCTGATTGCCTTGAATATTGGTGAAGAGGCGCTGGCGAATCCGCCCCAGATTGATTATCCTCACCCACAGAGCGCAGTGGTGTCGTTGTGCGGCAAGATCGAAGCCGAGCTGGCCCAGCTTGATGATGCCGAGGCTAGAGTGTTTATGGACGATCTTGGCATCGCGTCGCCGGCGCGCGAACGGGTGATCGCGCTGAGTTATGAACTCCTGGGTTTGATCAGCTTCTTAACAGCCGGTCATGACGAAGTGCGGGCCTGGCCGATCCCGCGAGGGACGCCGGCGGTTGAAGCGGCAGGCACTATTCATTCTGATATTCAGCGCGGGTTTATTCGGGCCGAAATTGTGGCGTACAACGATCTGATTGCCGCCGGTAGTATGCACGAGGCCAAAAAGGCCGGCCTGGTGCGCATGGAAGGGAAGCAGTATATTGTGCAAGATGGTGACATCTGCCACTTCCTCTTCAATGTCTGAGCGGTTGTTGACCGCGTCGCTGCGCCGTTCCGCTGGCGGTCGGGCGTTGGCTGGCGTGATGGCGGCGGCGCTGGCAGCGGCTGATCCGGCGCAGGCTACGGCGGCAGCGTTACGCCGCGAGGGCGACTGGCTGATTGTCGGTGATCGCCGCTACGATCTGCGCGCATTCGAGCGGGCCTGGCTGGTAGGGGCCGGCAAGGCTGGCGCGGCGATGACTGCCGCAGCCGTAGCCGCGCTGGTTGACCGGTTGAGTGGTGGCGTGGTGGTCGTGAAGGATGACGGCGCGCCGTTGCCGGATGTGGCCGGTGTCTCGCTGTTGCGCGCTGCCCATCCCACTCCCGATGAGCGTAGCGTAGTGGCAGGTCAACGCATCGCGACGCTTCTGGCACAGGCTGGCGCGCGCGATCTGGTGATCGGCCTGATCTCTGGTGGTGGTTCGGCGCTGCTCAATCTGCCGGTACCCGGAGTGACGCTGGCCGATATTCAGGCCCTGACAACGGCGCTGCTCGCCTGCGGTGCGCCGATCGGAGCGATCAATACATTGCGCAAGCATCTCGATCAGCTTAAGGGTGGTGGTCTGGCTCGCCTGGCAGCGCCGGCCACGCTCGTTACCCTGATCCTTTCGGACGTGGTTGGCAGTCCGCTTGATGTTATCGCCTCTGGCCCGACGGTGGCCGATCCAACGACCTTTGCCGATGCGATAGCCACGCTCGATCAGTATGGTTTGCGCGCCCAATGTCCACCGGCAATTGTGGCGTATCTTGAGGCGGGAGCGAGGGGTGAGCGGCCAGAGACTCCTAAGCCGGGCGATCAGGCACTGGCTGCCGTGCAGAATGTGTTGATCGGCAGTAATGCGCAGGCGGCGCAGGCGGCGCTGGCCGCGGCGCGCGCTGCCGGTTTCAATGCCCTGCTGTTGACCACCTATCTGGAAGGCGAGGCCCGTGAGGTTGGGCGCGTGCTGGCCGGGATCGCGCGCGAGATGGCGACGACAGGGCAGCCGTTGGCGCCGCCAGCATGTCTGATCGCTGGCGGAGAAACGACGGTGACGCTCCGCGGAACAGGACGGGGTGGACGAAATCAGGAACTGGCGCTCAGCGCGGCGCTGGCGCTCGATGGCCTGAATGGGGTATTGGTGGCGGCGCTGGCGACCGATGGCGGCGACGGCCCTACTGATGCTGCCGGCGCGGTTGCCACCGGCGATACGGTAGCGCGCGCGCACGCATTGGGGTACGAGCCGCGCGACTATCTTCAGCGCAACGATTCGTATACGTTGTTTGCATCGCTTGATGACTTACTGTTGCCCGGCCCAACCGGCACGAATGTGAATGATCTGGTCTTTGTGCTGGTGGAAGCAACCTGAAGCTGCCTGACATGACGTGTATGCACTGCACTGGCAGCGCGCGCAGGCTGGTCATCTCGATGATCAGGTATCGACGCTACCGGCAAGTCTTGCTCTGGCTTCCCGAAGCAATTTAAGATCACTTTCTGTATGTAGTGGCGGTTCCTGGTTCACTGTCTGCAGGCAATAATCCCACCATTGCGTGGCATAGTCAGTATATCCTTCCAGATGTTGCACAACGGCCTGCCAGTCTTTGTTTTTCCTGGCAATTTTGGCTCTGGCGCTGGCTATCTTGCGCAGCTCGTCTAATACAGCCGGCGATGGGTAAGCTTTCAGCAGCAGCTCCTCTGCCTTCTCAAGATTCCCATTCTTGCGGAGTTGTCGCACATATTTGAGCTCGTCGTCGCCCAGAGCTATTCGCTCTGGCGAGGTAGCGGAAATATTCAGGCGACGCCCTCTGATGCGTTCGGCCTCAATAAGAAAGGCGGTCGGATCTCTTCCTTCACTCGATGCCAGTCCGGCCATTTCTCGATAAACTTGCTCGAGCATGTGAGCATCGCGCGCAGAACGACGGACAAGCTGATTCAGAATCCGCCACAAAGTATCAGTAACGCTGGCTTGACTACCGAACTGCTTACTAGGATCACTCATGTATATATCAAAATCTTTTCGCGCAATACCAAAGATTTCAAGGCGGGCTAACCAGTCAATAATCATAGCCTCATCATGCGTAACCAGCGCTCCATTGCGCGCGAAAATGAATTTGCCACAATGAGGGCATGCCTGTTTGCGAATTGGTTTGGTTGGTAGTTTCTGGTCGCAATTTGGGCACGTTGGCTGCCGCTGGAGGAATTTCAGGATGAATTTCATCATATCATCATAATTGTTGCGGCTCGCTCTAGGATTATGGCGTGTTACATAGACACAAACATGCGCAATCTTGGAAGTGGTCAATAACGTGAGAGTGTCATCTGCGAATCCGATCCGCTTCTCACACGTTGATTGCCTTGGCGACCGATGGTGTCAATGGCTTTACCAATGCCACCATCGGTTACTGTTAGCAGTGCGATGCGCGCGTTCGGATATGAGCCGCGCGATGGTTGGCGACTGTCATGGCTTGCGCGCGGCGATTTTCACGCTGGCAACCTTCCCTTGCAGTTGTGTTGCCCACTGCCGGGCAAAGTCATCATCCGAACCGTTGCCCTCACCGCTCTCTCCTTCCAGGGATTTGGAACCGATCAGCGTCGCAATTTGTGCCGCGTCGTAGATGATGTGGTCTGTGATTTCCACATCAACCAGCCCAACCTGCTGTAAGCCTTCCAGATAGGCCTGCGCTGACACTGCTCCGGCCAGACACGACGAATAGAGTCGGCGATGGCTGGCGATCTCGGCGGGTAGATCCTCGGCGACAATGTCTGCAATCAACATTCGGCCACCGGGTTTAAGCACCCGGGCTATTTCGGCGAAGACCTTTGGTTTTTCCGGCGAAAGGTTGATAACGCAGTTTGAGATGATCCAGTCGATGCTTGCGTCAGCGACCGGCAGCTCTTCGATCAGTCCCTTGCGCACCTCAACATTGGTCAAACCGGCAGCTCTTCGATCAGTCCCTTGCGCACCTCAACATTGGTCAAACCGGCAGCGGCGATATGTTCGAGCGCCTTTTCGATCATAGCATCGGTCATCTCGACCCCAATGACTTTGCCGGTGTCACCAACCCTTTTCGCGGCGAGTAGCAGGTCAATGCCGGCTCCAGAACCGAGATCAAGCACTACGTCGCCGGGTTGGACAGCGGAAAACGCGAGGGGATTGCCGCAACCGAACGAGTTGATGACGGCTCCAGCCGGTAACAGTACCAGCTCTGCATCGTCGTAGTCAGCAAGTCCGGCGGTTGCAGCCGTGGGGGAAGGCGAGCAACAGCGACGCGCGGCGAGATGTTTGACCGCCTGCGCGTAGTCTTCGGCTACCATTCGGCGCTTCTCTGCGAGATGTTCTGGGGAGCAATCCATCAGCGTTACCTTGCCTTTCTGCATGTGGCCGACCCTCAACCCTGGTGGTCACGGTTCGGTTCAACGAGTGGTGATCGGCGATCTTTCTGGTTGATGAAACTGCTTGACTTTATCACTATACCTTATGGCCTGCGGCTTTGCCAGTGGTATCTGAGCTGATCGCCGGAACGGAGCAGGATTGCATCCGGTCACTTATGCGTTTGCCGGTGAGTCAAATGCTGGGTAGGGAGAGCCATTTTTAGCGCACATCGCATCAGTTGTGGATAGGGAAGCCGCCTTCGGCTACGCTTTTCAGGTCAGAACGGCGGCGCGCGCATACGTGTCACCGCAGCCTACGCAACCTCCTGGTCAACCCTACAGGTGGTCTGATCGCTGACTGCCACCAACTGAAAAGCCATCGCCCAACCCAGGCATTATCTGCCCGCTGTGGCCGGCATATCGGTAACTGACGTTAATGCAGTATCAAGCGCGGCGTGATAAAGCGGATATTGTTTAAAATCAGCGTGACCGCCGCCTTCGATCCGGTAGAAGGCTAATGGCGCGGTCACAAGCGCAGCCAGTCGTTCACTCTGGTCGAAGGAAACAATCTGATCGTCCGTGCCGTGGAAGATAACTACCGGGCAACGAACCTGACCGATCCAGCTATGCGATCGGATGGGGTATTTGAGCAGAAATCCGGGTACCCATGGAAGTTGCCGACGCGCAATCTCTTCGAGGCTATACAACGGACTTTCGAGAATAAGCAGGCGCGGCTGGTATGTCGCTGCCAGACGCGAGGCGAAGCCAGAGCCGAGCGAATTGCCGTAGAGCACAATCTGTTCTTCCGGGTAACGCTCACGCACCCAGGTATAGATGGCATCGGCATCGGCAAACAGTTGCTCTTCGCTGCTGATCGAGCCGGCGCTCTGGCCATAACTGCGATAGTCAGCCATCACCACATCGTAGCCTCGCTTGAGCAGCGGTATCGCTCTGGCGCTCCAGACCCGGAGCGAACTGCCATTGCCGCGGAAATAGATAACAACCCCTTTCGGGTCGGGAACACGAAACCAGAGGGTGTGCAGACGAGCATCGGCAACCGGGATGAACACTTCGCTCACCGGCCAGCCAAAGTTGTACTGCGCGCCGACCGGATCGACTTCGCTGTGAAAGATCAATCGTTCTTGAACCAGATACAGGCCGATGCATAGCGCACAATAACCGACAACAATCGTCAAAACTGCATGTTTGATGGAAGCGAACGGTAACGAGCGCGTAGCCGTCGCGAGCAGCAAGATGGCGCGTCTGGTTTTCATAGCTGTTGCGACTTCAAAGTATGTTTGAAGGTAAGTTAAAGCGCGAGCTGCGCCTGTATCGCCGAATCATCGGTCGGCGCAGCTCGCCAGCTTATGCCAGCCGGTCTCGACAGTTCATCACCACCCCAGCACAAGCGCGAAGATCAGCGGAGCGACAATCGTTGCATCCGATTCAATGATAAATTTGGGCGTATCCACTGCCAGCTTCCCCCAGGTGATCTTCTCGTTGGGCACTGCGCCGGAATACGAACCGTAGCTGGTCGTCGAGTCGCTGATCTGGCAGAAATACCCCCAGACCGGCACGCCATCACGTCCGAGGTCCTGATGCAACATCGGCACCACACAAATCGGGAAGTCGCCAGCGATTCCGCCGCCAATCTGGAAAAAGCCGATGGAGTGTTCAGCCGAAGTGCGGGTGTACCAATCGGCCAGATCGATCATGTACTCGATACCGGTGCGCGCGGTATGAACATTCTTAATCTCACCGGTGATGCAATGAGCAGCGTACATATTGCCGGTAGTAGAGTCTTCCCAGCCGGGCACGTAAATGGGTAGATTGCGTTCCATCGCAGCGTAAACCCACGAGTCGCGCGGGTCGATCTGGTAATACTGAGCGAGTTTACCCGAACGCAAAATACGGTAGATAAACTCGTGTGGGAAATAGCGTTCACCGCTCTGATCGGCCTGCATCCATGCCTCGAGCAACGCCTTTTCAAGGCGTCGCATAGCCTCTTCTTCCGGGATGCAGGTATCGGTTACCCGGTTCATATGGCGTTCGAGCAATTCCTGTTCTTGCTGAGGGCTGAGATCGCGATAGTTCGGCACGCGCTCGTAAAAATCGTGGGCAATCAGGTTGAAAATATCTTCTTCGAGGTTGGCGCCGGTACACGAGATGGCATGCACCTTGTCTTGCCGGATCATTTCGGCCAGCGATAACCCTAGCTCGGCAGTGCTCATAGCGCCGGCCAGGGTCATCATCATCTTGCCACCGCGGTCGAGGTGAGCGCGATACGCATCGGCTGCATCAACCAGGGCAGCCGCGTTGAAGTGACGGAAATGATGGCGGATAAACTGACTTATTGTTCCACTCGACATACGTCAGCTTCCTTTCTTGATTGAAAACCATCAGCGCGTATTGGCGCTTAAACCCATAAATCTCAGGTAGCGCCGCGCTGCGCGCCTGAATAACGCTTGAGATGCGCGCAAACAAACCCGGCCCCTTTACCGGCGCAACAATAACCGGTAACGCCAGAGCCTATCGCCGATTATAGCACGTGACGTTCTGCGTTCATTCTCGTGAAAAATTCCACCAGACAACAGAGGAAATTTACCAAAACTTTACAAAAACCTTAACCTGCGCTGAAAAAGACCTGTTACCATCAGTACACCGCGATATAAGATGCATAACTGGCACGTTGCCTGTTGGCTGTCACGCTTGATTTGTTTGACCACCGTGTCTGTGGTTCATCTTACCCTGTTTGTGAGCGGGCGAGACGGTCACAGCAACAGACCGGTATGCATCGGCAGAGCAGTGTAGCAAAGTTGAAGGAGGTCCTATGTCGGAGGATCTGTCGAAGCTCCCGGTTGCAGAGCGGAATCGCAGGTACTGGCAAGAAAACCTGCGCCTGATCACGACTCTGATCGTGATCTGGTTTGTGGTTTCATACGTGCCGGTGCTCTTCGTTGAAGCCCTCAACAACATTGTTATTGCCGGGTTCCCACTCGGCTACTACATGGGCAGTCAGGGTTCACTGATTGTATTCGTGGTCGAAATCTTCTATTACGCCTACGCGATGAACAAGCTGGACGCGAAGTACGGGTTGAGTGATCGCGACCGCTAATCTGCTCCGGTTGTCAAGTTATTGTTAAGGAGGAGATCTCATGTCGGCTTCGGCTCAGAGTCAGAGCGTCTTCCGCAACCGGATGGCGCGCTACTATGGCTACTTCACGCTTGGCTTCATCGGGGTCAGCGTTCTCATGCTGTTACTCGAGGTGTTCGCCGGTTTGCCCACGCAGGTTATCGGCTGGATCTTCTTGTTGCTCACAATGGCGCTATACGCCACGATCGGTATTTTGTCGCGCACAAAGTTGCTCGACGAGTACTATGTTGCCGGACGCAACGTTCCGGCTGTTTTTAACGGCATGGCAACGGGCGCCGACTGGATGAGCGCGGCCTCGTTCATCTCGATGGCCGGCACGCTCTGGCTGCTTGGCTATGACGGTCTGGCCTACATCATGGGCTGGACGGGTGGTTACGTTCTTCTGGCTCTGCTTTTCGCGCCATACCTGCGCAAGTTCGGCCAGTACACAATTCCAGACTTCGTGGGCGCGCGCTACGGCGGCAATACTGCTCGCGTCGTGGCTGCCATCTGCGCGATCATCGTGTCACTGACCTACGTGACAGCGCAGGTGGTCGGCGTTGGCCTGATCATGCAGCGCTTCGTCGGCGTTGATTACACCATCGGCGTGATCCTTGGCCTCTCTGGCGTGCTGGTCTGCTCCTTCCTTGGCGGCATGAAGGCAGTGACCTGGACGCAAGTGGCGCAATACATCATCCTGATCATCGCTTACCTGATCCCGGTTACCGCGCTGTCCATTCAGCTTACCGGCTTCCCGCTCCCACAATTGAGCTACGGTCAGGCGCTACAGCGGATTCAGGTGCTCGAACAAGAGCAAGGCCTGGCCCGTCAGAGCGAATCGCCGGTTGTGCCAGGCAAGTTTGTCACCAGCGGCTACATTCCGCCGTTCAACGAAGGTCTGAGCAACGTGGCTGCGGTTGATGCGGTGCGCCAGCTCAATAGCCAGTTTGGGCTGAACATTACCCCGCCAGCAGCGCAGTCTATTCCTGACGCGAAAAAGCCTGAGCTTGGCGACTGGCGCGGCACACCCTGGAACTTCCTCGCCTTGATGGCGTGTCTAATGCTCGGCACTGCCGGCCTGCCGCACATCCTGATCCGCTTCTACACCGTGCCGAGCGTGCGCGAGAGCCGGCTCAGCGTGGGCTGGTCGCTCTTCTTCATCTTCCTGCTCTACTTCACCGCTCCGGCTTATGCCGCCTTCTCGCGCTGGCAGATTCTGGAGAATGTTGTCGGTAAGCAGGTGAGTGAGTTGCCAGACTGGACGAGGACGTGGGCCAGCAATGGTCTGATTGTGATCCGCGATCTGAGCGTGTTGAATGGCGTTGAGGTGGGCAAAGAGCCTAACTGGGTGAAGACCTTGATCACTGGCGGATCGGTAGTGGTTGAGGATGCCAACGGGAATGGTCGGATCGATCTGGCAGCGTGGGAAGATATTGGCGACGGCAAGGGTCGCGCTGGCGAGATTTCTGGTTCGGCGGTGACCAAGGCACGCACCGATGGCATCCTGCAGCTCAACGAGTTGGGCCGCTCCGCTGCTGATGGTATCGACGGCGACCTCGTGGTGTTGTCAACGCCTGATATTGCCGGTCTGCCCTTCACGATTGGCGCGCTGATTGCGGCTGGCGGTCTGGCGGCGGCACTCAGCACTGCTGACGGTTTGCTGGTGGTGATTGCCTCGGCTATCGCGCACGACATCTACTTCCGCACCATCAATCCGAAAGCCAGCCTCAATACCCGCATCGTGTTAGGCAAGTCGATGATTGTTGTGGCGGCAGTGATTGCGGCGCTGCTGGCAATCCCGCGCCTGGCGTTGATTGCGCAAATGGTGGCGTGGGCCTTCTCAATGGCGGCTGCCACCTTCTTCCCCGTAGTGCTGCTCGGTATCTTCTGGAAGCGAGCAAACGGCGCTGGCGCGATTGCCGGTATGATCGGTGGTCTGGCGGTGACGCTCTTCTACATGGCAAACAACTATATCAATCCAGCCTTCAACGTTCTTGGTATTTCACACCTCGGTTCGGGTATCTTCGGTCTGCCGGTGGCGATCATCCTGATTGTGGTGGTCAGTCTGCTCACCAAAGAGCCATCGAAAGAGATTCAGGATCTGGTTGACAATTTGCGCAACCCGATCACTGATGACGAGGGTATGACGAAGATGATCGATAAGGTCGCTACGGCGAAATAGGTTACTGGTTTTCGACTCGTCAAACGGCGCAGGATAAATTCCTGCGCCGTTTGTTTTTTTATCGCGCGCTCTTCGTTTGGATGACGCCTCATGTGGTCATTAACGTCTCAGGCTGGTCAAAGCAAAATCATCTGCTCCTCTTGGTAATAAACTCTGCTTCAGATGATGTCCGGTTCCCTACCGTGGGTGCGGAAAGCGATGCTCATTTCTAAACCTGCTTCCATGTCGCCACCTTTCACGGCAAGCCGCAGGTGCTGACGAAGCAATCTCCTGGCTCAGCGCTGACCAATCCTTTGCCGACTTCTCTCTCATACCTGCGCTATATTGTTCCTGCGCTCTTTCCCCTCCTCTGGCCGGCGCCGTGGTGGTGAGCGTGCTATACTGCTGATGAGAACTATTCGTCGATAGACTTTCACTTAATCAGATTATGCGCCCATTACTGGTGATCGCAATAAGTGTTGTCCTAACGGCTTGTGGTCTGTTTCAGGCAGTAGAACCGACTCCGACCGCAGCGCCGACGCCTGGTCTGGCTCGACCTACCGCAACGTTGCCGGTCACGGCAGAGCCAACAGTTGCGCCAACTTCCTCACCGGTGGCGCTGCAACCGACTGCGCTCCCGACGGCGCCGCTCGCGCCGACGGTCAGACCGGAAGCTACCGCCACTGTGGTAGCGGGCTTGCCGGGCGGTATTTTCCTGCCCATCCGCCGGTCGCCACCCCTGGGGACTTTCTTCTTCTACTGGTACAACTGCCCGCAGTACGAGTGCGACTCGCGCCTGCTGCAAGCGGTGCCTCCCGGCTGGTTAACGCCGCTGCCGGGTGATCCCGATCCACGCGACGGCCTGAGCTATTCCTCGTACAACTATGATTGGTACGAACAAGAGCTGCGCGCAATGGCTGCAACCGGCATCGATATGGTCTTCCCGGTCAGTTGGGGCGATCATCCTCACCCATGGTTCCGCCAGGATCGGCTCGATCTACTGGCGCAGGCGAATGGGGTGCTGGAACAGCCGCTCGCAATCGGTATGTTTCTCGATACCACTGCGCAGCAAGGCATGTACCAGGAGTTTCTCGGTCAAGGCTACCGAATCGGGCCGAATGCGCCGCGGCTGCCGCTGAGCGATCCACGCAGTGGCTACTTCTTTTACAACCTGCACATTCGTGACTTTTTCAATCGCATACCACGCGAGATGTGGGCGACCATCGATGGGCGGCCAATTATCATCACCTACACTGCGCTCTGTTGCGACAACCTCGAACTGAGCGGCGCGTTGTGGCAGGCGGTGAAAGATGCGTTTCAGGCCGATTTTGGCGTTGAGCCATGGCTGATCCTCGAAGAGACCTGGCTCAATCCGCAGGCGCTGGCGCCACCTGCCGATTTGCCGAGTAGTATCGAGGTCGCCGATGGCATCTATCGATGGGGAACGGCGCTCTTGGGGCCGCATACCACCGAATTGCGCGGTTTTCGGGTTAGCAGCGTTGGGCCGGGTTTTGATAACTCACGGATTCCAGGAGTGACGGAGCCACGTCGGCAGCCGCGTGACGAGCCGCCTGGCGGTGGGCCGGTCGCGCCAGGCGCCTTTTTGCGCGCCAGTCTTGCCGCCATTCCTGCCGATACCGATCTGGTCTTGATCGAGACCTGGAACGAATGGCCGGAAAATAGCGCAGTGGCGCCAGCGGCATACACTGACCGCGATGGGCGACCGCTCCCGCCCGATTTCTACCTTCAGATCATTCGCGAATGGCGGGCGACGTTTGTCAGTTCGCCGTGAATGCCCTCACGGTCGGCAGGGGTGTTCTTTCCCTCGCTTGCAGATCGTAACCCTGGTACAATTACCCATGAGACGGCTGTTTGTGGTATACGTCTAGAAAGACGGAGGTATGAGCTGGACTTTTCTCACCAATCATGCGCAGGTGTTGCTCTGCATTGCCCGTAACCCGCGGGCGACGGCACACGAAATTGCGCAGACGGTTGGTATCACCGAGCGAGCGGTACAACGAATCTTGCATGATCTGCATGAAGCCGGCTATGTGTCGCATGTCAGGGAAAGCCGGCACAACCTCTACACCATCTACCCTGACCGTCCGCTACGTCATTCAGCTCAACAGGGTCTGACAGTGGGCGATTTGCTGGCCGCGCTGGTCAATGGGAAGGTAGAGGCTGGCGAAATTGCAAACACGGTTGGCTCAAAGTAGCAGATGCAATAGAGGGTACGATTGATCGTACCCTCTACCACCTTCTATCAGCACGAATCTTTAAACAGTTCGATCAACTCGTTGATCGTCTCTGCCCGGCACCGTTCGCTATCGCTCAAACAGGTTTGCGCGTAGCATTCCAGCACCACGCTATTGGCGCTGGCCAGGGCCTGCCGGATTGCGACGATCTGATGCACGATGTCGCGACAATCGCGACCCTCTGCAACCATGCGTTGAATGCCACGCACCTGACCTTCAATTCGCCGCAACCGACGCAACAATTCGTCGCGTCGTTCCGGCGCTAATGGGCGAAGTCCGGTGTCCATAGCGGGTTCTGTGGCTGGTTCTGGCGTTGGTTGTTGCGCGTTCACGCCATTGCCAGCACTTTATCAAAGACCTCGCGGTACATCGCTTCAGGCCGCGCGCCAACGAGGCGCCCCACCTCCTTGCCGTTCTTAAAGATAACGAGGGTTGGAATGCCCTGAATGCCGAGTTGCGAAGCGTACTGAATATTGTCGTCGGTGTTGACCTTGGCGATGGTCAACCGACCTTCATATTCACCGGCGAGCTTGTCAAGGATGGGGGCAATGACGCGGCACGGCCCGCACCACGGCGCCCAAAAATCGACGACGACCGGCGTACTCGATTTCAAGACCTTCTCGGCAAAATCGGCATCACTAACGGTAATAGGCTTGGCCATTGAACAAATCCTCCTTAAACCAGGATGCAGTATCGGGCGCTGTGGCGCCAAAGTAACCGCGGGGTCGATTAGCGTACATACCCCCTGGGGGTATACTATAGTCAGTATAGCGTTGTTTGTCAAGGCTTGCGCGCTCTATGTTATACTGAGAATATCATTTGCGCAAAAGAGTTTCCCTACCCGTAGATGCTGCATTGCCCGCAAAGAATTCATGCTCATTGACCAAAAGGAGGCAGCCTTGGCAACCATAGGACGCGATGTGACAATCACGTTCATCGGTCACGGTACCTTTCATGTAACCACACCAGAGGGGCGCAATATCCTGATCGATGCCTGGGTTGACGGCAATCCGGTCTGCCCGGAACCCTTGAAGGCGCGCGCGCGCGAAAATCTGGCAGCAATCTTCGTCACGCACGGCCACTTCGACCACATTGCCGATCTGGTCGATCTGGCCCGCGAGACTGGGGCAACGGTGGTTTGTCAGTACGATATGGTGGCGTACCTTGAGGGTGAAGGCATCCCGGCGGCGCAGATTGTTGGTTTCAACAAAGGTGGGACGGTAACAGTTGCCGATGTGCGGGCAACGATGACCACTGCTCACCATTCGAGCACGATCTATGAGAATGGCCAGCTTATCAGTCTGGGCACGGCAGCCGGCTATGTGTTGCGCTTCAGCAACGGCTTTACCGTCTATCACACCGGTGACACCTGCGTTACGATGGATATGCAGATCATCGGTGAGTTGTACCGGCCTGATCTGGTGATCCTGCCGATTGGCGATCATTTCACGATGGATCCGCGCCAGGCTGCGTATGCGCTCAAATTGATTGGCGCGAAATATGCGATTCCCGAACACTACGGCACCTTCCCGATTTTGGCCGGCACCCCGGAGGCATTGGTTGAGCATTGTCGCGAGTTTGGCGTCACTACCGAGGTGATTGTGCTGAAGCCCGGCGAATCGGTAAGCTAGTCGCCACCTATCCTGCTGCCTTGTTGCCAGGCCAGGTGATTGTTAACAGGGCAGCAGGTATGTTTGTTGCAGGTCATTGACACACAGGGAGAAGACACGATGCTTGAACATGTGCGCGCAACCGACCCGATCATTGCCGATCTGATCGAGCGGGAAGCGCAACGCCAGCGACAGGGGCTTGAGCTGATCGCCAGCGAGAACTATACCAGTCTCGCGGTGATGGAGGCGCAGGGCTCGGTGCTGACCAACAAGTACGCCGAGGGTTTGCCTGGTCGGCGCTACTATGGCGGTTGTGAGTTTGTCGATGCGATTGAGCAGATTGCTATTGATCGCGCCTGCCAGTTATTTGGCACAACTCACGCCAATGTGCAGCCGCATAGTGGCGCGCAGGCTAACATTGCAGTGTTTACCGCGCTTTTGCAACCCGGCGATACGATTCTTGGCATGCGACTCGATCACGGCGGCCACCTGACTCACGGTAGTCCGGTCAATTTTTCCGGCAAGTGGTATAACGTTCATTTCTACGGGGTCGATAGCCAGACCGGGCAGATCGATTACGATGATCTGGCGGCAAAAGCGCGCGCCATCCGCCCCCGGCTGATTACGTCGGGCGCAAGCGCCTATCCGCGACTGATCGATTTTGCCCGTATGCGTCAGATTGCCGATGAAGTGGGCGCATTGCTGATGGCTGACATCGCTCATATCGCCGGGCTGGTTGCGGCAGGTGAGCATCCGTCACCGGTCGGACACGCGCATATTATCACGACGACGACCCACAAGACGCTGCGCGGGCCGCGTGGTGGGCTGATCCTGATGGGCGAGGAGTTTGCCAAACAGATCAATTCCAGCGTCTTTCCAGGCACGCAGGGCGGGCCGTTGATGCATGTGATTGCCGGCAAAGCTGTGGCGTTTGGCGAGGCGCTGCGGCCTGAGTTCAAGCAGTATGCGGCCCAGATTCGGCGCAATGCTCAGGCATTAGCCGAGGGGCTGCGCGCGCAGGGTTTGACGCTGGTCAGCGGCGGCACTGATAACCATTTGATGCTGGTTGATCTGCGCAGCACCGGTCTGAACGGTGCGCAGGCGCAGCGCGCGCTGGATAAGGCGGCAATCACGGTCAATAAGAATGCGATCCCCGACGATCCGCAGCCACCGATGAAGACGAGTGGGATCCGGATCGGCACTCCAGCCGTGACCACCCGCGGCATGCGCGAGCCAGAGATGGCGCAGATTGCGGCCTGGATTGGCGAGGTGTTGATGTATCCGGACGATGAAGCGCGTCTGGCGCGGATTAACGCCGAAGTCGCCGAATTGTGTCGTCACTTCCCGGTACCGGCGGATATGGTACAGGTGCGATAACCGGATTGGTTCTCCAGGCAGCTTGCGTTGCTTACGCTAGATCGGGCGCCGGCTATGGCCGGCGCCCGATCTTCGTAGTAACGCGGGTCAATCTGAAGGTAGATGGTATAAAACGCTGGCGCGCAATCATTCGGTGGGATCGACTCACCAGGGATCAGTTGCCGGCCACAACTGGCGTCCGACAATCCTGATCGCTAATCCGGCAGCGCCGAAGATAAGCAATGCGACAGCCAGGTTGCGTTGAGCTGCGGCCAGGCTGCGACGGAGGGCAAGCGCGTTATCGCGCCGCACTTCATCACCCAGAGCAGCAAATTCACGCGCTGCCATTTCAGCCTGCGCTTGAGCGCCGAAGAGATCAAAGCGACGGGCCTGTTCGTTTGCCTGACGGAGTGTCTCGCCGGCCTGCAGGCCGCGCGCGACACGTGCCCGATACTCGGCTAATACTGCTGCCTGGCGACGATCGCCGATCTCGGCGTAGGCTTGCTCAGCCTGACCGATCAGTCGCTCGGCCTGAACATACTCGCCGTTGAGCAAAGCCGCGCGGGCTGCTTCGGCTAACTGGTTGGCGCGCTGCCCGGTTTGCGCCTGCGCTTGCAGGGTGGCAATTTCGGTCTGGGTAGCAGCATCGGCCAGCGAACTGAGCCGCTCAAGTTCGCGGAGCGCGGCGCTATAGTCGCCGGCAGCGAGCAATGCTCGCGCCGGACTCAGGTCAAGCGCGCGAGCAGGCAGACTGGTTGGCGCGAGCTGGAGGAAACCGGGTAACCATGCCCGCCACTCGCTTTCAAGCGTCGTAGCCGAAACCCCGTAGACCGCCGCCATTGCCGCGCGATAACCGCTGCTCTGAGCGAGAGTAACCAGAAACTGGCGAAATTGTTCGAAGCCGTCGCGTTCGATAAGGAAGCTGACGATTGACCATGTTTGCGGGTAGCTCAGATCGGGCTGGCCGTAGATAGTGTTCCGGTCATCGAGTGTAGCCCAAGACCATAGCTCATCGCGCTGAACGAGCGCGCGGAGGATTGCGATCTTGTCGTCACGCTCCGGCGCCGGTAGTTCCATATACTGCGCAATCCCTTCTTGCAAGCCGACGTTCAGGCGGCCACCGCTCAGATCGGCGGCGAAGATATGGGTCAATTCGTGGCGCAGGTTGTTGATCTGAGCGATTTCACTCTGTTGCCTGGCCCGTTCCACGATGACCACCAGTTCCCGGCGGCGAAAATCGGCATGAGCGATAACGCCTGGCACGTTGCGCGCGGCTGGGTTGACGGTAAAGTAGGATTCGCTGGTTGGGTAGAGCCGTAATGTGATCGGTGTCGCCGGACTGAAGTCGAACGTGACGCTAAACTGATTGTAGAGATCGTCAACGATACGAGCGTACTGAGTGGCGATTGCCTCATCATTCGCAGTGTAGACCACGCGAAAATGGTTCGTCTGCCGTTCCAGCCAGGATGGTTGCGCAAATATTGTACTACCGCTCAGGAAGATCCAGAGCAGTATTGCCAGCCAGAGTTGTAATGTGATGATAACCCTGCGAAGCATGCGATCCATGATATACTTAGTGTAGCACGATTAATATCCAGATGCCAAACGCAAAATGGGCCGCGTTCTAAGCAACGAATATCGATCTGGGAGACGCAATGATGAAGTGGCTATCCAAGTTGTGACAGAGACGGGTCTCTCAGGAAAAAGCAGGCAAGTCTGATCGAGCTGAGCTTGCCTGTGACTGTGAGCGGCTCATCATTATCGCAGTGGGGATGCTATGACAACCAACTTCTTCGCCCAACTTCCCATCGCAAATAGATTCAGCGCAATTGCCGATCCCAATGTCTATCAACCGGCGCCTGCCGATTGGACGATCTTCATCTGTGATGTTCGTGGTTCGACGCGCGCCGTTACAGAAGGTCGTTACAAAGAGGTGAATATGGTTGGGGCGGCGACAATTACCGCCGCGCTCAATGTCGCCGACGAGATCGAGATCCCTTTCGTGTTTGGCGGTGATGGCGCGTCAATAGTTGTTCCACCTGCGCTGGCTGAGCCAACTGCGCAGGCATTGCGTGCGGTGAGCGGGCTATCCCGTCAGGCCTTCGATCTCGATTTGCGGGTTGGCTTGGTGCCGGTAGTCTCGGTGTTGCGGGCCGGTTATCAGGTACTGGTCGGCAAGCTGGCGATCAACTCGCATGTGGCGCAGGCTATTTTTAGTGGTGGTGGGCTAAGTTATGCTGAACGATTAGTGAAAGATGAGGCAACGGCGAGCGATTTTTTGCTGGAGCCGGGGTTGGCCGAGGAAGCCAATCTGAGCGGTCTGGAGTGTCGGTGGGATGCCATTCCACCTGCTCATGGCCCGGCGTTGTGCCTGATTGCGCAGGCTATGCCGCAATCGAATCTGGCAACGACACTGGCAGTCTACCGTTCGGTGATCGAAAAAATTGAACAGATCTACGGCGGCGATCAAACCTATCATCCCCTTCACTATTCACTCATGCAGGCGAGTGCCAGGCCGCAAGCGCTCTGGCCGGAAGCGCGATTGCGTGGCGGCGCAAGCCGGCGACATCAGCTTGCCTATTGGGCGCAGATATATGGCCTCAATCTCGCCGTTCGCGGCTATCGCTGGTGGCAACGGCTGCGCGGGCAGGCGGCGTGGTGGGATCAGTACCGCCAGCATGTGGCGACGGCAGCCGATTATCGTAAATACGACGACACGCTGCGCGTGATTATCTCGGGAAGCGACGAACAGCACGAAGAGCTGCTCGCCTTTCTCAACCAAAAGTTTGCAGCCGGTGAACTTGTTTTCGGCACGCACCTGTCGCCGGCAGTGATCCTCACCTGCCTCGTCTTTAAGCGGATGGAGCGACAGATTCACTTTGTCGATGGCGCCGACGGCGGATTCACGCTCGCCGCTCGCGACTTGAAAGCGCGCCTGCGCGCGCTGCAACAACCGGTCAGCAGCCAGGGATGATGCGACGTGGATCCTGACTGTCAATCACCTCGTGACCATCCGGCATCACCCGCTCGTAGCGACCATCGGGCAGCAGCTCGCGAGCGCGCAGGTTGTCGTTTAGATAGGTTGTCAGCAACGAATCGGCAACATACGAAGCCAGCGCCGGATCGGTGAGCGGAAAGAGTTCTTCGACCCGGCGATCAAGATTGCGTTCCATCAGATCGGCGCTGCCGAGGTAGATTTTGGGCTTACCGCCGTGGTGAAAGTAGTAGATGCGGCTATGCTCGAGATACGGCCCAATGATCGAACGCACGCGGATATTGTCAGACAATCCCGGCACCTGGGGACGCAGTGAACACATCCCGCGCACAATCAGATCAATTTGCACTCCGGCCTGTGATGCGTTGTAAAGCGCATCGATAATGTTGCGATCCACCAGCGCATTCATCTTGAAGATCAGTCGTCCATTGCCGTGCATCCGGTGGAGCGCAATCTCTTCTTCAATCAGTTCGGTGATGCGTCGCCGCAGGTTGACCGGCGCGACCAGCAGGGTACGATACTCTTTCTGCCGGCTATACGCGGTCAGGTAGTTGAAGAGATCGACCACATCGTCGGCAATTTCGGGGCGACAGGTGAGCAAGCCGAGATCGGTGTAGACCCTCGCCGTTACCGCGTTGTAGTTACCGGTGCCGAGGTGGACATAACACTGGATGCCATCGCTCTCTTGCCGAACCACCATGGCGAGTTTCGCATGCACTTTCAGGCCAACCAGGCCGTAAACGACATGCACGCCGGCGCGTTCCATTGCCCTGGCCCAGGTAATGTTATTCTCTTCATCGAAGCGCGCTTTCAATTCCACCACTACCGTTACCTGTTTTCCTTGCTCGCGCGCGTGCATTAATGCCTGCACGATAGGCGAGTTGCGTCCAACCCGGTACAGGGTCTGCTTAATCGCCAGCACGTTGGGATCTTCGGCGGCAGCCTGGATAAAATCAATGACCGGCGCGAAGGAATGGTACGGATGGTGGAGCAAGATGTCTTGTTTGCGGATAGCCTCAAAGATATTGGGCGCATTTTTCAACACGGCGGGCAAGCGCGGCACGTAGGGCGGATCTTTCAGATCAGGGCGGTCGAGTCGGGTCAGTTGCATCAGATCGCTCAAGCCGAGCGGCCCGCGCACGGTATAGATGTCTTCCGGGCCAACTTTCAGATTGGCTGCCAGCAACTGGCAGATCCTGTCAGGCATGCCATCGTCCACTGCCAGCCGCACCACTTCGCCAAAGCGGCGCTGACGCAATCCTTGCTCGATTGTGGCTAGCAGATCATCAGCTTCGTCTTCTTCAATCTCAACATCGGCATTGCGCGTAACGCGGAAGGGATACACCTCGACCACATTCATGCCGGGAAAGAGTCGCTCGAGATGATCGGCGATGACCTGTTCGAGCCAAACGAAGCAATAGCGACGCGCAGCGGGAATATCGTCGCGCGGCGGCGAGAGTTCGGGCGGGAGTGGAATCAGGCGCGGCAACACTTCGGGCACCTTAATACGGGCAAAGAGTTCGCCTTTAGCCTGGTCACGGATCACGACGGCCAGATTGAGGCTGAGATTAGAGATGAAAGGGAATGGCCGGCTCGAGTCAAAGGCGAGCGGGGTCAGCACTGGAAAGATCTGACGACGGAAATAGTCGGCCACCCATGCGCGCTGCGCTTCGTTGAGCGCGACAGTATTGAGGACAGAAATACCGTGCTCATGGAGGGCGGGAAGCAGCTCGTTTAAGAGCAAATCGCGTTCTTGTTCCAGGATTGGTATGAGAGCGCGGCGAATGGCGCTCAACTGCTCGGCTGGCGTCTGACCATCGGGTGATCGTTTCTGAACGCCGGCGCGGATCTGCTGTTTGATTCCGCTCACCCGAATCATGAAAAACTCATCGAGGTTTGAGGCAAAGATTGCCAGAAACTTGACTCGTTCGAGCAACGGGTTACGCGGATCCATAGCCTCTTCGAGCACGCGCCGGTTAAATTCAATCAGGCTTAATTCGCGATTAAAATAACGCGATTCGCTGACCGGCGGCGCATCGGGTAGTGACGATGATTGAACCGTCATAGGTGTATCCATAACATCACCTGCCAACCACAATGGGCTGGCAGGGGTGAATGAAACCATTAGCAGGCGAGCGCAACGTAAATGTTATATCGGACGACGGGAGCGGCGCAAATGCTGTATACCGAATAGTATAGCCGGGATGGAGGATTTGCACAAACCGGGTAGATATGCTATACTCTTGCCCAGCACGAGGGCGATTAGCTCAGTTGGTTAGAGCGCATCGTTCACACCGATGAGGTCACTGGTTCGAGTCCAGTATCGCCCACCAAGACATCTGCCATCTGCGCGGCCCAATGGCCGCGCAATGATTTTCGTTACCCGCGCGCTATCAGAGCAGACGATCAGAGTAAGGGCAACGCCACGATGCGACCGCTCATTTCGCGCGCCGAGTTGCGCGCGCTTTTACGGCCAACCGATGCCACCGAGCGCAATGTGCGCAATGTCCTGATTGATGGAATCGGAGTCGGGATTGTAACCGGGGTGAGCGTGTTTCTCCCCGTCTTTCTGGCTCGTCTTGGCGCGTCGAGTCTGCTGGTTGGCCTGATCACCTCACTGCCGGCCCTGGCCGGCGCTCTCTTTGCTTTGCCCATCGGTCGCTTCCTCGAACGACAGCGCAATATTGTGGCCTGGTATTCGGGAATGCGGTTTTGGGTGCTCGGTTCGTATGCGGTATTCGGCATCTTGCCATTTGTAGTGCCGCTCAGCGTTGTGCCCTGGATGATTATCATCATCTGGGCGCTGGTGACAATTCCTTCGACATTTGTCAATGTAGCATTTACCATCGTTATGGGAGCAGTGGCCGGGCCGCAACGGCGTTACGCTCTGATGAGTATGCGCTGGTCGAGTCTGGGGTTGGCGACTGCGGTTACAGTTGCCGTTATCGGCGTTGCGCTGGAACTGTTTCCGTTTCCGCTCAACTACCAGATCGTCTTCATCGGCTCAATGGCTGGTGGTCTGTTGAGTTTTGGCTTTTCGCGCGCCATTGTCTTGCCTGAACGGGCGCCGTCAACCACGCAGCGCAGCAGTGGGTCGCTGGTAGTGGCGTTACGGCAGGCGCCGCCAGTGTTTAGGCGGTATGCGCTGAGCGCATTCGTCTTTCGGAGTGGCGTAGCGATGGCCATCCCGCTCTTGCCGCTCTATTATGTGCGGGAGGCCGGTCTCAATGACGCATGGATCGGCTTGATCAGCACGGTTGGCAACGGGGTGTTGCTGGTGGCCTATGCAGTCTGGTCAATGGCTGTCGGGCGTTTGGGTAACAGTGGCGTGCTGCTGGCCAGCAGTGTGGGAATGGCGCTGTACCCGTTTGGGGTGGCGGCGACCGAGACGCCTTGGTTGCTGGCGCTCCTGGCTGGCGTCGTCAATTTTTGTGTTGCCGGCAACGATCTGGTGAATTTCGATCTGGTACTGAGTACGATACCGCCCGAACGGCAAGCAACGTATGTGGGGCTGTTTCAGACCTTGCAAAATCTGGCGCTGTTCGTGATGCCGCTGGTGGCGACGGCGCTGGCCGATCTGATCGGGCTGGCGCCGGTGCTGCTGATTGCCGGATCGATCCGGTTGCTGGGAACATTGCTCTACGCCTGGTTGCGGATCGGTGTTCAAGGTAGTTGACGTAATGTTTGAAGATAGGTTAAAGTGGTGTGGCGAAAGGGATGCGCACTGAGTCTGGCTGCACTACTCGATGATATGGATGGCATACGGCGCTGATCGAGTCGCTTTGCGGCAGGCTGAAGTGGTAGCCTGCGCGCATCTTTCGCGCGTTGTTTATCGGTAGATGTTGGATAGCTATGGCGCAACCTTCACTTCGCACAGTATCGGTCGTTCGGCGCGGTTATGGCCGACGGTATACCGATTTGCCGGTTGATGAATTGAACCATCAGCGGTTGGTTATTGACTGCGCCGGTGGTTATTTGCGTCCTGACCTGATCGATTTGCGTCAGGGTGATGTGGTCTATTGGCGTGAACAGGAACGGTACGTTGAGGGACGGATCGGGCATGTGCGGCGCGACGATCAGCGGTTGATTGCGATATTTAAAGATGTGACGTTGATGCCGGAGGACTTTTTTCCGTATTGATAGGCGATAGCTGATAGGGGATAGGCGATAGGCGATAGGCGGGTAGGGGGTAGGGGATAGGCGATAGGCGATAGCTGATAGCCGATAGTGGTATCTATTGGCGATAGGTGTAGGGGCGCAGCAGCGCTGCGCCCCTCCATCTGCCAAGGGGGCGGCAAGCGCGTTGGTGTATAGCCATAAGCGATAGGCGATAGTAGGGGCGGGTTTCAAACCCGCCCCTACAGACGTTCCCCCTGCGTGGAGGGGCTGGTTGGTTGTGGCGTGGTATGTCGCCAGGCGATAGGCGATAGCTGATAGGCGATAGGCGATAGCTGATAGGCGATAGGCGATAGCTGATAGGCGATAGGCGATAGCTGATAGGCGATAGGCGATAGCTGATAGGCGATAGGCGATAGCT
>Ga0116210_1000494_pt1 | contig 39054 bp, 35 predicted proteins | sample TshhotsprinmetaG_FD_94483 | JGI IMG/M metagenome (GOLD analysis project Ga0116210, IMG submission 94483) | Hot spring microbial communities from South Africa to study Microbial Dark Matter (Phase II) - Tshipise hot spring metaG | ecosystem: Environmental > Aquatic > Thermal springs > Hot... | reverse complement strand
TATGGGGCTGTTTCCCAACGCCGAATCAGCCAACCGCATCTTCTATGGGATCACCGATTACATGAACGAGAACTGGAGGGGAAGTCATCTCAAAGAAATTTCAGCAGAATCTTTGACATGACCGGTGGAGACAGGCGGAAAAGCATATAAAACAACCTAAGACTGTCATAATATTATATAGTTGTATGTCATAATGACATATAGTATTATAAGGTCATGACAGATTATCGTCGGCGCGAGATCGCCAAGTTGGTGGGCAGAGCTCTTGCTCAATCGCCCGTTACCGTGGTGACCGGAATGCGGCAGGTGGGCAAGAGCACAATGTTGCTAAATGAAAATGCATTGAGGCATAGAGAATATATAGACCTGGATGATTTCGCCCTCTTGGAAGAGGCGAAACTAAATCCGGAAGCATTGCTTGGCCGCGGTTACTACCTTACTCTTGACGAGGCGCAACGTTGCCCGGAACTCATGCTGGAGATAAAGCAAAGAGTGGATAAAGAGCGGAAGCCGGGAAGGTTCCTCTTATCCGGTTCGGCCAATTTTGCGCTACTGAAGCAGGTTGCCGAAAGCCTTGCCGGAAGGGCGATTTCTTTTACCCTCCAGCCAATGACCAGGCGTGAGATCGGGGGTACAATCGGCAGGGAACCGTTCTTGGTGCGGATGTTTTCCGGAAAGCCACCAGGCACTATAAAGGTAATGCCGTCGCCGGTGAAAGACAACGATGTACTTCTTGGCGGCATGCCTTCGGTATGCCTCGCCGGAGATATCGATAGGACGCTCTGGTTCACCGGTTTCGAGCAGACCTATCTTGAGAGAGACGTAAGGGACATCGCCAAGGTCGATAACATCCTGGGGTTGCGCAGGCTCTTGCAACTGGCTGCCCTGCGGACGGCGCAGACCCTAAACATAAGCAACCTGGCGAGCGACGCCCACCTCAGTGTATTGACCACGGAAAAATACCTGGGGGTGTTGGAGGCTTCCTTCATCATCCGCCTATTGCCGCCTTTTCTCGGGAACAGAGCCAGCAGGCTTATAAAATCGCCCAAGGTTTATTTCACGGACTCGGGTGTCGCTTCATATCTCTGCGGCGTGGAAAGGATGCGCGAAGACCCTATGCGAGGCGCGCTCTATGAAACCTACGTGTTGCAGAATCTCATGGGGGTAGTCGGTGCACACCTCCTCTCCGGGAGAGTCTATTTCTGGAAAGTGCAGGGAAGGCATGAGGTGGATTTCGTGATCGAACATGGAAGAAAAACGGTAGCCATTGAAGTGAAGGCTTCCTCTCGCTGGGGGCCAGGAGATCTTTCCTCGCTCAAGGCCTTTCTCTCTGCGACGACGGGATGTCAAGCGGCGATCCTGGCTTATAATGGTGAGGAGGTGGTTTCCTTAGGGGAAAGATTGTGGGCCATACCCATCGGCATTTTACTGTCCTGACGACCTAGCCCCTTCTCAGGCTTATGCGGATTGCATGCCGGCCACTTTGCGGCGCTTGCGCACGAGATTTTTTATGGGAGGGTGGTGCGTGGGGGGAGCGTGGTGGCATGTGCCCAAGGTTCACCTCAGCGACTCGAGGAACGCCTCCAGGCGCGTGGAGACCTGGCCTTCCTGGTATTCGCGGTCGTCGACGCAGTCCCCGTCGATGATGAGCGTGGGCACCCCCACCCGCTGCAGGGCCTTCTTCACCAGGGGCGCCCCCCCGCAGCTCTGGCGGCATCCCCAGTGGTTGTAGTGGATGGCGCCGTCCACGCGGTACTCCTCCGCCAGGCGCACCAGGTGCGAAGCCCTCCTCTCCACGGGGCCCACCAGGAAATGGCCGCCCACCTTGGCGGCCAGGGAGCCCAAGGGGTCACGCGGGTCCATGGCCTCCCAGGTGGCGTGGGTATATTCCTCGCATACCAGGCGGGCGCCGTGCTCTCTCAGCAGATGGAAGATCGCCTGGGAGTACCAGGGCTTGAGATGCATCCACATGATGCGGAGCGAGCTGTCCCCCCGGCTGCCCCTCTCGCGCAGCTCCTCGGCGAGGAGGCGGTAGAACTCCTCCCCCGCCGGCGAGCCCATGCAGCCGGCGAGCACGCTCACGTTGCCCATGGCTTCGTCGCCGTCGAGGGTGCAGTCGTCCCGTTTGCGCATTTCCTCCACCCGCCGCAGGTGGCCCAGTGCCCGGTTGGAGAGCTCCACCGCCTCGGAGAGCCCCTCCATCATCTCCCTCTCCGTCCGTCCGCACAAGCCGGCCATGGTGCGCGCCGCCTCCGCCATCTGGCCGGCTAAGAGGTTCATTCCGTCCTCCCTGCCCGGAAGGGGCACGTCGAGGACGAACTGCGGGGCGCCGTAGAGGTCGGACGCGAAGCCGAAGGAGAGAGGGGCGGAATCGCAGGGATAGTTGACGGCAAGGAGGAGGTCGGGTTCGGGAAGGAAGCCTTCCATGGCGCACCCGAGCATGCAGCGGTGGTAGGAGCAGGCGTCGGACGGGAACTCCTCCTCGGCCGCGTGGTCTATGAAGCGGGGGGCCAGCCCCGCGGATGCCACCACGGCCGCGGCCATCTCAGGGTAGAAGGGTATGCATCCTGTGCCGAGGACAAGTTCGCTGGGGACCAGCAGGTTGCACCACACCACGGGCGCGCGCCGCAGGTAGGCGTCACGGGTGGCGCGGATGAAGTAGGCGAGGGAGACGCGGTCCGCTTTCCAGTGTGGCCGGTTGAGGGGGGAGAGGGCCAGCCCTTCCACCGTCTTCCAGAAGAGGCGCGAGCGGAAGGTGGCCGGCGAGAGCCTGTCCAGGTAGCGCTCCTTGATCTGCTCGAGAAGCTCCATGTCCTCACCTCATGACCGTGCCCGCGTGCCGCGCCGCAAGCATGACGGAACGGCGCACTTATCAGGAAATCATTTCCAGGAAAGCCTCCACGCGCGTAAGCACCTGCCCGGCGTGCCCATCGGCGTAATCGCTCTCCAGCCGCAGGACGGGGATGCCCTCCCGCCGCAGCCTCTCCCGCGTGCGCGGAAAGTCGTACAGGTAGGAGTCGCAGAACTTGAGAGAGGCGTACACGACCGCACTCGCGCCCGCCTGGCGAGCGTTCTCCGCCAGGATGCGGCAGCGCCTCTCCGCGTCGAGCATGCGCGCGCAGGGGGGGCGCTCGAGATAGGCGGCGGCCAGCCCACCGATGATTTCCTCCACGCTTTCCCCTTCCGCCAGGGTGGAGGCCGCGAAGGCGCGGTCTCCGTTGCAGAGGTCGGCCCAGACCACCCGCGCCCCCGCCTTCTCCAGGAGGGAGACCATGCCCGCGGGGTTGAGGAGGTTCCCGGTGAGCAGGACGGGGATCTCGCGGCCCGCTTTCGCCACCGGGTGAGCGCACGCCGCCGCCCCGCCGCCCTCGGCGCTCCCCGGCGGGGACTGGAAACTCTGCGCCAGGCGCAGCCGCGCCGCGCCGCTCGCCTCTCCCGCCAGGCGCAGGTAGCTGCGGCGCAGCTCTTCCCTTTCCCGGCAGGCGGCAGCGAGGTCGTCGCGGGTTATCTCCCTCCCCCGGAAAGTGCGTAGGGCCGCGAGCAGTTGCCGGTATTCCCCCGCCAGGACGCGCTCCCCTGCCTTCCCCGCGTTGCGAGGCAGGTCGAGCAGGAAGACGAAGTCCTCAGGGAAGAGTTCCTTCCAGGCGTCGTAGAGTCGGCGCATGCCATCGCAGGAGTTGACGAAGACGGCGTGATGAGGCCCACCCCCCTGCATGGCCTGCGCCAGGCAGGCCCGCACGTAGGGGCATATGGCGGGGTGCAGCAGGGCGTCGGCATCGTCGATGCGGCTTGGGTCCCCGAAATAGCGCACGGGTTCCAGGCCCGCGGCCAGCAGCAGCTCGACGGGGGCATAGGCGCAGAACCAGGCTATGCGGTCATCTCCCATGGCTGGCTACCCTGACTTTCCGCCCTTCCCGGGCATCCTCCTCTCCCGTCTCCGGCGCGAGCTCGCGTGGCCGCGGCCCCGGCTGCAGGGTCCCGCCGGCGGCACGCTTCGCGTTCAAGGATAGCACGGTCGCGGCGCGTGCATGGTTGCCCGCGCTTCCACCGGTAAGAATCTTCACGTTGCGGGTATATTATATAAGGCGTTTTCCCCGCTTGCTCGGCCTCCCTGCGGGCCGCGGAGGGGAAGGGGGTCGGGACAGTGCTAACGCCGGTCGCCGCGGGACGATGGCGGGCAGGAGAGAGTTCTCGGGAAGGAAAGGAGGAGACCATGGACAAATACGAGTGCACCGTCTGCGGGTATATCTACGATCCCGACAAGGGGGATCCCGAGGGAGGGATCGAGCCGGGGACTCCCTTCGAGGAGCTGCCGGACGACTGGGTATGCCCCCAGTGCGGGGCGGACAAGGATCTGTTCGAGAAGGTCTGAGGCTGCCGGCGGGAGAGACGGGAACGCTGGCGACAAGGGAGAGGGAAGGGGGGGGATAAGCGCTTATAAACGGAGATACGAGCGATGAGCGGAGAAACCCCGCTCCGCCGCGGCGCGGAAACGTGCTCCGCGGATCTTCCCGCCGTGGCGGGCGACGGCGCGGGATCACATATGCGAGAAGCAGAGGATGACGTCACCTGACCGAGAGATGGAAAGAGACGGGAGGGTCACATGCTGCCGGTGAAAATAGCGGAAGGGGTGCACTGGGTGGGCGCCCTCGACCCGCAGCTGCGCGTCTTCGACATCATCATGAAAGCGGACCACGGCACCACCTACAACGCGTACCTCTTGACCGGGGGGGACAAGGTAGCGGTGCTGGATACGGTCAAGGCGCCCCATTACGAGGAATTCATCGCGAACATACGTTCCCTGGTGGATCCCCAGGATATCGCTTACGTGGTGGTCAATCACACCGAGCCGGACCATTCCGGTTCCCTGGCCCGCCTGCTCGCGGAGGCCCCCGGAGCACGCGTGGTATGCGACCGACAGTGCCGCAACTTCGTGAAGAACATCCTCAACCGGGATGTGGACCCCCTGCTGGTGCAGGACGGAGACGCTTTGGACCTGGGCAAGGGGGTGGAGCTTTCCTTCGTCCACGCCCCCTTCCTGCACTGGCCGGACACCATGTTCACCTACCATAAAAAGGAAGGGGTTCTCTTCACCTGCGATTTCCTGGGCGCGCACTACTGCGACGACCGCATCTTCGACGACCTGGTGGACGACTATTCACATGCCTTCGAGTACTATTACCAGGTCATCTTCCGCCCCTTCAAGAAATACGTGCTGGAAGCCATAGACAAGATACAGGGCCTGGACATCAGGATCATCGCCCCCAGCCACGGCCCCGTCCTGCGCACCGACCCCCTGGCCTACGTGGAGAGATACAGGGAGTGGAGTTCGCGGCCGGCTCCCGGCGACGCCAAGCTGCTCCTGGTGTTCTATGCCAGCGCCTACGGCAACACCGCCATGCTGGCGGAGAAGATCGCCGAGGGAGCCCGCGCGGAGGGGGCGAAGGTGGCGGTCATGGACGTCGCCGCCACGGAGCTGGGGCTGATGATAGACCGCATCGAGGCGGCGGACGGCATCGCCGTGGGATCGGCGACCATCAACGCGGACGCGGTGGAGCCGGTATGGTATCTCCTCTCCCACCTGGCCACGCTCAACCTCAGGGGCAAGGTGGGGGCGTCCTTCGGGTCCTACGGCTGGAGCGGCGAGGCGCCCAAGCTCATCGCCGAGCGCCTGAAGGGGCTGAAGTTCAAGGTGAGCGAGGAGCCCCTGCGGGTCAACCTGGTGCCCACGGAGGAAGACCTGGGGCAGGCCGTCGAGTTCGGGAGGCGCATCGCCCGCTCGCTGTGAACCGCCGCTCCGCCAGCGCGCCGGCCAGCCGGCCGCTCACGAGCCGTGCACGGAGCAGATGACCCGGTCGCCGGAGAGGGTGTAAGTCCCGCCGGAGGGGCATGTCGGCACGCTGTCCAGGTATTCCGGCACCAGTTGCTGTATGGAGGTCGGGGCCTTTCCTTCCATGCTCTTGTACTGCTGGACGGCGGAGGTGATAACCCTGCGGTTGGCGGCGCAGGCCGCGGTTTCCGCCTGGCCTACCGGCCCGGTGATGCCCGTCCCGCCGGACGTCCCCCCCTCGCCCTCCGGCGCGCTCGCTTCGCCACCGCACCCCGAAACGAACAGGGCGACAAGCAGGGCAAGCATAATAAGGATGGCGGCCTTTCTCATGCTCTCCCCTTTCTCCAACGCTTCCGGCCTGCAGGTATTCTATCGACCGCGTTGCAGGCGACCTTGATTTGCGGATCGGCGGTGCGGAGGTGGCCCTTGGGAGGGGCACGCCCTATGCCAGGCCGGTCTCCTTGTCGCGGATGGCCCGGATGATCATCTTCTTGGCGACGTGATTTATAATACTGGGGGGATTTTCCAGCACGGAAGCCCTCCATTCGTCCAGGGGGCTGTTCGCCTCCTTGAAGGCCTCGTAAAGGGCGTCCTGCAGCACGGGGAAATTGGGTTCGATGTAGATCTCGTAGATATACTTCTGGGGCCCCGAGAGCTCTTCCACGTCCTTGGCGAGCACTTCCTGAAATTCCTGCTTGATGCGCTTGCCTCGCTTCCGCACGTAATACTCGTTCAGCACCTTCAGAAAGTCCACCATTTCTCCGCCCTTCTCGGACTGGCCCTCGCTCTGCCATCCATGATATCTTTCTCCCCTGCAAAATCAAGGAGGCGCGCGCTTGTTGGTGATATCTTGCAGCCGCTATTGCCATCGGTAAGACCCGCGGGCGGCTTTAGCGCCGTTGGGAGAAGATGGGAGCCCACGCGCATGGACGGCGCGCAGCCTCGCTCGCGCGCCTTGCGGGTGGGGCGCACCGGCTCTCTTTCCCGGCGAAAGGGCGTCTTCTTCCCGGGGATGGGCTTCGAGCGAGAGCGAGCGGGCGGCCACCCACGGGTCCTCTCCTTGCGATACCCGTCCCGTGGCTTCGGGAGCGGGGGAGCGCCGTAAACCCGTCCCACGGCACAGGCCGTGCTCACGGGCAGGGATATTGATGCATAAAATGCCCTCCGCGGAGGGCATGGGGCTGTCCTGGTGGAGCCGATGGGATTTGAACCCACGACCTCTGCCGTGCGAAGGCAGCGCTCTCCCGCTGAGCTACGGCCCCTCGAGACGTGATAATTCTATCAGACTCGCCGCCTCCCCGCACCGGCACCGCGCGCCTGGCTGCCGTTCCCACATCCAGGTTGCCGCGCATGATCGGTGCTTGCCTCGAGGGAAAAGGAGAGGCGTTCTATGCCGCTCGTCGCGGGAAAGGGTAGGATATGATTGGGAGGAGGAAGCGGGGGAGGCGCATTTGCCCGGCGGTTGGGGGGGCGGGGGGCAAGGGAAGCGGCGCGGCGGCCCGAGGAAAGGCGGCCCGGGGAATGGCGGGAAAGACCGGTAGGGACGGAAAGGCGGAGATGTTGCGGGGTGCGGCGAGAGCGGTTGGCCTGCGCGACCGTTTGCCGGCGTTGCTCGTCCTCTCCTGCCTGCTGGCGGCATCCCTTGCCTGCGCTTCCTGCGGGGAAAAGGGGTCCGATCTTCCCGGGGGAGGGACAAACGGCGGGGCGGCCTCGCATGGGGAGGAGACGCCCGGGGAGAGGTTTTCCTTCCTGGTGTGCGGGGACACCCATGCCCGCACCGATCTCCTGGCGAAGATCGTGGCCCAGGCGAGGGAGGGCGAGTTCCTGGTCATCGTGGGGGATATTGCCACCGGCAAGGGCGTGGATGAGATGCGGGGTATGAAGGATTTCCTGGACGGTACTGGGATTCCTTACCACGTCATACCGGGGGACAACGACATGCCCCGCGGGGACACCTCCGCCTTCCGCGCGGTTTTCGGGCCGGATTACTATTCCCTCGACGTGCACGGGTGGCACCTGGTCTTTCTCAACAACGCGGTGATCGGCGTGGGGTGTCCGCCGGAGGAACTCGCCTGGCTGCGCGAGGACCTCGCCGCTGCGGCGGGGAAGCCGGTGATAGCCTTCGCGCACGTCCCGCCGGGAGCGCCCGTGGACATGGCCAGGAGCGGCTTCGTGGAGGAGGAATCGGAGAGCAACCGGGAGATGAAGGAGATGCTGGCCGCCGCCGGGGCGCCGGTGATCTATTGCGGGCATATCCACGCCTACATGCTCTACAGCTCTGGCCCGCCGCGGGTGGTGGTCACCGGCGGAGCGGGGGCCAAGCCACACCTCTCGGAGGAGAGCGGCGGCTTCCACCACTTCCTGCGCGTGACCGTCTCCGGAGGCGAGGTCAGCGAGGAAGTGATTCCCCTCTGAGGCACATCGCCGCGCCGGCGCCACTGCGCGTTGTCTCGGGCATCTCGTGTGGCCCCTGTGCCTTTCCGCCCACGGGCGGCGAAAGGGGGCCGGTTGCCGCCTCAACGGAGAAAGGGCAACGCGTCTTTCACCGTATAGCGGCCGGTGTCCCCTTCCTTGATCCGCTCCAGCTCGAAGAGCAAGAGTTTTTCGACGAAGCTCCGGGGCATCCTATCCAAGCCCTCCAGGCCCATGTCCCGCGCATCCTCGAAGCGGCCGCACCGCCTGAGTATATCGGTGACCAGGAGCTCGCTCTCCCCCGCGCTCTTACAGGGTTTCTTCCGCTTCTTTATCGCCTGAATGAAGAGGTCCGCCGCTTTCCCGCGGCATTCCGCGGCCACCTTTTCCTTCCCCTCGTCGTCCAGCACCCATGCGGCATGGAGGGCCGCCCATCCTGCCTCGAGGAGGTCGCCGGCGTTTTCCGCCAGCAGCGACCAGCAGAGGAAGTCTCTCGCCAGGGCGGGGTAAGAGCGCTTGGCCCGTATCTTCCGGTAGCGTTCCTCCCCGAGGAGGGTCTCGGCGCCCTCGATCGCCTCTTCGATGGAGGGGGCGCAGTAACCACAGCTCCGACATCTTTGCACCCACGTGTGCATGGTCGAGCGCTGCATCTCCGGGGGCCTCAGGTCGAGGTCGGAATGGCCCATGGCATTAGTGGAGATGAGCACCTGTTGGGTGCTCTCCTTCTCGCATATGGCGCATGTCAGATCCTCGGGCATGATGATGGTCATGCTGCGCTCGCCTCACCCGCGGGGACCATGATCGCCTCCCTTGCGGGAGGCGGGAAGACGCACATGCGAGAATTGTTACTGCGTTCATTGCATGAGCGCTCGCCTTTTAGGAGACGAAGGCGTTCTATAAGGCGTATCATTGCTGCACCACCTCTATGTATTTCGCTTTCACCAGCGGGAGGGTGATGTGCCAGCCGGCGGTCGAGGTGTAGGAGTACGACCCCCCTATCTCCCCCCATACCTTGATGATGGAATCCTCGTAGGCGGGGACGTTGCCCTCGTACACCACGTAGATGGTATCCTCCCAGAACCCGCAACTGTTCCTGGTCACGTTGAGGCGTATGTCGGTCTGCAGCGCTCCCTCCATGATCTGCACCACCTCGCCCGTGGCGTAATACTTGCGGCCCTTGAGGGCGTCGGGGTTCTTTTCCAGCACGCGGAACTCCACGGGCTGGCACTGCGCCTTGTACTGCGCCGGGTCTATCTGGTAAGTGACGGTCAGCGACCTCTCGGCCCTGCGCCCCTCCTTCTCGCTGGCCACGGTGAGGAGGTTGGGACCCTCGAGAAGGGTCACCTCGGCCCTGAAACCGCCTTGCGCGTCCGCCAGTACCGTGATGGGGGAGGCGACCGCACCCGAGACGGTGACGGAGGCCCCCGCCTCGGTTCTGCCCTCGATGGCGAAGGCGGGCGCGTTCACCGTCTGCTGCCCGGGCGTGGTGATGGTGAGCGGCAGGGGGACCTCCTCCACCACCGTTTCCCGGGCTTCCGGGGATTGCACTGCTTTGCCGCCGCCGGAACCCCTTCCGCTCAGGATCGCGATGATCAGGGTGAGCGCTATCACCGCGACCCCGAGCGCCAAGACGAGCTTCTTCCACCACGGACCCAGGGGAGAGGAGGCGGCGGGGGGGATACCGCCCAGAGGCGGTCCCGCCGGCTGCCCGCCGATCTCGCCGGGCGGGGGAGAGGAAAGGGGATTGGCGCCGCCGGGACGGGAATCCGGCTGCGCAGGCGCGTTCGCGACCGTCCCTGGCGCGGCGCCTCCCGCCACCCCCTGAGTCTCTCCCCTGGGCGCCGGGGATCCCGGGGATCCTGGACTGCGCGCCATGGTTGCGCCGTCAGGGGGAGGGCCCGGATAAGCATGCGGCTGCCCCGAGATTAGGATGCCGGGCGTCTCTCCGGCTGATCTTGTGGCCAGGTTGCGCCGGTAGGCGTGGGAGTTGTACTCCTGCACCATGCCTGGGATGCGGAAAAGATCAGCAAGCCACACGATGCCGAAGTAGCCGAAGGTGAGCACGTAGACGGGGGATATCTTCCCCAGGTACCAGCGGTGCCCGAAGAGAGTGAACCACAGCAGGTAAGCCACCCATGCCTCTTTCTCGCCCTTCATGCCCATCACCCCAAATATTTTTTCGCTCGTTGTCGCCGCCCGCCGGTCCGGTTCTTTCGGTCCCGGAACCAGGCGCCCGGTGTTGCGGAGCGCCCGTTTTTTGCCTCGCCTTTCGGTATGTGTCGCCTTATGGCATGTGCCGCGTGATTGAGGATAAGACCGAGGCGGTGACAGGTGTATGGCAGTTTTGTTGAGGTAATTTTGGCTTTTACAGCCGCTTTTTCGCCTTGCGCCTGCCACCATTATGGCAGTCTGCCGTACCGGGACCGCGGGCCAGGGCGTGCGGCAACGCTCGGCTGCGCATGCACAGGGTAAGCGGCAGTATGTCGCGGAAGCCGGGGCGGGAGGCTAGCGATAAAGCTGCACGATCCCTTTCGCGCGTTCCAGGACCATCTCCCGCAGCTCTGGGGGCTGGAGGACCTCAGCCTCTCCCCCGAAGGCCATAATCCACGAGCAGATCTCGGTGAGCCCACTCACGCGGAAGGACAGCACGGCGCTACCGTCGTCACGTTCCGCACAGCGCTGGCTGAAATGCCAGAGGCATTCCTTCACGTAAAGCGCCGCCTGGGGGCTGAAGAGCACCTTGACCTCCTGGAGCGCGTCGCCCCGCATCACCTGCCACGCCTCGCCCATGTACTCCTGGATGCTGAAGTCCTCAGGCGGCTGGAAGGCCTTCTCGAGCAGGGTCGCCTCCTGGATGCGGTCCACCTTGAATATCTTGATCTCCCCGCGCAGGTGGCAGAAGCCCACCAGGTACCAGGCGTTGCTGCGGAAAAGGAAGCCGTAGGGGTCCACTTCTCGCGTGGTGACCTCGTCGCGGGAGAGCGAATGGTAGGTTATCTGCACGGTGCGGTTCTCGTCCACCCCGTCCTCCAGCGTCTCCAGGGTGTGCATGCGTTTGCCGTAGTCCACGGTGGGCTCCCATGCCGGGCTGAAATGGGTCGACTCGCGGGTGACGGAGTCTCTCAGGCCCGAGGGGATGACGGCGTAGATCTTTTCCATGGCGCTCTCCACCCCTCGCTGGAAGGGGGTTCCCTTCTGGCGGGAGAGGATCTCCGCGCCCATGGCCAGCGAGAGCACCTCGTTGAGGTCGAGCTGCACCGGGGGCAGGAAAAAGCCCTCGCTCACCCGGTAGCCCTTATCGTGGTATATGGGAATGCCGGCCAGCCTGAGGAGGTTGATGTCGCGATAGACGGTGCGGAGCGATACCTCGCAGCGCTCCGCCAGCTCGGCAGCTCCTATGCCGGGCCTGCCCTCTATGAGGGTGAAGATCTTGAGCGTGCGCCACAGGCGGCTTGCCCTCTCCAAGCGTCCCCCTTCCCTCGTCCCACGGAACCGATTATAGCAAAGATAAAGAGCGAAGTAGGGAGGGGGGACGGGCGCCTTGATGCGGTGGCGGTGGGGGGTAAGCATGGGAAGCGCCGGGGGATAGGGGGCGTCCGGTCGCAGCGGTGCGTGAGCGCTTCCCGGCTTCCGCCTGCCGGCCCGGCCCCTCCGGACCTAAACTCCTTCGGCCGTGCCCGTGAAGAGCGCCGTCTTTTCGTGCCGGGCACCAGGCGGGCCGCGGCCCCTGTGCCGGGGACCGAACGCGCTCCGACCCCCTTGCATGTCCCCTAAAAGGGGGAAGACCCCGTTGGGGGGGACGGGGTCTTGCGTCTGGCAGCTAGTCTTGCTTGCACCCTTTGAGGGAAATTGCCGGTAAACTCATGGGGGATACCCTAGCTACCATAATTTTTATCGGGAAAAGGCACCCGCCACTTTAGGGCCATTTTCATGCGGCCCTACCCGGCCCGCTCAGAACCTCAGGAGTTCCCGCAGCGCGGTGGTTTGGCGCCGGGAGACCGGGACCCGGCTCTCCTTCTCGTCCTTGAGGGTGACGATGAGGGCGTTGCGCGAGAGCCTGACGATCTGGTTGACCCTCTTGAGGTTGACGATATAGCTGCGGTGGGTGCGGAAGAAGGTCTTGCCGTCCAGCATCCTCTCCAGCTCGGAAAGGCTGTAGGTGGTCAGGTAGGACTCGTTGTAGGTGTGCAGGTTGGCGTACTCGTGCTTGGTGTCGATGAAGTAGATATCCTCCATGGGGATGAGCTTGATGGCGTCACCCTTCTGCACGGGCACCTGCTCCAGCCGCGGCGTTTCCCTGGCCCCCTGCGCCGGGGCGCGGCGCGCCCTGCCCACGCGGTCCAGGATGACCTTCACCCTGGCGGCGAGCTCCAGGGGGCTGAAGGGCTTGGGCACGTAGTCGTCGGCGCCTCCCCGCAGGCCTATGACCTTTGACTGCTCGTCGTCGATGGCGGTGAGCATGATCACCGGTATGTCCCGCGTCTTCTCCTCGGACTTGAGCTGCATGAGCACCTGCCAGCCGTCTATCTTGGGCATCATGACGTCGAGGATGATGAGGTCGGGATCGGTCTCGTCCACCATCTTCAAGCCCTCCTCGCCGTCGGAGGCGAGAAAGACGTCGTAGTTGTCCAGCTTGAGGTTGAGCTCGACGACGTTGGAGATGGCCGGGTCGTCCTCGATGAGCAGGATGCGGTACTTCTCCTCCTCTTCGGCCGTCATTTTCACCTCCGGTTCCCCGCGCGAGCGGTCTTGACGCCTCTTACGTGCGTGGCTAATAGAGATTTCGTCATCGTCCAGCGCCTCCTTAACAGGGAACCGCCGACCTTCGCGGCCGTGCGCGGCGCGGCGCGGGCGGCCTGGGGAGGCGGCTACTTCGTACGGCGGTCGACGAAATAGGTGCTACCGGGGATGGATTTGGCGTAGCTCAGGGTCTCCTTGGCGATTTCCCCCACCTCCCAGTGGGTGGTGATCCTGCGCTTCTGGTTGCTGGCCACCCCGATGCTCAGGGTCATGATGGGGATGTAGTTGTCCCGGCCCAGCCTGTCCACCAGTATTGAATAGCCGCGCTTGAGGTCGTCCTCCCGGTAAAAGGAGGGGACTCTCTCCTCGAAGTCGGAGATGATGCGTTCCGCGACGGCGGTGGCTTTCTCCGGCGTGGTGATGATCACGAAATCGTCCCCGCCGCCGTGGCCGATGAAGTCGTCGTAATTGCCCAGCGCGCGCACCGTCTCGTCCACCACGGAGGCCAGTTCCCTGATGACCTCGTCCCCCTTCGGGAAACCGTAGATCTCGTTGTAGGACTTGAAGTTGTCTATGTCTATGTAAAGGGTGGCGAACTTGAGGTTCTTGGCGATGCGCCGTTTCGTCTCCGCCTCGATGGAAATATTTCCCGGGAGGCCGGTCAGGGGGCTCACGTCGCGTTTCTGCTTGGCGCGGATCAGGTTCACGATGATGCGCGCCACCAGGTCGGAGAAGTCGAAGGGCTTGGTGATGAAATCATCCGCCCCCGCCTCGATGCTCGCCACCTTGTCGTGGGGCTGTGTCTTGGCGGAGAGCATGACCACCGGGACCTGGTTGGTCCTGCCGTCTTCCTTGAGCCGCCGGCACACCTCCAGCCCGTCCATCTCCGGCATCATGATGTCGCACAGGATGAGGTCGGGCTTGACCTCCTGCGCCAGCCGCAGGGCTTCCTCCCCCTCCTGGGCGGTGAAGACCTCGTACCCCTCCACCTCCAGGTTGAAACGGATGATGTCCAGGATGTTCTTCTCGTCGTCCACCACCAGGATTCTGGTCGGGGCGTCCATCTTTTCCATGGCGTCTCCCCTCAGTCCTCCTCCCTCTCCTCCGCCCTCTCCGCGGCCGGCGCGCGGGCCTCGCCGCCCCCCGGCCTTCTCGGCGGGAAAGCGAGGGGCAGCGTGAAGTGGAAGGTGCTTCCCCTGCCGAAATCGCTTTCCACCCAGATGCTCCCGCCGTGCGCCTCCACGATGCTCTTGCTCAGGTAAAGGCCCAGGCCGGTCCCGTACACCTCACGGGTGGCGCGGTTGTCCACGCGGTGGAATTTCTCGAAGATATGGGGAATGTGCTCGACGGGTATCCCCACCCCCTGGTCGCTGACGCTGCACTTGATGAGGTGGCGCTGCATCTCCAGGGAGATGACGATCTTTCCCCCCTCCGGCGAATATTTCACCGCGTTGTCCACCAGGTTTACGAAGACCTGCTCGATCTTGTCGGGGTCGGCGTGCACCGTCATGCTCTCGTGGGGCGCCCTCATCTGGATGACGTGGTTGGAGGTCTGGGAACGCAGCTTCTCCACCACGATCTCGGCCAGCCGCAGCAGGTCGAACTCGCGCTTCTTGAGCTCCATGCGCCCCGAGTCTATGCGGGACATGTCCAGGAGATCGGAGATGAGGCGCGTCAGGCGGTCGGTCTCCTCCTCGATGACCTTCAGGAACTGCTGCCGTGTCTGCTCGTCGAAGTCGACGTCGCCGCGCCGCAGGGTGGCCGTGTAGGCCTTGATGGAGGTCAGGGGGGTGCGCAGCTCGTGGGAGACGGTGGACACGAAATCGGACTTGGCCTGCTCCAGTTCCCGCAGGGTGGTCACATCGCGGATGACGGCTATGATCCCCAGGCGGTTTCCGGGTTCCACCTCGATGAGGGAGGTCTCCACCTCCAGGGTCCTCCTGTCCGGGGCGGGGAGGTATATCTCCTCCGCCATCTCCGCGCCCGCGTTGAGGCTCTTGAGGAAGATGTTGGCGAGGGCGGGGACGTGTATGACCTCCTTCACGTGGCGGAGGTTGATGTAGGGGAAAGGCGGGAGATTGAGGATCTTCTCGGCCGCCGAGTTGACCAGGATCACCCGCGCCTCGTTGTTCACCGCGATCACCCCGTCGTTGATGGAATAGAGCATGGCCTCCGTGCGGCGCTGGTCCTCGGTTATCAACCGGTAGAGGTTGGCGTTCTCCAGAGCGATGGCCGCCTGGTTGACGAAGAGGCTGAGAAGGCGCACGTCATCCTCGCTGAAGGCGCGCTTGTCGTGGGGCATGGCCAGCTCGAGCACCCCTTTAGTCACGCCCTGCCAGGTTATGGGGATGGCGATGTAGGAGATGGGCCCCGCGAGGCCCTCTCCCCACGGCCCCGCCTTGGCGGGGCGGATCTCCGCGAGTCGCAGCGGCTCGCCTTTTGCGGCCGCCTGTCCGGCGCAGTACTCACCGGGGCGGAAAGAAAGCCCGAGGGAGGCGCTCTCCAGGCCGTTGAGGGCCTTCACCCGGTAGGACTCGTCATCCTCGCGCAGGGAGAGCACCCCTATTTCCGCCTCCACCAGGCTCACCGCCTTGTTGAGCAGGAAGTCCACCAGGTTGCCGATGTCCTGCTCGTGCACCAGGGAGCGTCCCACCTCGTAGAGGGCGGTCTGCTCCTCCACGCGGCGGGCGATGAGCAGCAGGAGGTCGTCCCGGATCTCGTCGACCTTCACCCTCTCCGTGATGTCGTCGAGGATGAGCACGGACCCGCTGGAGGGCTCGAAACCGGCTCGTATGGGCGAGATGCGCAGGGATAATATGCGTTCCGGGTTGCTGCGCAGGCGCACCTCGAAGCTGCCGGTGGCGGCGCTCTCGTAGCCGATTCTCGCGTCCTCCATGGACTGCCGCAGGGATTCGTGGTCGATGGGGGAGGACTCCAGTATTTCCTGCAGGGTGGATTCGCCGGGAAGGATCTCCAGGCCGAGGAGGTCGCGCGCCGCCTGGTTGGCCAGGATCACCTTGCCTGCCTGGTCGGTCACCAGCAGGCCGCTGCTCATGCTGCTCACGATGACCTCGCTGCGCGAGAGGACCATCTGGTAGAGCTCCGAGCGGGCAATGGCCGAGGCCGCCAGGTTGGAGAGGGTGGCCAGCATCTGGAGGTCCTGCGGGTGGAAGGCCTGGGGCCTGGCGGCGGCCAGGCAGAGCACCCCCATCAACTCCCCGCCCATGAGGATGGGCGCGGCTATGGTGGACTGAGCCTCCTCGAAGGCCGGTCCGCGGCCTCCCTCGCCGCTCTCCTGCCGGGAACGGTCGAGGAGGACGGGCTTCCTCTCCAGGGCCACGCGCCCTATGAAACCCTCGCCCACGGCTATCTCGCTCCCCACTTCCAGGCCCTGCTCAGGGAGGGTGAAGTCCTGCAGCTTCAGCTTCCCGGTGTTGTGGTCCAGCAGCCAGATGGACCCCAGGTCGGCGTGGATGAGGTCCGCTATGGCGACCAGGAGATAATGCAGGGTCTCGCCGAGGTCCACCTTCTCCATGAGCTCGGAGCTGAGGCTGTAGAGCGCCTCTATCCGCTCCGTGCGCCCGTGCTCCCGGCGGTCGATCTCGGCCAGGATGGAAAGGAAGACGGAGGCCCCCATGAGCACGAGGACGTTCACCAGGAGCGGGGCGCCGTCCGCCCCCAGGGATATCCCCGCCAGGAAGCAGGCCAGCGCGTAGGCGCCGCCGGCTGCGGCGGCGAGAAGCAGGGTGACGGCCCAGCTGTAATAGAAGGACGAGGTGGCGACGAGCAGGAAGAGGAGGGGGAAGAAGGGGCTCGCCGCGCCGTGCGTCGCGTAGACCAGGTAGCAGCAGAGGGCGACGTCGGCCGCCAACAGGAAGAGGCCGGGCTTCCACACCCGGTCCCCGCTGCCCCGCCGCCGCAGGAGGTGGTAGGCCGATCCCAGCGCGGCGAGGGAGGCGGTGACCGCCGCCCAGGCAGCGTAGTTTACGCTCTCTCCCGTGTAAAGGGGGTAGAGCCCGACGATGAGGAATGCCATCCAGTGGGACAGCGTCATGAACCTCGTCGACTTCATGAGCCTCTCCTTTTCCACCCATTAGAATATCGATTATATGCATGCGGTCCTTGAACGCCTGCGCTTGCTCCTCGAACCCCGTCCGGCGCCACGCTCCCCGCGCGCAACTGCTATCATAGGCTGGAGAGGAGGAAGCATGGCCTTGCAGGTGGGAATCATAGGATTGCCCAACGCGGGGAAATCGACCATCTTCAACGCCCTCACCCGCGCAGGAGCGGCGGTTGCCGGCTACCCCTTCACCACCGTGGACCCCAACCACGGCGTGGCGCTCGTGCCCGACCCCCGGCTGGAGGCTGTTTCCAGGGCCGCCGGCTGCGAGAAGACCGTGCCGGCCGACCTCAGGTTGGTGGACATCGCGGGGCTGGTGGAAGGGGCGCACCGCGGCGAGGGCTTGGGCAACCAGTTCCTCGCCCACATAAGGGAGGTGGACGCCGTGGCCCACGCCGTGCGCTGCTTCTCCTCCCCGGACGTGGCCCACGTGCGCGCCGAGCTCGACCCGCGCACGGACATCGACGTGGTCAACGCCGAGCTGATGCTGGCGGACCTGGCGACCGTGGAGCGGCGCAAGGAGAGGATAGCCAAGGCGGCCCGCAGCAGGGACCGCGAGAAGGCCAGGGAGATGGAAGTGCTGTCGCGCGTGGAAGAGGGCCTGAACCGGGAGGTCCCCGTGCGCCGGCAAGAACTCGGCGCGGAAGACGAGGAGCTGTTGTCCGGCCTCTTCCTGCTCACCGCCAAGCCGGTCATCTACGTGGCCAACCTGGGGGAGGAACAGCTGGGCGCGGACGGCGCCCTACTGGAGGCAGTGCGGGAAAAGGCGGAAGAGGAGAAGGCGGAGTGGGTGGCCTTCTGCGCCAAGCTGGAGGCGGAGATCGAGGAGCTGGACCCGGATGAGGTCAGGGAATTCCTGGAAGCCTACGGCATAGAACGGCTTGGATTGGAAGAATTTGCTAAAAGATGCTACGCGCTGCTGGGCCTCGTCACCTTCTTCACCACGGAGTCCGGGGAATGCCGGGCCTGGCCCCTGCGGGAGGGGAGCACCGCCGTGCAGGCGGCGGGCAAGATCCACACGGACATGGAGCGGGGGTTCATTCGCGCCGAGGTCATCGGGTGGGAGGAGTTCACCTCCTACGGTTCCTTTCACGCCGCGCGCGAGAAGGGGGCCGTGCGCATCGAGGGCCGTGATTACCTGGTGCGCGACGGCGACGTCATCCTCTTCCGCTTCTCCTGACGCGTCGCCGGGGCTGCCGCCCCGCCTCCCTACACCTCGGACTTCTTCAGGAGGTGGCTGATCACCTGAGAGGCGCCGGAATGCGGGTCTATTTCCCGCGTCTCCACCAGCTTCCGCACCAGCTCCACCATCTCCGGGTCCTCGTGCAGGGCGCGCTCCACCGTTCTCTCCACGCGCCGGTTGATGATCTCCTGGAGCTCGGCCAGGATGCGCTCCCGCGCCTTCTTCTCCAGCAGCCCCTTTTCCTGCAGGTAAAGATGGTGTTCGAGGATGGCGTCGGCCAGTTCGTCCACCCCCTGGCCGGTGGTGGCGACGGTGCGGATGACGGGGGGCACGCGGTCCTCGCCCCGCTGGGACATGTCCAGCATCATGGTGATCTCGGCGAAGGTCCTGCCGGCGTCCTCGCGGTCGGCCTTGTTGACCACGAAGATGTCCCCGATCTCCATGATGCCCGCCTTGAGGGCCTGGATCTCGTCCCCGCCGCCGGGCATGCTCACCACCACCGAGGTGTGGGCCAGCTTGACGATATCCACCTCCACCTGCCCCGCGCCCACCGTCTCGATGATGACCATGTCCTTGCCGAAGGCATCCAGGATGTTCACCGCGTCGTTGGTGGCCACGCTGACGCCCCCCAGTGAACCGCGCGTCCCCATGGAGCGTATGAAGACCTCGGGGTCGGTTGCCAGGTCCTGCATGCGTACGCGGTCTCCCAGGACCGCGCCGCCGGTGAAGGGACTGGTGGGATCGATGGCGATGATGCCCACACTCTTGCCCCTGGCGCGCAGCTCCTTGGTCAGGGAGTTGACCAGGGTGCTCTTGCCGCTGCCCGGCGGCCCCGTGATGCCAACGATATGCGCCCTGCCGGTATGTTCGTGCAGGCGCCGGATGGGGTCCTTCGCCGCGGGATCCCCGTTTTCCACCAGGGTGATGAGCCTCGCCACGGCCCGGCGGTCACCTTCCAGGAGACGGGAGAGAAGATCGTCCATGTTGCCTCCTTTACAGCTTTCCCGCCTATATTCTTCACGTTTGGCCGCAAGCTGTCAAAGGGGCGCATGGCAACACTTGGGGGCCAGGCCTCGTTTGTTGTCTTTTTGGGATGTACCCGGGGGGTGAAGGCATCATGGCGAGGTGCGCCGCCCTGCCCTTTACCGCCATCCCGAGGAGGCACGCGGCGCCCCAATAACGTCATCGCGAGCGAAAGCGAAGCGATCTCGTCAGGATGGAGGGTTTCTCCGTGTGAGATTGCTTCGTTGCTCCGCTCCTCGCAATGACGTTTCCCGGGGGGTTCTCGCAATGGCGTTTTTCGGTGTCAATGCTTTGGGCCCAGGCCTAATGCGTTCCCTCTTATGGAGGCGGGGTCTGAGTTTCGCGGTGCGGTCGTGCCGGAGACGGCCGTCGTGCCGGAGACGGCGCATGGTAAGGGGGAAAGCGAGGGGTGGGAAGAAGAGCGGTGGGCGGGAGCGCAAGGCTTGCTGGCGTGGCGGTGGGCGTGGGATTTCCCGCCCGCCTGTTGTATGCTTCCTCCATGCGTTACGTGAAGGTAATTGACGCTGCGCGGCGTGTTGCCGTGGCGGATAGGGTGGGAGTGGCGGAGACGCCATCCTCGCGAAGGCGGGGCCTCCTGGGAACGGACGCGCTTGCCGAGGGAGAGGGGCTCCTCCTCGTGCCCTGCCGCCAGGTGCACACCTTCGGCATGCGCTATCCCGTAGACGTGGTCTTCCTGGATGGATCACACCGGGTGGTCCGCGTGGCGGGGTCGCTCAAGCCCTGGAGGTTGAGCCCCGTGGTGTGGCGCGCGCGGGCGGTGCTCGAGCTCCCCGCGGGGAGGACCGAGAGGACGGGGATCACGGAGGGGAATCTCCTGGAGGTCATATCCCTGCCCGAGGGGTGAGGCGGCGCGCGGCCCGGGCATGCGCGATCACGCGCGCGCCTTTGTTGTCGTTGTCTGCCCCGAACCTTTATCATGGAATGCATGATCTCTTGGAGGATAACCAGGTTTTTCAGGCAAGGCGGGTCGGAGGAGAGCGACGACCGCGTGGCCGTCGAGTCTCCCCTGGAAATTATTGTTAACGACATGCCCCTGGTGGCCCTCATGCGCCTCCCCGGCATGGACAAGGAGCTGGCGGTGGGTTTCTGCCTCACCGAGAGGATCATCGATGGCATGGAACAGGTAAAGCTTCTCAGGCACTGCGGGCAGCGTGAGGCTGCGGCGGGCAGGGGAGAGGAGGCCGGCGAGGACGAGCTGGACCGCGGCAACGTGGTGGAGCTGGAGGTGGATAACCCCCGGGGAAGGGAGCGCTTTGCGCCCGCCTACGTGGTGCGCACGGGATGCGGGGGCGCGGACCTCTCCGCGCTGGAGGATTTCGACGAGGGCTGCGTGGCCTCGCGCCTGCAGGTTCCCCTGCGAGTGGTCCTGGAGCTGGGGGAGAAGCTGGCCGCAGGGCAGGAGGTCTTCCGCGCCACCGGCGGCACGCACGGGGCGGGAATCTTCGACGCCAGGGGGGTAGCGCTGGTGGTGGCGGAGGACGTGGGCCGGCACAACGCCCTGGACAAGGCGGTGGGCTGGTGCGCCCTGCACGGCGTGACGCTCGAGGACAAGCTGCTCATGCTCTCGGGGCGCGTGAGCTACGAGATGTCCCTCAAGGCCGTGAGGGTGGGCACCCCCGTGGTCGTCTCGCTGGCGGCTCCCACCTCGCTGGGGTTGCGCGTCGCGGAGCGCGCGGGCCTCACCGTGGTGGGCTTCTGCGACGGCCGGAGGTGCAACGTCTATACCCACGGCTGGAGGATCGTGCCGTGACGCTGAGGAAAAGCGCCCCCAAGGCGGAGAACACGCGGTGAGGAAGGACGGCATGGAAGGGAACGGGGGCGCTGGCTTCACGGAAGGCGACTTCACCGCGGCCGTTCTCGCGGGGGGAAAGGGAAAGCGGCTCGGCATGGGCAAGACATCGCTCTCCATAGGCGGGGAGCCGGTGCTCTCGCGCATCATCGCCGTCCTCGCAGGCATCTTCCCCCACATCCTCCTGGTGGGGCAGGAGAGGAACCACGGGCTCGCGGAATTCACCGGCGCCAGGGTGCGCGCCGTCCACGACCTGCTTCCGGGGAAGGGCCCTTTGGGCGGCATCTACACTGCCCTGGAATATTCTACCACCTCCTACGTGTTCGTCATGGCCTGCGACATGCCCTATCCTCGACCCGAGCTCATCCGGCGGCTGCTGGAGCGAGCTTACGGCTGGGAAGCGGTGGTGCCCAGGCGCGGCGAGTACATCGAGCCGCTCTTCGCGGTGTACGCGCGGGAGACGCGGGGAAGGATGGAGCGCAGGCTGCGCGAGGGACGCCTCAAGATACACGAGCTCATCGACGAGCTGCGCGTGCTCTACCTGGAGGAGGAGGAGATCGCGTCCCTGGACCCCGCCTTCCGCTCCTTCTTCAACATCAACACCCCCCAGGACCTGGAAAACGCCGCCGACCCCTGAAATCGCCTCCCTTTCACGTGGCGGAAGGGAAAAGGCCCGCGGGAAGCCGCTCCTCTTCCTTGTCTCGAACGTGCGCGGGGAAGACGGCCGCCGAGCGGGATCCCACGCCGCAAGGAAGGCCGCACGCGATGGTGGCTCCCCGCCTGGGGGCGGCACCTGCATCTCGCGGCGCGCGGCCTCTGGCGCGGAGGGCGTGCCCCCGCCGCTCATGACCAGAAGAGGCTGGCTATCCCGAAGGCGATGAAGATGACACCGGATACGCGCCGCATCCACGGCGCCGGGATGACCCTGGCCAGGCTCGCTCCCACCAGGGCGCCGAGGCAGGAGGTCGCCCAGAGGGCCAGGGTGCCGCCCAGCCATACGAAAAAGGGGTAGGAATACCTGGCGGTGAGCGCGAGGAGGGAGAGCTGGGTCTTGTCCCCCAGCTCCATGAGGGAGACCAGGAGGAAGACGGAGAGGAAGGGATTGCGCGCCCGCGCCTCCTCGCCTTCCTCCCCGTCCTCTTGCCGCCTCAAGAGGGTGATAAGCCCGAAGAGGATGAAGAGTGCCGCCACCCCGTACTTGATGACCGCTTCCGGCAGGAACTCGTAGAGCGCGGCGCCCACCGAAACCGCCAGCGCGTTGAGGAGGGCGAAGGCGGCGGCGGCCGCGAGGAAGACCGTCCGGAAGGAATGGCGTCCAGCCAGCGCCAGGATGGCCAGCTGCGTCTTGTCCCCCAGCTCCGCCACGAAGAGAAGTCCGAAGGCGGCCAGGAAGGCTTTCCACCACATGGGTCCATGTTAACACGAGCGGCGCGAGAGCCGGCCGCGGGAGGGTGAGAGCGGCTTCCCGGGGAAACGGATGCCTGGGCGCAAAGGCGGTTCGCCCGCCTACCTCGCGACGTGCGTTTCAAGGAAGCCCTTGATCCTCGAGGCGTATCCGTCCCCGGCCACCAGGGAGACGTCGTTGTGCCCCGCACCCGGCACCAGGAATAGCTCCTTGGGCTCCGGGGCGGCGCGGAAGAGCTCCTGGCCCTCCTCCACGGGGATGAGCTCGTCGCGGTCGCCGTGGATGACCAGCACCGGGCAGCGGGCGCGCCCGATCTTCTCCAGGGAACGGTATTCCTCTCCCAGGGCTGCGCCGCGAGGGAGGAAGGGGAAGAGCCTGCGCGCCACGCTGGCCAGGGAGGTGAAGGTGGACTCGAGCACCAGGGCCGCGAGCTCCCGCTCCTGCGCGATCTCGCAGGCCACCGCGCCCCCCAGGGACTTGCCGAAGACGACGGTATCCTCCCCGGCGACGCCCCTCTCGCGCAGCCACGCGAGCGCCGCCTCGCCGTCGAGGTAGAGGCCGGCCTCGTGCGGCTCGCCCCCGCTCTTGCCGTAGCCGTGGTAGTCGATGAGCAGCATGCGGCAGCCCAGGGGCTCCAGCTCCCGGCGCACCAGCGACCAGCTGTAGGCCTCCTGCGCGTTGCCGTGCAGGAAGAGAATCACCGGCGCCCCCTCCGGCTCCCCCCACCACAGGCCGTGGATGCGCACCCCGTCCCGGCACCTCATCCACACCTCCTCCGCCGCTCCCGCCCAGCGCGGCGGCGGCATGTCCGGCGGCAGCGGGTCAGGGTAGTAGAGGAACTTGCGCGCCAGGCTCTCCAGTCCCTTCATACCTCCCTCTCCTTATCTCCGCTTCGGTAAGAACCTCCTGCCTCCAACCAGTCTATCAAACCCGGGGATATCCGGCGCTACGGCGGGGTCAGGGCGTGTCCCGCTTGCCCGGCTACCCCCTGGCCGGCCGGGCATGACTTGCCGGGGACGTGCCGTAATCGCATAAGGTCAGGGTAGCCCCGCGACCGAGAGGTCGCCCGGCAGGTCGGGAGCGTCTCACGTGAGAGGCTATGAGGGTACGGAGAAGGTGAACCTACCGCCCCACTGCCGCCTGCTCCATGACGCCGCGGAGAAGGAGGCGGGGGGATGGAGGGAAGCGGTGATCTCGGGCGGGGATCACCTTAAGCGGGTGCTGGACGAGCACGGCGAGCCGGAATTCGAATGCCTGCGGGAGGAGATGGACCCCGGGAAAGAAGGGTGAGACATGAATAGGGGTCAAACCGCGTTTATGTCTGGACATGGATAGGGGGCAGACCCCGTCTATGTCCTTACCGCTTCAATGAGGAGGGCCTGTTGTTTTCCTCCGCGACGTCCAAATTGCTCAGAGGAGAAGTAGCCGATAAAACGGTTAGGCGTGGGTTCATTCCGTAGGGTCGTGAAAGTCGCGGCATATTGCGTGCCAGCTTGCAGCCGAGGATATTGTTAAAGGTGTACTTGCCGGGATATCCGGTCATGGAATGACCTTCGGCCAAGGGGGTGGAAACGCTTGTCGGGCGAGAGAAAACGCACCACTCTGTTCGCCAACCTAGCCCTTCTCTCGCGCCCTCGGCGCATGTTGCCCTACGCGCCTTCGGCGCTCTTCGCCCTGGCTAGGAGGGGAAGAGATGGGTCACGGAGCGACGAGGGCGGCGAGAGGTTCCCGGGGGAAGATCCCGGTGTGCAATACGGCGCGTGCGAGGAGTCGGGCGGATCCCTGGATATGTCCGAGGCCCGATGCGTAAGCATCACGTCGGCACAGGAAGCACGGGAATCGGTCCGGCCATGAAATGGGAAAAGGCCACACCCCCGCCCTATCGTTTCCGGACATGAACGCGGTTTGACCCCTGAATATGTCTGACCCCCGGATATGTCCGGCGCTTCAGTCGCCCCGCTCCTGCTGCTTGGAGATCTCCTCCTCGCGCAGGGCGCGCCGCAGGATCTTGCCGACCATGGTCTTGGGCAGCTCCGGCCGGAACTCCACCAGGCGCGGCACCTTGTAGGGCGCCAGTTTCTCGCGGCAGTAGGTGATGATCTCGTCTTCGCTGCATTCGCAGCCCGGCTTGAGCACTATGTAGACCTTCACCGTCTCCCCGCGGTATTCGTCCGGGATGCCCACCGTCACCGCCTCCTGCACCGCGGGATGCTCGTAGAGGACCTCGTCGACCTCGCGGGGATAGATGTTGTAGCCCCCGGCGATGATCATGTCCTTCTTGCGGTCCACGATGTAGAAGTAGCCGTCCTCGTCCATGGTGGCGATGTCGCCGGTGTAGAGCCATCCGTCGCGCAGGGTGGCTGCCGTCTCCTCCGGCTTCTGCCAGTAGCCCTTCATGACCTGAGGCCCGCGGATGATGAGCTCTCCGGGCTCGTTGAAGCCGAGTTCCGTCTCCCCCGTCTCCACGTCCACGATCTTGGCCTCCGTGTCCGGGAAGGGGATGCCGATGGAGCCCACCTTCTTCATGCCTATGATGGGGTTGGAATGGGTGACGGGCGAGGCCTCCGAGAGCCCGTACCCCTCGGCGAAGATGCCGCCCGAGATGCGGCTGAACTTCTTTATGACCTCCACGGGTATGGGCGCCGACCCCGAGTTGCACAGCCTTATCTTGTCCACCCCGTAGGAAAGCGCGTCGGGGTGGTTGAGGATGGCCACGTAGAGGGTGGGGACCCCCGGGAAGAGGTTGGGCCGGTACTTCTTGATGACCTGGAGCATCATGTTGATCTCGAACTGGGGGATGAGGACCATGGCCGCGGCGTTGAGGATGGCGTTGTTCATCCCCACCGTCTGCCCGTAGGAATGGAAGAAGGGGATGACATCGAGGTAGACGTCCTTGCCGGGGTCCACGAACTCCCTCCCCCAGAAGGAGCACTGAAAGGCGTTGGCCACCAGGTTGCGATGGGTGAGCATGACCCCCTTGGGGAGCCCGGTGGTGCCGCCCGTGTACTGGAGGGCGGCCAGGTCCTCCTCGGGATCGATCTCCACCTCGGACACCTCCGGGTCGGAGGAGGCGATGACTTCCTTGAGGAAATAAACGCCGGGCCCCTTCTCCACGTTGGGGGGAGCCGGGGTTTCCATGTAGTCGGTGATGCTGGAGGCGATGAGCCTCTTGAGCGGGGTCTTGTCCTTGACCGCTTGTATGCGCGCGTCGAAGAGATCGAGGTAGATGAGGGTCTCCGAGCCGGAGTCGTTGAACTCGTACTCCAACTCGCGCTCCACGTGCAGGGGGCTGATGTTGACCACCGTGGCCCCAGCCTCCAGGACCGCGTAGTAGGAGATGATGAACTGGGGGCAGTTGGGTAGCATGATGGACACGCGGTCTCCCTTCTGCACCCCCATGCCGCGCAGGGCGGTGGCCAGTCGCCGCACCTGGTCCCGCAGGTCACCGTAGGTCAGCTGCTGGTCGAAGAAGATGGTGGCCACGTTCTCGTCATATTTCACGCAGGTCAGCTCGAGTATCTGGAAAAGGGGTATGTGCGGATAGCGGATGCTCTCGGGGACGTAATAGTCGTAATGCTTCAACCAGATCTTTTCCATTGTTTACCACTCCCTCCTAGCTTCACGCGGTTTCCAGCCACCCGGGTTCCCGTGGCGCTCTCCGGCACCCTTCTCGCCCTTTCCGCCCGCTTGCTGGCTTCTTGCGCACCGGCGGCCGGGAAAGCACAAGGATCTTCAAGGTCATGCCGAATTAATTCCAGCGCATCCTTGCAGGAACAAGTCTTTCCCAGCGAACCTCCCTAGGTCATCCACTTGTTAATATAGATGCTTGCTGTGCTTGCTGTCAATTTTTCCATGCTCGTGGGCGGATTTTTTGCCTTCGACGACTGCCGACGGACGCAGGTTGCTCGCCTTGCGCGTCTTGCGCAGACAGGCACGGCATCCTCTCAAGGGTCGGGTTCGGAGAATGGCGGTTCTCGTTATGCCGTGTAAAGGTGGAAACCCCGCCCGCTCTTGCGGCCCAGGAGCCCCGCCGCCACCATGCGCTTGAGCAGGGGAGGGGAGAGGAACTTGGGGTCGCCGGTTTCCTCGTGGAGCCGGCGCGACAGCTCGAGCACCGTGTCCAGCCCGAGGTTATCCGCTATCTCCAGCTGTCCCAGGGGGAGGTTGAAGCCCAGGCGGGAGGCCTTGTCCACGTCCTCCGGGGTGGCCACGCCCGCCTCCACCAGGGAGACGGCCTCAAGGATGGCGGGGAGCAGCAGGCGGTTGAGGATGGTTTCCCGTCGCTTGCTACGCGCCTCCTCCGTCTCGTCCGCGCCCCGGACGGGAGGGAAGTAGCTCTCGCGCTTCCCGCTCGCGTAATCGTAGAAGCCGCGGCCACCCTTACGGCCCAGGAGCCCCGCCGCCACCATGCGCTTGAGAAGGGGAGGGGGGAGGAACTTGGGGTCGCGGGTGTCCTCGTAGATGGCCATGGCGGCGCGGCAGCCCACGTCCAGCCCCGCGTTGTCGATGATCTGCATGGGCCCCACCCCTGCCTCGTAGCCGCCGGTGGCGCGGTCAATGTCCTCCGGAGTGGCCAGCCCCTCCTCGATCATGCGCACCGCCTCGATGTTGGTGGGGATGTTAACGCGGTTGGCCACGAAGCCGGCATGGTCCTTGTAAACGAGGACGGTCTCCTTGCCCAGGCTGCGCGCCCAGGCGTCGGCCGCGCGCATGGTCTCCTCGGAGGTCAGCACCCCACGGATGATCTCCACCAGGCGCATGAGGGGGACGGGCCCGAAGAAGTGCACGCCCGCCACCCGCTCCGGCCGTGAGGTGGCGGAGGCCAGGGATGAGATGGGGATGGCGGAGGTGTTGGTGCAGAGGACGGTACGGGAGGGGCAGATGCGGTCCAGGCGGGAGAAGGCCTCCTTTTTCAACTCCGGGTCCTCGGGCACCGCCTCGATGACCAGGTCCGCCTCGCAGGCGTCCTCCATCTCGGTGGTGGTGGCGATGTTGGCGAAGGCCGCGTCATACTGTTCCCCGCTCACCTTTCCCTTGGCGAGGAGCCTGCCCAGGGAGCTCTCGATGGCCTCCATGCCCGCCTGCAGGCGCTCCTCGCTCACGTCGCACATGGTGACCCGGTAACCGGCGCAGGCGGACACCTGGGCGATGCCGTTGCCCATGTATCCCGCCCCCAGCACGAAGACCTTTTCCGGGAACACTTGAAGACCTCCTTGGACATGGCCGCTCGACGCCTCCTCGCGCGGCCCGCCGACAGGTTAAGTAAAGGATAAAACGGGGGAGGGGTCAATTACCGCGGGCCGGACGCTCGACGCACGGCCCGTATTCCTTATAATTGTTAGGGCGGTTTGTGGGAGCGGACGGCTTGTGGGAGCGGACGCGGCGGCGGACGCTGCAAGGGTAAGGAGGTGACGGGATGGGCACGGGCGAGATAATAACCATCGGGACGGCCACCGCCAACTGCTACCTGGTGCTGGGGGAGATTCCCTACCTGGTGGACACCAACGTGCCGAAGGCGAGGCGCAGGATCATGGCGGCTCTTTCCGGGCACGGTCTCTCCGCCGGCGACCTCAGGTACATACTCATCACCCATTACCACTACGATCACACGGGATGCCTGGCGGAGCTGAAAAGGCTTTCCGGCGCCCGCGTGGCGGCGGGGGAGAAGGACGCGGCGGTGATTTGCGGCGAAAGCCCGCAGCGGGGCCCCGGTGATATATCCCCCGCCGGGCGCATGTTGCGCAAGGTCCCGGCCTCCTTCCTGGAGAAGTACCATCACTTCGACGCCTGCGAGGTTGATATGGCCCTGCGAGAGGGAGACGCCATCGAGGAGCTGGGGCTCGAGGTGCTGGAGTTGCCCGGCCACACGGAGGGCGGGGTGGCCTTCTATCAGCGCGAGAGGAAGCTGGCCTTCATCGGTGACCTGGTATCCAATTTTTTCCATCGACCCGGGCCGCCTTTCCTCTCCTTCAGCTACGACAAGGGTGCCATCCTGCAATCCATGCGGCGGCTGGGCGACCTGGACCTGGATTATGCCTATCCCGGGCACGGTTCGGTCATCGGGCCGGGCGCCGCGGAGAAGATACGCGCCCTGGCCGCGAAGCTCGCTTCCCGCTGGGGATTGGCCTGAATCCCGGCGAGATCGCCACGTCGGCGCCGCGCCCCTCTCGCGATGACGTTACTGGGGCGCTCCCTCATGCGTCATTGCGAGGAACACCCGGAAAACGTCATTGCGAGGAGCCCCCGGAAAAAAACCCTTCATCCCAACGAGATCGCTTCGCTTTCGCTCGCGATGACGTTGTTGAGGCGCCGCGCGCCTCCTCGCGGACGGCAAAGGACAGGGCGGCGCACCTCGCCATGATGCCTCTACCCCCGGGCACATCCCAAAAAGGCAACAAATGAGGCATGACCCCCATGTGTTGACCCAAGAAGGCAACAGATGAGGCCTGAACCCCACGTGTTGACCCCCAGGCGTTGACCGCGGGCCCTTTATTCCTCTATTTGATGATTTCGAAGTGGGAGACGTCGTGGATGCTGCCGGTGCGCTCCTCCGCCCACACGGCGCGCAAGCGCGACCCCACCACGAGGTTCTTCTCGTCGTACTCGTTACAGTAATGCATCATGCGCGTGCTGGCGCCGTCCAGGTTCACCCAGATGGAGGTGAAGGGCACCTGCATCATGCCGCCGTGGTTGGGGTCGATGTAGGGGAAGCGCACGATGGTGAACCCCTCCAGCGTACCCTCCGGCCCCACTTCCACCCACTCGTCCATCTCCAGGAAGCAGCGCCCGCAGACCTGGCGGGGCAGCATGTAGACCGCGCCGCACTGGCTGCACTTGGTGGCCAGGAAGCGCTGCTCCTTGAGCCCGGCCAGGAACTTGCTCCAGCAGTAGCCGAGGTGCCAGTGGAAATCGTACTCCAGGTGGCCGGACTCGAGGGTCAGGAGCTCATAGCCCTCAGGGGTATGGGTCCGCTTGCGCTTGTCCTCGTAAAGCCCCATGATATTCACCCTTCTCACCTCCTCCGCTCAGGGCAGGTCCGCGCCCAGGATCATCACGTCCGACCAGCTGCAGCCGCCGAAGCCGGTTGCCAGGGCCTTTCTCACGTTTTCCACCTGGCGTGCTCCCGCCCTGCCCATGATCTGCCACGCGGCCTCTCCCACGCGGATGAGGCCGGTGGCCCCTATGGGATTGGTGGAGATCACGCCCCCCGAGGGGTTGATGGGCAGCTCGCCGTCCATCTGGAAGGTCCCCTTGCGCACCAGCTTGGGGGCCTCTCCGTGCTCGCAGAACCACAGCGAATCCATCCATTTCACCCCGCAGGTTGAGGCGGGGAGGTAGAGCTCCGCCACGTCGAACTCCTTGAGCGGGTTGGTGATTCCTGCCAGCTTGTAGGCCTCGGCGGAAGCGCGCTCCAGGGTGGGCATGAAGGTCCACTCCAGGTCCCCGAAGTGCGTGTAGTCGTGGCGCACCACCGAGGCGTGCACCCAGGCGGGTTTGGCACAGAGCCTCTTGGCCTTCTCCTCCACTGCGAAGATGACCGCGCAGGCGCCGTCGGAGCGCGGGCACATGTCCAGGAACTTGATGGGATAGGATAGCATGGGGGACTTGAGCACGTCCTCCACCGTCACCTGCTGACGGGAATGGGCGTAGGGGTTGTTGAGGGCGTTGTTGCGGTCCCGCGCCGCCACGATGGCCGCGTCCTCCTCGGTGGCCCCGTAGGCCTTCATGTACATGGAGTACTCGGTGGCCAGGGGCCCTATGGCGCCGGCGAAGAAGTCCCTTTCCAGGGCAGGGTTGGAGCAGGTGGCGATGGCCGCCTGCGTGTCCGACTCCGAGTTCTTCTCCCAGCCCACCGCCAGCACCACGTCGAAGAGGCCGCTGGCGCAGTGGTAGTAACCACAGGCGCCCACCGTGGTGCCGGTGGTGCCGCCGGTGGTCACCTTGAAGACCGGCTTCATGCAGGCGCCCAGCCCGTCCACCGCCCACATGTCCACGTAGTTGATGTTCTCGAAGTGGTCCATGTTGCCGATGACCATGGCGTCGATGTCGGCGATGGTCAGCGCGGCGTCATCCAGGGCTCGGGTGACGGCCTCGGCGATGATCTCCACGCCGGAGGCGTCCAGGCGCTTGGCGGCGTGGTGGGTCTGTCCTACCCCGATGATTCCTACTCTTTTACCCATGGCGCATCACCTCCTCATCTGCCCAGGATCCACACGCAGTGGGACTGGCCGCACATGCCGTTGACGCCGTGGGCCAGGGCCGTCTTCACCTCGCCTGCCTGGTGCTCGCCGGCCTCTCCCCTTATCTGCAGGGCGCATTCCGCCAGCTCCGCCAGGCCGGCCACCTGCACGGCGTGGGCGGAGAGCCTGCCGCCGGAGGGGTTGACCGGGAGCCTGCCCTCGAAGTCGAACCAGCCGCGCTCCAGGTACTCGCAACCCCTGCCGTCCTCGCAGACCCCCAGCCCCTCGAGCCATAGCGGCTCCATGTAGGAAAAGGCGTCGTAGACCTCGGCCACGTCGATCTCCCTAAGGGGATCGTTAATGCCGGCCATGGCGTAGGCCCGCCTGGCGGCGTCCTTGAGGGCACGGGTGTCCGCCAGGTCGCGGTCCCCCAGGTGGTGGGCGTCGGAGCAGTGCCCCACGCCCAGCAGCCAGACGCGTTTCTTATGCGTGGAAAGCTTCTTCGCCTGCCTCTCCGCCGCCAGCACGAGCGCCGCCGCCCCGTCGCTCACCGGGGAGCAATCGAGGAGCTTCAGCGGGTCGGCTAACTTGCGGGAGTTCATCACGTCCTCCACCGTGATCTCCATGGGGAAGAGGGCTAGGGGGTTGCGCATGGCGTTCCCGTGGTTCTTCACCGACACCAGGGCGAACTGCTCCTCCTTGAGGGCGTACCTCGTCATGTAACGCCGCGCCTGCAGGGCGGCGGAGGAAACGGCGTCGATCCCCAGTCTCCTCTCTACCAGGGGGTCGAAGGCGCAGTTGGTGATGCCGTTCATGTTGCTCTCCGTGCCCTTGTGGTGGGCGCAGACGAGGGTCACGCCGAAGCTCCCGGAGAGGATGCGCATCATCCCGTAGAGGGCGCCGAAGGTGCCGTCCCCCTCCACGGTGGTGATGTCCTTGCCGAAGGCCCCGGAGGCGTCGGAGATGGCCATGCTGGAGATGGTGCGCCCGTCCCAGAAGTCGCTGGAGACGGAGACCACGTTGTCCACCTCGTCCCTGGTGATGCCGGCGTCCTCCAGAGCCCTCCTGGTGACGTCGTAGACGAGCTCCGCGAAGGTCTCCGGCTTGTTCTGCTCGTACTTGGTCTGGGCCACGCCGATGATGGCGACTCTTTCCATATCAATCACCCCGCTTCCCTCATGCCAGGGGCCGGAAATGCCTGATGTCGAGGATGTTCCCCTCGCGCTCGTCCTCCAGCACGGCCTCCACGCGCATGCCCACCTTCACCTTCTCCGGCTCGACGTCGCCGATGAAGTGGAGCAGGCAGGTGTCGGCGCCGTCCATGCGCACCAGGCCGTAGACGAAGGGAGCCTGGCGGGGGTGCAGCGCGGGCTCGCTGTAGCGCACCACCGTGTAGCTCTCCACCGTGCCGGTGCCCGGTAGCTCCACCCAGTCATGGGGTTCCCCGTAGCAGTGGATGCACTTGGCCTTGGGGGGGACGAATACCGCGCCACAGGAGGGACAGCGGTTGGCCCAGATCTTGCCGTTATCGCGCAGCTCGCAGTAGAAACGGCTCAGGGTGCTGCCCACCGTCCAGGAGTAGGGGACGCTTATCTTCCCCTCGTGTACCAGGACCTGCACGTCCTTTTTCCAGTCGCCCATATCCTCACCTCCCTCACGCGTAACGGGCTGCCTTGATTGTTTCTCCGTTTCGGACATGCATCACCCCCTCCCATGGCCCGCGCCTCGCCATGCGGGCATCCACCCGGCTAACGGTTCGGTGCCGGGCGCTCCGCCGGGCCTCGCGGTCGCGTGGACTCCGTTCCCGCGCGAGGCGTCCTCCGTTTTCCCGTGAAAGCGGAAGCTCCATCCGTTACACGTGCGCGCAAGATTTACGTGAGAGCCGGAGCGCCCGCCATACTGCCTGCCGCGTGCCGGTGCCGCATGCCGGTAAGGGCCTTTCGCAATGTATTAAGCAAGCGTTAACATTCTAATACTTTTCGCCCCTGCCGTCACCCGTGAGAGGATAAGCCGCGGCGGGCAGCGCCTCGACGTCTCTCGGGGGAGGGCTTCGCGCACGAGGGAGCGCCGTATATGAAAAGGGTAAGGCCTCTTCCATGTCTGACGTCGTCCCATCCCAGAGGAAAGTTGGTGAAGGGCAGGAGGGCGGAGCCTTCCCTCGGTCTTACAAAAGGCGACGGACGAGGCCCGATCCCCAGGTGTTGACCGGCGTGAAAAGGCTGGGATAAAGGCTGGGGTCAAGGAATCGAAAGCTGGGCCAGGCTCCCTTTAGACATGGAGAGGGCCTGGCCCTGAGGTCTTGACAGAGGGCTCCGGGCCGGAAGAAGGAAGGGTCTCTCGCTTGCGGGGGATGGGCGCAGCGAAGGCCGTCCGGAGGGCGGAGACGCACTCCATCCCCGGACAACCCCCCAGACATGAACGAGACTTGACCCCAAGATATGTTTGGGGGGCGCTCTGGGTTAGAGGTTGAGGCGGTCGGCCAGGTAGCCCAGCCCGTACCTCTCCAGCGCCTCGCGGGTGGGCATGCCGTCAGGGGTCATGCCGCGGTACTCGTAGAACTCGCGCAGCATGGTCTCCATGTCCGGCACGGAACCCGCGATGCCGCCGTCCTCCACCGGGGTCATGATGCGCTTCCCGATGCGGTCGTCGGCCCCGCTGGCGCCCCAGATGTGGCCCAGGCAGCGCTGCAGGAACCACACGCGCGCCCCCGCCTCCATCATCTTCCCCACGTCCCAGCCGTAGCCCGCCACGGCGCTGAACAGCTCCGCCCACTGGGTGACCGAGTAGACGGTGGCGGGGAACTCGCACCAGCAGGCGGAGTTCATGATGCACCCCAGATCGGCGGTGAGGGCCACCGCCTCCGCCTTGTATTCGGTCGACTGGGGCTGGTAATCCTTGTCCAGCCCGATCTCTGGATAGACAATGGCCCCCCACTCCAGCAGGAAGGTGAGGTTGGAGACGTGGCAGGCGCCCCGGATGGATACCGCGTAGGCCAGGCCGTCGCCCCAGTTGCAGCGGGGGTCGTGCATGGGCGCTTCCAGGCCCTTGGAGTCGGTGAGGTAGGCGTCCGCGCCAGCTCCGACCTCCGCCGCCGCGGCGCGGGAGCCCTTGGATAGGAGCGCCCCCAGTTTGCCCTCCCGGTTGACGATCTTGGGGAGGAGGTCGATGACCGCGTCCACGTCGCCCCACTTCAGCTCCACGCCGTCGTAGTCCTCAGGCTTGATGATGCCCGCCTGGTAGCAGTCCATGGCCCAGGCGACGGTGGCCCCGCAGGTGATGGTGTCCATTCCCATGCGGTTGCAGTAGTCGTTGATCTTGCACAGGGCGGCCAGGTTGTCGTTCATGATCAGGGTGCCGAAGGAGGCCTGCGTCTCGTACTCGGGTCCGGGCCCGGGACCCATGGCGTAAGGCCCCTCCTTCACCTCCACCACCGGCTTGCAGCGCACGGCGCATCCCCGGCAACTGGCATGGTCCACGATAAAGCCGTCGGCGAGGGCGATGCCCGAGAGCTTCTCCGCCCCCTCCTCCCATATGCCCTGGCCCCAGTTGCGGGTGGGCACGTCGCCCTCGTACATCTTGGCGTCCATGTTGGCGCCGGTGCCGAAGGCGGAGATGGCGCCGCAGAAGATGCTCTCCTTCACCAGCTCGCGGTGTTCCTCCTGCATGGCCTTGACCTTCTCGGGGTCCTTGAGCTCGATCTTCTTGGAGCCCTGGGCGGCGATGGCCTTGACCTTCTTGGAGGCCATCACCGTGCCCATGCCGGAGCGGCCGAAATGGTGGCCGTAATCGTTGGTGATGCTGCCATAGGGAACCCCGTTCTCCGCGGCGGGCCCCACCGCGAGGATCTTGCACTGCTTGCCGTGCCTCTCCTTGAGGATGTCGGTGGTCTCGTAGACGTCCTTGCCCCACAGGTCGTCCGCGGCGGCGATCTCCACGGAATCGTCCCCCAGGAGCAGGTACACGGGTTTTTCGGCCCTGCCGCGCAGGATGAGGGCGTCGTAGCCGCAGCGCTTGAGCTCCGGCCCGAAGTTGCCCCCGCAGGAGGCCTGTCCCCAGACGCCGGTCAGGGGGGAGCGCGCCCCCACCGAGAGGCGGCTGGAGCCGGAGAAACCGATGCCGGTGAGCGGCCCGGTGGCGAAGATGAGCAGGTTGTCAGGTTCCAGGGGGGCGGCGTCCAGGTTCCCCCGGTCGTAGAGGAGTTTGGCCGCCAGGCCGGTGCCGCCGATGTAGTCGCGGTAGATCTGCTCGTCAAGCTCTATCTCGCTTACCGTGCCGGAGGTGAGGTCCACCTCCGCCACCTTGCCCATGTTCCCGAAGGCCATCGACATCACCCCGTTTCTCGTCGCTTCTTCTGGGTACCACTGCCGCAAGGGGCTACCTTTTTCCTGCACCCCTTTCCGCCGGGTTTGGCGCGCGACTTTTCTCAGCCTAACGGCTCTTCCGGTCGCGGCCGGCCCCGGCCTACCGGCCGTTCACGTCAGTTGAGGGACATGACCTTGGTGAGCCTGGTAAGAGCCGGCAAGCGGGTGATGAGGCCCTTGATCTTGAGCTTCCTCGTGAGCAGTTTTTTCACCACTCCCAGGCCGGTCTCGTCGAAATACCAGGGCAGGCCGAACTTGATCTTGATGTTGGCCAGGTCCAGCAGGGTGGTGGAGTCGGTGGCGATGGAGATGTCCGGCTTGCCCACCTCGCCGCCGTAGACCACCAGCTTGCCGCGGTCGAAGTCCATGGTGATCTTGGCATCGGCGTCCTCGGCATGGATGAGCACCCTGGACTTCAGCTTGTTGAAGTCCTTCAGCTTCTCCGGCTTCTCCAGGTTGGCTTTCAGCATGTCCGCGAGCATCCCCGCCAGGGGGACCTCCTCCGCGCCCGTTCCCAGGCTGATGTCGGCCATGTCTCCTCCTTTCCTCCTCAAAGCCCCATCCTTTCAGGGACGGAATCCGTCTCGCCGGGAGACGGCGCCGCCGCGCCGTCGGCGTCGGCGGATATCTCTCAGTAAGCGTTTCTCATCACTTCGAGGACCTGTTCGGCCTCGTAGATCATCTTGGGGTTGGCGATCATGGGGCCGGTCCCCAGGGATGCATCCGCCGCTTCCGGCAGGATTTCCTCGCTGACGCCCACATCCCGCAACCTCTGGGGGACATTCATCCTCTTGGTCAGGTCCCGCACGGCCTCTATGGCCGCCTCCGCCGCCTCCTCGTCGCTCATGCCCTTCTCCTTCACCCCCATGGCCTCGGCGACGAGGGCGTAGCGCTCCGGGCACTCGTCGAGGTTATACTTCATGACGTGGGGGAGCAGGATGCTGTTGGCCAGGCCGTGGGGCACGCCGCACAGGGCTCCCAGGATGTGGGCGATGCCGTGCACCAGACCCACCATGGAGTTGAAGAAGGCGATGCCCGCCATGGCCGCCGCTATCTGCTGCTGCCCCCTGGCGAAGAGGTCGCCCCCGTTCTCCACGCAGCGGGGGAGAAACTCCATGATGAGGCGGATGGCACCGTAGGCCATCATGTCCGAGAAGGGCTCCGCGTGCTCCACGCAGTGTATGGCCTCGATGGCGTGGGTGAGGGCGTCCATGCCGGTGGTGGCGGTGAGCATGGGCGGGAGCCCCTGCGTCATCACCGGGTCCAGGATGGCGGTGTTGGGGATGATGTAGTCGTCGCCGTATTCTATCTTGAAGTTCCTGTCCCAGTCCTTGATGACGAAGAAATAGGTGACCTCGCTGCCCGTCCCCGCGGTGGTGGGAATGGCGATGTGCGGCGTCTGGGGCTGGGTGAGAAGCTGGTAGCCGGAGTAGTCGTGCAGGTCGCCGCCTTCCTTGAGGAGGATGGCCACGCCCTTGGCGGTGTCGATGCAGCTGCCGCCCCCCACGCTCACCAGGCAGTCGGCGCCCGCCGCGCGGGCCATCTCCGCGGCCTGGCTGACGATGTGGAACCCGGAGTCCTGCGGGCACTCGTCGAACATGCCCACGAAGCGGTTCCCCAGCCCCTTCTGCACCTTCTCCACCAGCCCGGCTTCCTTCACCCCCTTGTCGGTGATGATGAAGGCCTTGGAGCACTTCAGGTAATCCACCTCGGATCCCACGTCGTTGACGGTATTGATGCCGAAAACGATGCGCGTGTAGTTCCTGTAGATGAAAGCGAGGTCCTGATCGTAGGCCATGCATACCACCTCCCGTGAGTCCGCGACGTCCCCTTGGCGCCACATTGTCATTCCCTGCATGCGCATCCGCGGGCGGGAGAGCGCTGCCGCCTCCCGCCGTGCGTCCTGCGCGGGTCCCCGTGAGGGTACCGCCGGGAACCCGCGCCGTTACCGGGATTGGCGAGGGGGTTCAGATGCCGAACTTCTCCTCGGCCATCTTCAGGAGATCCCGCAGTCCGGCGACCTCGTCCGCGCTCAGCTCGTCGGGGAAGCGGGGATCGGTGGCGGCGGAGAGCTCCACCAGCCTGGTGGCCGCCTTGACCGCGCGCACGATGGTGGGTAGGTCCCCTTTAAGCTTGAGCTTCCCCTGCATCATGCCCTTTACCGTGTCCAGCTCCTTCTTTATTACCGACTTCCAGCGCTCGTACTCGCCAGTGATGACGAAATCCCCGGCCTCGCCTGCCTCGGGGGGGACGATGCGCATGGAGCGGCAGTCGCCGTGCCAGAGGTCCATGAAGATGTAGAGGTCCCTATCCAGCCCCACATCCGGCTTGGCCAGGACCTTGATGACCACCGAGCCCTCCCAGTCCTTTGCCGCCTCCTTGTATGTGGCGTCGCCCTGGACCGCCTTCTCGTACTGGTCCACCCATTCCGGCGTGCCCATGATGTAGGGCGGAGGTGAGGCCGCTTGCCTCTCCTTGACCAGTTCCTGGTATGCCTGCTCCCATTCATCCGTACCGTAGGTCAGAGCCATGACTATCCCTCCTTCGTTTCACCTCGCTGGATCCCCCTTTTCGCGGCCGGTTTTCGTGGCCGGCGGCGGGTCGCCGCCGCGGCCGCCGGCGCTTTCGCCTCCTAACTTTCGCCTCCTAATAATATATGCAAATCGGGCAAAACTGAATAGGCCGCGACTTATATATACGGAACATCTCGATGTCACCCCCGCGTGAAGGGCAAGGCGGTCCGCGCGGCCGCCAGCGCCCCCGTTCCCGCCGCCGGTTGTGATAGCATAGGTGTCGCGAGTTTCTCGCGCGCGAACGGCCGGTCGTAGCAAGGAGGGGGAGAGATGTTTCACGAGGATCTCTGCGACCTGTGCGGAGATTGCATTCTCAACTGCCCTTTCATGGACTACGACCGCGAGCAGTCCATCGAGCAGTTCCGCCGTCTCATGGCGGGGGAGACGCCGGAGATAGTGAGCCGCTGCGTCACCTGCGTGGCCTGCAACCAGTTCTGCGAGAAGGGCGCCAACCCCTTCGACCTTATCCTGGAGCGCCAGGAGGAGACGGGGGTGTTGAACATACCGGAGGAGAACACGCAGCTCTTCCGCAACCTGCCCAATGCCCCCGGCGAGGTGGTGGAGGGAGAGCCCGGGAAGGCGGTGATCTCGCTCTGCAGCGTAGGGGACCTGATCCCGGGGCTTTTCGAGGGCCCCCTCTTCGCGGGGTGCACCTTCCTCAAGGGCGGCAGGTACTTCTGCAACGTGGGATGGGTACACCTCGGTTACCACTCGCCGGTGCGCGAGGGAGCGCGCAAAGTGGTGGAGAACCTGGCCGAGACGGGCGCGCGGGAGATCGTCCTCTACCACGACGACTGCTACGCGCTGTTCGCCTCCATGATCAAGGAATACGGCGTGGAGGTCCCCTTCCGCCCCGTGCACATCATCGAGTACTTGCTGCAGGCGGTGAAGGAAAGCGGCGGCGCGAAATCCCTGGGGTTGAAAGTCGCCTACCAGCAGCCCTGCGCCTCCCGTTATACTCCCTGGAAAGACGAGTGGCTGGACGAGCTTTTCAGCCTCATCGGGGTGGAGAGGGTGGAGAGGAAATACGACCGCAAGTTCGCCATGTGTTGCGGATCCCCCATGGTTCCCCGTGACCGTGAGAAGGCCTTGGAGATAAGGAAGCGCAACATCGACGACGCCGTGGAGCACGGGGCGCAGGCCATGGCCTATCTCTGCCCCCTGTGCGTGCTCAGCCTGCGCAAGGCGGCGGCAGCGGCGGGGCTGGAGAATTATCACCTCATCGAACTGGTGAAGATGGCGCTGGGCGACACGACCTGAGTATCCCGGTTGAGGGATGCGGCGTGCTTCTTATAAGACCAAGGGAGAGGCTCCGCCCCTCCCTTGACCCTCCCCAGACATACTTTGGGGTCAAACCGCGTTTATGTCTGAGAGGGGTCGTTCCTGGGGATGGAGTGCGTCTCGGCCCTCTGGACGG
>Ga0116210_1000490_pt1 | contig 39300 bp, 44 predicted proteins | sample TshhotsprinmetaG_FD_94483 | JGI IMG/M metagenome (GOLD analysis project Ga0116210, IMG submission 94483) | Hot spring microbial communities from South Africa to study Microbial Dark Matter (Phase II) - Tshipise hot spring metaG | ecosystem: Environmental > Aquatic > Thermal springs > Hot... | reverse complement strand
ATCCAGATATGGGGTGGCCCACGAACATCGATTCTCGGGCATCCGGTGAAGCCGATTTTGAAAAAGTGTCGCCTCTACATCTTCACCACGTCATATTTGTCTTGAAAAATGGGTCGCTTTACAGGGATTGACTCCGGAATACCTCGGGGTATTCAGCACCTGTTCACCGATAAGACCGAACCCTATAGGAATGTCGGTCGTGAGGGTTCTGAATATCGAAAACAATGTTATTACCGTGAAGGGCATCGACATGATAGATGGCACGCCGATTTTGGATATCAAGCCTCTCGCGGGGCTCCTGAGGGATCGAGAGGCGTGAAGATAACGACGCTCATCGAAAACACCCCCTCTGGCAACCGAGTAGCGCTGAAAGCCGAGCACGGGCTCTCGCTGCACATAGCGTTCGGGAACGCCTCTCTCCTCTTTGATATCGGTGCCTCCGCTGCATTTTCCGAAAACGCCGAGGCACTCGGTATCGATCTGAAAAACGTCGACGCCGTTGTGTTGTCACACCACCATTACGACCATGGCGGTGGGTTGAAACGCTTTCTCTCATTGAACCAGCGCGCCAACATCTACCTGAAAAGACCGCCGGACGGCGAGCTCTACTTCAAGTCACCCATATTACCGAAAAGGTACGTAGGATTGGAGAGCGACGTCTTGCAGGCATGTACAGAAAGATATATTTTTGTCGACCGGTTGACCGAGATACTCCCCGATGTCTTTATCATTACCGATATCGGCGCGACGCATCCGAAACCTCAGGGGAACAAAAACTTACATATCAAGAGACAAAACGGCTGGACCCCGGATATCTTCTCACACGAGCTGGTCATGGTCATCAGAGAGAACGATGAAATCGTCCTCTTTACCGGCTGTGCCCACAACGGCGTCCTCAACATGATCAGTGCCGTCGAACCACGTTCAGCAGATCGCCCATCAAGGCGGTCGTCGTCGGCTTCCACTTAATCGGGTCTTCAAATCCCAATGTGCCCGCTGACAGTGAGAGAGACATTCATCGCATAGCACGTGAAATCCTCGCCCGACCGATCAGAGCGGTTTACACAGGGCATTGTACAGGCCAGAGAGCGTATTCCATTTTAAAAGACGTGCTCGGAGAGAGACTACAGCATCTACGCACCGGGATCGTTTTTCACGTATAAGAAAAGCGGCCGTGACGCACCAAACTATTTCGACCGTGATGTGAGTGCCTGCGAAAGCAATTTCGCAACCTTTTGACCGGAGAGCAGCATGCCGCCGAAGATCGCTCCCATGCGAGGCCCCCCAAATGTCGCATTCGCAGCCATCCCCGCGACGTACAGCCCGGGGAACACCTCTCGGGTATTTTTCAACGTAAGGGTCTCTGCCTTATCGGACCACATCGATTTCTCTCCTTCGATCTTGCCGCTCGGGGTCTTCAGCTTCCCCGGCACCTTATTCTGCACGAGCCTGACGACGGACGTTTCGTGGCCAGTTGCGTCGATGACGAACCGCGCGCGCACAGCGAGCGGATCTACGTGGAGATGGGCCATTTCAACCGCGGACCAGTTCAGCACGAGACCCATCACGCGTGACGGGCGCATGACGACATCCTCTGCCGTGACACAGTTAAAGATCCCCACGCCGGATTTGACGGCTCCGGCAATGAGACAGGATATCGCCTCGATCGAATCCGCGGTATAGTAATTTTCCTGGAACATTCGGTATCTGATGCCGAATTCCTCCAGTATTGGCAGCGCAGTTTTCTGCACGACAATTTCATTGAACAACATGCCGCCACCCCACATGCCGCCCCCGCAGCTCAATTTTCGCTCGATGAGGATGACCTTCTTCCCCGTCTTCGCCAGGTAATGTCCCGCGACAAGCCCGGACGGACCCCCACCGACAATGGCGACGTCAGTAACAAGATGAGCGGTCAATTTCTCCCAAAATCGTTCGACGATCGCCTTCGTTATAACGACTTCATCCAATTCCATGCATTTCCTCCCTCAGTCATAGAGACATATTCACGGTACAAAAATTCTGTGGATGATTGTAAAACATTTTTTCATTGCTGTCCAAAATTTTCAGGTTCCCCTCCAATGTAGCCGCAACAAATACCCTCGCGTGTCATTCATTAAGTCTATATATGGCGAAATATCAATAGATATTAAATATTTCACTTATTCTCCCGATGCCGTTACAATTTCTCTGTAACCGCCTTTCTTTTGAAACCACTATGACGGCAGGAGGATTCTGACCATGGCCACTTTCAAAAATTTCTTCGCGACTCGTTGGGGTATCATCGGTGTTGGGGTTTTTATCGGCATTCTTGCCCCGTTGCTCCAAAAATGGGGGAACCCCGGCAACATGGGCATTTGCGTCGCGTGCTTCGACCGCGATATTGCCGGAGCCCTCGGTCTGCACAGGGCCGCCCTCGTGCAGTACATGCGCCCGGAGATCATCGGCTTTGTCCTCGGCTCTTTTTTTGCCGCATACGCGTTCAAAGAGTTCCGGCCACGGGCAGGATCGGCCCCTATCGCTCGCTTCGTTCTCGGAATTTTCGCGATGATCGGCGCGCTCGTTTTTCTCGGTTGCCCGTGGCGTGCCCTCCTTCGCCTTGCAGCCGGAGATTGGAATGCAATCCTTGGCCTCCTGGGTCTCGTGTCGGGCGTGTGGATCGGCACGAGATTCCTGAAAGGTGGGTATAACTTGGGCCGGTCTCAACGCACGCACACATCGGTAGGATGGATACTTCCTCTGATCACGGCGGGGTTCCTCTTGATGATGCTCCTCGATCCACAGGTCGAAGGGCAAGGGAGGAGCAATGTTCTGTTCTACAGCCTGAAAGGGCCCGGTTCGATGCATGCGCCGATCGCCGTATCATTGGCGGTCGGACTAGGCGTTGGAATCCTCGCGCAGAGAAGCCGTTTTTGCACGATGGGCGCGATCCGGGATCTGATCTTGTTCCGCCAAGCCCATCTCTTTCTCGGCATCGTCGGTCTCGCCGTTGCGGCTTTCGTGACAAATCTCGTTCTCGGCCAATTCCGTCCGGGGTTTGCCGGTCAACCCGTAGCCCATACGATGCATATGTGGAATTTCGCAGGGATGGCGCTCGCGGGTCTCGCGTTCGCTCTGGCTGGCGGATGCCCTGGCCGACAGCTCTTTCTCGCAGGCGAAGGAGATGGAGATGCGGCAATATTCGTGTCAGGAATGATCATAGGAGCCGCGTTTGCGCATAATTTCGGGCTTGCGAGCTCTCCCGCCGGGGTCGGACCCAACGGTATTCTCGCGGTCCTTATTGGGTTTGCGGTCTGTCTCGCCATTGGATTTACCATGAGAAAATCAGTGTAAGGAGGAGGCGACATGGGTACCATTGTCGATGCGCGAGGTCTCTCGTGTCCGCAACCAGTGTTGATCACGCTGGAAGAGATGAAGAAAGTCGCGGGCGGTGAATTGGTCGTTCTGGTCGATACGGATACGTCCAAAGAAAACATCATCCGTGCGGCCGCTTCACAGGGATGGACTGCGACGGACATTGTGCCGGAAGGACAAGGATATCGCATCACGATCCGGAAATAAGCGATATGCCACTCTTCGGTGTGTCCAGAAAAAAAGTGAAAAAAGCACCGAGTTCCCCAAATGCCGATCGGGGGATACTGGTATTTGAGAACACGAGCGAGGTTATTCGAGCCGAGACCATTCTCAGGCAGAGTGGATGGGCGATTCGCGTCATGGGTCCCCCGCCGGAAATACGCACTGGGTGCGATCTCGTCATCGAATTCCCCCTCATCGAAAAGCTCCACATTCTGCGGAGGCTCGAAGAAGCGCGCGTAAAACCGTTGCAGGTTCTCCCGGTGAGCGGTCCGCTGCTCAAACCGGTCGACCTTTTTCACATCAAGGACTTCGGAAAGCACTTAATGGTCAGAGCAGCAAACATGAAACTGACCGTCGATAAAGAGACGTTGATGATCGTGAATATTTCGGGTGGTGGGTGCCCCGATGTGCCATACCTCGCGAGCTCCATGATCGGCAAACATCTTGCTGCTGCGCCTTCGCCGCGGGAAATCGGCCATACCCTTTGCGGATACGCCTTGCAGCTGGCGTACGAGGAAGCGAAAAAGAGATGCTCGCTATAGTCGGAACCATCCCCGACAGTACGTTCCCGCTCGTTTCGGGCGACGTTGCTCTCGAAAACGATAGACTGCGAAGCGGAGACTACTCTTTCCCTTTGGAGCGAGGCACTGCGGCACTGATCGCCGCGGCAATAAAGACGCTCGATGTCTTTCACAAACCCCGACCTTTCGTCTATCTCGTCGGGGATATCGGGCGGGGTGACGGCAGCCGCAGACTTTACGAATATTTCACGCGCTCTGTTGGCGCGACAGATTTCTCGGCGATGACGTTGCACTACCTCATGCCCGATGTGGACTGGTGCAACAGAATCGTATTCGCTCTCGAAGATATGGCGGTCCGGCCCGTTCTCATTGCCGACGCGGGAGCCATGTACATGGCCAAGATGAGCGGCAACGCCCCCCTCTTCGATGTCTTCACGCCTGATGCCGGAGAACTCGCGTTTCTCGCTGACGAAGACGCACCCCACCCTTTCTATACGAGGGGATTCATTCTGCACGAAGAAAACCTTGTGCCTGACCTCATACAGCGCGCCTACGCACACGACAACGCTGCACGCTACCTCCTCGTCAAAGGGGAAAGAGACTATATAGCCTCGAAGGACGGCATCATCGAGATCGTCAGTGAACCGCTCGTTCCCGCCCTCGAGCCTATCGGCGGTACCGGAGATGTTCTGACCGGCATTCTGTCCGGCCTTGTAGAAACTGGTTTGGAAATCAGCAAAGCTGCCGCTCTCGCCGCACGGGCCAACAGATTCGCCGGACTTTTGGCCCAGCCAACACCAGCAACACAGGCTGGAGCAATAATCGAACAGATCCCGCAGGTCCTCGACCTCCTCGTCAATTCACCCGAGAAACTTGCCATGGAAGCGATCACGAACAGAGCGAATACTCTCTGATGTGCTCCGAGCGATCGGATTTCTTCAGACGTTGACAAGCAGGAAATTATGAAACCCATACGCCCCGACATGACTGTTTTAGCGGTGCTTCAATGGTGTAGCCAGACTGAAAGCATCTTTAGAAACTATGAAACGGTGACAGGGAGCTGCATTCTATGCGATCATTTATTTGAACCCTTATCAAACGTTGCCGAAAAATATTCGATTGATCTTGAACAGTTATTGGCAGATTTGGAGCAGTGTAAAGGTTCTCGTTCAAGCATGTCTCCATGAACATAGGTCATATATTGTGAGCTTTGTAGCAGGTTCCGCAGAGCGGTGGAAGCGGATTCTCCTTTCATTCCGCCTTCAATTTTTCTAGTCCGCTCGTAACATCATTTTTGGATAGAAGGCCCTCAATAAAATCAAACCCTTTTCTGTTGACCGCCATTCTTCTTTCGTAGAAGTCTCTGAAATTCTGGCAGTCCGATTTGTGATATGCACATATTTCCCGCTAATTCCGCAGCACGCCGCAAGGTATGCGCCCGCTATCCGATTCAAGGCATAGTGAGGCATCGAAAAATAATTTTTCATGAACAGTCGCACGTTTAAAAACATTTTTCGTGTTCATCATATCCCTATCATGAGCGCACCGCGATACGCGACTATACCAGCCGCGTAGGACAGAAACAGCATAAAGGCAAAGGAGAGCAAGAACCACCGCCAACTGCCCATCTCCTGCTTCATAACGACGAGCGTGGCGACGCAGGGGACAAAGAGCATCAGCATGACCAGGAAGGAGAGTGCTGTCGCGTGCCCCATGACGCTCGCGAGAATAACCCTGATGCCTTCCTCACCGACACCGTAGAGTACGCCGAGGGCAGCTATCGCATTCTCCCGCGCGGCGATTCCGGACAGTAAAGCTACGATCATTTTCCAGTCAAGTCCCATAGGGCGACCAACAGGCTCAAGAAAACGTCCCACCGAACCGAGGATGCTGGTTTCGATATCACCTCCGGGAATGTGAGACAAAAGCCAGAGAAGAACGGAAAAGAGAACAATAATCGAGCCCGCTTTCCTGAGAAAAGCTATTATCCTCTTCCAGACAACGATGCCGATCGTTCTCGGGTTCGGCTTATGGTAAAAGGGGAGTTCCATAATAAACGGCATGTGCATTGGTGTAAAGAACAGTTTGCTCACAATCATGCCAGTGAATCCCAGTACCAGGATATTTCCAGCGATAAGTAACCACGAAATAAGGAATGCGTCTTTGCCGAAGATAGCAGCAGCGATGAGCGTAACAACCGCGAGCTTCGCCGTGCAGGGAACAAACGGGGTCAGGAAAATAGTGAGCAACCGTATTCTGCCCGATTCTAGTATTCTGGCACCCATGACAGCCGGCACATTGCACCCGAATCCCAGGCAGAAAGGAAGGAAGCTCTTTCCGTGAAGTCCGATAAAGTGCATGAAACGGTCCATGACGAATGCCGCTCGCGCCATGTAACCCACGTCTTCGAGAAACGCCATGGCGGTAAAAAAAAAGAAAAGGACAGGGAGAAATGTGAGGACCGTTCCCGCACCTCCGACAAGGCCGTCAACAACGATACCCCTGACCCAGGGTGATTGGCCAAGGAGAGGTTCAATCCAGGTTACCAATACGCGCATCAACGATTCGAGAACCTGCTGTAAAGGCAACCCGAGACCATAGGTGATCGCAAAGACAACGGCAAGGACACCAAAAAGGATAGGGATTCCGAGAGAAGGCCGCGTCAGGATGTCATCGAGACGGTCAGTGAAGAGAATTTGGCCTCTCTTGAATTTCGATGTCGCGGAACGGACCGCGCCTTCGATCCAGTCGTAGCGACCTCGAACGACCGCCAGGAGAGAGTCTTCATGTTCACGGAGGACTGCCTGCGTCCTGCGCCATACGTCGGCCGGCACAGACTGTGCCATTCTTTCCGTGACGTCCGGATCGCCTTCCATAATTTTCGTGATCGTCCATCTTATTAGATAAGGCGGGTCGATATACGGTTCAAGCAGTGCCGCTAGTTCGGCAAAGATGTCCCGGTGATCCTCGGCGACATCCGCGAGCGATGGATTGAAATTGTCGCCTTTTTCCGAAATGTGGAGGATCGCCGAGACCAGTTCCTTGATCCCCTTGTTCTTCGAAGCGACCATCGGGACGACGGGAACCCCGAGATACTTCTCGAGCATCCGGACCTCGATGCGAACTCCCTGCTGTTCTGCGACGTCCATCATGTTGAGGGCAACGACGACGGGGACATTCAGGAGGAGAAACTCCGCGAGGAGGTAGAGACTTCTTTCGACCGCGGAAGCGTTCGCGATGAGCACGATCGCGTTGGGACGCTCGTTGATGATGAAATCCCTCGCGATCTTCTCTTCTTCAGAGTAAGCCGTTAAACTGTAACTCCCCGGAAGATCGACGATGCGGATTCTTCTTCCGTCGATGGAATAGTATCCTTCCTTTTTTTCGACCGTCTTGCCCGGCCAATTTCCCACGTGCTGGGAGAGGCCGGTCAAGATGTTGAAGACTGTCGATTTGCCGACGTTCGGTTGCCCGGCAAGGGCGACGAGAAGTTCGCCGTCTGCCGTCACGCAGTCTTATCTTCCTCTTCGCCCGCAGTCAGGCGCCGCACAACGATTTTTTGTGCCTGCCCCCGACCGATCGCGATCCGTGTACCATTCGTCGTGACGATAAGCGGCCCACCGATATTCCTCACCATCCTGACCTTTATTCCAGACGTGATACCGAGCGAAGCGAGCCTGCCAATGAGCCCCGGCCCTCCCGAAACCGCCTGTATCACGCCCTCTTCACCTTCCCTAAGGGACACCAACGATACGACCTCATCTGTCATTCGCGTTCTCTCCTTCCGAATCATGGTGCGACGCGCATACACCGCAGTATCCGCGTATCTCGAGCGTGTGACTCTTTCCCGTAAAGTTCTTCTCGCGGCAAATCGCATCCTGCAATTTTTCGAGATGTTCCGAATAAAATTCGATGACTTTGCCGCAGCTTAAGCAGACCATGTGATCGTGGTGCTGGCGTCCGTGCCTTTGTTCGTAGATCGTCCCATGTTCCGTTTTGCTCACCTTTTCGACCAGCCCGCACTCGCAGAGCAAACTGAGGGTCCGGTACACAGACGCCCTCGATGCCTTCATCCCTCTCCTCTTCATATCAGCGTACAGAGTCTCCGGATCGAAATGCCCTTCGCAGGCAAAAGCCTCTCGAAGGATAACGGAACGCTCCTTCGTAAGGCGTTGGCCCTTTTCCTCGAGAAACCTTTTGAAAATTTCGCTATCCATTGAGATTGAGTCTCAATATATTTTATGCTCTTGCAAGATTTATTGTCAAACAAAAAAGAATCCGGGAAACAGAAGAAAGCGAATGCGACCTTTCAGATCGCTCCGTGAATAGATTGGGCAATATTTTTAGGACGAGAAAAGATGCGATGCGAACGTACCGCCGAGGTGCCGGTGACGGAATGCGCTCTCCTTACTACCCTCGCTCTCTTTCCTCAGCCCGCCTCACCGATGAATTTCCTCCTCATGTCCTCGGAGTCTTTGCGAGGTATGAGAAATATTTTTCCCCTTTATAGAGCCGCTCTGCTAACATGCCAGACTCCAGCAGTGTGCTTACCAACTTTTCAGCATTCACCTCCGAGGCACCAACGACACGCGCTATATCACGAAGGGTTACAGGGCGTCTTTTGGCCATCTCGACAATCGCTTCCTCGACATTTTTTGCTTGTCCGTCCGTGTGTTCGTGAAATTCAGCGATGACGTCGCACTGCCCGTCCAAATACGATCTGACCGACATCATTTTATCCCCGCTCAGATTATCCCCGCTCAGAGGTTTCGCATATGCTTCCGCAGGCGGTCTGACGACGGTATTGAGATAGATTTTGTCAGGTCGGATCTGCGATATCGCTTTTTTGAACGAAGGCAATGCATTGGGACTGTCATTGAGCCCTTGTACCAACATGATCTCGAGCCACATCTTGCCTTGATAGCGCCTTTTGAATGTGGCAAGCCCGTCGATGACCGTCCCTATCTTTAAAGACCCGTAAGGTCTGTTGATTCTTTCAAACATCTCCTGAGAAGCAGCATCGAGCGAAGGCATCACAATATCTGCCTTTTCGAGATCCTTCTGAACCTCTTCTCTGAAGAGGGATGTCCCGTTCGTCACAACGACGACCGGAATAGACGTCATCTTTTTTATCTCATTGATAAGTACGCCTATATCCGAATTCAGGGTGGGCTCGCCAGATCCGGAGAACGTTATATAATCTATGCGCTCATAGGCTCCTAACGCTTCCCGCACTTCTCTGCATACAGCGTCGATTTGTGGATACGATTTTCTTCTGATGGTCTTGCGCAGGGTCCTCCCGAGCTGGCAGTAGATAGAGTCAAGAATGCAGGTCTTATACGGGACTATATCTACCCCGAGGGAAAATCCAAGCCTCCGGGAAGGGACGGGACCGTAAACGTAGTGCACGCGTTACTTGATCCTTTCCCAGAGCCGGGCGATGTCGGCGGCTATGCCATTTTTTGCGAATTCGACGAGCGGGACCCTGTGAACGATCGATTCGCTCACCTGCCGCGAAAAAGGCAGATGCGCGATCACCTCTCTGTTGGCCTGTTTGCACATCTTTTCGGTCGCAGCGCTGTTCTTCGGGTTCAAATCACACTTATTGATCACCACTTTTGTCGGGATTCCGAAGTGCTCGGATACCCTCGCGACCCTTTCCAAGTCGTACATGCCTGAGAGCGTCGGTTCCGTGACAATGAGAACAAGATCGACGCCGTTCATCGCTGCGATAACCGGACATCCGATGCCCGGGGGGCCATCGATGATCACGTAGTCTTTATTTTCTTCCTCGGCTATCTGCCTTGCCTTCTCCCGCACTTTGGTCACGAGTTTGCCCGAGTTTTCCTCCGCGATCCCCAATCGTGCATGCACGAGCGCGCCGTATTTTGTCTCGGAGACGAACCATTCCCCCGAAATATTCTCTTCCATGAGCACAGCGCCGGCAGGACAAACACGGCTGCAGACAGCACATCCCTCGCATGAAACAGAGTCGACAATATAATCCTGACGTATCGCATCGAAGCGACAAACCGACAAACACTCGCCACATTGCTGGCAGGCATCTTTATCTATACCGGCGGTGGCACCACTTCTGAATTCGTACCGTTCCCGGATCTCCGGCTTCAGGAGAAGGTGAAGATCCGCCGCATCGACATCGCAGTCCGCCATGACCTTGTTACTGGCGAGCGATGCGAAGGAAGCCGTCAAGACCGTCTTCCCCGTGCCGCCTTTTCCGCTGATGACCACGATCTGTTTCACGCTGGCTCTCTCTCCGCCGCCGCCTCAATGCTCCCGATCATATCCTTAAACTGCCGACGATAGTGTTTCTTCTCAGTGACGAAGGGGATGCCGTTCGAGTAGAGATACGCGATCTCCTCGTCAAAAGGGATCTCCATGAGGATTGGGATGTGTCTGTGCCGGCAAAAATCGCGTACTCCGCTGTCCCCGATATCGCACCGATTGATGACCACCCCGGAAGAAATCCGCATTTTGTCCAGCACCTCGACTGCAAGAACGAGGTCGTGCAAGCCAAAAGGGGTCGGCTCGGTGACGAGGACGCAAAAATCGCTCCCTTTCACCGAGCCGATAACAGGACATGAAGTCCCAGGAGGAGCATCGATTATAACGGTACGTGAACGGTCAATATATTGCTTCACCTGCCTGATCAACGGTGGTGACATAATCTCACCGATATTCAGTTTGCCGTGAGCAAAAAGCATATCACCAGACACACCTGTCTGAATCACACCGATCGGCTTACCCACTTCGTGGATCGCCTTCCGCGGACAAAGGAGCGCGCAGCCCCCACAGGCATGACAGAGGTGGGGGAAAATAAGAACGCCTCCGCTCCGTTTTTTTTCGTCACCCGGGAAAACGGCAATCGCATTATACGCGCAGACCTCCCGACACGTTCCACAGTAATCGCAGAGTGATTCATCGATCTCCGGGATCGGAATCATAGCAACTTTCTCCATAAGTATTTTCAGATTCAGAAAAAGATGCGCATTTGGTTCTTCCACGTCGCAGTCCACTAACTGGACGTTATTCAGGGATAGTGCAAGATTTACCGCGACGGTTGTCTTCCCGGTGCCACCCTTACCGCTTGCAACGGATACGATCATCCCGATTATTCCTTCCTCCGCTTCTCACGTATCGCAGGGACGGGTTTCACACGGACTACTCCTGCCGCAGCAGGTCTTTTCCCTGCCGCACTGGATGCTCCTGTCTTTCTGATGGGAGCCTTTCATAATGAACCCCGCTCCCCCGGAAATAATCCTCTTGGCGCTTCCCTTGCACTCCGGGCAGGACACCGCTGGTTTTTCATTCATTGCATGGTGTACTTCGAATACATAGGCACATGACGCGCATTTATACTCATATACAGGCATGATTCATTCTCCCGATGGCGCCTTTTCTTTAGAAGAATCGAGTAGAAGCAGCGACTCTATTACTTTATTGAACGCCTTTGCGGTTTCCGACTCGCAATTATACTGATAATAAGGCCGCCCGCTGTCGCCGGCTTCGACAATCTTCGGTTCGAGCGGTATCCGCCTGAGAAACGGCACCCCCATATCGGAGGCCATCGACTCGCCGCCACCCGTTTTGAATATATCCACCGTTTTGCCGCCATGCGGACAGACAAAACCGCTCATATTTTCGATAACGCCCAGAATGGAGAGCTTGACGTGGCGGCAGAACATTATTGCCTTCCGCACGTCTATAAGCGCGACATCCTGCGGCGTGGTCACGATGAGAGCCCCGTCGGCGTCTTTAATCATCTGAGCAACGGAAAGAGGCTCATCTCCCGTTCCCGGCGGAGAGTCGATAATGAGATAATCAAGTTCTCCCCATTGCACATCGGCAAGAAAATCTCTTACGAGCTTATGTTTGAGCGGTGCCCTCCAGATAACCGCATCATTCTGGCTCCGCAGGATAAAACCGATAGAAATCACCCTCAGATTGTTGCTGTATACGATGGGTATAAGACCCGTCTCTGAACCTCTCAGCGCGCAGCCTTCGAGTCCGAGCATTTTAGGTATACTCGGGCCGTGGATATCAATATCCATCAGTCCGACTTTCTGTCCTTTGGCGGACAAGGCAACTGCTATGTTCGTAGCAACCGTACTCTTGCCGACACCACCTTTGCCCGAGAGAACGATGACTTTGTGTTTGATACGCGCCATAGTATCCTGGAGCGCGAGTTCTCCCCGGATTTCCTCAATTTCTTCCCGTGTCGGGAGTGTATGTTTCGTCTGGATCTCATGCGTTTTGCATTCCTGTTCGTTACCCACGTCGCACCTCACTCTCCGTCTGCTCATCGATACGCTCGTACACCGCAAAGGCATCCTTCGCGAGACACACACCGGGAGGAAGCCGGCACTGCCCCTCTTTTTTCTGCCGTATCGGATTGTCGGGAACTTTGAGTTCTGACAGTACTCTGTATATGTGAAGGAACAACTTCCGGGTTTCTTCCCGTATCGTTCCTTCTCTTCCGAAGACCTTCTCGATGATCAAGAATTCCGTCGATTTTTCGAAAACCTTACTAAAATTACTGCATCAGCCGCACAACGGCTCATGCTGTACGTACGAAAGCAGAGCAAAAATATAACCGATGGCCCTGAGCTGACTAGCTTCTTTCGTCCGAAGAGATTCTGTTTCGAGCATCGCCATTATTCCCTCACCATTTTCGTTCCACAGCGTGAGCAGGATACGGAATAGCAAGGAACCCCACGCTGATGGGCGATTTTCTCTCCACAATTCGGGCAAACACAATTCCCCCTGGGACCTCCGCGCTTGGAGCCTCCCATTCCACCCCCACCCGCACCTCTGCCTCTTCCCACTCCTCTGCCGGCACCGGCAGCCATGCCGGTACCCCGACCTTGTCCTCTCGGCATCACGATCACCTCCTATTTCCCGTGCGTCATCATAGCGCCGCTCGTTGGTCCCTGTGCCGCTATAAATTCACCATTTTTAAACCGCTCTACTGCCTCTCTCACCGTACCCGTTGCACCCGTCATAACAGAAATACCGGCCACATTCAGAGTCTGAAAAGCGTTCGGCCCCACATGCCCAGTGAGAACCGCTTTCACCTGTTTTTCAGCCATGACCTGACCCGCTTGAATACCCGCACCTCCTGCGGCATCGATATTCGGATTCTTGATTGCCTCAAACTGGAGAGTCTCCGCGTCAACGATCACGAAAAATTGACATCTGCCAAAACGCGGGGCGACCGGAGAGTCCAGAGTATCCCCTTGTGCTGTCACGGATATTTTCATGTTGATCACCTTTCTCCTCAGGTCTCTCAAAAAGCGCGCATCTCGCGAGCGTTGCCGCCATCATCGCGAGTCTCTTCGGAGACGCTTTCGCGCCACTAATCAACTATCGTAAAAATAGTAACAATAAGTGTCTTTCAAAACGTTTTCAAACGGATTGCCGCACTGCCGATTTTGCATAACTACGTCATCGCCGATCTACCGTTCGGAATTCAAAAAAGGGGTGATTGCGATTCACGTTCAGAACAGGTCCTCTTTTGACACCTGCCTTTGCTCGAGGAAGGGGGAGCAGGATCGCAATGACACCCGTTCTTCACGCTATCAGTCCCGTTTTTCCGAGCCTCGCATACTGCTGATACGATTTTGAACCTGTTCAAGCCGCTTCCTCAGAAATTCAGCCTCGTTCCTGAGAAAAGAGAGTTCGTCTTCAGCAGTGAAAACCGGTCCACGGGAATAAGCAAAACCCTCGCGTCTCCAGGCAGGGATCCCCGTCGCATAATACCGGTTACTCCATCCGCGGCCGAAGCCAAATCCCGCTCCGCCAAATACAGGATTCACCGAGCCTGGTGCGCCATAGCCTGCGCAATAACCAGCTCCCCTCCCTGTCCTCGGCCCTAAGCCCCGAGGTCCTGTTCCGTCACCAAATGGCATTGCTCATCACCTCATTTCGCAAAGTATGCAAATGATAACCATTTTCATCATTGGAGAAAAATTTTTTCTAACACCCTAAACACTCTCTGCACACTCCATAAAACTGGATTACGTGGTGTGTAATGTGAAAGTCGTATTTTTTTGAAAGTCCACGCTCAGTTTTCTGCAAGAGATCCTTTTCTTCATCGATAAAATCCTGGTAATCGATAATACGACGGCACCTGGTGCAAACAAGGTGGTGATGGTGTCCAATCCCCTTTGGATTTTCAGATAATTCATATCTGGCTCTGCCGTCACCAAAGTCGAACTTGAACACCATCCCACTTTGCACCAGCAATTCCAACGTCCGGTAGACAGTCGTCAACCCAATTGCTGGATGCACCTTGTGTACCTTGAGATAAATGTCTTCCGCTGAAAGATGCTCGGCCGTACCAGCCAGAACATCCAGAATGGCTTGCCGTGGCACGGTCAACCGGAAGCCGCAGCCCTTGAACTTTCCTTCCAGCCAGGGCGGCCCCGTTCCATCTCTCCACGGCATGAATGACTCCTCCTTCTTGATAATGATTTTCAGTTTCATTATAATAAGACGGTGATTCCGTTGTCAACCAAGACGATACCTCACGATTACAATCGTTGACTGCCCGATAAAAGAAGTCTGCGCTCGTGCGCAAGACTCAAGGGAGATACAATGACATGAAGGGAAACATACCGCAAGAAATACCCCACGAGATAAGGTATCAGCCGATAGGTACTATCCATTCCCCTTTTCAGGATCTTTCAGGGATGCCGATACAACCGGCGGGGGCTAAAGGTATAGTGGGAACCGTAGAAGTGAGAGAGGAGTTTTCGGAGGGTCTAAGAGACCTGAGCGGATTTTCACACATCATATTGATCTATCATTTCCACAAATCGCAAGGTTATGCTTTATCCGTTACCCCTTTCCTCGACACCGTGCCTCGCGGCGTCTTCGCGACCAGGGCTCCGAGGCGTCCGAATCCAATCGGGATATCAATAGTCGAACTGACAAAGGTGGAGGGCAATATCCTTCATATCAAAAACGTCGATATCGTGGACGGAACCCCCCTGCTCGATATCAAACCTTATGTCCCGGAGTTCGACATCCATGAAGGAGTTCGCATAGGGTGGCTCGCGGGGAAAACGGGCAAAGCAGAAAAGACGAAATCGGATCGCAGGTTCACATAGACGCCTCCTCAAAAAGCAGGTCTTACTTCTGCATGGGAACCGCCATTCTCTTTAACTGCTCTTTGGTAAGGGGTTTCCCGTATCCACTGTACTGAATCATGGGAGGTGGCGGACTGTCGATCGGAAACCACTTACCATCCTTGTAATTCTGATACACACAATCGTATGAAACCCCTTCGACCACCGGGATGACGCCTTTGAGGTTTCTGAGCTCATTGTTTTCGAGCCAAGTGAGTTTCACCTTGGCACCGAGCGCCTGTCTGACGATATCGGTACCGTGGCATTCGCCACATGTCCTGCCTCCCCGCATAATGGAATGGCTGTTCTGCGGCGCGAAGAGGAGAAACGTCTTGTCACCCGGCGCAACGAACGTCTGCGTGTTGGCAGACGTCACTTTCCCCTCATAGTTCATGAGAAAAACCCATCCAGAGACTTTGATATCCACCCGTTTCCGTTCGTTCACGATCGTCTCGAAATGACAATTCTGGCAACTCACCACGTGCTGTACGTGACATGCTTTGCAGTCGAGTTTCCCCTCATGAACCCTATGGGATATGCTTTCGGGGACCGAAGGATGGCACCGTTCGCATTTCGCCGTGATCGCTCCGGGTTGCTTCATGGAGTGATACTCCTGACCATCGCCGTGGATGTCTTTCCCCGAGTGGCAATCCACACAGATCATCCCCTTGCCGGCATGGACATCCAGGCGATTGGCATCTTGATCGATCTTCATGATCGTCTTCTCCCGCTTATGGCAATTCAGACATATGTCCTGATTCCGGGCGGCGTTCACTGAGTACGCCATTGCGTCGCCCGATATCGTTTTGTGACAGACATCGCAAGACTTCACATGGCAGTTGATGCAATCCAGATTCTCGCTCGCATAAGGTATTCCCGTGAGCGTTTCCAGTCCGCCGTTCGCCTTATCGTACCAGTACGCCATTCCTTTCGTCGTATAGTGGAGACTCGACAAATAGAAGCAATCCTCCTTTTTGATATCCACCGCATATCCACGACCGGCGAGTAACGTAGAGATAAAGACAGTAAACAACGAAAAGAATATCGCTTCGCGCTTCATTTACCGTTTCCTCCAAATAGTCTCAAGTAAGTGCAATGCCTCTCCATTCTACTGCGCGGAGGAAAAACGGTCAAGGAGAAAAAGTCGGAGTGCTTACGTAGTGAGGATCTTTACGGCTTCTTTCGCGAAATAGGTGAGAATGAGATCCGCGCCTGCGCGCCTTATAGAGGTGAGGATTTCCATCATGACTCGCTGCTCGTCTATCCATCCGAGCTTCCCCGCAGCCTTGACGAGCGAATATTCCCCGCTCACGTTATAGGCGGCAACAGGAACATCGAATGCCGCTTTCACGTCGGCAATAACATCAAGGTATGCGAGGGCCGGCTTCACCATGACAATATCAGCGCCTTCCTCGATATCGAGCGCGACCTCTTTCAATGCCTCCCTTCGGTTCGCGGGGTCCATCTGATAGGCGCGCCTGTCACCGAACTGCGGGGTCGATTCCGCCGCTTCGCGAAAAGGTCCGTAGAACGCCGATGCATATTTCGCGGCGTAGGACATGATCGGGATATCGGCAAAGCCTTCCTCGTCGAGAGCGGTACGAATCGCGTCCACTCTCCCGTCCATCATGTCAGACGGCGCAACCATATCGGCCCCCGCCCTCGCATGGGAGACGGCTTCCTTCGCGAGCAACTCGAGGCTGGGGTCGTTGAGCACTGCTCCATTCTTGACCACCCCGCAATGGCCGTGGCTCGTATATTCGCACAAGCATACGTCGGTGATGACAAACATATCGGGCACCACGTTCTTTACCGCTCTTATCGCCTGTTGTACAACGCCGTGATCGTCATAGGCACCCGATCCTTTTTCGTCTTTGTGTTCCGGAATTCCGAAGAGAATGATTGCCGGGATACCGAGAGAAGAGATTTCCTTCGCGTGGCGGACGATACGATCGACAGATTCCTGATAGCACCCGGGCATCGAGGGGATTTCTTTTCTGACGCCTTTCCCGAATGTGACGAAGAGAGGGTGTATAAAATTATCAGGAGAAAGGGAGGTTTCCCTCACCATTCTCCTGATCGTTTCATTCCTTCTCAATCGACGGGGTCGATGGACAGGGAACACCGTTTGAGGTCATTCTCCGCAGGAACTGCAGCCTGAGCCGCCCGTCCCGCAAGCTGGTGCTCCGCCGGTGAAGACAAACCCTTCGCCCTCTTCTCCAACGTAGTAATCGAGTTCACGACCCGCGAGGGTTGTCATCGTGTATTTGTCCACAAACACCTTGAGGCCGTTCTTTTCGACCACCTCGTCATCGGGGAGTTCCTTTTCCTGCATATCGAGACCGTAGGACAGACCGCAGCAGCCCTCTCCTGCCACGAATATCCGTAATCCCCAGTTCGGTTTCCCCTCCCCCGACAAAATTGCGAGGGCTTTTTCTGCAGCCTTATCTGTAATCGTCATCTTGTTCTACCTCCAAAAATGTAATGTTTTAGCATAGTGGATCATTTACATAAAAAGCAAACTCTCCGCTGTAACACTGTTTCAGAGGATCTCCTGAAAAGGGATCAGCTCGGAAAACGGATAGAGGGTGGACATCGCCTTCGTTACCGTCTGGATACCGGCTTCTTCGAGCGCGGCAATAGGGTTCAGACCGCCGACGATGACCATGCCGGCTCTATCGATCCCGACGGGCATTTCGAGAAGCGGCTGATTCGGATTCCCGATGAGGAGAATGCCGCCGAGACCCTTATGGTGCAACGTTTCTCTCAGCGTCGCCGCTCTCTCGACGCTCACGATCGGAATCTCCCGAAAGCTTGCGAGAATCTTCCCCCTATTGTGCGTCACCGCCCCCTCGACATCGGTCATTCGGCTCCTGATGAATACTTCGAGGGGATCGAGCGATGATCCCTCGTACGCGATGAGCGCTGTGAAACGAACCGGCTCCGAATTGATCTGGAGCACTCCTCCGAAACGCGAGGTTACCGGAATACCCGCCTTGAGAAAGATTCCATTGACGGTCACGCTGCATACCGTGCCGAACCCGACGTATTTCTCCGGGACGACAGCCTCACCGATTCTCTCCCCGGCCCGTTTCAAAATGACCTTGTTTGACATGACATAGGGCGATGTGAAGACCGGCTTCATCAATCCCAGCGCAGGTTTCAAATGCTCTTCCGGGAAAAACGATATGTTGAGAATGATATTTCCCCGAGACGTATCGAGATCGAGATCGGTGAGGTATGACAGCGTCTCGATCCTGCTTATGACAAAACCAATTTTTTCGGAAACAAGGGCCTGCTGCAGTTCTTCCCTCCCCTTTGGCGTGATCATTCTCCCTTCCTTGCCGAATACCTTTGTAAATCCCCGCTCGTCAAGGATCCTGAGGTGATAGCGAACCGTCCGCTCGCTGAGGTCGATACCGTGCGCCTTAAGGTGTTTCGAAAGCGCGCGCGAACCGACAATCTCGCCCGGATATGCGTCGAGCACTTTGAGAATCGCCAACATCGTCTTCGTCATGAAATGTCCCGTCCTCTCCATACCGTGGCGTGCGGGGTACCTGAACCGGCGCCCCGCCAGTCTTCGCTCAGATTCTCACCCTTGCCATATCCGCGGAACCGAACAGGATTCTATCCGCTTCCTCCATGTCAGACTCCATAACATAGGGAATGCCCGTCACCTCTGCGGCCTCCCTCGTGAGCGAGACGAGATCGGAACGATCAATGTACTGAATCGCAAATTTTCTCGCGCCGGCCATGAGCTGCTGGAGTCCGAGCTGCAAACGATCGCAGAATGTGTACATGCCGATAGCCCCGAGAGGTATCTTTTTGTACGCTTTCCCGTACTTCGCTTTCAGGGTTTCCGCGCTCACGAATATCTTTTCCGGCGTGTCGCCATATTTCTTTATTTCGGGGGGAAGCTTGTCTTCCTGTATCCAACGGCCGATATTCTTTGCGACCATCGCCGGTATCATCGTCGCGCGCCCCATGCAGACCGCTTTCACGAATGGCGAGCCGAGCGCAATTGCTTTGAACACGTGGTCTTCGAGGGAAAAACCTCCCGCCATAGCGAGGTCGGGAACGTATTTCCCCCTCGCCCTCAATTCCTGAGCAAATTTATAGGCCAAAGCCTCCAAATAGATGGTCGGGATCCCCCACTCGTTCATCATCCTCCAGGGACTCATGCCGGTCCCTCCTCCGGCGCCATCGATTGTGAGAAGATCTATTTCCGCATCGGATGCGAATTTTATCGCGCGCGCGAGATCCGCGACACGATAGGCACCGGTCTTCAGTGAGACGAATTTCGCTCCGATCTTTCTGAGATACTCGACGCTCTTCATGAAATTGTCGTACTCGACCATTCCGAGACGGGAATGCCGCTCGAATTCCTTGAACGCTCCCTCCTTGAAGGCCTTTTGCACAACGGTATCTTCAGGATCCGGCAGCACGACGTAGCCTCTCCTCTTCAACTCGAGCGCTCTATCGAGGGTCTTCAGTTTGACTTCGCCGCCGATGTTCTTCGCGCCCTGTCCCCACTTCAGTTCGAGACATTCGACCCCGAGTTTCTGGACTGCGTACTCGGCCGAGCCGAGCCTCGTATCTTCGACGTTCTGCTGCAGAATAATGGTGCCGTACCTATCCTTCCATTCGTGGAACGTCTTGACGCGCCGTTCCAGTTCAGGGGAGTTGACCACTTTACCATTCTTCAGCTCCGCGTCAGGATCCATTCCGACGATATTTTCCCCGATCACCACGATAATGCCCGAGATCGCCGCTCCGACGGCGAGGCCTTCCCAGTTGTCTCTTGCGATATTCGTCGAGCCGAGCGCACCGGTAAAGATCGGCACGCGGAGGGCCACCTTATGCTTGTTGCCGAGCGTCACCTCGGTTGAAACGTTCGTAAAGAGTGCCTTATCGGAATCCGGATCGATGCCCACGGCGCCCACGCACGTTCCCTGGATATTCAGGTGAGAATAGTCGACGGGATACTCTTTGACTGCGCCCGCCGTGACTTTACCGAATGGTTGAGGGTAAAGGACTTCCCTTCCTCTAAAAGAAGATTTGCCGATTTCGCAGATTCCCGGGCAGCCGTCGAGACAGACCGAACAGATACCTGAATAGGGTGCCGGATCCGAAACCCTATTTTTTGTTCCCGTTGCGGTGCTTGCGTTCGGTTTACCGTAATTCATCTCTTTTCTCCTCCTCGAATCAGTATTTTTAAAAGCGAACGAAACTATGTTCAGTATTGCTCACGCTCCTCTACAAAAAAACGCCCACGCATTCCCGCCGGTCAGCACACGTACGAAACGCTCATGAGGAGCTCAGCGGGAGTTCAGCAAGAGAATTTCCGCGCTATCACCTCCTTCATTTTGAATGAGAGATGCACTTTCGTGCGTGAGAAAGATAGAGTCACCCGGTCGTAGTGTATCGCGCCTGCCATTCACCACAACTGCGACGTCGCCCCTCATGACATAGAGCAACCTTTTCCCCTCGGAAGGGATCAGCGTTTGCTTGCAAAGCGCATACGGCTCGATCACAATGAGCGTCCCCGACATCGTGCCGTTCTGCGCGATACGAAACCCTTTTACTCCTGCCTCCTCATGGATGGGAGAGGCATAAATTGTTCTCTTTCTGATTATCCAATCCGCCTCGATCGGTTTCCTATCGAGCGTTTCAGAGATGCTGACGCCTAACGCGTCGCATATTTGAAGAAATGAGCCGAGCGACGGAGTAATTTGATCGTTCTCCATCTGGGAAATGAAGCTTGGGGTAAGACCTACCTTCTCAGCGAGCTCCTTCTGACTCATTCCCATTCTCATCCGCAGTTCTCTCATCCTCCGCCCAATGTCGAATGCCGGCTCACGCTTGATGGACGTTATCAGGACATTGTCCCCGACAATTTCGTACGTATGTGGTTTGAAGGCTTGCCGATTCGGGCGCCCATCGAGCTTGAGCGCCTTGATCCAGAGCCTCTCTTTCCTTTTGTACAATTCCAGCACGACTTGCGTGATATGCCTGAGGTTCGCTTTGAATTTCTGGCTATGCGCATCTTTCTCGAGTATCCAATAAGCAACGGTCCCGAAGTCGTAGAGAAGGGGACACAAATACGTAAAGAACTTGTAGGTTTTCTGTTCGTCTCCCCAAAGGTCCTGCATCCCCGTCAGGCTATCGAAGACGTACCGCCCCCCATCGCCGGTGCCCTCCTCGAGAGAAGCGAGGAGGGATATAAACTGATCGATGTCCCTGGGATCGCCGACCTTTCTCACGCGTGAGTCATGTCGGCTTCCATAGAACCTTGCAAATACGGGATCATTTTTCCCTTTCCCGGAGGTGAAACAGTCGAGCAAGACGAACTCACCTCGTAAGTCGGCGTCGCCTATCTTCTGAAGGATGGTCTGGGGCGATTGGTTGAAACTTATATAAATGACTTTTCGACCCTCCGAGAGGGATTGTCGCAGGAAACTGAGCACGAACGCCTCGGGTGCCGTTCCCGCTTCGACCTCCCAGACGACATTATCTCCCACATAGAGAGAGTCTTTGAGGTTGTCAAGATCTGTAATCCCGGAATAGATCTTCGACATGGTTCGTGGGCGAACGGTTACCTATAGCTTTTCTACATTAAAGCTTGAACCGTTCTTTGTCAAGAAAAGGAAAACAAAAACGACAGGAACTCACATCGACAATCGGAGCTTCACATTGTAGTAAAGCCAAAGGAGATGCGATTTAAGGAAGAAAACACCTCGTGCGGTAACGAGTCGCCTCGGATTTTCCTTATCAGGGAAGGCACGTCGATCGAGAGAGGGCAATTTTGCCGGCACCTCCCGCACGTCAGGCACAATTCGAGCAGCTTCTCCTTCTCCTCGCTTACCAGACTCTTATAAGCCGGCCCCTTTCCGCCGAGATACGTGCCGTCCGTAAAAGCAGTCCCTATCGTCCCGTACAGGGGACAATGGAGGAGGCAGTTTCCGCAGTCGATGCAGAAGAGGAGTTCCCTGAACCCTTTCTCCACGAGTGTAGTTCTCCCGTTATCGAGAAGGATCACCACGACATCCCTCGGTGCGTGAACCCCCGGGCAGAACGTTTTCTCCACATCGGCAGTCTTGCTGATTCCACCGACGATCTCAACAAAGGAGGGGATCAGGCTTCCCGTCGCATTGAACGAGATGACCTTTACCATTGTGAGCGCATCCTCTATCGTCGGATAGACCTTATCGATAGCCGTAACGACGATATGCTTCTGCCTCCGTATGACTTCGAAAATATATTGCCTTCATTGTGGGCGGTAACGATAGCCCCTTCCTCCGCAGTGATCGCGTTCGCTCCAGTAATCCCGATCGCCGCTCTATCGAGATATCCTCGTATCTCCTCCCGGACAATCTCGACAATCTCCGCCGGTTTGCTCCCAACACGCTTCCCGCAAACAGTCGTGAGCCCTTCGGAGATTGTCTTCGCGGACAGGTGCGCAATGGGCCCTGTCGGATGCGAGGGGGTACCCTTGAGGAGTTGAAGAATTCTGTCGCCAATGTCTGTCTCGATGACGGTCACCCCCTTTGATCCCAATCCAGCCGCGAGTCCGATCTCTTTCGTGACATTCGACTTCGACTTGACGACGAGCGTCTCGGCGCCGATCTCCCGCACGATTACTTCGAGGGCATCATCCTTAGTTGCCACCGGAAAGACCCGGATTCCGTTCTTTTTCAGATTCGTGACCGCTCGTTTGAGGAGGTCTTCATTCCCGACAGATGCGTGTCGGACAATCTTCAGCCGCGCTATCTTTTCATCGAGATCATCTGGTATGTTTTTCTGCTGTCGCTCTTTGACAATCGAAAAAGCCTTTCTCAACGCTTTGACTTCGTCAAAATCGATGGGGTCCACGCAGATATCCGATCTTTTTTAGTTCCTCGATTCCCCCAGAGGGAATGCCGCTTCACGAAGGAATTCTTCCAAGTATCGCCCTACCGCTTCATCATCCTCCATCAGTACGTCCATCTGTTTCGTAAGTACGGTGAGTTTACCGAGAATCACCAACTTTTCCCGAAGGTTCTGTTGCGTATCCTTGGTAATGATGGCATCAATAATATCCTCAGCAATCTTCGAGTAAAATCCCAGTCCCCGCAAGATTCTATTAATGAGTTCGACCCGTCGCGGACGTCTTTCCCGGTCGGCCCCGCCACCTTTAAAAAAGAATCTGATGTAATTGTCGTTCAAATGTTCGCCTGCGTACGCCTCCATAACAGAGAGATGATACCCCAGTCTGATGGAAAAATTCATAATATTCCCGGGAAATGAATGCAAAACTCCTCTCGCCAATCCTCACGAGTTCTTCTTCTGGAATTGCCGCTGTATGTGCCACCATGCCAAAAAATCCTCTCACATCAATATGTCTTGGCTCCGGCCACGGCAAGGCGGACAACCCGTCCAAAAATGCACCCAACGGCAAAGAGTGAATGTGCTCCCGGTGAAGCCCTTTTTTCGCGGAGACCGTGATGCTCTCCCCGAGATCGATGACATCAATGCAAAGAGGAATCCCTATGCCGAGCCGATACACCTCGCTATCCTCAGGATAGTCAGACGTTATCGTAAACATCTCGTGCATTGCCTTTTGGTGCGCGAACCGCGTTATGTCGTGGAGGGTCTTGCAGCATTCAGGGCGAAAGACCTCGCCATCGGTATCCACTAACGTCAACGGAACAATGAGACCGCAAACCCTCTTTGCCAAAGTCAGGAACCGCGTTTCCGGTGCCCGCACTTTCTTTTCCCCTCCCTTGTCGACGAGTTCTTTGACGATCTCGTCATAGACGATCCCATGAATGGCGTCGACCGTCACTTCCTGATCGTTTCTGATCACGCGCGTTGCACCCCCTGTTCCGACGAGAGCGGGAACACCAAATTCGCGCGCTATCGTCGCCATATGCATGGTTGCAGATCCGATATCCGTAACCAGGGCGCGCGCCTTTCCGATGACAGGAGCGAATCGCGTCGAGGTGTACTTTGTGGCGAGCACTGCGTTGTCGGTGAATGTTCTCAGATCGTCCATTGCGCTCACGATGGTTGCCCGTCCGCATCCAATCCCCCGGCTCGTGATCGTGCCTTTATCGAGCAGAACCCTGTAGCCCGTCAGGGGCGTGTACGGCTCCGCCTGAGCCTGCATCGATGGAATCACGAGAGGCCTGGTCTGCACGACGAAGACGCGACCGAGATCGTCAACCGCCCATTCGATATCCTGGGGGCATCCGTAGTGATCTTCGATTGCGAGAGAAAAATCAGAGAGCTTTTTGATATGTTTTTCGGATAGGCATGTTCTCTCCAATCCGGAATCGGGAACCGGTACCTTTTCGATATCGCCGTCCGCTCTACAGACGAACATCTCGGTTTGTACCTGGATTTCATCCCAACGAACAACGGAAAACGGAAGCCTTGCGACACGGTATCTGACGGGGGTCGTGAGACCCTCCACTGCCAACCCGCCGAGGCCAAGGACTGCGCTGATGAGGATCGAATCTTCACCGGGACTATTCGGATCCCTCGTATACAGAACTCCGGCCGCCTTGACCTCGATCATCTCCTGGATCCCGACAGACATCGCGATCCCGTTCTCATGATATCCCTTTGTTTTGTAACACGTGAGCGCGCCGGGAGAGTACAAGCTTGCAACGACGTCTTTGTATCGCTGGAGGATGCTATCCCCAGGGACATTGAGGAATGTTGTGTACTGACCCGCGAAACTGAATTCTCCGTCTTCGTGGACAGCACTGCTGCGAACTGCGCCCCGAACGAGGCGCTTCTTCCCCTCGCAGAGTCGCAAGTATGCCTCGCTTATCCCCCTTTCAAGATCGGGGGGCATAACGGCCCGCGCAATTCTCGATCACAGGTCTTCGAGGGCATCGCTGAAAAAGTCGATGTCACGGGTTCGAATCTCGGAGAGGACCTTTTGCACGTCGGCAAACAGCGCGTTGTGCTCCAAAAATTTCTGGAATGCGAACGTGCTCACGGCAAAGCCATCGGGAACTGGAATGCCAAGGTGTTTCTTGATCTCACCCAGATGCGCGTTCTTGTTGCCGAATCCGAGCACATTATCCCTTGAAATGCATCTGCATCTGAACGGTCCTGTGTACCTGCAGACCGGGATGTCGATCCGTACCGAAAGAAGATGATCGATCTTCTTCGAAATGTCCTCATATCGCTCATTGAGAATCTGATTCTGTCTTTCGAAATACGATTCAGGAGTTCGATCATCCCGCGCACTCTTTCCAGAACCTGTGAACAACCTCGCCGGAATTCCATCCTATCGGGAGTTCCCCTCCTGACGAGTAACTTTTGATATCTGCCATCAACCTGAGGACTTCGTTATTGCGCGCAAGAAGTTCCTGAAAGGCGCGGTATTTCCCGCCGACGTCGACCGCCACCTTCTCCCCGGGCGTCCAGGGTTTCGCAGGCTTTCTGAAAATATCGGACAGCTGCTTTAATATCTTCTCTTCATATAGAGAACCCCCAAAGAAAAAGGCCGAGCACGCCGTGAACTCATCCTTCGGCAGCTCAGCCATCTCTTGTTTCAAGATCCGCCGCTTTCCGCAACCTTCTCGCAAAGGGTTGGCTTTATCGATGAACTCTCAAAATCTGTCTGTCTATTTCCATGACTCTCATGTGCGAAACCACACGCCCCTCTTTTCTCCTGCTCCCCTTACTTCACGTTTATCAAAAATGTCCCCCCGTGTCAACAGACCTCGGTAATATCGAGGCAAAATCACGTCGCAGACCCTCCGATCACCACCGGAGGGCCGTGAATGAGCGCGCATACCGAGTCCCGTCGTTGAACATATGAATAATCGCGGCGTAACAAGGGGGTGTGTAGTATTCCCCTTACAGTATAGGGGGAGGAAGAGATTTGATACAAAATTGTTTTTTGCTTGACAAATTTGTTTCGCTCCTTTTAGTGTAAAGTCAACGGCACACGGTTGCCGTCAAAGTAATCCCGTGAGGTAACGACCATGTGCAGATTGGCAGCGATCACGTCGAACGATTATTTTTCCCCGATGGAGAATATTCTCGCCCTCGAGACGATGAAGGAAGGACATGATGGTTCAGGCCTCGGCCTGACGCTCAAAGACCTTGGGGGGCATTTCGAGCACCTGAAGGGCTTCCCGATTCTCTCCGGAATATGTTCAAAGAGCGGGACGAAGGTCCTCGACGACTTTATGGACAAAGCGGGCTTTCAGTTGAAAGACGTCTGGGCACCAAAAATAAAGCCCGTCAGGGGAATCAGACCGCGAGACCATTATTTTGCGCGAGTGTATGATTATCCATTTTCCTTTAAATATAAACCCTGGCGGGAAAAAGAAGACCTGCTCATGAACACGCGCATCACGTTACGAAAGATCGGGGAGCCGGACGAGTCGATCTTCGTCTTTTCTTTCTACCCAGACGTGTTGACGCTGAAGGAAGTCGGGGATCCGCTGCAAGTTGCGGAGTTTTTCGGTCTCGATAAGGGTGGTCTGAAGGCGAAGATTATTTTTGCTCAGGGGCGGCAGAACACAAACTACGCGATCTACCTCTACGCATGCCATCCCTTCTTCATCCAGGGATACTGCTCTATGACGAACGGCGAAAATACTGCGTTCATGCCTATCCGACAGTTCCTCACGAGCAGGGGGTTCCCAGGGTATATCGGGTATAACAGCGACAGCGAGGTTTTCACCCATATCCTGCACTACGTCGTTCGGCAACTGGGGCTTCCTCTGACATACTACAAAGATGTGATCACGCCGCTCTCTGAACGCGACATAGAGCGGAGAACGGACAGGGAGGCCCTGCGGCTCCTGACGTATTCCTTGCGGCCGCTGTGCATTGACGGACCCAACGTCGTCATCGGATTCACCCCTGACGGCACGTGTTTCATGGTGCATGATGCGAAAAAGCTGCGTCCTGGTGTTGTCGGCGGTGTGAAGGGGAAATATGCTCTGATGTCCGAAGAGTGCGGATTAGACAGTGCAATTCCGAAACGAGACAAATCTTTGGACCTTTTCCCCATGAAATACGACATGGTGATCGTCAGGCCCGAGGCTGAGGAGGTAATTGTATGGAACCAGCTCTCCCATTAGATCATAACCATCAGCTGTCGCTGAAAGAATTTCCGTATCTGATCCGCTGGCGCGACGACTGTTGCAAACGGTGCGGAAGGTGCACCGCCGTCTGCCCGGTCAAAGCAATTGTCCCTGCCGTAAAAGTGCGGCGGATCGTCCAATCAGAATCCCCCATCCCGACCCCCACCGCGGTGAGGAAGATCGTTCACGTCATCGAGCAGGTGCCGGACATAGAACGCTACTGTACGGGTTGCGGCACGTGCACCCTCGTCTGCCCAAACGATGCGATAGAACCAGAATACAATCCCGTGAACAAGTTTCTGCACTTCAAGAACAGAGGGGGAGAGGGGTACAGACGTGGAGGGAGGCGAAACGATCCCGCCGTTTCGACACTCGATAGGCTGAAATTCACGAGGATCTCGATGCTGACCGACCCTGCTCTCGACGCAGGGAGACACGAATTCCGCGTCAGGACCCTCCTCGGACGGATATTGCCTCCTGAAGAGCTGCCGATCGTTGTCACGGACGGGACACTCGGTGTGGATACGACATCCGATACATTCGTCCCCCCTGTTCGCGAAATATTCCCTATCATGATCGGCAGCATGTCCGTTGGGGCGCTCTCGCCGCCGATGTGGGAAGGCCTCGCGATGGGTGTTGCCTACCTGAACGAAGTGGAAAACCTCCCGGTTGTCATGTGCACCGGTGAAGGTGGCGTGCCCCCGAGGCTCCTCAAATCTCGTTTTCTGAAATATATGGTGCTCCAGATCGCATCCGGTTATTTCGGCTGGGACGAGATCATTCACGCAATCCCTCACATGGTGGAAGATCCGGCCGCGATCGAGATCAAATACGGGCAGGGTGCGAAGCCGGGCGATGGGGGTCTCCTCATGGCGCAGAAAGTCATGAAACTCATTGCGAGCATCCGCGGAGTGCCCCAGTTCGTTGACCTGGCGTCGCCCCCGACCCATCAAACGAAATACTCCATTGAAGAGGCGGTTGCCAAAATGATTCAGTCGATGTCGATGGCGTGGGGATTCAGGGTTCCCGTCTATCCAAAAATCTCCGGTACGAAGACGGCGAGAGCCGTCCTCAACAATCTCGCGCGCAATCCTTACGCTGCAGCGCTCTCGATCGACGGCGAAGACGGTGGTACGGGGGCTGCTTACAATGTCTCGATTGATAAGATGGGACATCCCATCGCTTCGAATCTGCGGGAGTGTTATCTTGATCTCGTACGGCAGGGAAAGCAGAATGAACTGCCGCTCATTGCAGCTGGCGGAATCGCAAAAAAAGGTAATCTTGCGGCCAATGCGGCTGCCCTGATCATGCTCGGCGCCTCGGCCGTCTCTATCGGGAAATACATGATGCAGGCAGCAGCCAACTGCTTTGGCGATGAATACAACCGATGCAACATTTGCAATACCGGGAAGTGCCCGAGGGGCATCACAACTCAGGACCCGAAGTTGTTCCGGAGACTGGACCCGGACAAGGTGGCTGAGCGTGTCGTCGAAATATTCAAAGCCGCAAACGTCGAACTGAAAAAAATCTTCGCGCCGATGGGCAGAAGTACGGAACTGCCTATCGGAATGTCCGACGGTCTGAGTGTCGACGACAAAGCAATTGCGGAGCGACTGGAAATAAGCTATGCGTGCTAAAAAGGTCAAGAGCCAGAAGTCAAAAAAGACATCCGCCTCCCATCATATTCCCTCGAGGCAAGAGGATAAAGGACTGAGAGAAGACGTCGAGTTCAAAGGGATAACGATCGACGGGATCGTCGACGGAAAGCGTGTGTCCTCCCGTATTCTTGAAGAACAGATTCAACAGGCGGTCAAGGACGGAGCTCGACTGATACGCATCATCGCCGACGGACAGCATGGTATCGGCGGAAGAATATGGCCATGCGGTGAAACCGTCACAATTACGGTGGACGGCCCCGTAGGCCAGAGGCTCGGGAGCATGGGCATGATCGGGACCGAAATCATCGTGAATGGAAGTGCGTCGGATGATGTCGGCTGGCTCAACTGTGGAGCCAAAATTACCGTCCTGGGCGACGTTACGAACGGCGCGTTCAATGCTGCCGCACAAGGAATACTGTATGTTCAGGGGAGCGGCGGTGCGCGGTGCGACACGATGACGAAACACAACCCCCGCTTCGATCCACCACAGTCATGGTATTTCAGGAACGTGGGAGATTCATTCGCCGAATTCAAAGCCGGCGGGGTCGCCGTCGTATGCGGCGTCGATTCGAGGAACCCCCGGAACATCCTCGGCTATCGGCCGTGCGTCGGCATGGTGGGCGGGACGATCTATTTCAGAGGTCCGATCGAGGGGTATAGCGAGCGGGATGTGAAACTCCTCGACCTTACCCCTCAAGATTGGGAATGGCTCACAACAAATATGAAACCATACCTTGAGGCAATTGACAGGATGGCGTACTATCGCGAGCTCACACGTTCTCCGGACGAATGGAAAAAATTCATCGCGTACACGCCGCAGGAAAAACGCTCCCGGCGATGGTTCAAGATGACCACCGTCGATTTCAGAAAAAACATCTGGGAAAAGGAAGTTGGGCAAGGAGGAATCTTCGCCCCCTACTTTGACCACGATCTGACGGTCCTCCCCTACATTACAACCGGAAAGGACAGGAGGAACAAACCGGTATGGGCGAACGAGAAATATCTTCCACCGTGCACCTACAATTGTCCGACGCATATCCCGTCGCACAAGAGGGCTTCGCTCGTCAGGCAGGGGAAACTCCACGAGGCGTTGGCGCTCGTGCTCGAGTACAGTCCTCTCCCCGCCACGGTCTGCGGTCAGATATGCCCGAATCTCTGCATGCAAAGTTGTACGAGGAAGAAACTCGATAAACCACTCGGAATCGACCAGTTCGGCAGGCTCGCTCTCGACCTCCCCGCCCCGAAAAGAGCCGAACCGACCGGTCATACGATCGCGGTCATCGGCGGAGGACCCGCGGGGCTGAGCGCCGCGTGGCAGCTTGGGCTCAGAGGACATACCGTGCACCTCTTCGAAGCTGCGGACAAGCTCGGCGGTAAACTCGAACTCTGTATTCCGAGAGAACGGCTTCCGCAAGAGGTCCTCCAAAGAGAACTTTCGCGGTTCATGGAAATCGGGGTCACGGTCCACCTGAATGCGCGAATCGATCAGCGGAAGTTCGAGGAAATGTACCGCGATCACGAGATCGTCGTCATCGCGTGCGGCGCCCACAAACCGAGAATTATTCAGTTCCCCGGTTCGGAGCACGTTATTTCGGCCTACGATTTCCTGAGAGGGATGAACAGGGGAGATGTCCCCGACCTTCAGGCGAAAAAGGTGGTTATCATAGGTGCAGGAAACGTGGGGATGGACGTCGCGTCGCAGGCGTTCAACTGCGGTGCGTCAACGGTCGTAGCGGTGGATATACAGAAGCCCGCTGCGTTCGGGAAAGAGATGGACACGGCCCTCGCCAAAGGGACACAGATCCTCTGGCCTAAGTTCACGGACCGTTACGATCACGAGGAGAAGAAGCTGTATTTCAAGGATGGATCGTTTCTCGAAGCCGACGTCGTCGTAATGTCCGTCGGTGATGTCCCCGTCCTCGACTTCTTGCCGCCGACCATCCATACGGAGAGAGGGTGGATCGCGGTCAATGAGATCGGACAAACTTCGGATGTGAAAGTCTTTGCGATCGGAGACGCCACTCGCCTGGGGCTCGTCACCCACGCGATCGGACAGGGGAGAATCGCTGCCGAGACGATTCACTATCAGCTCATGCACGCGCCGCGATGGCCGGAGATCAAGCAGGTCATCCCCTACGAGCGCATCCGAACGGAATACTACGATGTCTGCCGCGGCGATTTCACCTCTCCCGAGCAGGAGGCGAATAAGTGCATGTCGTGCGCTACCTGCCGTGACTGCCACATGTGCGAGGCGACCTGTTACTGGGGCGCGATTCAACGGGTCCAACACGAAAACGGATCGTACGAATACGTCGTTGACGATGAAAAGTGCATCGGGTGCGGATTCTGCGCCGGCATCTGCCCGTGCGGCGTCTGGGAGATGGTGGAGAATGTATGAACGCAGGGGTCAAGGGTTCGAGGGATCGAGAGCGGTAAGGGCACGGTTTCGACGTGATATGAAGAGGGCATGGCACAGTCATTAGCACGGGAAAATAAAATTCTCGCGGCCCTCCTCGAGGTAAGCAGGGTCCTCAATTCATCGTTCGACCTCGAACGCAATCTGTCGAGGGCGATGTCCGTCCTCGGAGACATCCTCGAGATGGAGCGCGGATCCGTATTTCTCCTCGATCACACGTCGAGGGAATTGAAGATCGTCGCCGCCCACGGCCTCACCAAAGAACAGATCCGGAGGGGGATTTACAAGATCGGGGAAGGAATCGTCGGTCGCGTGATCGAGAAGGGAATCCCAATGGTCATTCCCAACGTCGGGGAAGAACCGCTGTTTCTCAACAAGACAGGGGCTCGAATCGGCAAGAGCGGTATCTCGTTCCTCTGCGTCCCCATCGTATTCAAAGGGGAGCCGATCGGCGTCCTCAGTGTCGATAAAATTTTCAAAGACCACGCGGTCACGATCAGCGAAGACATCCGTGTTCTCGAGATCATCGCGTCCATCATCGCCCAGTATATCATCTTGTGGAAGCATTTCAGGGAATCCGAAGAAGAGAAGGAGCACCTGAAATTGCAATTGAAGTGCAAGTACAGTCTCCCGAACATCATCGGGACGTCCGACAAGATGAGGGAGATTTTCGAAGCGGTCAGCCGTGTTGCGGACTCGAGGGCGACGGTCATCCTCTACGGCGAGAGCGGCACGGGGAAAGAGCTGATCGCAAAGTCGATTCACTACATGAGTCCGCGGGCAAAGGCGCCGTTCGTCAAATTCAACTGCGCATCGATTCCCGAAGGGCTCCTTGAATCGGAGCTCTTCGGTCACGAACGCGGAGCCTTTACCGGTGCAATCAATGTCAGGAAAGGGCGTTTTGAAATCGCCCATACGGGGACGATTCTCCTCGACGAGATCGGTGATCTCCCCCTCAATCTCCAGCCGAAAATACTCCGAGTCCTCCAGGAGAGGGAGTTCGAAAGGGTTGGCGGCGAGAAGACGATAAAAGTGGATGTGCGGCTGATAGCGGCGACCAGCAGAAACCTCGAGGAACTCGTATCGAAGGGGAAATTTCGCGAAGACCTCTTTTACCGGCTGAACGTCGTCCCGATATTCATGCCGTCTCTGCGGGAGAGGAAGGAGGACATACCCTTGCTGGTCGACTTTTTCCTCGCCCGGTTCAACCGTGAAAACGGCAAGAATGTGGCTATCTCACCCGAAGCCCTCCGTGTGCTCATGAAGTATGCGTGGCCCGGAAATGTGAGAGAACTCGAGAACACGATAGAACGACTCGTCGTGATGGCCGGCAGAGACGTGATTAGGGCAACGGACCTCCCGATCACCCTGAAATTACCCCCTCCGGAAGATATCCTCCAGAAGGAATCGCTCAAAGCGGGCATCGAGGATATCGAAAAAACGAGCATCCGCGAGGCACTCGAGAGAACGGGGTGGGTTCAGGCAAAAGCGGCGCGACTGATCGGGCTGACCCCGCGGCAAATCGGCTATAAGATAAAGAAATACGGCCTGACAGAACGCGCCAGCTGAACACGCTTTACATTTCACACCGCCTCCTGATGACACTTTTGTAGCGCTTTGTTATATAATATCCAATGCTGAACCTCCTGATCATCTCCGACGAGGCGAAAGATTTGTATTCCCTCTTCAAATCCGTTAGATTCACCCAGCAGAATTCAGAACAAAAAACCAATTCAGCGCGAAAGAAATATGCGGAAAGCGGCAAATATGACTTGGCTTTTCTTGACCTCGACACCGAAAACTGGCAGCAGAGACTCCTGGAGCTGCGTCAGCAAATGCCCGTCATCGCTTTTTCAAGGGCTGATATTAAGACCGCAGTTGAAGCAATGAAACTCGGCGCAAGCGATTTTTTGGCCAAGCCTTTTACCAGCGAGGTCCTAAGCGATGTAATTAACAGGCACAAAAAGAAAATCCTCTCCCATACATACGGTTTTGATGAAATCATGGGAACGAGCGCACTCATGCAGAAGATTTTTGGTCTCATAAAAAAGGCGGCCGTCAGTGAGAGTAACGTATTAATTACAGGCGAAAGCGGTTCAGGCAAAGAGCTTGTTGCAAGAGCAATTCATAAATGGGGACCGAGAAATGCAAAACCTTTTATGACGATCAACTGCAGCGCCATTCCCGACACCCTTCTCGAGTCGGAACTCTTCGGTTTCGAAAAGGGCGCATTTACGGGAGCGAACTATACGAAGAAAGGACTCCTTGAGATGGCGGACGGAGGGACCTGTTTCTTTGATGAAATTGGAGATGTCTCGCCGTTATTCCAGGCAAAGATCCTGCGGTTGCTTCAGGAAGGCGAAATTATGAGGATCGGAGGTTCACACCAGATAAAAGTTGATGTGAGAATTATTGCCGCTACGAATAAGGACTTGTCACACGCCTGCAGAAGCGGGACGTTCAGGCAGGACCTCTTCTATCGTTTGAATGTCATCAATATCCATCTCCCGCCCCTCAGGGAGAGGATGGAGGACGTACCCCTTCTGGTTGACCATTTTATAAAGAAACATGCGCCGAAAAGAAAAGACATGCTGATCAAAGGCATTACGGACGGCGCGATGAATGTCCTGATGAACTATTCATTCCGGGGCAACGTCAGAGAGCTTGAGAACATCATTGAACGCGCGATTTCGTTCACAAACAGCCCCGAAATACTTCCTGCCGACCTGCCGTCATATTTACTACAGTCTGCTTCCCCTAAAAGAAAAGCAATTCCGTGGCTGAAGGAGCAACTCGCGTCTGTTGAAAAAGAATTAATATGGTCCGCCCTGCAGGAATCCCGCGGTAATATATCAAAAGCGGCGGCCTCCCTCGGCATCCGCCGTCAGCAACTCCAGAGAAAAATACGCAACCTGAAAATAGCAACATAAATTCTCGCTGCAACATTTCTTTGCATCTTATCCCGGCAAAGAGCATCCGCTTAATAATTTATAACCCACCATCTTACAGGTTGACCGCGGAATTCATAAATTTTTGATTAAATTGAATTCCCGCCACCGCAGGGATACCGGCTCTATTCAGAATCCGCTGATTATAGCCGAACTCCCCTAACAGCCGCTGCACCGAAATTTTTTCAAACAGCATCGTTTTATTGCACAAGAGATCCTAGGCGCATTCTATTCCCTTATATATCAATATTTTATCAAATGGCATATTTCTTGCCTGCATCCTAATGGAATTTAAGATTTCATCAGATATACATAATACACTAAAAAAATATATGTTGACGTGAAAAAACTGATGAAAAAATTCAAGGATATGAAGGTCAAGATTACGTTCGCCGAATCGCAAGAATATGATTCGGTTAAAGAGATACTCATAGGTAAAACCGCCGATACACGCGTTGCCGCGGGGGATAAACCGGGGGCGCGTCTCTCATCAAAGAGGAAAAAAATGCAGATGCGGGAGGATAGAGCACCCAGCGAAAAAAAAGCAGATCAGCACCTCAAAAAACGACATGTTACCGCAAAAATAAAGAAAAACAGGACTTCCGCAGGCAAAATAAAACAATGAATGGTTGGCTGGATCAAGTGGAAGTTGTACTTTCAACAAAATATATTGACGTATCTGATCGCGTGTTTCAAATATAGAAAAAGGAGGGATTAGTATGAAGCTATTGGTTGCAACGGACGGTTCGGAACCCGCCATGAAGGCAGTGAAAAAAGGGCTGGAGATGGCGGAAAAAGAAGGGGCACAGGTTACAGTGATATCGGTGGCTTACTACGCAAAGTCAGACTTCGACGAGATGCCTCCGGGAATTCAGGAAAGGCTGGAATCCCAGGCCACGGATGCCCTGAAAAAAGCAAAGGCACTCTTCGATGAGAAGGGCATCAAGGTTGATTTGGTGCTGGAAGCAGGTGTTGTCCCGGCCAATAATATCATTAGGCGGGCGAACGAGGGGAAGTTTGACTGGATTATTATGGGAAGCACGGGTATTTCGGGTATTGAAAGGGTTCTTATGGGTAGTACGGCGTCGAAAGTGGTGGCAAATGCCCCTTGCAGTGTGAGCATAATCAGATAGATGTATGTAAGCTTAAATACACAAAACAAAGGAGGTGATCGGAGAGATTTTTATAGAAGTTTCCGGCACGTCAAATTTTCGGAAAACAATAAAAAATTAACAGTAGGAGGTAACAGGAAGTGTTTAAGGGATGGAAAAAACTGATCGGTTTGGTAGTCTTTGGTATTTTGGCTTTGCCCGGCATTGCCATCGCAGCCGGCGAGAAGGCAGCTCCACTGGTCATCGTTGCGGATACCCGCAGATTTACGGGCTGGGAGGCGTGGTTCACTGACCTCTATAACGAGAGCCATCTGTATTTTACACTCCTGACAGTAGTGACCATACCCATCGTCGGCATTATTCTCGGTGTTCTGGCCGATATCGTTATGAGCCGGATAGGCATTGACCTGAAACACAGGGACCTGGCTGAACACTAAAACAATTTCTCAAGGAGGGGTATTATGGAATTCTTCTATGTTCTCATGCCAATATCAGGGGTAAGCGTATTCTGGCCCGGCCTCATCATTCTCGGATTGGGCGTTGGCGTCATTGGCGGCTTCTTTGGAATGGGGGGCGCCTGGATGATAACGCCGGGGCTGAATATTCTTGGCTTCCCCATGGCCTTCGCAATAGGGACCGATATCGCGCACATGGCGGGGAAATCGCTCGTTTCCACGATGCGGCACGGCAAGTTCGGAAACGTTGACTACCGGCTCGGCGTGATCATGATTATTGGCACCGTCGCGGGCTTCGAAGTCGGCGCCCAGATGATCATGTGGCTTGAGCGCCTCGGCAAGGTGGACCTTTATGTCCGCTGGATGTACGTGATTCTCCTGTTCCTCATCGCATGGATGGTTTTCACTGACGTGAGGAAGAGGATATCCAAGGAAAAAGAGGCAAAGGAAGCAGGCAAGGAGATAGACAAACTCGCAACAGGCATCGAGTGGCACAAAACAATTCATAAGCTTCCCATTCCCCCGATGATGCACTTCAAAGCTGCCGGTTTTACCTGTTCCATATGGATACCTATCTTCCTCAGCTTTCTGACCGGCTGGCTGGCCGGCATTCTGGGAATCGGCGGAGGCCTCATCCGTATGCCGATGCTTATTTATTTTGTCGGCTGTCCCACCCACATTGCCGTCGGGACAGACCTGTTTGAGGTTATGATATCCGGCCTTTATGGGGCAGGCACATACACCTATAAGGGAAGGACAGAACTTGTTGCCGCCATGATCATGCTCGTAGGCGCCTCCGTCGGAGCGCAGATGGGTACCGTTGCGACCAAGTACATTAAGGGGTATGGCATACGAATCGCCTTCGGCATAGCTGTTGTCGGCTGTATGATATCCATCATCATGAAGCTCATACCGAGTTACGTTGCGGGAACGAAGGCATTAATGGATATGATGTCGACAGTGCTCATTCTCGGTCTGGTCAGCTTACTGTCTCTCTATATCGCGTTCAGGATGGTACAGGGCGCACGGCGCGAAGTTGCCGAGAAGAAAAGGAGGTCATAGCTATGAGGAGGAGACATGCCATGATGAGGAAGATAGGACTGATCGCTCTTCTGCCGGTACTGTCGCTGGCCCTTCTTACTGGCTGTGGCGAGCTGGGCAGGGTGGATCAGGGAAGGGTGATCGCCTATGACAAGGAGAAGGGACTGGTAACAATAATCGCAGACAGGAATTATGCAGACCCGAAAAACCCTGACTACAGTATCTTGCCTCCCCACGTGTACAGAATTCCCGAAAAAAAGAGTGAGATGGGGCCGGAGCCAGCGGTCGGAAAGAGGATGAAGCTCGACATGGAACGGAAGGAGATCATTATTTTTGACGACGCTACACAGGACTTCAAGGCTATCCCTATTACCGTCATCGACGACAGAAAGGGGGTGGAAGCGGAGGACCCTCTGGTCGCGGATAAAAAGTTCCCCTTAATCGACCCGGAGAAAAAGACCATCACAATCTATTCAAGGAGGCTGAAACACTATGTGGTCTTTTCCGTGCCTGAGGAGGATTTCAAGCGTCCCCCGGAAACCTGGATCGCCGGGGATGAAATCCGCATCTACTTTAAGGAAAAAGGAAAGGCCCTGAGGCTAATGAATATCACCAAGACGGATATCTTCAAAAAGTAACCGTATTGCCTGAACTCCGAAGCCCCTAGCAACAGCATGAGTGCCAGGGGCTTTTTATTTATGCTAAAATGCATCGAGGGGGGGGAAAAGCCACAAGTGAATAAAAGGCAGAGGATAGCACAGGTCATCCTGAACGTCCTGATCATTGCCGAACTGTGCGTAAGCGTAGTTCTGGCAGGTAGGGAACCGGAATTATTCACCATCATTTTTTTTAAATACTTCTTTATGATGCTCATCCCAACCGTTATTCTCGGCATATTTGCTCTTAAACTGCTCAGAACAAGGGAACCACAGACCGGGACAGCGGGTCATGCCGCCGAGCGGGAAATGCCAAAGGCTACCAAGACTGCCTCCCGCATCAGACAGAGGAACCCTGCGTCCGCGTATGCAATACCAAAGATTCTCGCCCGAGGGCATGGGGAATTCGCTCGGATGTCACAGTGGAAGAATGTATTGCTGAAGGGCGCGGCTCTGTTCCTGTTCATAACGTTCGTGTCCCTGATTGACTCGTGCCAGTCCAAGTTCAGAACACCCCTGAATGTCTTCCATGTCCTTCCTGGTGCAGCTATGGAGATTTCGGGTCCGCTGGAGAAAATAGTGCCCATCGGGGAGCTGACATATATAAGCACTTCAGACCTTATACGGCTTTCCATCAGTGAGGTCCGGACAGGCATCTGGTTTGGGGGCACCATGTGGATTGGGCGTTTGACGGTGAGCCGGGATATCATGCCGGGAGAATACCGGCTGATGGTCATCCCGGAAGGGTACAGACCAGAGCCGGAAAAACCCGTGCCCGTCATGCTCGTAAACGTTTACCAGGACCATCGCAGCCTTCGCCAAAGCTTCAAGTCGTTCATCCGGCGGGTATCGGGCATCCCCCCATGGGGGTTTGTGGCCTTTTGCCTGCCATTGGCAGGTCTTTCCTTGGGCGCGGTATTCCTGATCTCCCGGAAAATAGAATACCTACTCGCTCGGGAAGGGATGGCAGAAGTCTACCGGGTGAGACAGGGAGAAACGAGGTATGAGATCGCCTTTGGCCTCGGGAAGAGACATGGTGTCGCAGTGGACAGGCGCCTTGCCCTCCTCGATAAGAGGGGCCAGTTTGTCGGAACCGTAGTGGTCCAGAATGTATCGGAAACCGACTCTCTGGCTATAGCTGACTTTAAATCAGAGGTCATGCCTGGGTATATTGTGTCAATGAGTAATAATCAAAGCCCGAAATAAGAAATGCGGGGGAAATAACCATAGTCTTGTATTGTGCAATGTGCTTTCCTAATGATATCTTATGTCGAAAAATGATTTAACATGATAAGGCGATAACAATGTTTATCGAGTATTTAATTATAATCCTGCTTGTCGTCTTGTCTTTGTTAATAGGGATACGTATCGGCAACTATCTGAGAAACCTCAAAAAAGATAGACATAGGAAAAAGTAATAAACCTGTCTTTGCACGGTGCATTGAGACACTTCTAGTTTTAATCAAGAAAGAGTCAATCCCATTTCTCGTTGAAATTCAGTCGGGGCCCCCTGCTGCATATCAGGCAGCCACTGTCTCCTTTCCCTTTGTGTAAAGCGACCCATTTTTCAAGACAAATATGACGTGGTGAAGATGTAGAGGCGACACTTTTTCAAAATCGGCTTCACCGGATGCCCGAGAATCGATGTTCGTGGGCCACCCCATATCTGGAT